>Ga0310813_10001798_pt1 | contig 12973 bp, 5 predicted proteins | sample YN3metagenome_FD_203086 | JGI IMG/M metagenome (GOLD analysis project Ga0310813, IMG submission 203086) | Soil microbial communities from experimental microcosm in Duke University, North Carolina, United States - YN3 | ecosystem: Engineered > Artificial ecosystem > Soil microcosm > Unclassified ...
TGCCCGTGCCGCCGAGCGTGACACGCGTTTTCGCCGAGTCGTCGTAAGCAACGAAAGCGCCCGTCACGTTGCCGCTGGTATCGAAGCTCGCGCCCAGGTCTTTCAACTGTTTCAGGTTCACCGCATCGGTATCGAGCGTGCCCGACGCCACGTTGACGATCTGCCGCTCCTTGCCCTTTGCGCCCACCGAAACCGTATCTGTACGCTCCGCGAGCGCACCGGCGCCAAGCGCTACCGCGCCCTTCGCCGTCGCGCTCGCCGCGCCGCCGATCGCCACCGACTCGTCGCCGCTCGCCGCCGAATCGAGCGCCGCCGATTTCGCGTGGAAATACTTGACGCCGCCACCGTCGACCGTGATGTTGTTCACCACATTGGTCAGGTTCGTCACGTCGCCCGCTACGTTGGCAACGTCCTGATTCGTCTTGTACAGCTGCGCGCCGTTGACTGCTTCCATGCTGCCCGCCGCCAGCGTACCGGCCGCGACGTTGGCGAGTTTCGTGCCGCCGCTGCCTTTGAGCGTCACGCGCTGCAGCGTCGAATCGTCGTAGGCGACGAAGGCGCTGGTTACGTTGCCGCTGGGGTCGAAGCTGGCGCCCAGGTCCTTCAGCTGCTTGACGTTTACCGCGTCGTTGTTCGCCTTGCCGTCGGCAACGTTGGCGAGTGTTACAGGCGTGGTGCTGCTCTTGCCGCCGAACGTCACACGTGTTTTTGCCGAGTCGTCGTAGGCGACGAACGCGCTCGTGACGTTGCCGCTGGTGTCGATGCCTGCGCCAAGGTCCTTCAGCTGCTTGACGTTCACCGCATCATTGTTCGCCTTGCCGTCTGCGACGTTGGCGAGCGTCACCGGCGTTGTGCTGCTTTTGCCACCGAACGTCACGCGAGTTTTCGTCGAATCATCATAGGCGACGAAGGCGCTTGTCACGTTACCGCTGGTGTCGATACCCGCGCCAAGGTCCTTCAGCTGTTTGACGTTCACCGCATCGCTATCGGCCCGGCCTTCGGCGAGATTGCCTAGCTTGACCGCCGCCCTCGCACCCGTGCCGCCGAGCGTGACCTTGTCGTGCGCAGTGGTGTCGTATTTGACCGCATCCACCGCGCCCGCCCCCGACAGCGCAGCGGCATTGATCGCCGAGCCGACGTCCGTGTAGGTCTGCCCGCCGACCGTGTAGCTCGGCCGCTTGACCGCGCCGTCCGCGCCGACGTCCGCACCGCCGCCGAGCGACGCGGTCACCCCCTTCAGCTGGTCGACGTTGACCGCATCGTTTTTCGACGTACCGGCCGCCACATTGACGATTTGCCGCTGCAGTGTGCTGTTGCCGACCGATACCGTATTGGCCCGATCGCCGACCGAATTCGCGCCGAGCGCGATCGCGCCGGCCGCGCTGGTCTTCGCGCCATTTCCGAGCGCGACGGAGTTGTCGGCGCCGCGCGCGGTGCTCGCCCGCATCCCCAGCGACAACGAGCTGTCTGCATTCGCCACCGCATAGGTGCCGATCGTCACGGTATCGGCGCCCTCCGAGGCCGCCATATAGCCGACTGCCACGCCGTTCTGCGCGTCGTAGCCAGTGGTTGCGAACAGGCCGACCACCGTCGCGTTGATCGCGAGCCCCGCGGTGCCCGCGCCCACCGCCGTCGACCCGGTACGCAGCGCGCCCGAGCCTGCGCCGACCGCCAGTGCGTTGCCGCCGGTCGCAGCCGAGGTCGGGCCGATCGCCATCGCGTTGTTCGCATCCGACACGTGGGTCGCCGGACCCGGTGTCGTATTGACGCTGACCGCGATAAAGTCCGTCACCGGCGCAGCCGCCGCAGCGAGGTTGGCGCCGAGCAGCGCCGACGACTTCAGTACCGTGTTCTGGGCTGGCTTCGTCAGCAGCTGCTGCAACGTGTTCAGCTGGCCAACGGTCGCCGCATCGGTCGAATTCACGCCCGCCGCGAGGTTGGTGATGCGCTTTTCCGCGCCCGAGTGGCCGACCGAAACCGTGTTGGCTTCATAGGTCTGCGCGCCCGAACCGATCGCCACCGAATCGTCGAACTGCGCACGCGCGCCAGCGCCGAGCGCAAGGCTGCGGCTGCCGGCGGCAAACGAGCCGCCGCCGATCGCCGTGGTCTCGCTGCCGAGCGACAGCGCTTCCGCCGCGTTCGACACGACCTTCACGTATTTCGCCGTGTTCTGCACGTCGCGCGTCGCCACGCCGATCGCGTTCATCGCCGATGCAACGTCGTTGTACGTGGTGCCCGAAATCGTCAAGGCCGGCGCCGTCACGGTGCCGTCGCTATTGACCTTCGAGCCGCCGCCGAGCGCGCCTGCGATGCTGTTCGCCGTTGCGTACAGCTGGCTGCCGTTCACCGCGTCCTTGCTGTTCGCCGCCAGTTGGCCCGGCGCGATGTTGGTCAGCTTCACCGGCTGCACGGCACCCGCGCCGCCGAGCGTCACCGCCGTGTGCAGCGAACTGTCGTAGCGCACCGCGTCGTTCGGGTTGCCGCTGGCAAGCGCACTCTGCACCGCCGTGTTCATTTGCTTCAGATTCACTGCGTCAGTATCGACGGTGCCGGCGGCCAGGTTGGTCAGCTGCCGCTCGGCGCCCTCCTTGCCGACCGATACGGTATTGGCGCGCGTGGCGATCGACTCATAACCGAGCGCAACCGACTGAACCGCCTGCGCCTCCGCATGCCCGCCAAGCGCAGTGGACGACTCGGCCGCAGCGATCGAGCGCCCGCCCGCCGCCAGCGCATACGGGTTGTGCGCTTGCGATTCGCCGCCGAGCGCAACCGCGTGGTACAAGCCATCCGCTTGCGCGTTCATGCCCAACGCGACGTTGCCCGCGCCCTGTGCAAAAGCTGCCGCGCCGATCGCCACCGGTCCGCTGCCGGTGCTGGCCCGGTCCGACACGTAGATCACGCCGTTCGTGCTGGTGCTGTTCGCGCGCGCACCGCCGCCGATCGAGATCGCGTCGTTGCCGTTCACCCACGAATCCGCCAGCGTCGAGTTGACGTGGAAATACTTGAGGTTGTTGCTTTCGTACGCCGTCGAGGCTCGCGCATCCTGCACGACCACTCCGGCACTGGCGACGCTGCTCGAACTGCTCGCGGCCCCCACGCTGCTGGCAAGCAACGGTGCAGCAGGGTTCGCGCTGCTGAGCCCGGTATCCGCCAGCGGCGCGGCGGCACCTGAATCGGCTGCGTGGGCGAAGCCGATCGAGCCGAACGTGGCGGCCGACGCCAGCGCGGCCGATGCAAGATTGCGTGCCCGGCGGCTCGACTTGCGACCGCTCGCGTTGACGTTTTCAGCCGCGGCGACATAGGTGCCCGCGGATGCATTCCAGACTGACTTATAAACCTTGTTCATTCCCTCTTGCCTTTCCACAAAATAAACCGGTGAATTTTTCGTGTGCGCTCGATGAATGGCGACAGACGGTTTCGACAAATCGATTCGCATCGGAACGGCTGATTCCGGTGCAAACCTTTTTGGCGTGAACAATCTAGCTTTCGCGCTTATATTGAAAAATCAGGAAAGGCTGGAGTTGCGTAGGATTTTGCTTAGCGGCGGCGATGAAACGGGCATTCATCGGTTCAGGCACGACCGCAGAGTCAATGCGCGCGCGGCGACCAGAGCGGCGAATGCAATCACCGCATCCGGCTCTGCGTCTGCGCGTTAAATACACTTTGGGAAATTCAAAGCGAACGACGGGAAATTTCCGATGATCATTCGTAAATGCGCCGCTTATACTTTCGCTGCTACGAACGGAAATTCCATAACCGGAAATTACCGGCATTTTTAAATACGGACAGCTTCGATGCAGCGACATAGCCTTCACTGATTCATTCACGCTGAATCAGTCAGCGCTGAATCAGTCAGCGTTGAATCGCTCGCCTTGAACGATTGCCTTTCGTCAAAGGCGCGCATCCGCTGCGGTCTCGCACTCCAGCGCGCGTGTCAGCACCGCATTCAGGCTTCGCACCACGCTGCTGAAGATCGGCAACAGCGCCCGTACGCTTTGCGCGTCGCGACGCCGCACCGCCCGTTCGATGCGCGCGGCCAGTTCGACCACGTCGCCGCAATTGAACAGCCCCAGCGAGCCGTTGAGGCGGTGCATCGCATCGCCGAGTTCGCTCCACGCCGCGCGATCGGCTGCAGTCTCGATGGCCGTCAGCATGGTGCGGTTCGAATCGAGCAGGATGCGCATGAATTCAGCGGCGATCCCCTTGTCGCCGCAGGCGAGCGCATCGACGCGCGCGCTCAGCAGACGCCGGTCGCTGACGACCAGCACGATGCCGCAGCGCCGGCCCGGCGCCGCCGCGGAGCGCGCGGCCTGCGGGTGCAGCGGATGGCGGCCGTCCACCCGCGACGGGCAGGCGAGCTCGTCGTATTGCCGGCCGCTGACGAGCGTCACGCGAACGTCGTGCGAGCCGGCCGACACGCCCGCGCGATGCAGGATCGTGGCGGCTTCGCGCGGCTCGCCGTCGACCAGCGCGAGCCAGATCGCTTCACGGTGCGCGCCGCCGCTGCTGGCCGGCCATGCACCCGCCCCGTCGGCGCAGCCGTTCGCACGGCGCATGGCCGGGCGCGCGGAGCCGGCCGAAACCGTCGACAGCTCATGCGCGCGGCCGCTGTGCTGGCCCTCGAGCCGCACCCTGATCACTGCTGGGTCGACGCGATACCGCAGCGTCGCGCGAAATCGACCAGGCCGACCAGCGACGCCACGCCCAGCTTGTGCATGATCCTCGCCTTGTGGCTGCTGACGGTTTTGTTGCTGATAAACAAGGCCTCGCCGATCGCTTTGTTCGACAGGCCCTTGGCGAGCATCTGCAGCACCACCAGTTCCTTGTCGGACAGCAGTTCCAGCTTGTCCTGCTCGCTGATCGCGCCGACCAGCGGCGCCATCACAGCCCCCGACGTGACCGGAAACACGCTGTATCCCGACAGGATCGCTTCGACGCCCCGCATGATCTCGCGGATGTCCTGCGCCTTGCTGACGAAGCCCTGCGCGCCGGCGCGCACCGCGCGCTGCACGAAGGTCGACGTATCGTGGCCCGACAAAATCAGTACGCGGATGTCCGGATGCGCGCGCCGCAGCCGCGGAATCACGTCGAGCCCGCTGATGCGCGGGATATCCAGATCGAGAATCGCCAGATCCGGCATGTACTGCCGCGTCATTTCCACCGCCTCCTGGCCATTGTCGGCCTCGACGACATCGCCCATGCCGGGCAGTTGCGTCAGATGCGTCTTGATCACGAGGCGCAGTGCCGGGTGATCGTCCACGATCAGAACCGTAGGCATCATCTGTTCTCCAGAATTGTGTTGTTATGGATACACGCGACGCTTGAAGATCACGTGACATGCACGTACCGATGCCCACGCATACCGGCAACGCTTTCGCGGCACCGAATGCGCCACACCGATACTGTGTCAGATTGTTTCGATAACCGAAGCATCGACGGCCGACAGGGTTCCGCATGTTTAACATGCGGCTCCGGCAGCGCGGTCATGCAAGTTCATTGCCGCATGCCAACGCTGCATGCTGTGTGCACCCAGGCGGGACACAGCACACTTGTCAGCATTCGGGAATGCGGCTTTCATTGTTTCCTACGTCGAACGCGTCGGCTCTCACAAAGGCTTGAGCATAAACAGGTTCGCCTGTTGCCGAATCCAGGAAATTTCCGCGCAAATCGTCGGATTCGTCAGGACGTGGCAGAGGCCTTTGTCCTGTGCACCGCGCATAAGCAGGATTGCGCGCGCGGCATGGCCGCGGCAGCGGCGTGGCCGCGCTGCAAGTGGGTCCGGGTGGGGGTGTCGATCAGTCGCGCGTGGCGCACGCGCGACGGGTCTATCGGCTTGTGGATCGGCTTGCCGGTCGCGCGCGTCGGCAGGCGACAGACAAGCTGCGGCGCAACGGGCGTTGCGCCGCAGCGCGGGCGGCTATTGTCACTTCAGCCCGAAATCCACCCGCGTGGTCGGCCCTTTGTCTTCGATGCCTTTCGCATCCAGCTTCGGCGCGACGATAAAGACGCGGCTGCTGTCGATCTTGCCGTCGAAGTACTGCTGCACCGCCTGCGCGCGCCGCTGCGCGAGCGTGCGCAGGCTCGCTTCGTCGATCGGCGCATGTTCGGCAAGCGCGCTCTTCATGTCGTCGTCGGGCAGCGTCCTGGTCATGCCGATAAAGTTGCTCGGCTTCTTGAAGTCGGCGTCTTTATAGGCCTTGGTCAGGTACTTCTGGTACTCGTTCGGCGCGACGCTGATGTTCGACGTGTCGACGCTCTCGCCGTTGCCGACCACGTCCTTCAGCTTCTGCTGCTTGACCAGCCGGTCGACGTAGCGCGTACGCAGCGCCGGTTCGTCCACCGCCGGATCGACGCGGCCGATCAGGTCGATGCGCACCGACTGCTTGTCGGCGAGCGCCTGCGCGATCGTGTCGAGCTTTTTCTGCGCATCGTCGGAGAGCTTCGCGGAGCCCGGGTCGAACGCGACGTAGCCGAGCTCTTCGCCATGGCCGCCGCCGAACGCATGCGCCAGCAGCGAGAACGGCGCGGTCACCGCGCGTTGCAGCAGATTCAGCACCGCGCGCCAGATCAGGCCGCCGATGCTGAACTCCGGATTGTCCAGCGAACCGGACACCGGAATATCGACGTCGATTTCGCCGCGCGAATTCTTCAGCAGCGAAATCGCGAGGCGCACCGGCAGCCTGGTCGCCGTGTCGTTGTCGATGTGATCGCCGAAGGTCAGCTGGTCGATAAAGATGTGGTTGTTCGCGGACAGCTGGTTGTCGGCGAGCTGGTAGTGCAGATCGACGTTCAGCTTGCCCTTCGTGATCGGATAGCCGGCATATTTCGCCGAATACGGCGTGAGGTTGGTCAGCTCGATGTCGTGCGCGGTCGCGGTCAGATCGAGCGCGGGCTTCGCGATCAGCGGATTGACCGAGCCGCGAATCGTGATCGGGCCGTTCGCCGCGAGCTTCGCAGCGATATCGACCGGCGCAGAGGTTTTCGACTCGGTGCCGAACGCGCCGACCGTGCCGTGGATCGATACCAGGTTCGCCGTGTAGTTAGGCTTGATGAAGTTGTCGGTGTACGTGACGCGGCCGCCTTGCAGTACCAGTTGCCCGAAATGCAGCTTGACCGGCGCGCTCGGCGCGGCAGCCGCGCTGCTTTGCGGTGCGGACTTCGCAGCGGCGGTGCCGCGCGATGTCGATGCCGCTGCGGATGCCGCTGCGGTCTCGGGTGCGGCGCCTGGTGCCGCTTGTGCCGTCTGCGCAGCCGATGCCGCGCCCGGCGTGGTCGCCGCTGCCGCCGCAGACGCGTCGCCGGCCAGCTTCACTTCGGCGCTGCCCGGCGGGGTCAGCGGAATCGGCTCCTTGCCGCTGCTGTCGCGTGTCAGCGATTGTTGCTTCGCGCCACCTTTGCCGCTTGCCACCACGTCGCTCAGGTTCAGCTTGCCTTGCGCATCGAGCAGCACGCGGCCGTAGAAATCCGCAAACGTCACGCGCGCCGCGTCGACACTGGTGCCGTGCTCGTCGTAGTTCGCCTTCAGGTTCGACAACGCCAGCGAGCGCCAGCCGGCGAACGGATCGGAGGTCGCCTTGTCCAGCATGCGCACGTCGACCAGCGCCGCGTCGCCGCGATACGCTGCCTTCAGGCCGCCGCCCGCCTTGCCGTGCGCCTCTTCCTGCACGAGTTCGACTTCGCCCTTCGCATTGAGCAGCGCGCTCGCAATGGTCGCGTTCAGCTGGTTGCCGAAGTACGGCTCGAACGCCGCGGCGTCGAGCCGGTTTGCGTCGAGCTTCAGGCCGAGTTTGAGCGGCGTCGCGGTGATGTCGCCGCTCACACCGAGCGTGCCCTTGCGATTGACGGTGGCCTGCAGTTCAACCGGCAGCGGCCGGCTCAAATCGTCGCTGATCTGCTTGACCTGCAGTTGCAGCGGTGCGACCGTCAGCTTGACCGGGCGCGGCGTGGTGTTGTCGGTGAAGCTGGCCGAGCTTTCTTTCAGGTTCAACGCGCCGATCGTGTAATGCCAGGGCGGGCCTTCCTGCTGCGCCTTCTTTACCGCATGCACCGCGGTGCGCTCCTGCGCCTGCTGATGCGCGCCGGCCAGCGCAAGCAGATCGATGCTGCCGTCCTTCAGGCGCTGCGCATCGATCGCGAGACCGGTGGCGTCGACGCTTGCGATGTCGGCCTTGCGCGCATTCAGGTCGACGCTGTTCAGCGCGACATGGCCTTGCGCGAGCGCGATGGCCGGCTGCTGCGCGTCGCGCGCGGCGAGCTTCAGCGACTGCAGGTCCAGCGTGCTTGCGCCAATCTTCACGTCCGGCGGCGACTGGGCCCAGTTCGCACTGACGTTGGCCGACACGGACAGCGCGCCGTCGAGCACGCGCGCGGCCGTAACGGTATCCAGATACGGTTGCGCGGGCGGCAGGGCCAGCGACTTCACAGCGAGCTTCACGTCGGCGGTCTTTGCCGCCATGCCGAACGAGCCGGACGCATTCAGTACGCCGCCGGAGTTCTTCGCGCGCGCATCGAACGTGAAGTGCGCGGGCGTTTTCGCCAGCGAAGAAAGGTCGGCGAGCGACACCGCGAGATTGGTCAGGCCGGTGTCGACCGGGCGCGATACCGCGGCATCGGCGACGTTGACCGTGCCGTCGTTGAGCGTGAAGCGCTTGATCGCGAGGTCGAGCGGCGGCGTGGCCGGCGTGGCCGGTGCGTTGGCCGCCGGTTGCGAAGCCCCGGCAGCCGCACTGGCGGCGGAAGCGGCGCTTGGCGCGGACGCGATGGATGCGGATGCCGCGCCGGGCGCACTCGCAGTCGCAGTCGCAGTCGCAGTCGCAGTCGCAGTCGCAGACGCACTCGCACTCGCACTCGCACTCGCACTCGCACTCGCACTCGCACTCGCAGCCGCACTCGCGGCCGAAGCCGCCGGCGTGGGAGAAGCAGCCGATGCCGCCGCAGGCGCCGCGGCAAACGTGCGCTGCACGCTGAGCGTGCCGTCCTTGGCGCGCGCGAGATTAACGGTCGGCGCATCGATGCGGATCTCGTCGAAGTGATACACGCTCTTCAACGGCTCGAGCAATGCCGCGTTCACATGCAGCGCGCGCGCCGCGAAAAACGGCGCCTTGCGTTCGTCGAGCACGTCGACGCCGTCGAGATCGGTCGTGCCCGACACGCGCAGCGTCGGCGTATCGCCGGACATCACGAAGTTCAGCTTCAGGTCGCTCGACAGCTTGCCGGCCTGCACCGTGACCGGCAGCTTCATCGGCACGTAGGACAGGATACGCGGCACGTCGAGTCCGTCGAAGCGCAGCGCCACTTCCGACTCGCGCGATTGCGCGAACGGCTTGGTCTTGCCGTCGATTGCAAGCGGACTGCCGTCGATACGCATGCGCAGCAGCGGCTCGACGAAGATATCGGTTTTCGACGGCAGCGTCGCGACGAACGGAATGCCGAGGCGCCACTGGTCGATCACGTGTTTCGTATTGAGCAACCGGTCGTCGAACGTGATCGAGCCGTTGTCGAGGCGGATGTTGGAAACGGAAAACAGCGTCGGCTTGCTGTCGGGTGCCGACGGCTGCTTTGCGAACTTTTCGATCAGGTCGCTGAAATTGAAGCGCTGCGCATCGTAGCGGACGATATGAAAGCGCGGCGAATCGATCTGCACTTCATCGACGATCGGCGCGGCGCGAAACAGCGACGTCCACGACGGCCGCACGATCAGCCGTTCGATATCGATAAAGTCGCCCTGGCCGCCGCGCTCGCCGACATGAATGCGATCGGCTTCGAGATTCAGCGTGTACGGATTGAGCGCGATGCGTCCGATCGTCGCGGGCCGGTCCAGTTGCTTCGATAGCTGTTGTTCGGCGATATGGCGGATCAGCGGCGGCGCGGCGAAGAAACCGAGCAGGCCGAACAGCACGATAAAGATCAGCAGGCCGACAACGATACGGCGGGTGCGCTGCGCATGCGCAACGTTGCGCATGGTCTGCAGCGAAGATGCGAGCGTGGTTTTGTTGAGGCTTGCCATTTCCGGTCGCGGGTGATGCGGCGGCAAGCCCGCCGCGTTTGACGAAGTCAGGTTGCGGCAAGTATACGTCGTGCCTCGCAAAGGCACAGCATATGTAAGGCGGATGTTACGAATCGCATCGCGCGGCGGATGCGCGTTCGGTAAAGATGCGGGACGCGTGCTTCAGCGGTGTCGCGGTGTCGCGGTGTCGCGGTGTCGCGGTGTCGCGGTGTGGCGGTGTCGCGGTGTGGCGGCGCGGCGGTGTGCACTAGCTTGCACTGCCCTTGCGCCGCCGCGGTTTTATCGTCGTGGTTTATCGCCGCACCTTCACTGCCGCACGATGCGCGGCGGCTGCCACGTGCCGTCGCCGGCTTCCGGCTTCGGCGCATACAGGCGCATCACCAGCTCGAATGGGCCATGCGGCGCCTGCAGCCAGTTCGCCGCCTTACGGCGCGTCGCCGACACGGTGATGTCGACCGAGCCGTCGCGATTGCGGCGCAAGCCCGCGCGGTCACCGATGGTGGCGCGCGCGGGCGTGCTGTCCTCGTCGAGTTCGCCGTCTTTGGTGTAGGCGGTCAGCGACCAGAAACCGCGCGCCGGCGGCAGCTGGCCCGGCGCGAAGTGGATCACGTAGCGGTTCGCGCCGGACAGCGGATGGCCGTCGCTGTCGAGCGTGCCGGTCGCGCGCACCTCGTCGTCCTTGGTACCGATGCCGGGCTGCGTAGAGGCCGCGTACGCGCGCAACGCATAGTCCGGGCCGTAGCTGCCGACGCCGTCGCCGAGCCAGTTCCAGCCGTTCGCGGAAAACACGTTGGTCGGCGCCGTCTGCACGCGCGTGCGGCCGTCCGCGACGCCCGCCACCAGCGCATCGCTCGCACCGGTTGGCAGTTGCACCGGCTGGTCGGGCTTCACGCCGAGATCCGCCAGGATGCTGAGCGCATGCGGATCGGCCGGCGCCGGCGGATTGTCGGGCAGCAGTTGCGCGAGGCGGTCGAAAAAGCCTTTCGCATCGAGCGCCGCGACCTGCTCAGCGGGCGTGCCGTCCGCGAGCGGATCGTTCGCACTCGCGCTGCGCGTCGGCGTATCGGCCGGATCCGCGTCACCCTTGTAGACGTCGAGCGGGGCCAGCCGCATGGCCTTTTGCAGCTTGCGCACCGCCGCGATGTCGCGGCCGCCGTTGCTCTGCACGCGCACGTCGAGCCACAGATAACGGGTCGGCACGTCGACCCGTTTCGCATTCTTCGGCAGGTCGCCCTGCCAGCCGGCCGGCACGAACGCGATCGTCTGTGCCTTCAGGCCGGTCACGCGTGCGACAGTCTGCGTGTCCGCGCTCGACCAGACGACGTTGCCCCACATATCGAGCGCGCGCGCATCGACGAAGCGGTTGCGCGCCTCGGGCAGCGACAGCAGTACCGGCTGGCTCGCGACGTCGAGCCACGCGGTCGAATCGAGCGTATCGACGCTGGGGGTCGGCCGGTTGGTCTGGCCGACCGGCGGCAGCGCCTGCGCATGGCGCAGCGTGTTGAGCGGCGCCTGTCCCGGACCGCCGCCGACCGCCGCATCGCGCGCGGCGCCCATCAACACGAGCGGATAGCCGAACACATACGAATCGGCCACTTCGTCCTGAATCCATCCGGTCTGTTTGGGCTGCGCGGTGGGCGTGGAGCTGCAACCGGCAAGCAGTGCAAAGGCCGCCAAAGAGGCGCAAGCCAATTGAAGCGAAATGAGTTCGCGGCGATTTTTTATCATTCGAGGAACAGGCGGTCCGTTAGGAAACTTCGCCGGGCGTTGCGCGCGCCTGCCGGCCGCCGCATTTCCCGCGCGTCTCCTGGTTGTGTGGATTATGCACACGCGTTGTATCGTATCCGTGACACGCAAGCAAGCATATCCGCGAGAAGCCCCGGCGCAGCCCGTGTTTTTGCGCTACCTTTGCGGGTTTCGCGACAGCCTTGCGCCGCGCATTTCATCCCCCGGAGCGAAACCATGTATGTTCCCGCGCACTTCGAAGAGCAACGCGCCGACGTGTTGCAGCGGCTGATCGCCGACTACCCGCTCGGCTCGCTGGTGACGATCGGCCCGAATGGGCTCGATGCGAACCATCTGCCATTCGAATTCGACGCGACCCAGGGACCGCACGGCACGTTGCGCGCGCATGTGGCGCGCGCCAATCCGGTCTGGCAGGAAGCTGCGCTGCAGCCGGACGCGCTGGTGATCTTTCATGGGCCGGCCGCGTACATTTCGCCGAGCTGGTATCCGAGCAAGCACGCGACGCATCGGCAGGTGCCGACTTACAACTATTTGGTGGTGCATGCACACGGCAAGATCGCGGTGCGCGACGACGAGGCCTTCGTGCGCGGACTGGTGGCGCGCCTGACTCGCAAGATGGAAGCCGGCGAGCCGGTGCCGTGGAAGATCGGCGATGCGCCGGCCGACTTCATCTCGCAGATGCTGGCGGCGATCGTCGGCATCGAGATAGAACTGACGCGGCTCACCGGCAAATGGAAGTTGGGCCAGAACAAGGCGGAAGCGGATCGCCGCGGCGCGCAACAGGCGCTCGGCGAACGCAGCAGCGATGCGCAGCAGGCGGTCGCGGCGGCGATGGCAGACAGTCTCGCGCCGCGGGATTGAGCGGGGCGGGGTTGGGAGATTCGGGGTTGGCCGACCCGGGATTGGCCGGCTTGGGATTGACCGGCTTGGGATTGGCCGACTCGGGATTGGCCGGCTCGGGATTGGCCGGCTCGGGATTGGCCGGCTCGGGATTGGCCGGCTCGGGATTGGCCGGCTTGGAATTGGCCAGCTTGGAATTGAGCGCAGCGGGATTGGACGGCGCAGGAGTAAGCCGCGCAGGATTCAAACGGCGCACGGCATTCGCTCACTTTTCTTCGCGCTTGCACGCCGCCCCTGGCGCCCCTGTTGACCTTCCCATCATGGGAATGTCGATACTGGTCTCATATCGCGGTGCACGAACCGCCGCCGGAGTCCAGACAT
>Ga0310813_10001799_pt1 | contig 12971 bp, 10 predicted proteins | sample YN3metagenome_FD_203086 | JGI IMG/M metagenome (GOLD analysis project Ga0310813, IMG submission 203086) | Soil microbial communities from experimental microcosm in Duke University, North Carolina, United States - YN3 | ecosystem: Engineered > Artificial ecosystem > Soil microcosm > Unclassified...
CATGGCGGCGCGGCGTTATGCGTTACAGCACGGTGTCGCATTCGAGCAGCGCGTCGAGACGGCCCGCGTCTTCGAGTGCCTGCAGATCGTCGAAGCCGCCGACATGATAGTCGCCGATGTAGATCTGCGGCACCGTGCGATGCACGTCGCGCTGCCACAGCGCTACCGCCGATGCCTGACTCCCCGCAATGGTGATTTCGTGGAAGCGCGCGCCTTTGCGTTTGAGCAGCGCCTTGGCGTCGCTGCAATACGAGCAGTCCGGCCGTGTGTAAATCGTAATGGAAGGCATGGGGTGACCATCCGCATCGAGTGAGTGGGTTGCCGTCGTCGACGGCGTGACTCCACTTTAGGCACACGGGGCGGATGCGTGAAGCTCGCGGCGGCTCATTCGCATGCTCGATCGGATCAACACGTGCGGCGGGCCGGTGCTGATGGACCGGCCGCTCGCGTCACTCCCGCGCCAGCAGATTGCCGCCCGACGCACGCCAGCGCGCCGGCGTGACGCCGATATGCCGCTTGAAGATGCGCTGGAACGCAGCGTCGGACTGGTAGCCGACTTTTTCGCCGATGTCCGCGACGGGTTGCTTGGTCTGCGTCAGCAGACGGCCTGCGATGGTCATCCGCACTTCGGTCAACACATCGGTGGCGGAGCGGCCGATCGCCTCCTGAAACTGCCGTACGAAGGTGGCGCGCGACATGTTGCAAAGTGCGGCGAACTGGTCGAGCGACCATGCTTCGCCGGGCTTTTCGAACATCGCGGTAATGGCCGGCTGCAAGCGCGGCCGGCCGGCCAGGGCGAGCAGCCCGTGCGGCGGCTGCGAGCTTTCAGTGGCAAAACGCAGCGTCAGACCGAACAGTGCGGCCGACAGATGATTGACCAGCGTTTCGCTGCCCGGGCCCTGGTCGATCGCTTCCTCGCGCATCAGCTCGATCAGGCGCGTGAGCCGCGTGCCGGCGTTGGTCGGTTGCGCGAGGCTGGACTCGCTGTCCGCGCTGCTTGCGGCCCCGTCCTCGGCGGCAGGCTGCTGGCGCGCGCTATGCACGATCAGCCGGCCGGGTAGATGATCGCGCAACAATCTGTCCGGCACCGCGCCCACCACGAAGCGTCCGCACAGCAGATCTGCCGTGACACCTGGCGCGCCGTTCTCGACGATCAGCAGCGATTCGTTTTGCCGTCCGATCGAAGGCTTCGGTGCGTCGCCGCTGCCGTCATGGATGCGATGCGGCTTGCCGGCAGGAAACAGCACGATGTCGCCGGCCACCATCCGCTCGGGCGGCCCGTTGGCATCCTCGACCACCGCGGTGCCGGACAGCAGTACGTGGTACGGAATCTCGCGGATACCCGCGGTGTCTTCTTCGATCGCCCACGGTGCGCCGAAATGGCAGCGCACCTCAAGCCGTCCGCTGACAGGCATCAGCGAAAGAAGTCGGCTTAACAAATCCATATGAGCCGTTTGCGTTGTAGTAATCGTCAGGGAGTTCGCATCCAATGTACATAACGATGCACGACGCCTCGCATGGATGGAACGGGTGGTCGGATTTTACTGGAACGTAACAGGCGGCGCAGCGAGGGGGCGGCGTGCAATGCCTTTCCCGGCGGCTTTTTCGCCGTTGCGGTGAGCCCGAGCGCATGCGCGGCGCAACGCGCTGCGCGGGCTCGCATGGACGAGCCTGGCGCAGCGGAGTTGTGTGCGTTTCAGCTGAACGCGGACTATTCGCGGGCTGCCGAATGCCAGCGCCTGCGCGCGGGCTTTTGCGTGCGCGAGGCCGGTGCGGCCTCGGCGACGCTCGTATTCACCGCGGGCTGGGTGGCCGCGACCGTGCCGCTGGCCCAGCCACCATTGACGATGGCTCGTTGCAAAAGTGACTGTGCTTCCGTATTGCCCTCCTGCATCGTCAGCACGCTGTTGGCCGCGTCGAGTACGCAGTTCCAGCGCTCCGCGGTGGCACAGGCACGGGCTCGCGCCAGCGTCGCTTCGACCGCTGGCCCGGGACCGGGCAATGCGCTGCTGGTCGTCTTCGCGGCGACCGGCATGGCCACCGCTGTGGATGCGGCGCCTACTGTTTCGGAGGCCGCATTGGCTTGCTGCTCGCTGCGCGCGGTGTCCGGCGCCGTTTGTGCCATTTCCTGGCGCGCGCTTCGGCTCGCGCCGCTGCGCTGCGAGACGATCACCGAAGCGAGAATCACAACGAAGCACGCAATGCTGAGCGCGGCGCTGCTGCCAGGCCCCCATGCGATCCAGCGTTTGACTCTGGCCTGCATAGGCCGGTTGCCGCTCACGGTGGCGGTTCGATCGGCCGCCGTGGCGAGCGGCGGCGTGTCTGAAGAAAGTCTGTCGGTTGTCACAGCATTGCTCCGGCAGGCATACGCATCAATGTGGCAATGAAAGCGCGCCGACGGATGCCGGCAGCGCGCTGTGATTGCTTCTTTTAAACCGATGCGCGTGCAAACTTAACGAGAGGCTAGGTTCTTGTACCGCGTCATGCCGCGGCGTTGACGAAAACCCGGTGCTTTGGGTATCGAAACGTGCGCGGCAGCGACGGCGCGTTAGATGCTGCTTACCACTTGATCTGCGTGTCGAAGGTTCCTGTCTCGACAATCTCGAACTTCATTTCGCCACGGTATGTGCCTTCTATCCGATAGCTTGCCGATGGCACCGAAAAAAGGCAATGCGGACCGCCCGCGACAAAGTCCATCAATACACGGCCATGCCGTCGCAAGCGCACCGCCACGTCGGCAAGCGGCGCACCGTTCTGTTGTGCAACGAATGAGATGCCGAGGTTGAACGGATGCTTCGGGTCCGGCGATGTAACGGTTTTCTCGAGGCCGGCTTCACCACAAACGTAGTAGAGCATTTCCTGTGCGTCGGACCCTGCGTTTGCAGGTGCAGCTACGGCATCGGAAGACGGCGTGTCTTGCGACGCTGCGAATGCGGTACCGCCAAGCGCGGCTGCGATGACTAGCAGCGAGCGCGCTTTCTTCAACGCATATACCGCTTTGCCGGCGGCAAATCCTACGGTACACATGACGACCTCCCTCGATCGTTGAGAACAAAGAATACGGATAGGCACGCTAAAACGCAAACAAAAACGCATCAGAAATTATTTCTTTCCTATTATTAAGGCATGCGTAGTAAATGCGATTTGGACATATCAGGAGAGGGTAGTCCGGTTGTAACGAAAGGTTACCCAGCCGCCGATTTCCAACGACTTGCTATGCGATTCCGTCACGCATCGGCCACGATGAATCAAAAATGAAACATCCTGAGTAGTCCGGGAAAAGCACAACCGGTCCGTTTTGCTTTCGTGTTTGACGCCGTGCGCGGACCCGAAAACGATAGTACGTCTGTGGTCCTTATGCGGCGAATGTTTGGCCACATTGCGCGCCAGCCCACACAGCGCGACCGTAACTAACACCGCTCGATAGACCCGTCTGTTCGCTGTTTCCGGATTGTCGGTGCGCTGGGCGATTTCATTGGCAGGCCCCTCGGATGCGGCGCCCGCGGCGCGTGTCGGGGCTGTATCGCAAATGAAACGCAAGCATCGCTAAACGACTGTCAATCCCATTTATCCTCGCGCTCACTGCGATGGGCACGTAGTGGCATGGATGTCGCTTATACAGCGCGGTCTTACACCTGCCAATAAAAGCTGTCCTTCAGAACAAAGCAATCAACGTTAAGGACTGTATCGTGAACGCTCAACCTAAGCGTCTTTATGCAGTGCTTGCCCAGCCGAAGAGATTCCATCCGGCCAGTTGCATTTCGCTAGCGGCTTGTGCACCGGTGGTGCTGTTGTTTCTATCGTCGGTGTGCTCGGCGGTCGAAGCAGACAACGGCGGTGCACGTGACCCGAACGAAATCGCGGAGGCGCAAGCTATCGCGCCAGACGCGGCGCCGGTAACGCAAAAAGTAGAAGCTCCGGCAGATGCGCAGATCGCACAGCAGGCTGAGCCGACGCAAGCGGTTCAACCCGAGCCTCAAGGCCAGCCGCTGCAATTGCAGCAGGTGCAGCCCGAACCGCAGATGCCAGCTCCTCCCGCCCAATCGGCGCCAGCTGCGGCGCCTCCTCAGCCGGCTCAGCCGGCTCAACCGGAAGCGCAGCCGGCTCAACAACCGCCCGCTACGCAACCCTCAGGCGCGGCGCAAACGCCAGGCGGATTGCGTACTGAAGTGTTCGGACTGGCTACGGGCGGCGGCGCTGTGCAAGCACTCGAAGAGGCCAAGGCGCGGCCCGATGTCTTCAGTCCAGTAGATATTGCACAGCTTGAAGAACTTTCTATTCGTCAGCAGGTTCGTGGCGGGCGTGATAAAGCGCGTGCAATGACGAGCCCGGACCGCTTCGATGGTCTCGACACCGCATTGAAGGCAGCTGATGATTTCGAAGCGCGTCTACCGAACACGCCGGAGTACGCGCAAGTGCGTTATTCGCTGGCCGGCGATCGCGTGGTAGCGTATGCGGGCCGCGGTGAGATGGAGAAGGCGGTATCGTCTTATGAGTCGATTCCCGCAGACCAGCCGATCTCTATCGAAGCATTGGCTGCAGCAGGCGATGCCTACTCATACATGAACGAGCCAGCCAAGGCGGAGGTCGCGTTCAAACGTGCGGTCGAGCAGGCCACCGCGGCCAGTGCCGATCCAGCCACACGCGGCTATCAATACGGTTCGCGCACGCGGCCGATCGATTTACGCGAGGGCCTCTTTTACGCGTACACCGATCAGAACAAATACGTCGAGGCGGGCAAGGTACTCGACGACATCAGCGCGTCTCTGCCGCCGGCGGATCAGGTGAAACCGTGGGACATTGCAAACGACGACTACCTGAAGTTGAACCGGTTGCGCGCGCAATATCTGATCTACGTCGGCAAGCCGGAAGCGGGCATGGCGGAGTTGAAGCGCCTCGAGGAGCAGGTGCCGTTTAGTGCCGAAGTGCGCAACGCGGAAGCGGACGCGACGTTGAGCCTGGGACGCAACCTCACAGCGAAGGATATGTATGTCGCGACACTGAACGACCATCCGGACAATATCGAAGCGCTTGCCGGCCTTGGCCGTACGTCGCTCAATACCGGCGACTACTCGAACGCGCGGCAGATCAACGACGCTTTCGCTACGACGTTTCCTGAGAACGGTTCAGTGCGGAACTTCAAACGCGATTACAACGCGTGGCGTGCACCGACGGTGACGATCGAGACGAACGGAGAGCATGGCGCTTCGGCGATCGCTGACGATCAGTTCAGTATAGATACATACCTCTTTTCACCACCGATGTACGACAATTACCGGGTCTTTGCGCATACCTTCTACATGTACGCGCTGACCGACATCGGTAAGCTCAATCGGGTTCGCACCGGTGCTGGCGGCGACTACCGGCGCGGGCCATTGACGGTACTTGGCGAAGTCTCGCGCTCGCTAGGCGGCGATGGTCGCACTGGTGGCAATGGCGCGGTCGAGTACGCGTTCAACGACTACTTCAAGGCTGCCGCAGAATTCGATAGCGATTCGAATGAACTGCCATCCAAAGCGTATGTCAACCACATCTTTGGTCGTACCGGGAAAGTCGCCTTTACTTATACCGACGGCGATCGCCGTTCTGCCGACATCAGCTATGGCGCCGGCCGCTATAGCGACGAAAACTTCCACCAGGAAATTGCCGCGGGTGGCTCGCAGCGGATCTTTACCGCTGCGAATCAGCTGATCAATGCAACAGTGCGCTTGGGGACCAGTAGCAACACCAATAACAACGTCGTGTACTTCAGTCCGTCGCGCGACTATTCAGGTGAATTGGGCATCATGCATCAATGGGCCGTGTGGAGAAGCGGGGAGCGTTCATTGCTGCAACGTTTCTATGTTTCGGGCGGTGCATATAACCAGAGGGGTTTCGGCACCAGCGGATTCTGGGCCGCCCGACTCGAACACGCGTGGACTTTCAGTCGCGACATCACGTTGACCTACGGCATCGGCATTGGTCGCCATGCCTACGATGGAGAGCAAGAATTATCCGAATCCGCGTATGTGCTACTCACCGTACCGTTCTAACGTTTTGGGGGTTCGACAATGCAATCGCGCAGGCGTTTTATTTGTGGTTGTCTTGGAGCGATGGCGGGTTGTTCGTTATTCCCGGCGCTAGCGCCGGCCAAGCTGATCGATCTTCTGCCGCCGTCCGATCCGGCGGACGGCAAAACCTTCAGAGTAATCTGCTTTCACGACGTCCGCGACAATCTGCGGACCACCTTCAGAACGTCGAACATGATGGACCCGTTCGCCGTCGATACAGGAACGCTCACATCGATTTTTTCGTGGCTTCAATACAATGGCTATCACCCGATCACAGTGAAGGATGTGGAGGCGTCGCGCAGCGGCGCCAAGCCGTTGCCACCGCGTGCGGTGATGCTGACGTTCGACGACGGCTTTCGCAGCCACTACACGAAAGTGTTGCCGCTGCTCGAACGGTTCCGCTTTCCGGCGGTGATGGGTATCGTCACGTCGTGGGTCGACACACCGGTCGATACGAAGATCCGGCTGGCCGCCAATCTCGAGGTGCCGCGCGACACATTCATGTACTGGGAGGACGTCGAAAAGCTGTCGAAATCCGAGTTCGTCGAACTTGCCTCGCACACGCACGACCTGCATCACGGGGCGATTGCGAATCCGCAAGGCAACGAACTGCCGGCCGCGACGTCGCATCTGTATCTGCAGGACCAGAAACGCTATGAGACCGATGCGGAGTTCGAAGCCCGCGTGCAACACGATCTGAGCGAGAGCATCCGCAAGCTGCGCGAGCGCACCGGCGTCACGATTCGCTCGATGGTCTGGCCGTACGGAGCGGAAAATATGCCGGTGCGCAAGATCTCGACGCAGCTCGGCATGCGCACGCAATTCAGTCTCGAAGCAGGTCCGAATACGCCGGACGTGCCGCTTGACCGCTTGCGCCGCATTCTGATGACGTATGACGTCGACGTTGGCGGTTTCGAACGGTCGATGCGCGAGCCCGCGACCAATCGCGGCGCGGTCAATCCGGTGGAGCGGATCGTGCGCGTCAATCTCGACGACGTTTACGATCCGGACGGCGCGGTCCAGGAGAAGAAGCTTGGCGATCTGATCGAGCGCATTTACCGGATGCAGCCGAGTTCGGTTTATCTGCAGGCGTACTCGGATCCGAACAATGCCGGCGTCGCTGAAGCGCTGTATTTCCCGAACCGGCATATGACGATGCGCGCCGATCTGTTTTCGCGCGCGGCGTGGCAGTTGGGCACGCGCGCGAACGTAAAGGTGTTTGCGTGGATGCCGCTGCTCGCATTCCGCTTGCCGCCCGCGCAGGCGGGGCGCATCGAAACAGTCAGCGCTGCACCGGGGGCGCCTGGCGACCGGCGCGGTGCAGGCATGTACCGCCTGAGTCCGTTCGATCCGGGTGCGCGTGCCTTTGTTCACGATGTCTATGAAGATCTCGGAAAGTATTCGGCATTCACCGGCCTGCTGTTTGGCGGCGACGGGATACTCGACGACTATGAAGACGCGGGTCGCAACGCGGCACAAGCCTTCAAGGGTTGGGGACTGCCTGAGGATATCGGCACGATTCGCGGCAATCCTGCGTTGATGAAGCGCTGGACTGAAGCGAAAACCCAATATCTGATCGACTTTTCCACGCAGCTCGAGAAGCTGGTACTCGATAGCCAGAACGGCGGCGACGTGCTGACCGTGCGCGACCTGTATGCGGACGTGCTGCTCGATCGCAATGCCGAAGCACGCTATTCGCAGAACTTCGAGGGTTTCATGCGTGCGTACGACTTCGTCGGTCTGCTTGCAATGCCGAACGGCGAGCGGTACGGCAGCGTGACCGGACGGCTCGACAAGCTGGCGGACATTGCGTCGTCGACACCGAACGCCTTGCGGCAAACCATCTTTCAGCTGCCGGTCGTCGATCCGCAAACCAACGAAACGGTACCGACCGAGCGGCTATTGGAGGAGATGCGCCATCTGCGCCAGCGTGGCGTGGTGAACTTCGGCTACTACCCGGATCGCTTTGCGACTAACACGCCGCAACTCAACGCGATGCGCGATGTGATGTCGCTGCGCTCGCGCCTCGACCCGACCGCGATCAATGCGCTGCTTCAGGCCCAGAACAAAGGAGTGACCCGCTGATGACGCACGAACTGATCAGCCGCCTGCAGGACTTTATTTTCTTCTACCCTTTTTTCATGTCGTATTTCTGGATGATCGGAGGAGTCGTACATTACCTCGCGCTCGAGAAAGGACGGGCGAGGTCGCACCGGGCGCTGGTGGCCGCGGGCATGCCGAAGGTGTCGGTGGTCGTGCCGTGTTTCAACGAGGAATCGAATGTGCGCCGTGTGATTCATCACCTCGCGCATCTCGGCTATGCGAACTACGACATCATTGCGGTCAACGACGGCAGCAAGGATGGCACCGGCGCGATCCTCAACGAGCTTGCCGCAGAAATCCCGCGTCTGACGGTGATTCACCATTCGAAGAACGAAGGCAAGGCGATCGGTCTGACGACGGCGGCCACCGTCAGCGATGCGCCGTACCTGATGTGTATCGATGGCGATTCGCTGCTGGGGCGCGATGCAATCGAATGGATGCTCGAGCACTTCATCTCCGATCCGAACGTCGGCGCGGTGACCGGCAATCCGCGTATCCGCACGCGCACGTCGCTGCTCGGACGCATGCAGGTAGGCGAATTCTCGTCGATCGTCGGGCTGATCAAGCGCACCCAGCAGGTGTATGGGCGCATCTTTACGGTGTCCGGCGTGATCACGATGTTCCGCAAGAGCGCGCTCGCCGATGTCGGCTACTGGAGTTCGGACATGCTGACTGAGGACATCGACATCAGCTGGAAATTGCAGACGCGCGACTGGCGTGTTGCGTACGAGCCTCACGCGTTGAGCTGGATCCTGATGCCGGAGACGCTGAAGGGCCTGTATCGGCAGCGCTTGCGTTGGGCCAAAGGCGGCATTCAGGTGCTGATGAAATACGCGCCGCAGATCGCCCGTCCGTCGATGTTGATGATGTGGCCGTTGTTTATCGAATACCTGCTCGGTATCGCATGGGCGTATTCGATGAGCTTTGTGATGCTGCTCGGCCTGCTCGGCCTGATGGTGCCGCTGCCGTCCGAATGGCACATTTCGTTGCTGCCGCACTGGCACGGCATGCTGCTGGTTGCGACCTGCGTGCTGCAGCTGGTGATCGGTTGCATGATCGACCGTCAATATGACGAGAAGCTGCTGTTCTATTTCATGGACACCGTGTGGTATCCGCTTGCATTCTGGGTGATCAACATGATCACCACTGTCGTAGCGTTGCCTTCCATCGTCCTGCGCCGGCGCGGCAAGCGTGCGGTATGGACAAGCCCAGACCGAGGAATCCAGCATGAATAACGCCCCAGTCATCGACCTGTCACTGCGCACGCCCAGCGAGATCATCGCCGACAAAGGCCTCAAACTCGGATTGCTGCAGGTGGTGTGGTTTCGCCTGATACGTCCGGCCACCGTCGGTTCGCTATGGGCGGCGATCGGCGTCTACACCTATCGATATCTGATGCCGTTCAACGAGGCGGAGCTGCCGCTCGAGCAGCTGATGTCATACATGGCCGCGATCGCCACGATCGCGGCTGCGCTGATCGTGTGGATGATCGTGTCGCGCGTTGCTCACCCGTTTGCGTCGCGTTCGCGGATGCAGCGGCTGTTGCGCCGCACGGCGGGTCTTACGGTTGAACCGGGTCCGTTCGCTGCGGCTTCGCTGAAGTGCCGCGGCGCGGTGGCGCGCATCTTCATTGCCTCGCATGACGCCAATGGACTGATCGCGGCGTTGCGCACCATGTCCGAACCGGAAATGGAAGGCGACGACGAGGGACCGGCCGACACGCCGATCGGCGCCGAACCCGGACTTGCCCGGCGGCGCGGCACGCCGCTCACGGCGCAGCAGGACGAACCTCTGCATATGCCGATGCACGTGCCGATCAGGGTTCGCTATGTGATGGGGAGCCGTCCGATGACCGATACAGAGCTTTGAGCACGCGGTAACACTCGCAGGAGCGCTGTTCGAGCATGTCGCGCTGCAGGATAGTGACCCCGTGCCGGTCGTGTGTGACGACCCGCGCCGCACCCAGCGCGTGCAGCGCGGAGCGCACGGAACGCGCGGTCACACCGAGCGCGCGAGCGAGCGACACGGCCGAGGTGGGTACGGTTGCACTGCGGTTGCCGTCCGCGAGTGCGAGCAGGCGGCACGACACCTGCTGTTCGATCGAGTGAAGCCGTGCGCAGGCTGCCATTTGCGACATTTCGGCAAACATCGTCTCAACGTATTGCAGCATGCGTGCCTCGACCCACGGTTCTTCCTTGAGGCACGCCAGCAACGCCGCTTCGCTGCAGCGGAATGCAGTTCCCGACGACGTGACGATGGTTCGGAAGGGTATCGAGCCGGTGCGCATGAGGACCGGCCAGCCCGCGAAGCCGTTACGTCCGATCGTCACGAGTTCGATCGAACGGCCGTCGTCGAGGATGCACTCGTGCGCGAAACGCGCGGTGAGCGGGAAGTAGACGTGGTGGAAGACTTCGTTGCAATCGCACACAACCTGGCCTGCATGCAGGTCGATACATACAAAGTCGTCGACACGCTCGATCAGGTGCAGACGCCGCGACAGCAGGTTCAGCACGCTGTCGTAATCGGCAAAGCGCACACCGGGCGTCGGAGGTTCGGACGCATGCTTCAACTGGGCAGGGACATTGTCTCGATTCATGATGCCTGGCTTAAGTGATGTTTAGGCGCACACGCTAAAGCGTGATAGCGCAATGGGCTTTCTTCATACAGAAAAGCGCATTGCACGACAACGTCATTGTGCGCGCGGATAACCCGATGCGAACCGAACACATTCTTTCGCTGCGGCTCGAAAGAATGCATCCGTGAGGAGGATGACGTCGTGCCGAAAAGGACACGTGAGGCGCCGGCTCTCGTATATGCATCCGCTGCGCACGACGCACGGCTTTGCGAGCGCTTGCGCGAAGCCGGCTGGTCGGTGGAGCTGATCGGCAGCGCCGCCGAACTGGAGCGCAGCTTGCGGCATGCGCCGGCGCCGAGCGTCGGCTTGCTCGAACCCGGCGACGACCATGCCGGCGCAATGGGCAGCATCGCCGAATTCTGCGTCGGCGCGCTGCAGATGCACTGGGTGGCGGCCGTCACTGCGAGCCAGTTGCGGCGTGCCGCAACGCGCGAGTTGATCGGCTGCTACTGCCTCGACTATGTGAACTTGCCATACGCGTTCGATCTCGTCGATGCCGCATTGCGGCGCGCACTTCGCCTTGCTTCGCTGATGCGCGGGGTGCCGCAGATGCTGCCGGTTGCCGGTGGTCAAACGTTGGTCGGGCGCAGCGAGGCGATGCTAGCCTTGCGGCGCGAGATCCAGAAAGTTGCCTATACGGATGCACCGCTCTTCATCGCCGGCGAGTCGGGCAGCGGCAAGGAGCTGACTGCCCGCGCGGTGCATGACGCATCGGCTCGCGCGAATGGTCCATTCGTCGCGATCAACTGCTGTGCGATTCCGCCGACTCTGGTGCAAAGCGAACTGTTCGGCCATGAGCGCGGCGCGTTCACCGACGCCGAGCGCCGCAAGATCGGCCACATCGAGGCGGCCAACGGCGGCACGCTGTTTCTCGACGAAATCGGCGATCTGCCGCTCGAATGCCAGACGGCGCTGTTGCGCTTTGCACAGGACAGCACGATTCAGCGGCTCGGTAGTGACGTCGTGATTCCGCTCGACGTTCGCATCGTGTCGGCAACTCACGTCGACCTCGAAGCCGCGGTGCGCAGCCAGTCGTTTCGCTTTGACCTTTACCACCGGCTGTGCGTTCTGCGTATCGATGTCCCGCCTTTGCGCGAACGCAGCACCGATATCCATTTGCTCGCTTTTCATCTGTTGGGTATGTACGCGGGCGAACGCAAGTCGCGGATTCACGGCTTCGCGCCTTCCGCACTGCGCGCGATGTTGCTGCACGACTGGCCGGGCAACGTGCGCGAACTGACGAACCGCGTGCGCCGCGCGATCGTGATGGCTGATGGCGCATACATCCGCGCGAGCGATCTCGGCCTTGTCGAGCCGCCTGCGAGACGTGCATTGACGCTCGCCGATGCGCGCGACGAAGCGGAGCGCAATTGCCTGATCGAAGCGCTGCTTGCACACGGCAACCGGTCCACGGAAGTGGCGGAGGAACTCGATATTTCACGCATCACGCTTTATCGACTGAGAGTGCGGCATGGGCTGCAGGACATCGCAGGGCTCGCGTCGCAAGACCTTACGGAGCGGCGCAAGTGATAGACAGGATCGACAGCGGAAAAATCTGCGCAATCGCACGTGGCTTAGTGCCCGTGTTCAGCACGGCTCTCGTTGCATGCGCAACGATCGCGGCATCTCATGCACAAGGCATCGCACCGCCGAATGCGGTGATGGCCGTGCCGGCACCGGGTGTCGGCGACGAGCGGCGTTTCATGCACGGCATCGGCAAGGCCGATGCGGGCGATGGCAAGACGTGGGTATTTTTCAGCAGCTCCGGCTTGCCGCCGCGCGGCGCGGATCGAAACCGCAGCTGGCCGCACGATGTGTACGTCGGGCAATGGGCCGCGGGCCAGCCGAAGGTGTCGGGTTTGCGTACCTTCATCAAGCGGCCCGAGGCGCAGGAACCGGTATCGGTCGCGCAGAACGACAGCGGCAATATTTTCATCACGTTCGAGGACGGCTGGAACGCGCCGCGCAATGTGAGTCAGCGCTACGGCGTGTACAGCAAGAGTTTGAAGCCGATCAGGCCGTATCCGCGCGATGTCGAATCGGGCGGCCATTCCGGGCACGTGGCAGCCGTCGGCCAGAGGTTCGTCGTGTTTTATTCGGCAGACTGGGTGCAGGGTGGTGGGGTCGACAATCTCGGCACCGGCAATGGCGTTTATGCGAACGTCTATAGCGGGGGCGGCCGG
>Ga0310813_10001800_pt1 | contig 12969 bp, 13 predicted proteins | sample YN3metagenome_FD_203086 | JGI IMG/M metagenome (GOLD analysis project Ga0310813, IMG submission 203086) | Soil microbial communities from experimental microcosm in Duke University, North Carolina, United States - YN3 | ecosystem: Engineered > Artificial ecosystem > Soil microcosm > Unclassified...
AACGGCGTTCCGGCGGCCCGCTCCAGGTCCGAGATGCGGCGGCTGACAGCGGACACTACAACATTCCCCCGCTCGGCAGCGGCGGAAATACTGCCTCCTTCAATCACAAAAATAAAGAGCCGCAAAGTCTCAATATCGAAACGCATGGTCTGACCAATCCTTCACATAAAACTCGGGCCGAAGAGCTTTGCCGGCCCGTGACAGCAGTTGTCGCGAACGGTCAATTCAGTCCGATCCCAGGCTTGCTATCCTCATCGGCAAGCATCTCCTACGCTTTCGATGACGGATAACCATGGCTTACCCCCAAACCCTGCTTGAAAAGATTTGGCAGCGACACGTCGTTTCACAACTGGATAACGACTATTTTTTGCTATATGTCGACCGGCACTTGTTGAATGAAGTGACGAGTCCTCAGGCATTCGACGGCTTACGCGCCGCCTCGCGCCGCCCTTGGCGCGCTTCATCGGTATTGGCGACCGCAGACCACAATATTCCCACAACAAATCGCCTTGCGGGCATGCACAACGAATCGGCCAGACGACAATTCGCTGCGCTAGAGCAGAATTGCAGCGAATACGCTTTGCGCTTTTTTGAGCTTTCAGACCGCAGGCAAGGAATCCTGCACGTTGTCGCGCCCGAGTTGGGTGAGACTCTACCAGGTATGACGATAGCGTGTGGCGATTCGCACACCACGACGCACGGCGCATTCGGCGCGCTGGCGCTTGGCATCGGCACATCGGACGTGGAGCAGATTCTCGCAACGCAATGTCTGGTTCTCCGCCGGCCCAAGACGCTGAACGTGCGAATTCGAGGCGAACTACCGCACGGCACCTACGCGAAAGACGTCGCACTCGCGTTCATCGGCCGGTATAAAACCGACTTTGCCACTGGGTTTGCATTGGAATTTTCAGGCGAGACGGTATCCGGATTCAGCATGGAAAGCCGCATGACATTGTGCAACATGGCAGTGGAAGCGGGCGCTCGCTGTGCCTTGATTGGTGTCGACAAGACGGTGATCGACTATCTCGACGGACGCCCGTCCAGCCCGGTTGGGACAGAGTGGGAAGACGCAAGGCAGCTGTGGTCGACGTTGCACAGCGATCCCTCGGCGGAATTTGACAAGACAGTGGTATTCGACGTGAGCGACCTGCGGCCCCAGGTGACGTGGGGAACGACGCCCGCCATGGTTACGAGTATCGATGGCCGTGTGCCGGACCCCGCTGCCGGGTCAACTCACGAGCAGCGCGCTGCGGCAACGCGCGCGCTCGATTACATGGGGCTGGACGCAGGAACGCGGATTCGGGAAATCAGGCTTGATAAGATTTTTATCGGCTCGTGCACCAATGCGCGCATCGAGGATCTGCGCATTGTCGCCGATGTCGTGAAGGGTAGGAAGGTCGCATCCACGATCCGGCAGGCGTTGGTCGTACCCGGTTCCGGGAACGTCAAGTACCAGGCAGAAGAAGAAGGACTCGACCAGATTTTCGTCGAGGCAGGTTTCGAGTGGCGCGATCCAGGTTGCTCGATGTGCCTTGGGATGAACAACGACAGTCTTGGTGAGGGTGAACGCTGCGCTTCAACCTCGAATCGAAATTTCGAAGGAAGACAAGGGCGTGGTGGGCGCAGCCATCTGGTGAGCCCTGCTATGGCGGCTGGAGCAGCAATCGCCGGACATTTCATCGACCCAGCGGAGCTTTGAATGAAACCATTCCTTATTCTGAAGACATACCCGGTGCCTATCGACCGTACCGACGTAGATACCGATGCGATCCTGCCGAAGCAGTACATGGCGTTGACGAGCCGCGTGGGATTCGGCGATTACCTGTTCGACAACTGGCGATATGTCGAAGCGGGCGAGCCTGGTGACGACATAACGAAACGGACGATACGGCCAGACTTCCCACTTAATCAGCCTCGTTATCATGGCGCGCAAATCATGTTGTCCCGCGCCAACTTCGGATGCGGATCGAGCCGCGAGCATGCCGTTTGGGCGCTGGCCGACTGGGGGATCAAAGCCATCATCGCATCCAGTTACGGTGATATTTTCTATGGCAACTGCTTCAAAAACGGCATACTTCCGATAAGGCTGCCGGTCGAAGTTGTCGAAGAGTTGTTCAACGACCTGGCCCGGACGGACGAACCGATTCCCATGACGATCGACCTCCCGGAGCAGCGGGTGGTTTGCCAGGGCGGGAAGAGTTATCCGTTTGACCTGGATGCCTCCCACAAGAATTCTCTGCTGTCGGGCCTTGACGAAATCGGGCAGATATTGGCCAGCTACAGCGAGCGAATAAAAGCGTTCGAAAAAAACCACTTCGCCGCTGAGCCTTGGTTGGCATAACGCGGGATCACGAAAGCGGAATTACAGAAAGGTCTTGATAATCATATAGCCGACCTCCCTCCGTTCGAATCGAACGGCCGGCGTACAGTCAGGGTGCGAACACCGACGTGACGCACAGGAGGCCGGCATGAACAAGTTTAGTGGAATCGACCTGCACTCGAACAACAGTGTGGTCGTCGTCAGCGATGACGCTGACCGGGTTGTCTACCAGCGACGGTTGCCGAACGATCCGGTGCAGATCCGGGCGGCGCTGGCGCCGCACCGCGAAGATCTGGTGGGCGTGGTCATCGAAGCAACGTATAACTGGTACTGGCTGGTGGATCAGTTGATGACCGATGGCTACCGGGTGCATCTGGCCAACCCCGCGGCAATCAGGCCGTACGAGGGACTGAAATACAGTGGTGACTTCACCGATGCCGCCCATCTCGCACAACTGCTGCGTCTGGGACTATTGCCTGAAGGCTACATTTATCCAGCAGAAGAACGTCCGGTGCGTGACCTCTCTCGCAAGCGGATCCAACTGGTGCAGTGTCGTACGGCCCAGATCCTCGCGATTGAGAATCTATTCTCACGCCATACTGGTGGGCAGATACAAGGTGAGCGGGTTAAGCGCCTGGATGAGATGCAGGTGAATGGATTCGGTTTTGCATCTGACGTGACGCTCGCGATGCAAGCCAATCTCGCGGTCATGCAAACCTTGCAGGAGGAAATCGGGATCATCGAGAAGCGACTCATGGAGCGGGTGAAACTACGCCCGGATTACGCGTTGCTGAACACGGTGCCGGGCATTGGCCCGGTTCTCGCAACCACGATCATGCTGGAAACCGGGACCATCTCCCGTTTCATCAAGGTTGGCAATTTCAGTTCGTACTGCCGCTGCGTAGACAGCCGGCGTGAAAGCAACAGCAGGAAGAAAGGCGAAGGCAATACGAAGAACGGCAACAAATATCTGGCGTGGGCGTTTGTCGAGGCGGCCAACTTCGCGATACGCTCGTGCCCGGAAGCCAGGCGCTTTTACGAGCGCAAGAAACGCGCGCGAAACGGGATTGTGGCGATCAAGGCGCTGGCGCACAAACTGGCGCGCGCCTGCTATCACATGCTTCGGGAGCACAAGTCATTTGAGGTAACCCGCTGCTTTGGCTAAAAGGTGGTGCAAGGGGAACGAGCCCAGTATTGCGACTGGTGGAAAGCCATGGTTCTGATTGGGCCTTCCCTTTGCTCCACCCGCTGTTTGCAGATGACCGGGCCGCCCAGGCAATGAGCCATCCTTGACTGGCGTTGCGCAGGCAACAGCCACGGTTTTGCGAAACCCCTTGGACCTTGTCTGGCACCAACGAATGAAAGGGACTTCCCCGTCCCGAGGCTGCGGCGGAAGCCGCGAGTCGGCATCAACGTGCCATGATGAAGTTCTCGACGTTCATCAACACCAACAGGAGGGGAAGTCCATGCCTATTGTGACCATCGGAATCGACCTTGCCAAGAATGTCTTTGCCATCCATGGCGTGGACGACGCCGGTAAGCCAGCACTGGTCAAGCCGCGGGTCCCACGGGATCAACTGCTAACGTTGATCGCGCAGTTGCCTCCGTGCCTCATAGGCATGGAGGCCTGCTCTGGAGCGCATCACTGGGCCCGCGTGTTCCAGCAGTACGGCCACACCGTCAAGCTGATGGCGCCCAAGCTGGTGACGCCGTACCGGATGTCCGGCAAGCGCGGCAAGAACGACGCGGCAGACGCGGCTGCCATCTGCGAGGCGGTAACCCGTCCGAGTATGCGTTTTGTACCGCTGAAAGACGAACACCAGCAGGCGACACTTTGCCTTCATCGGACCCGGCAGGGATTCGTTGAAGAGCGGACGGCTGCCTATAACCGGATGCGCGGCCTGCTCTCCGAATTCGGCGTCGTGCTGCCGCAGAGCCCGGAGCGTTTGCGAAGAGAGATCGGGACCCATCTGGACGCATTACCGGGCTGGGTCCGACGCTGCGTCAGCGATTTGCTTGAGCATGTCGGCAACATCGAAGATCGGCTGGCCGAATACGACCGTGCTATCGGCGAAATTGCACGCACCGATGAGCGCAGCAAGCGGCTCATGAAGCTGCGAGGTATCGGTCCGACTACCGCAAGCGCATTGCTTGCGAGTATCGGAGCCGGGCACGACTTCAGAAACGGTCGTCAGGTGGCCGCGTGGATAGGCCTCACGCCAAGCCAGTACAGCAGCGGAGGTAAAGAACGGCTGGGCACCATCACGAAGACGGGAGACGCTTACCTACGCAATCTGCTGGTACTCGGAGCTCGCTCTGTGATGGCGAGTCTGGGCGACAAGCAGGACCGTTTTAGCCGCTGGGTGAGAAATCTAGTCGAGCGTCGCGGTTACTGGCGCACAGCTGTCGCAATCGCCGCCAAGAATGCGCGCCTGGCCTGGGCGACGCTCAAGTACGGCGAAGCCTTCAAACACGAACCGGCGACTGCGTGACCAAACACTAATACCCGATGGATTAGCAGCTCAAAGCACTATAGCACTACAGCACTACAGCAACCAGGAGCGGATAAACGATCACTTTGCACTGCCAGCGGTGATGTGAAGCGGGTTGGACCCGCGCAAGGCATACCTGTCAGAGAAACGGGGATTTCTATCCCGCCCAACGAATGAGGTTCTTGCGCGCGTCTTTCATCAGGGTCCGGGCCAGCAGCCCAACATGACCGGTTGTAGTACAGCAGTCCTTCACCTTCTCACACGCACTGACGCGGCATTGCAGAATGTATCAACGTGCGAACTTCGATTGAGCTTGTGCTCAAAGGGGAAGCCCTTGTAGTTTCTCTGGGGCGGCAATGGCCGCCAGGGCAGCCGTTAGTTACATCACGGCATGCTTGATCCCGATGGGTGTCTGGTGCGATCCGGTTCGCAACCAGTTTGGAGAAAACGGATGCGACTACGATCGGCAGACAGCATGGCAGGTTACAGAAAGAATTCCGCCCGATTGCAGCGGCGATAAAAATACCATCGCCACTGCAATCGGGCGGTGAGTAAATTTGTGCCTTGACTTCGGTCGGCTAATGGGTGTCGCAATAAGACGAGGATGGCAAGCCAATTTGATTGGTGGTTTCAAGAGTGAAGCGCAACAGGGGGCTAATGAATGGAAGCTGAGGTTATCGAAGCGGTTGCGAGCATACGTTCGAAGACCTCGAATGGCGAATGAAAGGCTCTGTCGCGATAAGGCGGAAGAGCGAATCATCGTTAGCGCGGCAAGGTTCGCGCCGCTCTTATCGATGGTCACCGTCTCGGGTTCGCCGTTTTGGTCGATCGACTTTTCAAAGTAGCGCTGCGCCGCGACCTTGTCGCGATGGGCACGCAGCAGGAAATCGACCGTGTTGCCCTGCTCGTCGACCGCACGATACAAATACTTCCACTGCCCTCGGACCTTGATATACGGGTGAGTAGACCCTGGGAATTGCGCCCGAAGTCTCTCGCAGAACCGTATGTGACACTCGCGCGTCATACGGCTCCCGTTATCCAACCTGTGCCCCTTGAAACTGCCAGTGTACGAACTGTCGCGGGTACGCCGTCTTCATCTTGTGCAACCACTCCTCACTGCGCCGTTTGTGCCGTCGCAGTGTCTTGTACTTGCGCTGGGCCCAGCGCACGAGCTTGCGGTCGAGATACCGACCGAGTCCGTGCATGGCCGTCCGATAGAAAGCCCCGCAGTAGTTCCACCAGCCACGTATCGTGGGATTGCATTGCTCGGCCAGATCGACCAGTGACCCTGACGTTTGACGAGACAGCCGCCACCGCCGCACCGCCTGTCTCATCCGTTTCAGGGCAGCAGGACTCACGCCGGGCAGAAAGCTCGTGGAGAGTCGCCCGGACCTCGTCAGCACCCTTCGCGGACGAAACAGAAAGCCCAGAAATGTAAAAGTCACATTCGGGTAGGCCTGGTTGCGGCTTCGGTCCTTGCAATACACGATCTTCGACTTCTCAGGATGCATCTGCAACCCGCATTCCGCCAGCCGCGAGGCAATGGCATGCATGACTTCCTGCGCCTCGCTGCAGCAATGGATCACCGTATCATCGGCATAGCGCGCAAAGAGACATTGCGGAAAGTGCCGTTGCAACCATGCGTCAAATGCATAGTGCATGAACAGATTCATCAAGATCGGGCTGACCACACCGCCCTGAGGTGTACCTCGCACCCGTGGCAGTCTCGCCCCGTCCGCAGTCTCGAACGGCGCAGTCAGCCACCGCTCGATATACAGCAGGATCCAGTCCGCCTTGATGTGCTTGCGTACCGCCTTGAGCAGGAGGCCATGATCGATCTGATCGAACGCCGCCTTGATGTCAAACTCAACAACCCAGTCGTATTTCCAGCAACGCTCGCGCGTTACCGCAATAGCCTGTTTCGCCGATTTGCCCGGCCGATACCCAAAAGAATCCTCATGGAATATCGGGTCGAGTAGCGGCTCAATCAGGAGCTTGACAACAGTCTGCGCGATTCGATCCGACACGGTGGGGACGGTCAGCGCGAACTGCACAGGTGCCCAACCCGGATTTGGGATGGGCCGAGATCTGCCATCCGTTCCATCCGCTTAAAGGCCAGCGCTTTCCCGTACTGAAGACGCGACGCGTCGGAGGAGTTGACACGCTGCTCCTGGGTCATGTCGAGCGCGGCAGCTTCAGCATTGCCCGCGAATGGACCGACTGGGGCACGCCCTCTGTCTATAGCGGCGACGTCACAGTGTGCCGCTTCGATCTGGACAAGCTGCTAGAGCTGATCGACTTGATCAACCAGCTTGACGTTTCTGCCTCGATGAAGTCACCCACCAAAGGAGCTTGATCAATGGATCGTCTTGTCCTACTATCAGACCAGTTCTTACCGTGGTCCGCTCATGGAAGATATTCCGTCGTCGACCTTGCGCAAGCGTCGCGCCCAGTTGCTGAGGCAAATGCCGGCTTTGGAGACGCTCCTGCGTGGCTCACTCATCGAGCGCTACAAGCGCTGCGGCAAACCCGGCTGCAAGTGCGCCGACGGCCCCGGTCATGGCCCCAAGTACTACCTGTCCGTGAGCTTTCCTGGGCGCCACCCGCAAATGGACTACGTGCCTCAGGCCGATTACGCCGACGTCACCGAACGTTTGGGCAACTACCACAGGGTCCGCGAGATCATCGAAGAGATCTGCGAGATCAACCGCGAACTCTTACGCCGCCGCGAGGCGATCTGAGAGGCGGCGGTGAGCCACTCGTCGCTGTCGCTCACCCACTGCATCGATCCTCACCTGGCCGGCGTACTCATCGCCAACATGCTCGAGGCCTGGCTCACCGCCTGGCCCGCGCTGGAACCGACCGAGGAGGCCGTCGATGAACACCAAGATCACCCCGCAACATCTGAGCAAGCCGGCGTACATCTATATCCGCCAGTCGACGCTGGCCCAGGTGCGGCACCATCAGGAGAGCACCGAGCGCCAGTACGCGTTGAAGGACAAGGCGCTGGCATTGGGCTGGACAGAGATGGCGATCCGCACCCTGGATCGGGACCTCGGTCAGTCAGGCGCGCAGATGACGGGCCGCGAGGACTTCAAGACGCTGGTGGCGGATGTCTCGATGGGGCAAGTGGGTGCAGTGTTTGCACTGGAAGTGTCGCGCCTGGCACGCTCGAACCTGGACTGGCATCGGTTGCTCGAACTGTGTGCACTCACTCATACCCTCGTGATCGATGCCGATGGTTGCTACGACCCGGGCGACTTCAACGACGGCCTGCTTCTTGGTCTCAAAGGAACGATGGCACAGGCCGAACTGCACTTCTTGCGCGGCCGCCTCCAGGGCGGCAAGCTTAACAAGGCACAGAAGGGTGAGTTGCGCTTTCCGCTGCGGGGGTGTCCGGAATTTTGTGTAAACGGGTTGAGGTTTAACCGGGCACCAGCCGCTCTTCGAACTGGATCGTGAAGCGGTTCAGTGCGGCCTTCCAGTCGCGGATCGGCATCGTCCACTTCTTGCTGATGTTGTTCAGGGCCAGATAAAACAGCTTGGTGACGGCCTCATCGGTCGGGAACGAGCTGCGGGTCTTGATCACCTTGCGCAGGCTCATGTTGATCGATTCTATGGCATTCGTGGTGTAAATCACCTTCCTGATCTCCGGTGGGTAATCGAAGAACGGAATCACACGTGCCCAGTTGCGTCGCCAGCTCTGTCCGATGGACGGATAGTCCTTGTCCCACCTGGCCTCGAAGGCACCCAGCATCTGTTCGGCCAGTTCGACGGTCGATGAAGTGTAAATCGTCTTCAGGTCGGCGGCGACTTCCTGCTGCATTTTCCACGGCACGAAGTTCAGACTGTTGCGCACCATATGCACGATGCACAGTTGCACGGCCGCTTTTGGGTAGACCGCTTCAATGGCTTCAGGAAAGCCTTTAAGCCCGTCGACGCAGGCGATAAAGATGTCCTGCACGCCGCGCGTCTTCAGCTCAGTGACCACCTGCAGCCAGAACTTGGCCCCCTCGGTCTGGGCGATCCACAGTCCCAGGACTTCCTTGTGGCCGGCCATGTTCACGCCGATGGCCAGGTACACCGCCTTGGTCCGCACCGCGCCGCTGTCGCGCACTTTGACGTGAATGCAGTCGAGATAGACAATCGGATAAAGCGCGTCGAGCGCACGGGCCTGCCAGAGCTTCACCTCATCACTGACGGCGTCGGTGACCGCCGAGATCAGCGTCGGCGAGACCTCCGTGCCGTACATTTCTTCCAGGTGCCCCTGGATCTCGCGCACGCTCAGGCCACGCGCATACAGCGAAATGATCTTGTCGTCGAAGCCCGTCCAGCGCGTCTGATGGCGCTCCACCAGCTTCGGCTCGAACGCCCCCTGACGGTCGCGCGGGATATTGAGCGACAACTCGCCAAACTCCCCCTGCAGCGTCTTGGCGCTATGGCCATTACGGGTGTTGCCCGTGGCATTGGTCACCGTTTCACCTTTGCCATGGCCCAGGTGTTCGGACATCTCCGTCTCTAACGCACGCTCCACCAGCATCCTGGTAAGCTGCTTGAGCAGGCCGTTCTCGCCTATCAGGTCTTCCGGCTTCTGGTAATTCGCCAGCAGGCTGTCTGCCAGCTTGACGAGCTCAGCATCGGGTTTCTCTCTTTTATTGCGTTTCGCTACGGTCATCTATGCTCGTGTTGCTGGCAGTCTCCTGCCAAATGACCGTTTACACAAAACTTTTTACACCCTCTATCCCGCCCAACGAATGAGGTTCTTGCGCGCGCCTTTCATCAGGGTCCGGGCGAGCCGCCCAACATGACCGGTTGTAGTACAGCAGTCCCTCACCTTCTCACACGCACTGACGCGGCATTGCAGAATGTATCAACGTGCTAACTTCGATTGAGCTTATGCTCAAAGGGGAAGCCCTTGTAGTTTCTCTGGGGTGGCAATAGCCGCCAGGGCAGACGTGAGTTACATCACGGCATGCTTGATCCCGATGGGTGTCTGGTGCGATACGGTTCGCAACCAGTTCGGAGAAAACGGATGCGATTACGATCTGCAGGCAGCATGGCTAGGCAACAGAAAGAATTTTGCTGGATTGCAGTGGTGATGAAAATGCTATCGCCACTGCAATCCAGCGATGGCTAAATTCGTGCCTTGACTTCGGCCTGCTAATGGGTGTCGCATTAAGCCACTCTACGATGGCGAGTGTCCCAAGACGAACGACGTTTCGATGATGACGATCCCGCCAATGCCCGAAGGGCCAGTTTCTTGAGTTCGCTCTCAGGCAGCTTCGCTGCCGCGCCAGCGGATCGACTCATGCACGCACCGCGACTGAAAAAGTGAGCCGCCACTATCGACCATCACGGCTTCATCCGGCGATGGGCGAGGCTTGATGACGCCGCTATGGTCGATAGTGTCAGCCCATTTTCTTCAAACGTGGTACATGCCGGAATCGGTCCGCAGGCGTGGCAGCGAAGCTGCCTGGGAGTGAGCGCGAGCAACTGGCCGCTCAGGCGTTGGCGGGAGCGGGAACCCTCCGCCACCGGCAAGAATGATCGCCTTCCGATGCATACGTCGTAGGACCGGCGTTGCGACCAGCGCCCGGCTGCGGTCGACGAGTCGACGCTTGTTAGCCGCTCACCGAGGCCAGCATCGAACCGGTGCACCGCTTCGCCCCGCAGCGGCACGCATACGCCGCGACTATTTCGGGAGTAATCGCGTCATCGATAGTTAGCCCGTAGGCGATAAAAAGCTCGTCGCCCGGCATCAAGCCTCTGAGCGTCTCGATGAAAACCCGCCACCGCTCGTCCTCGATCGCCTCACAGTTTGGCTGGCAGGGGTGGTTCAGCCAGCGGGCGCTGTTGCCGCCGACGCTGCCGTCGATCACGCGTCCGTCAGCCAGTCCAAAAATGAATGTGTGGCGGGCCATTCCGGATCGCCGGTACTTGGCCGAGGCCCGCCGCCACGACGTCACCTCGCCGCGGTATTCGAGGATCCGCTGGCCGGCTGGGATCGCCTGCAGCGCGAAGACGCCTCGCCCATGCACCGGTGATTTCCTGACCGTCACGCGCCGCACTTCGTCACTCCTGATCCGTTGAGGGTGGGAGCATAGCGAGCGACGCGCTGCGCGGCAACCGGTAGCGTCGCGTCAGAACAAGCTGGTCTGCCGGGGATCGCGTGGCGGAGATCGGGATACGTCAGTCCGCGTGGTGTGTCAGCGTTTCCCGCGCCGGTCTCCGACCCGCTGTAGCCGTGCGAGCATCAGGCATTCCACCGCCCCATCGTTGAAGCGCAACTCGAACACGCCGGTTTCGCCGGACGGACACGGCACCGTTGCGCGCAACGACAGGCGCAGGCCCCGCCGTTTCGCGCGGGCCATCATCTGCGTGCGACTCATGCCGTGCCAGCAATCCGACACGAAAAGCGTCAGTGTTCCGGGCAGGGACTCATGCGCGACGCCCCGCGGAAGCGTCAGTCCGGCGAGCAGGTAGATATCAGCCATGCAGCTAACGCCGCTCAACTTCATCATTAACACGAGCATTAACATTCGTGAGGCATGGGTTTCCACCAACATGCCGCTTTCTGCTTGCAAAATGAAAATGGCCGGCCCAGCGTGGCGCCGGCATCGACCCACATGCGACCGCACCGTTGCGAGCGCGGTCGCATGCACGCTGCGCGCTTAGAAGCTGTGCCGGATGCCAACGCGCACCGCAACCTGATTCGGCGTGCTCGACGGAGTCAGGTACGTAAGATCCGCAACCGCCGCGTGACCGGTCGAATCGATACCGCTCGCACGCTGCCACGCGACCACGAGGTACGTGAACGTACGCTTTGAGAACGAATACTGCGAACCGGCCGCGACCTGGTTGTAGTGGGCCGTAGGAGTCGACGTATAGTCGTACGTGATGCCCGCCATGACAGCCGGCGTGAAGTTATGCGCGACGAACGCCTCGTAGGAATTCAGCGATGCGGAGCCAGAGAACGCTGTGGTCGAGGTCGCTACAGCGTTATTGAAGCGCGTATTTGTATAGGTAGCGCCGAAAGTGTTGCCCGCCCACAGATAGCTCGCGCCCACACCGAGCGTACGCATCGAATGCGCCGTCGCATAGCCGCTGTAGATAGGATTGGCCACCGGGTTGGTGAACGCGCCGCCCGCGACCGCGGCAGCCGTGCCGTCGAAGCGGGCGACCGCCGGGTTGTTCACCTCCAGGATCGCTGCGGCGACCTTCAGTGGCCCGCTCGCATAGTTCGCGCCGAAGCCATACTGCTGCGAGGTACCCATAGCGCCCGGCACGCCACCGAAACTGTATAGTGCGCCGGCATTAAATCCTCGATACGTCGGGCTCAAGTACTTCACGGCATTATTGACGGGGTAGGTACCCCAGATTCCATCCACATCGCCGGCATGCGAAGACAACGACCCGCCGAACAATTGCGCGGAACTGAGCGGCTGCAGATTGGTAACCATGAAGTCGTATTGACGGCCGAGCGTAATGGTGCCGTAGTCACTCGTGAGGCCCACATATGATTGGCGGCCGAACAACCGGCCGTTATAGCCGAGCTTGCCGCTGTTCATGTCGAAGCCGCTTTCCAGGCGGAAGATCGCGGCCATGCCGCCGCCGAGATCTTCACGGCCGAAAAATCCGAACTTGCTCCCGCCGAGGCCGCCGCTGAACATCTGCCATGCCGCATGGTGGGCCTGGTTGTTCGTGTAGGTAACGCTGTCGTCCGCCACACCGTACAGCGTGACACTGCTTTGCGCGAGCGCGGTGCCTGAAAGACTGGCAAATACCGTTAGGACTGCTATTTTTATGTTCATGAAACTACCGCCTAATGTTGAAAGTGAGTCGAACAACAGCCGAACTTCGAAATTACATCAACGATGCCACTGAAACTTCACGGTGCTACCTAGCCGGCATGACCAGCCAAAAACCCACGATGAACTCCGCACAACCCGCCAGGCCTGCGACGAGCCACCACGTCTGGCCAACATCCGCGTGCGCACCGCCCCGCATCGAGGCGACTACGGGCGCGGCAGCCGCCGCCGGCCTTGCCGCAGTCGGTTTCGTCGGGCACTGAGCCCGCCACGTCCATGTCGGACGCCGGCGCGGCGAGTCGCTCGACATGGGCCTGGAAAGCACTGAAGAATGCCTGGAGGATGTTGC
>Ga0310813_10001801_pt1 | contig 12965 bp, 11 predicted proteins | sample YN3metagenome_FD_203086 | JGI IMG/M metagenome (GOLD analysis project Ga0310813, IMG submission 203086) | Soil microbial communities from experimental microcosm in Duke University, North Carolina, United States - YN3 | ecosystem: Engineered > Artificial ecosystem > Soil microcosm > Unclassified...
TATCCGCTGCCGGTCCGCCGCCTGCTCTCGACCACGAACGCGATCGAGAGCGTGCACATGCAACTCCGGAAGATCATCAAGACGCGCGGGCACTTTCCGACCGACGAGGCGGCGGCGAAGTTGCTCTCCTTGGCGCTCCGGAACATCACGAAGAAATGGCGGAATGTGTCACGGGAGTGGCTCGCGGCGCTGCCGCACTTCGTCGTCCTCTTTGGCGACCGCATGCTCGTGGAACCGCGGTGACGCACGCATCCGGCCTCACACACAGAAAAACGGACACCCTCGAGAGAAGACGACTCTCGCCGCCGTTGGCCTTTCCGCGGTGCCCGATCCTTGTCAGTCCCGTCCTTGGTTAGTCCCGTCTGTTGTTAGTCCCGCCCCTAGTCAGTCCCGCTTTTCGTTAGCCCCGCTCGCGCTTTTTCACGCCGGAAACGCCAGCGATTTTCCCGTTTTTTTCTCAACCCACCTCGCCGTCACCACTTTCCCTCTCGTATAAAACTTCACTCCCTCTCCTCCATGTACATGCGCATCGCCGAAGAGTGAAGCTTTCCAACCCCCGAACGAGTAGTACGCCATCGGCACCGGAATCGGCACATTGATTCCTACCATTCCAACCTGCACCTCGCTCTGAAACCGCCTCGCCGCTCCTCCGTCGCTGGTGAAGATCGCGACTCCATTCGCGTACGGATTGTCGTTGATCAGCCGCAGCGCTTCGTCGTACGACTCGGCGCGCACCACTGACAACACCGGCCCAAAGATCTCGTCGCGATAGATCGTCATGTCCGGCCGCACGTGGTCGAACAGGCATGGCCCGAGGAAGAAGCCGTCGCGCGAACCGTTGGCGTCGAGGTCGCGACCATCCGCGACGAGCGTGGCGCCCGAGGCGACGCCCTCTTCGACGTACTGTCGCACTCGCGACAGGTGCTGTCTCGTGACGAGCGGTCCCATGTCGTTCTTTGCATCGAGTCCATCGCCGACGTGGATGGCACGGATTCGTTCTCGCACCATCTCGACCAGTTTGTCTCCCGCGTCGCCGACGGTGACGACGACCGAAATTGCCATGCACCGTTGTCCCGCGGAGCCGAAGCCGGCGTTGACCGCGGAATCCGCCGCCAGGGCCATGTCGGCGTCGGGCAAGACGAGCATGTGATTCTTTGCGCCGCCGAGTGCCTGGACGCGCTTGCCGTTGTGGGTGGCGGTGTCGTACACGTGGCGGGCGATTGGAGTCGAGCCGACGAAGCTCACCGCCGCGATGTCGGGATGCTCGAGCAGACGCTCGACGGCGACGCGGTCGCCGTTCACGACGCTGAACACGCCGGCTGGAAGTCCGGCCTCGCGCCAGAGCTCCGCCACCATCATCGACGCCGACGGATCCTTCTCCGAGGGTTTAAGGACGAACGCATTCCCGGCGGCGATCGCGATCGGGTACATCCACATCGGTACCATGATCGGGAAGTTGAACGGCGTGATGCCGGCGACGACGCCGAGTGGCTGGCGAATGGAATAGCTGTCGACGCCCGCCGACACGTTCTCCGAGAACTCGCCCTTGATCAGGTGCGGGATGCCGCACGCGAACTCGACGACCTCGAGCCCGCGCTGCACTTCGCCGCGCGCGTCGGCGAGCACCTTGCCGTGCTCGCCCACGATGCACCGCGCGAGCTCGTCGGCGTGGGCGTTCACCAGCTCGCGGAACTTGAACAGAATCGTTGCCCGCTTGCCGAGCGCGCTCTTGCCCCACGCGACTGACGCCTCCTTCGCGACGGCGACGGCCCGATCGACGTCGCCAACCGACGCGAATCGAACGCGGCTGGTCGTCGCACCGGTGGCGGGATTGTAGACGGGACCCCAGCGGTCGGAGTCGCCCTGGAATACTTCGCCGCCGACCCAATGATCGATCGTGGCGGTCGTGCTGGCGTGCGACGCCGCAGCAGCGGACGTCGCGCGAGTAGCGGAAGCGGTCAATTGTCCCTCGCGGTGCGCAACGCCGTAAAGCTAAAACTTGAGGCGCAGTCCGGTCAGGATGGTGCGGCCGGGGACGATCGTAATGTCGTCGGGCTCGCCGCGCTGGTAGTTGAGGAGATTGTCGCCCGTCAGCTCGAACGACAGATCGCGCCGCAGGTCGCGCGACAACGAGGCGCGCAAACGGAAGCCACCGTTATAGCGACGCCAGTATTGACGAAGGTTCGGGCCGAGAAGGTCGCGCGTCGGGCGACTGTCGCTCAGCCAGTCGTTGGCCAGCTTGAGCTCGTCGTAGTTGATCCAGTTGAAAGCGCGTGAGCCGCCGATCGACGTCGTCCAGCGCTGCGCGTCCCACGCGAGATTGAAGCTCGCCGTCGTCGCCGGGACTTGCAGCATTCGGTCGCCCTCGCGAAGGTCGCCTGTGTAGGTAGGCGACAGCAGCCCGACCCGGCTATCAACGAACGTGAGCGCGCCCGTGGCCGAAAGCCGCGACAGCTTGCTCGTCGCCTCGAGCTCCCAGCCCGAGTTGCTGATCGCGCCGACGTTCTGCAGTTCGTAGCTCATCCTCCGCGGCCCGGAGCTTTGCGTCCCCTCCACCGCGACTTGCTGGATCAGACCCGACGCTCGCTGATCGAAGCGCGTGACGTTGACCGACAGTCCGCGGCGCATCACCACGTCGATCCCCAACTCGGTCCCGGTCTGCTCTTCGGCGCTGAGCTCAGCCGGCCACGCGCCTCGCATCGGCTGATAGAGCTGCGAGCGCGACGTCGTCGTCGGGGGACGGATACCTTTGCCGTACGCGGCCCGCACCTTCACGCTGAACGGCCCGTAATCGCGGACGGTGGCGACGCCAAGCATCGGAAGCGCCGCGACCGGGTGATCGTCCGACAGTCGGCTGTCGCGCTCGACGCGGAGACCCGCCGTCGCGAACAGCGTATTGTCGAACGCGGCGTTCGCCTGCGTCGTCACGCCCGTGCTCGATTGCCATGTCACCTTCGGCAAGTACGCGATGGACGACGTCCCTGGACCGTTGTGGCTCGACTCGTTCGGTCCGACCATCGTCGTCGACCCGATCGATGAGACGCGAAGCATCGCGTGTTCCGCGGAGAACGTGAGCGATCCGTGAGTCGGACCGCCGGACCCGAGCTCCAAGACGCTGCTCGCGCGCAGCGTTCCGCGCGCCGCGCTTCCCTGCGCCGCGCGCAACGCGGAGTCGGCGACGCTCGGTACCGGCGTGAAGTTCGTCTGGACGTTGGCGAGGTTGTAGCCGTCGATGCCGGCGACGAACGAGTGCAGCCAATGGTTGCCGCCATCGAGCGTTCCGGTCACGCCGAGCGTGTACTCGGTTACCGATTGCGGCGTGTTGCTGCGCGATGAATCGCCGGTCGGGATCGAAGGAACCGCGACGAGCGGGCTGTCGGGCGAGCCGGCGCGCTGGGTGAAAAGACGCACCGTTGTGCTCAGTGTGCCACGCGTCCCGACAAAACGAGCTCCGCCCGTCGCGGTCAAGTTCTGGCTGTAGCCATCGGGCACGAACGAGCCCATGCCGCCTGCTTCGACGTGCAGATCGGCGGACTTGGTGCTCGAGCCGGCGACGAGCGACACCGTATGATCCTGCGTGATCACGTCGCGACCATACTGGCTCTGCGCGAAGCCGGCCGTCGAGCGTACGATCATGTTCCGGCCGTCGCCGTCGGCCCCGTCGTGTCGCGTGACGATGTTCACCACTCCGCTGATCGCGTCGGTGCCGTACAGCGCGGATCCCTGAGGGCCCCGAATGACTTCGATGCGGTCGATCGACCCGGGGTTGAAGCGACTCAGAAGCAACGGGTTCGCGACCTCGATCCCGTCGACGTAGATCTTGGGATAGCTCAGGCCGAATGAGCTGGCGCCACGAATGCTCGCGTACGAGCTGAGCATGCTCGACGGCGACTGCGTCCAGGTCCAGATGCCCGGCACATAGGCGTCCAGCGCATCGGAGATGGTATTCGTGTTCTGCCGAGTGAGCTGGCGGCCGCTCAACACGTTGAGCCCAACCGTGAGCTCGCGCTCGGGGGTGCCGACTGCCGTCGCGCTGCCGGTCACGACCACGCGATCCAGCACGTTCAACGTGCTCGACATCTCGGGCGGCTCGGCGGCGCGCGCGGATGATGCACGCGGCGCGAGCACGACCTGGTCCCCGCCGACAGGGATCGGCGAAACGTTGGTGCCGGCCAGCAGCCGGCTCAGGATCTCTCCAGCCGGCGCCGTGTCCGCGGAAACGCAGACTTCCCGGTCGAGCGGGAGAAACTCCGCGCTATAGGAGAGCTTGAGCTTCGCGGACGTGGCAAGGCGGTCGAGCGCGGTGCGCAACGACTGCTCGTTCACGTGTAGCGTGACCGGGCGGTCGAGCGGCGCGCCCCAATGCACCGCGCCAGCGCTATCGCCCTGGATCGCGCAGGCGCGAGTCTGAGCGGGAACGGCGCGCGCGACGACAGCCAGCGCGATGGCGCCCAAAAGTCGGCCGCCCACCCCGCCCAGACATCGCATCACCGCGGTGGCGACTGTCTGCGGTTGAAGATGAGCGTCGCGGTGTCTCCCTGACGCTGTACCCGCGCTCCGAGCGTAAGCCCGATGATGTTCAGCACCCGATCGGCCGGCTCACCGGCGAAGGATGTGCTCACAGGGGTATTGAGGAGCGCCGAGTCGTTCACTCGGAGTGTGACCCCGTACCAGCGTCGAAGTTCATTCGCCACGCGTGACAGTGGCGCGTCGCGGAAGACGAGCTGGCCACGAGTCCACGCCACGTCTTCGTCGCGCACGACGTGTTGCTGCGCGCTGGCCCGACCGGACTCGTCGATAGACCCCCGGTCGCCCGCCGTGAGAACGACGCCCGACGTAGGCTCGGACTGAGCCTGCCGCAGGCGGACGCTGCCGGCGACAACCGATACGGACGTCGCGGCCGCGTCATCGCTCTCGACGCTGAACACCGTGCCGATGTCCTCGACGACTGCTTGGCCAACGCGAACGGCAAATGGCTTGGCCGGGTCGTGAACGACGTCGAAGAAACCGTCGCCACGAAGCTCGACCGACCGGCCGGTCGTGCCATAATCGGCGGGCACGGTCAGCCTGCTGTCCGGGCCGAGAACGACCCGTGTTCCGTCGGCGAGACGCACGGAATCGCGCTGTCCCACACCTGTCGTGTAGGTGCGAGCCAGTGTGGCTTGTGGGCCTTGATCAGGGGTTTTTCGTGCTTGGCGTGTCACCACGACGCCGACGACAGCAGCGGCGGCGAGAAGACCAATAACGCCGAGTGGCCGCCAGACTGGGCGCCGGGCGGCGGACATCGAGCGTACGCGTGGCTGGACCGGTTCGGTCATCCGGGCGTGGACGCGAGCCAGCGCGGCCTCGACGTCGATGTCCGCGGGGGGCTCGATCGTCGCCTCGACATTCAGGCGCTCGACGAGCTCACGGTCGCGCGGATGGGCTTCGAGCCACTGCTCGATGACCGACGCCTCCTCGGGCTGGCTCTCGCCCGCCAAATACCGGGCAATCGCCTCCCAATCGGGTGCTGCTCCCTCGCCCGATCCAGGATATCTGCCAGCCGGTGAAAGCTCGTCGGTCATACCCTATCGACACGCTCGGAATGGACTACCCTTATGCGGATCATGCCTCACGATGTGGAGTATACGGGAACGCCGGGAACAGGTCCAACCGCCGCCGCCTTCGTCTAGCCGACGGACGACTTCCAACGCATGGACGACCGCGAGCTCCTCGACCGGCTGAAGACCGGCGATCAGTCGGCCTTCGACGCGATCTTTCGCGCGCACTACCCGTCACTCGTTTCGCTCGCGCAGGGCATGCTCCGCGACCAGAGCGCCGCGGAAGACGTCGCGCAGGAAGTGATGCTCGAGCTCTGGCGCCGGCGCGCCGACGTCTTCATCCAGGAGTCGCTGCGCGCCTATCTCATTAGATCGACGCGCAACCGCGCGCTGAACCAGATCCGTCACGCCAACGTGCAGCGTCGCGCCGAGCCGCTCATCGCGCGAGAGGAAGCGGTGCAGGCGCACGGCGCCTCGACACTCGTCGCCGGCGAGCTGCGCGCAGCCATCGCCGCCGCGATTGCCGAACTACCGCCGGCGTGCCGCGAGGTGTTCGAGCTCAGTCGCGGGCAGGGGCTCAAGTACGCCGAGATTGCGTCGACGCTTGGGATTTCTATTAAGACGGTAGAGTCGCAGATGGGGAAAGCACTCAGGCATCTGCGGGGAAGGCTGGCGCAGTGGTTGCCGGGGGAGACGAGTCTGTAAAACTCGGCGACTCGGCGGCTCGGCGGCTCGGCGGCTCGGCGGCTCGTAAGGGTTCGATTCCGGCCGCGTGTCCTGGATTCGAACCCCGAACAGGACTGCGTTGATGAAACCTGTACGAATTCTTTGTCTCGCTGGCGGAGCGGTGATCGCTGCGGCGTGTAGCGAGACGAGCTCACCGAGCAATCTCTTCGATCTCACCAGCACGTCGGCGTTCTCGAGCGTTCCGGCTGGCTTCAGCCAGCTGTCGAGCAGCTTCGACTCGACCGGCGGGCCAGGCGACGGACCGTTCCGACCGGAGTTTGAAGGACGCGGCCATCGGCACGGACCGGACGGCGGGCCTGGATTCGGACTCGGCTTCATGGGCGGTGGGCTCGGGGGGCTGTTCTTCGGCGGTGAGTTCTTCCACTTCCGCGGCGATGGCAATTGCGCCTTCGCAAGCAGCACGGGCCTCGTCACCTGCACTGCCAACACGCGCGACGGATTGACCGTGACGCGCGTGTCGAGTTACAAGAACGCCGCGGGCCAGGCGCAGGAAAAGGTCGATAGCACCACGAACACGATCGCGACGACGACGACGGTCAAGGGAACGGCAACGCGTCGCGACAGCAGCACGAGCGACATCGATGAGAAGAGCACCCAGACCGTGACCGGACTCGCGAAGGGAAGCACGCAACGCACGATCAACGGCGCGTCGGCAGGTTCCGAGACGACGAACGGAAAATCCGCCGATGGTGCGTTCACGTCGAAGCGTGTTGCCGGCGACACGATCACCAACTTGGTGATTCCGAATCCGTCATCATCCACGACGCCGCCCTATCCCACGGCCGGGACGGTCATCCGCTCGATCAGCGTAACGGTCACGTTGGCTGGCCAAGCCGCTACGACGCATGCGCGACGCGAAGTGGTGACGTACGATGGGTCCGCCACGGCGAGAGTCGTCATCACCCAGGACGGCACGACCCAAAATTGCACACTACCGCTCCCGCGCGGCCGACTGACCTGTCAGTAACACGACACGAAAAACGGAATCTGAGTTTTTCACGCTTCACCGAGGTAGCAGCACAATGTCGTTCGATGTGGCGGCCTCTTCTTCCGGGGCTCGGGGTGGCTGTGAGGAATGCGCGTGTGGGGCGGTAGGGGCTGGGCAGTTACAGCCGATATCGATCGACCGGCGGGATTTCGTGATGCGCGCGGCGGCCGCGTTGGCCGCCGTCGCACTCGCCGCCTGCAGCGGCGATCCAACGTCCCCGAGCTCGGTCTCCTCGACAACGTTCAGCCTCTCGGACTATCCGGCGCTATCGTCTGTTGGTGGTGTCGCGACGGTGTCGATCAGCGGCGTGCCGGTCGCGATCGTAAGAACGAGCTCGACGACCTTTGCCGCGTTCTCACGGATCTGTCCGCATCAAGGCGCGACGATCGACGTGACGAGCAGTGGATTCCAGTGCCCGCGTCACGGCGCGACGTTCGACAAGAACGGCCAATGGATCGGCGGCCAGCGCACAAGCAACCTCACGTCGTATCCGGTGTCTTACAATGCCGCTGCGGGAACCGTGACGGTCGGCGGTTGATTCTCACGTAAGGGAGCAGGTGAAGAGCGGTGTCTGAGGAGATGTGGGTGTAGTGCTTTCGTGAGCTGAGCGCGGTCCGGGTGGGGACCCTTTCTGATCCGAAAGCCCAGCGGGGTGTCGCCGAAGTCCGGCGCACCCCGCTTTCTCTTTTCAAAGTCGACTAGCCGTGCGCGTGATTGGGCGGCATGCTATGCCGATGTCGAACAGCCAGCACGGCCTGCTGAGAATCCTCGGCCTCTCTTTCGGTCTCGCCGTCGCTGTCGGTAACACAATCGGCGGCGGCATTCTCAGAACTCCCGGGGAGATCGCCGGGCTGTTGCCCGGCATTGCCGCCTTTCTCGGCATCTGGCTGATCGGCGCCCTCTACGCCTTACTCGGCGCGAATGCGCTGGCCGAGCTCGGCACGATGATGCCGCGCAGTGGAGGGCAGTATGTCTTCGCCCGGCGCGTGTTCGGTGATTATGCCGGCTTCGTCGTCGGGTGGATGGATTGGATCTCGACATGCGCGTCGATCGCCGCGATTTCGATTGTGATCGGCGAGTCGCTCGTCAGTGTCTTCTCGCTGTCGCATGACTTGGCCAGTCCGATTGCGATGGCGATCGTCGCCGCGTTCACCATCCTTCTCATGCGCGGCACGAAGCTCGGTGACAACGCGCAACGCCTGACCAGCCTCGCCAAGACGGTCGCGCTTCTCGTTCTTGTCGGAGCGTGCTTCATCTTCGGAAAGCGGGCACACGTCGATCCGGCGGCGACCGGGTCGACGACGCATGCCGCCGCGGCGTCCGGGTTCGTCGCGTTTCTTCTCGCCGCGCAGTCCGTGATCTACACGTACGACGGCTGGAGCGGGCCGATCTACTTCTCGGAAGAGTTGGACGATCCGGCAAAGCAAATTCCCCGATCGATGTTCTATAGTCTGGCGCTCGTCGCGGCGATCTATCTCCTGATCAACCTCGCGTTCGTCTACGCGGTGCCGCTTGGGTCGTTCGCCGGATCGTCGCTCGCGGCGGGAACGGTCGCGCACGCGATCTTCGGCGCGGCGGGCGAGCTGCTCGTGCGCGTCGTCGTGATCGTGTCGCTGCCCAGCGCGGTGAATGCCTGTCTCTTGATGGCGTCGCGGACGCTCTACTCGATGAGCCGCGACGGCTTGGCGGTGCGCCCGGCGACGCGCGTCAACGCCGGCGGGACGCCGACCGTCGCTCTCGCGGCAACGGGCGCGGTGGCTCTGGCCTTTCTTGCCAGCGGCACCTTCGAGACGATCATCGCGATCGCCGCGTTCTTCTTCGTCGGCGATTACACGCTGTCCTTCTGCGCGGTGTTCGCGCTGCGTGCGCGCGAGCCGGAAGCCGAGCGTCCATATCGTGCCGTCGGTCATCCGTGGACGACGGGGTTCGTGTTGCTCGGTTCGCTGGGCTTTCTGGTCAGCGCCGTCGTGGCGGACCGGCGGAACAGCCTTTTCGCCGTCGGTATCCTTTTGGCGAGCTATCCGGTCTATAGGCTACGGCGCCGAGTATCTTCGGCCCCTACGCCGGCAGCTCAATATCTTTCCTGAAGTCGTGTTTGCTTTGCCGATCTGAATTGGGGAGACCGCGGGATGATCAAAAAGGACAAGGAGCTCATCGTCGTCGGTGATCGCGTCCTGGTGCATGTTGAAGAAGGGGAGGAGCGCACCAACTTCGGTCTCTATCTCCCGCCGACGGCGATCGACAATCAGGCCGTGCAGGGCGGGAAGATCGTCGCCACCGGCCCGGGACTTCCGATGCCGAGTCCGGATTCATTTTCTGATGAGCCGTGGAACGCTACTGAACGTCAGACGCGCTTCGTCCCGATGCAGGCAAAGCGGGGCGACTACGCACTGTTCTTCAGGAAGGCCGCGGTCGAGATCACGTTCGAGGGGGATCGCTACCTCGTGGTGCCGCAGGCCGCGATTCTCGCCCTTGTGAGAGAGGAGTAAGTAGTGATGCGTCTGCCACAACAGATGTACGATGAGCGCCTGGTCACTCCGATGCGTCAGGAGCTCACGCGGTTGGGCGTGGAGGAGTTGCGCACGCCGGAAGCGGTGGATCAGGAGCTCAAGAACGCCAAGGGAACCACCTTGGTCGTCGTGAACTCCGTCTGCGGATGCTCGGCGCGCATGGCGCGGCCCGCCGTCGCGATCGCGCTGCAGAATCCGATCAAGCCGGACAAGCTGACGACGGTGTTCGCCGGCCAGGACGCCGAAGCGACGGCGCGAGCGCGAAGCTATTTCACCGGCTATCCGCCGTCGTCGCCGCAGATCGGCTTGTTGAAGGATGGCCAGCTCGTGTTCATGCTCGAGCGCTGGCAGATCGAGAGCCGGCCGGCGGACGAGATCGCGCATGATCTGGTGAACGCGTTCAATCGGTACTGCGGGCCGGTAGTGACCGCTGCTTAAGGCATAAAGGGCGCGTTTAAAGGGCGCTTCTAAACGGCGCGTTTAACCAGCGCTTGTAGAGGGCGCTTGTAACAAGCGCTCAAACGACGCCATTAAACAACGCCTGAGCGACGCCTGAAAACGCCGCCAAAAAACAACGCCAGGCAAGGATCGGATAGCGTCCTTTGCCTGGCGTTTTTTGTGCGACCTTTCAATGCGCCTGTTAAAAGCGCCGTTTAAACGCGCCTCTTACAAGCGCCGTCTAAAAGCGCCGTTTATGCCGTATGCCTTAGGTGTGGCTCAACTTGTACACGTACGCCGCAATCGCCTTGATCTGATCATCCGTCAGCGAACCGCCGCCGCGGGCGCGCATCGGCAGACGATGCGACGGGTCCTTGATCGAATCGGCCGGTACGCCGTTCGTGATGATCTTCACGATCTCGTCGTAGCTGCCCGTCGGGAGATGCATGAAGTGGCCGGAGGTGAGATCCGGTCCGTTCTGGCGGCCCTTGGCGTCCGGACCGTGACAGCGCACACAGCTCGATGCGTGGAAGAGTGAGTCGCCCATCGTCACCATCGCCGTCGTGACCCCCGACGGCAACGCGCCGCGTGCCGGAGTTGCCGCGGCGGTGGGGGCCGACGAGGCGCTCGGTGTGGGTGAGGGCGTCGGCGTGGTGCTCGTCGACGAGCTTTTCGACCCACCGCACGCCGCGATCGCGGCCGTCGCAACCGCGAGGACTGGAAGAACAACAGAGTTCTTGGTCATACGCTGGAAGGCTGAGGGAATGAGATGCTCCTACGTCCACTGAACGTACGAACGACGCTTTGTGCTGTCCACGTATCGCGTGATCCTCGTCACAAATCGGGTGCCGGGCCGGTGGGATTCGCACCCACATCTCGGCGTCGTGCTCCTCACGGTCCCGGCTTTCGGCCCATGGGATGATCGTGCGGCGACGTCGCGCTCTCGGACTGCTCGGCGGCAGTTTGAGCTACGGTACCCGGCGGCGCGCGGCAATCGCCCATACGCGCCGAACCAGTCGAACAAAAAACCAAACGCCCCACCTGCGTCGTGTGCGCAGGTGGGGCGTCGAAACTTCTCGACTCGAAGGAGCGACCTACGACTCGTGTCTCTCCGTTCGTCTACCTGCGGCACTATGGACTGCGCGTGAATCTCGAGCGGTCACCGACATCTTCGTACTCGACGAACTCGCGGCCTCGACCGACGCGCGCCAACTCGTCGACTTCCCGGCGAGACCGGGCTGTCGAATGGCTTGGAGCGAAATCGAGACGAAGGACGTGGTCATGTGAGACGGAGTTCTCCCGAGTGACGCACTTCGAGGGGCGCGCATTCTAACATCGACCTACGCAATTGGTCAAGAGAGGTTTCGAACTTTTCTCATGGAGCGCGATCACCGGCGCGCCAATCACAAATCGCGTCGTCGCCGATGTGGGTGTCCTTGAACCGATCGGCGGTCACTGTGCACCGCGTCTTGTCGCTCGCCACGAGCGTCGCGGGCTCTTCCTTCTCGGCGACTCGCTTGCGCGACGCCGTCGCGGTCGTTCGCCCGGTTGGCGATTGAGCGCCGACAGACGGGAGCGATCCCGCGGGCTGCAACTCGCCCGGCGCCGGCACGCCCATTGGACCGGTCCCCGTCCGCCTGCCAAGCTGTGAGCATGCGGCCAACGTGGTCGCGGTCATGAGTGCAAACAATGGAAGGCGAATCGCTCGCATCGCTTCCTCGGGTGGCTGGTGGTTGTCCTACCCGCCGTGCCCCGCGGAGTTCGAGATCAAAGACCGGCCCGCCGGCTCCGCCGTTCGGCGGCCTGACGCCGCGCCGCGAGCGACGAGTCGGCCGACGCCCAGGCACGAGCAACGATTGCGTAGTGCGCCGAAGCGCTGTCCTGCTGTCCCGCCGCTTCGAAAAGCCGGGCGAGAAGCTCGTGCAACTCCGTCCGGGTGATGTACAGCCCCGATCCCTCGATCGCTCCGTGAAGGGCGGCCTGCACCACCGGAATCGCTTCGCGCGCACGGTGTAACCCCAACAGCGTTTCGCCCAACTCGTAATTGATTCTGGTGTAGCCGAAGGTCGGGGACGAAAGCGCCTGACGGAATTCGCGAACCGCCGCATCGGCTTGGTGCGCGCGCGAGTACAGCAGCCCGCGAACGAAATGGTGAAGCAGTCCGTCACGCGGAAACAGACTCAGGCTTCCCGCCACCTCGATGCTGTCGACGAGCTGGCGCGCCGATGTCGTATCGCCGGCTTCCACAAATGCCGTCGCGGCGAGTGTCAGTAGCCAGGGCCCGTGCCGTGGATTTTTCGCTCCGTAGGTCACCTCATCGCGCAAGCGTCGGCCGAGCGCGAGAAACTCACGCGCGGCGGCGTTGGCCCGGCCTGTTTCGAAATCCAAAATCGCCCGATTGTACGGATCAGATTCGTCCAGGCGCCGCACGACACTCGATCGCGGAATCCGCCCATCGGTCTGCAGCTGCCACGCCTCGCGAAAGCGTCCTTCCATGCGAAGCCCGATTGTACAGTACCATCGATACTGCTTGAATTGCTCGACGTCGGCATTCGTCAGCCCTTTCGCGCACGCGGCGTCGAGCTGCTCGAATTCGTCGAGGCGCAGGTCGCGAATCAGCGTATCGAGGTGCGTCCCGCCGGTACCGCCGAGCGCGACGAACCGTCGCAGCGCCGTATCCGCCGCAGCGCGGCGGCCGAACGCGACCAGCCAGTCGCTGAGAATCGCCCAGGGCTGGGCGTC
>Ga0310813_10001805_pt1 | contig 12950 bp, 12 predicted proteins | sample YN3metagenome_FD_203086 | JGI IMG/M metagenome (GOLD analysis project Ga0310813, IMG submission 203086) | Soil microbial communities from experimental microcosm in Duke University, North Carolina, United States - YN3 | ecosystem: Engineered > Artificial ecosystem > Soil microcosm > Unclassified...
CGCTAGACAGGCGAAAGGGAAGCTCAAAACTTGTGCTATGGCGATGTTACAACAAGCCACAAACCGTGCCAGAAGCCGATTCCCACGTACAGGGTCGTCGTGAATAGTTGCAAAGAGTTACATAGTTGCCGTTGAGAATATTAAGCAAAAGACCTTTACAAGTGCGTGGGTTATGTCAGAATGGGCCGCTCGATTTTGGACCTGGGAAGGAGTCTCCTATGGCCAAGAAAGGCAAGCCAACCCGCACGGTATTGGGTTTTCTGCTGATGGTGGCTGTGGGAAGTGGGCAGCAAGGCCCAACTTTCGTGCCCAACGGCACCCGCTTTCCAAATCCTGCCGGAACCTCGAGTACCTACAGCACAACCGGCAGCATCGATATGACCGGACCATTTTTTCAGAGCCTGGGCACCAACGGACGCACGTGCGGATCATGCCATCAGCCCAGTGATGGGATGTCCGTCTCTGCCATCCACATCCAGAAGCGTTTCGAGGTCACCGGCGGGCTAGATCCGATTTTCCGCACCGTTGACGGTTCCAACTGCAATCACGATGTCAATGTCTCAACCGTCGCCGGACGAAGGGCAGCCTACAGCCTGCTGCTGACAAGAGGGCTAATCCGCATCGCGATAAAGGTTCCCACCAACGCCGATTTCGACGTCGTTTCCGTCGAGAATCCGTACTCTTGCAACGAGACGGATAACATCTCTCAGTACCGCCGACCCCTACCATCCACCAATCTCCTTTTCTTGAGCGCGGTAATGTTTGACGGGCGGGAATCGACTCCACTTACGGGCACAACAAAAATCCTCCCCACCAACTATCCTGGCTCGCTGCGCAGCAATCTCCTGCACCAGTCGGTGGACGCAACAACGGGGCACGCACAAGGGGACGGCACCAGGCCCACACCGGTCGAGCAACAGCAAATCGTGGATTTTGAATTGGCTCTATTCACGGCGCAAACAACAAGCAACATTACCGGCAACTTGAACACGAAGGGCGCCACGGGGGGACCAAAAGCCCTCATCACCCAACCTTTCTTCATCGGGATAAACTCCCAGATCCCTGCCTTTGAGAATCCAGCCAGTGGTCCGTTTAATCCCGCGATCTTCAACACCTTCGAAGGGTGGGCCAAACTTCCAAATGACGATACCCGTGCCGCCGTGGCACGCGGCCAGGCTTTGTTCAATTCCAAGCCCATCAGCATCACTGGCGTGGCTGGCTTGAATGATGACAAGGCCGCTGGGGGCCTTATCACTGGCGGCATTCCGGTTATCCCCGGAACCTGCGGTACTTGCCACGACACGCCGAATGTCGGCAACCATTCGTTCCCCACGCCGTTGAATATTGGAACCGGGGACCCCAGCGCAACAAATCGTTTGGTCAACCTAGGAGGCCTCGATATAAGCTACTTGCCGCAGATCACGGTTCGAAACAAGAACACGGGCGAGGAGAAGACCACGACCGATCTCGGCCAGGCGCTGATTGATGGCAGCTTTGACCACGTCGGGAAGATCAAGGGACCGATCTTGCGCGGCCTCTCGTCCCGCGCCCCTTACTTTCATAACGGCTCAGCTCAGACCCTTTTGGAAACGATCCGCTTTTACGAAGGCCGCTTCGGCGTCGTCTTCACGCCACAAGAAGAAGCGGACCTAATTGCTTTCCTGAGTTCGCTCTGACCCCGTGCTAGGAGGGTCCCGAGCACCAGCTCGACCGTGCTGCCGCGCCAAGCCACCTCGCCGTGTGCCCATTTCTTGTGCCACACGTTCACCCAGAGATCGAAAGCGTAGTGCAAGTAGATATTCGCGAGAAGCGGTGAAATCACGGCGTGTCTGGGGTCTTCGACTACGCCGGACTGAGCAGGAGCTCGCGCTATCGCGCCTGTTCATGTTGCCTTCCGCGCATTACAAGGACGTCGGCGTCCGGATTGCATCTTTTCGGAGCTGAATACCCACCCCGCCTATCCTCTGTCTACGCTTCGCTGTGCACCTCGCGGTACCCAGCGCAAGACTCGAGGCCGAGCGGATCGCTATTCCTTTCTCGTAAGGCTCTTTCATCCTCTACTCCATGCCGGTTTAGCCCGGCGCACTGTAATGGCGATGTTTCAACAGTAATACCGAAATACCGACTCACTCGGCGACGGCGGTCATTTACGCTCAACGCTGATACCAGCGTGGACGTTGAGTGTCCAAAGCGAGACAATATGGAGCCATGGGAGGTTTTCGAAATGGATGCTGCTTCAGCTTCTGCGGTTGATACATTTCGGCCCCAGCTTCTCGATCGGCGCGTGCGATTGCTTGCGGCCTCCGATGCGGTTCCGGCTGCCTACTTCAACGAGCTTATTGCTGAAATCGATGCCGCCCTGGGGAGAATCGATAACGGCTCGTATGGCCTGTGCGAGACTTGCCGCGATCCGATCGAAGCGGACAGGCTCGCGCAGAATCCGTTGGTTCGATTTTGCCTCGACCACCTCAGTCAGGCAGAGCTAGAGGCTCATCAGCAGGATCTTGAGTTGGCTGCGCAAATCCAGTCAAAACTCCTGCCACTGCGTGACATTACCCTGGAAAACTGGGACACGCAGTATCGGTACCAGCCCGTCGGTGCTGTGGGTGGCGATTATTGCGAACTCATCGTTCTGGGCAATGGCAAATCGCTCTTCTTTGCCGTCGGTGACGTTGCCGGGAAAGGAGTGGCTGCCTCGTTGCTGATGACGCACCTGAGTGCAATCTTCCGCAGTTTATTGTCCCTTGATTTATCGCTCACGGATGTGATTTCGCGCGCCAACCGCCTATTCTGTGAGAGTACCGCATCAGCCCACTACGCAACTCTGGTGTGTGGCCGCGCAACGGCAAGCGGAGTGGAAATCTGTAACGCGGGCCACTGTATGCCGCTACTATTGAAACAGAACGTGACACAGCGGCTTGATTCCACCGGATTGCCATTGGGCCTGTTTTGCTCTAGTCAGTACCCGGTACAGCACGTTAGCCTCGATCCCGGCGATAGTCTCGTTTTATATTCCGACGGTATCACGGAGTCGCAAGATCCGGAGGGTAGTCAATACGAAGTAGACCGCTTGATTCGCGCACTTTGGGATCATCGTGACCAAACTACGGAAGCCATGGCTGACGGTGTTTTGCAAGATGTCGCCCGCTTCCGCCAGACTCGTTCGCCAAGCGACGACATGACTCTCCTCATTGTGCGTCGCCGCCATTGACGAATAACAATCGTCGCCTCGCCGTGGCCTCAGTTGCACAACATCGATCCGGTTCCCGGTCTGGATGACGGGCTATGCGGAAGTAATTCCAGGAGACTCGCGCCATTACTCCGGTTTGCCGACCAGACATCCACTATGCGAGACTCGGTCGCATGAGGCACCCCGACCCACACGGCCCCCCGGATCGCACACCGATAGAAGTGGGCGAGGTCTGGGTAAACCCCGTCACTCGTGAACGGCGCCACAATCCTGGAGCGTACATGGGACAACCCTGCAGGCCGCGCGACCGCCGAGCTGACCGCACTTGTCGGCGCGCGTGTCATGGGGGAACACCGCCATCCCGCCTTAGTCGAGCGCTTCACCGTGCTCGAGGGCGAGCTGACCGTAAAACGCAACGGGCAGAGTGGCATTCTGCATCAGGGCGAGACGGCCGTCATCGAGCCCGGGGTATGGCACGACTGGTGGAATGCGAGCAACCGCGACGCGCGGGTACGGGTGGAGATCACACCCGGCGAGCGGTTCGTGCACATGATCGAGACCTTCTTCGGCCTCGCGCGGCTCGGATACACAGACAGCAAGGGCCTGCCCTTCCCGCTGCAACTCGCGCTATGTGCGCGCGAGTTCAGCGATGTGCTCGTGTTCCGTTCGCCGCCGCTGGCGCTGCAACGCACGATCTTTGCTGCGCTAGCCCCGATCGCGCGCTGGCGCGGCTATCGCGCGACGTACCCGCAGCTCTCGCGCATCGTGCTGGCGCCCAGGACGTAGCACCGGCCTCAAAGTCGCCGATAAGGGATAACTTCATTCAAGGGGGACTATGCAGCAGCGTACGACCAGAGTCAATGCTTCGGAAGAGACCATCAAGATTGGTCCGCTAGGAATCCGATTCCTCCTCACCGGCGATGATTCCAGTGGAAGCGTCTCGGTGTTCGAGGTTCTCGTCCCGGTCGGTCAGAAGCTGGCGGCGCCAGCCCACAAGAACGATGCCTACGAGGAGATCCTCTACGGTATCGAGGGCGTCCTTACCTGGACGGTCGACGGCACGCCTATCGAGGTTGGTCCCGGGCAGGCGTTGTGCATCCCCCGTGGCGCGGTGCACCGCTTCGATAATCTCGGCAACGAGGATGTAAAGCAGCTCGCCATCCTATCCCCCGCGATAATGGGCCCCGCGTACTTCCGAGAAGCTGCCGAAGTAATAGACGCCGCTGGCGGTGGCCCGCCCGATCGCGCGAAAATGATGGACGTCTTCCGCCGTCATGGCATGACGCTGGCCGCGTCCCCGCCTGTTAGCACGCGGATTCCGGCTGATGGGCAACTCTTATAATCCGCTAAAGGTAAGGGTTGCCGACCATCCGACCAGCATCGTGCATGTGAGTGTCGCTACCTGCTGTGGTGATCTGCGTCACAGAAAACCCTCGCGTTAGACATTAAAGAGAGAGCGTTAGCCGGAGCTAACGTTCCACAATCTAGAATTGCCGCGCAGAGCACGATTTCAAGGAAATGGAGCTGCATGATCTCAAAGGGTATGTCCGAATCCAAAGTCATCGTCCGTACAACGGCGCACGACCGCCTCGGTATTCAGGGGTACGTCAGCCCGGGCTTCGATGCTGTGCGCGAGGCGTTCGCCGAGAACTTTGTTCGGCGACGCGAGCTAGGCGGGGCCTGCTGCGCCTTTCACCGCGGTGAGAAGGTCGTCGACCTATGGGGCGGTATCCGAAACAAGCAGACCGCCGAACCTTGGGAGCAGGACACGATGGTGGTGGTCCACTCAGCCACCAAAGGTTTGGCCGCGATGACGCTCGCCATCGCTCACTCTCGCGGATGGCTCGACTATGAAGAACGCGTATGCGCGTACTGGCCGGAGTTCGCGCAGCAAGGCAAGGAACGAATCACCGTCCGCCAGCTCTTGGCCCACCAGGCGGGCTTGTTCGCTTTCAATGAGCCCGTGGATCGAAGCGTAGTCGCCGACCTCGATCGCCTGGCGGTCGTGTTAGCGCGTCAGAAACCGGCGTGGGAGCCCGGGACCCGCCAGGCGTATCACGGCCTCACACTAGGCTTCTACGAAGGCGAGTTGCTGCGCCGCGTCGATCCGCAGCATCGCAGTTTGGGAGAGTTCTTCCAGGATGAGGTTGCGTCACGACTCGGCGTGGACGTCTACATCCGGTTGCCAGAAGCGATCCCGAACTCGCGCCTTGCCACACTTGCGCCGCCTAGCCTGATCGAGATGCTGCGGGGCTTTGGGCTTCGCTTCATGCTGGAAGCCATGAATCCTCGCTCCAACATCTACCGGGCGTTGAGCGTGAACCCGGGCACTGCGATATACGCGGACGAGCAACGTATTTACGCACGTGAGCTCGAAGTGCCGTCCGGTGGAGGGTTCGGCACAGCGCGAGCAATGGCGCACATCTACAGCGTCTTCGCCACCGGGGGACGCGACCTAGGATTGCGGCAGGAGACGCTGGACCTGTTGGCCGCCCCGGCGATTGCGCCGACGCGCGGATTTTACGACGAATGTATGAAAACGAGTGGCGTGCAATTCTCCCTGGGCTTTATGAAGCCCAGCACTGTTTGGCCATTCGGCAGCGCCAGTTCGTTTGGCTCACCCGGAGCCGGCGGCTCTCTCGGCTTTGCCGATCCGACGGCCGGCGTCGGCTATGCCTACGTTACAAGCCAGATGGGGACACGATTAAAAGGAGATCCGCGGGATGTAGCGCTCAGAGACACACTCTACTCCGCTATTCCGGGTTTGCCAGGCGCGGCGGAAAGACGAGTTGCATAGCGACTGAATGCGAGCGCTCATGAAGTACCTCGGAAAGACACGACGCTTCTGTTAGCCCGACGGATAGACCCTCCCGGGCAGCATCGCTGAAAATGTCGCCCGTCATCAACAGTACCGGATGGCGAGGAGAAGAGAACCCGATGAACAACTCAAGGCATTCCGACCCGGCGGAGCGCAGCGGATTAATGCGGCTGTTTTACCGCAACTGGCGCCCGACGCGCCTTGGCCGGTTGGCTAACCGGTTTGCATGCTGGTGGTCTGGCCTCGGGCTGCCGCCGAGGTTCCAGGCCGCCCTCGAAGTTCATGGTCGCACATCCGGCCGCATACGCTCGAACCCCGTGGTGACCGCCACCGTGGAGGGCAAACGTTACCTCGTATCGATGCTCGGCCCGGAATCTGATTGGGTGAAGAATGTCGAGGCCGCGCAGGGCGACGCCGTTATCCGTCAGGGTCGCCGACGCCGAGTTCACCTCGTGGCAGTGCCGCCGGAGCAGAGGGCACCCATCCTCCGAGAGTACGTGCGAATCGCGTCGAGCGGCCGACAGCACTTCCCGCTCCCCGTCGGCGCGCCGCTACCAGACTTCGAGGCGATCGCCGGGCATTACCCCGTGTTCCGGATCGATCTTTCATGAAAGCGACTCGAGCGCCCGCCAAGGGAGGACGAGACCCGTGAGACACAGGCGCGTCATCGTCACTCACTATGGCGGACCGGATGCGCTTCGGGTGGTCGAAGAAGAGTGCCCCGAGCCAAAGGATGGTGAAGTGCGGGTGAGAGTGCTGGCCGCAGGTGTCTCCTTGCCCGACCTGCTGATGCGCGAGGGCGTTCATCCCGAGACGCCTCGGCTGCCCTTCACGCCAGGGTGGGATCTGATTGGCGTGGTGGATAAGGTCGGCGGCGGTATCTCCGGAATCGAACCAGGCCAGATAGTTGCCGCGCTGCCGATCCACGGTGCTTACGCGGAGTTCGTCTGCCTGCCGCAGCGTGAACTGGTTCCCGTCCCATCCGGGTTGGACGTAGCCGAGGCCGTCAGCCTCATCCTGAACTACATCACGGCATACCAGATGCTGCATCGTTCCGCTAAGGTTAGACCGGGCCAGCGCGTGCTGATCCACGGCGCGGCAGGCGGGGTCGGGTCGGCGCTACTGCAGCTGGGTCGCCTTGCCGGGCTGGAGATGTATGGTACTTGTTCATCGCGAGGGGCGTCGACCGTTTCTGATCTTGGCGGTATCCCAATTGATTACCAGCATCAGGACTTCGTGAAAGAAATTCACCACCTCACTGGCGAGGGTGTAGACGTAGTCTTTGACAGCATCGGTGGTACCCACATCTGGCGCTCCCGCAAGGCTCTCCGTCCTGGCGGGCGAGTGGTGGCCTATGGCCTTACTTCCTCGCTGCGTGGGGGGCGATTGGCTTCAGGTCGTTCCGGTGGTCGTCATCGCTATCGTGCAATCCTGATTTTCGGGCTGTACATTGCCGGCAGCTGGCTTCTCCCGGGCCGGAAACGGGTGATCCCCTACAGCATCCAGACGCTCAAACGGCTGAAGCCGGCATTGTTTCGACAGGATTTGATCGCCCTGTTTGAACTCCTTCAACAGCAAAAGATCAAGCCGCTAATCGCGCAGCGATTTCCTCTTGCCGAGGCAAGACACGCGCATGAGTTGCTCGGCAAGGGCGGAGTGCTCGGGAAGATAGTGCTCCTGCCGAACGGCTAGCGGAACATGGCTGCCGGTCACCGCGTTTCGGGCAGGAGCGGAGGTCACGATAAGTCGCGCAGTGTAGAGGGATCGGATCAATGCTTGGATAACGGGCAAACCGGAAGTAACCGAATTACTTTCGGTTTGCTGACCAACCGTCCGCTTGTGCGCATGAACTCCCCAGGGCGCGCGATTCCGGCCAAGACTCAGCTTCAGGTCTGCCGATCAACGATACTCGATCTGGGTCAGTTGCCATCTATGCGGTCATCGCAGACGGTAGTGCGGACACCTTACCGTTCCCTCTCTCGATTGTGGCGGCCAACTCGCGAAGCAGGGCGGCGCTGTTACCGCGAAAAGCACTCCCGTGTTGACAGGCAAGCATCGATGGATGGAGGTTAGCCAGGCGTTCCAAAATAGCTGACGTGCTCCTCGCGTGCGCGTAATAGTCCATCATCCCGCGCATTCCTTCGCTGGCGGTGAGCACCTCTGTTTCGGTCACGGGCGGCATGTTCGCGCCAGGTTGTGTGAACAGGTCCCCACACAGCAACGTCTCGGTGGATAGATCGAACAGAACGCCGCAATCCCAGCCGTGCGGAACGTGCGGCGTGTAGAGCCATTTCATCCGTCGACTGCCCATGGAAAACTCTTCGCCATCCGCGAACCCTCGGGCGGGCCGGCTGGCAAAGTCGTTGAGAGAGGTCATCACGCCGATTTCGGTGCCAAACGGCGTCGCTTCGGGTGCGGCCGCCAGGAAGTCATTCAGCGCGCCAAATTCGTCACCTTCGAAATGCGATCCGCCAATCCATCGCAGCCTGTCGATCGGCAGGACTTTACTAATGGCTTCCTGGGTGATTGGGAATAGCTTCCGGTATCCGGTGTGGAACAACAGGGGTTCGTCGCCGTCGACTAAGTAGGAATTGAACGTGAATCCGCCGGGAATCACGTCCATCGGCGTGCAGATACGATAGATTCCAGCCGCGACTTCGTCAACACGAGTGCCCGTCTCTATGTTCGTGATCATTGCGTTCTCCTGGTCCATGACACCCCGGCTGGGCGGTCATGGTCTGCGTTTTATACCGGGATGTGTAACGAACCGGTCCTTCGTTACACATATAATTCGTAGGGATGGACAAGGAATGGAACGATAGTGAGTTGGCGCGGAGAATCGGCTCCGGAACCGACATCCAAGCTGAAGCTGAGTTGTTCCGCCGGATGGCTCCACGCATTCGGCTCTATGGTTTACGCCACTTGAGAGATGCGGCCGCCGCGGAGGACCTTACGCAGGAAGTTCTTATCACGACGCTGGAAGCTCTCCGGGCGGGCCGCCTGCGTGAACCGGAGAAGCTGACTTCCTTCGTGCTGGGAACGTGCCGGATGACGGTGCTCGACCTCCGCCGCGGCTCGCAAAGAAAAGAACGCCTGCTCCAGCAGTTCGGGGCGGATCTGCAGGCGCCGGTCCAGCCGTCTATGCCGGTCCTCGACCATGAACAGCTCACCCGCTGTGTGCAGAATCTGAAAGAGCGTGAACGCACGGTAGTCGTCATGACTTTCTACGACGAGCGCACTGGTGCGGATGTCGCCAGTTTCCTCGGCCTTTCTGAAGCCAACGTGCGAGTGATTCGCCATCGGGCGGTCCACCAACTGCGCGAATGCATGGGGGCTGCAGTATGAGCACTGGAGAAAACGCAGACGCTGTGAACTGCTCCAATCCCATCGACGCGGCCATCCTCGCCGATTACTGGCTGGCGGTTCTGCCGGGTCCTGAAGAGGAAGCGGTGGAGGAGCATCTGCTCGGTTGCGACCGCTGCGGGGAGCGGCTCCGCGAAATCATCGCGCTCGCCGAAGGGATCCGCAGCGTGGCGCGCGAAGGATCTCTGCGAATGGTTGTAAGCGATGTATTTCTCAAGCGTGCCGCGGAAGCAGGCTTGCGCGTCCGTGAGTACGCACCTCCGCCTGGAGGCGGCGTCCAGTGCACGGTGACAGCCGAAGACGACATTCTCATCGGGCGCCTGGCCGCGAACTTAAGCGGGGCAAAACAGGTCGATCTCTGCATCTGTGATGAACGCGGCGTCGAACAGTTCCGGTTGCCGAACATCCCCCTTCATCCTGGGGCAAGCAGTATTGCCTACCAGGAGTCGATCACATTGATGAAGGCGGCACCTACGTTAAAGATGATCATGCGTCTGGTTACGTTCGATGAAGCAGGCGGCGAGTGTCTGCTCGGCGAATATACGTTCAACCACACGCGCTCATTGCCCGGTCCGGCTGCTTGGTAGTCAGTCCGGCACTCAAATATCCCCGGTCATCGTGTCCGTGCGACGCCTCAACAGTGGGCGGTGTGGCGAATCTCACACAGATGATCGCAAGCAGCCAAGCATCCTGACGGGGTAATAACTGTCGGAACTACGATTTCACTAATTTCACTAACAATCCATTGGAGGCCCGTCGAACTGGGCACTTCTACGCGAAAATCTCATTCACCTTCTCTCGCACCTTCTGGCTTCCGGGACGGCTTCAGATAGCGCATCGTGCTCTCCATGTCCGAATGGCCAAGCCACTGCTGAACGGTGCGTAGATCTACCCCTGCCCAAAGAGACCACGTTGCAAAAGTCGCACGGAACTTGTGGAGCCAGAAGCTCTCTTTGCTGAGTTCAGCCCGCTCTGCAACGCCTTTCAGGGCGTCTAGGAAATCGAGTTTCGGTCTGCAGCCAGCTGTTGGAAAGACTAGCCCACATGTCTTATCGCGTTTTTCCTTCTCCACTCTCAGGCTCGTGACGAGCTTTGCGGGGATGGGAATCTCACGCTCTCGGTAATTCTTGGGGCTAAACCCATATTCGGGCTTGAACCGCACCGTGACCGTGCCACGCGAGAGATTGATGTCTGCCCACGAGCAGTGCATCACCTCCTGTTCCCGCATTCCAGTCATCAGGAAGAACTCGAACCAGAGTCGCTCTTTCGCATCACACCTGGCGAACAGAATGTCGAGCTCTTCTCTCTCGTACACCTCCGGTTCTTCCTCTACAAACCGTGGCCAGTCGTTCTTTTGCGAGCCCCAGCAAGACCGCGGAATGACATTCGGCATGGCTGGGCAAAAGCGCTGCAAGACGCTGGCCTAGACTACTTCTGGACCTACAATCTCCGCCACACGTTCGCCAGTCGCTTGAGCGCCGCTGGCGTGTCTGATCTTTTCGTTGCCCAGATGATCGACCACTCCTCACCGGGCATTTTGCAAAGATATGCTAAGGCCATTGACGAGTATCGACGCGATGCGGTCCGCAAACTTGAGGAAATGCGAGCTGAACATGCGCCAATTGCGGCACGCTCCCCCTATATCCAGTAAAACTGAGGAGACCCAAGTCCACACCCAAAAATTACTACACTTTTACTACAGTTGGAGGTTTCCACAGGACATTAGGTGCGGGCGAAGACTTCCGTAAGGCTCTCAAAACAAAAGGGGATTGCTGGTGCCGGGAGGGGGAGTTGAACCCCCAAGGTACTAAGTACCGGCGGATTTTGAGTCCGCTGCGTCTGCCAGTTCCGCCATCCCGGCACTTGGTGGAAGTGCTAGATTTGGAAATAGATATTTCACCACATTCGTTTGTCGCTCGCACCTGGGAGCGCGAAACTGTGCAATGGACTGCATGTATTCGCAGATCTGCACAGGTCACGGCTCATACGATTTGCAATCCATCCCTCCCAAACGCCGCATGGCGAGATCATGAGAGCAACCTGCGAAAGATTTTATCACCTTCCAGCGTCATTACACTTGCGGCCCTTCTCTCCGAGAGGTCGGTAGAAAAACTTGTCGCAGACTCCAATCTCCAGCTTTGATTGCGGGGCCGCTCATCGTCCAGCTACCGAGTCTAGCTAACCGCTCCATCTACCGTCCCGGAAATCTCCGCGCCTGGAAACAAATGGCGGCCAGACGGCGTGCATGTCATATCATGTTGGGGCAAAGGAGCAGTATTACCCTCCATTTATGCTCATGCGAGTCAAAGTTTGTCTCCTCCTGATCCTGATCTGGGTCCCGGGCCTGGTCGGCGCCGATTTTGCCATGAAGGTGACCGACAAGAATTACCTCGATGCTCAAGGTTTCAGCGTTTTTCTCTACGACAGCACGTACCATCCCGTTTTTGTGGACCAAAAGAACACAGCAATGGAGATGATTCTCCACGGCCAGCGCATCGCCACTAACGGCGACGTCCGCCTGATGCCAACGCCCGAGCAGTGGGACCTCGTGGCAACCCTCAAAGGCCGCCATGCCGACAAGGCGAACAACCGGCTGACCGCCAACCTCGCTTTCCCGACCTTCGACTTCGATTACACGCTGGAAGTGGCAGCCGAGCCAGGCGGCGTGGAGGTCAGCATCAATCTCGACAAGCCGCTACCGCAGAAACTGGCGGGGCGCGCGGGCTTCAACCTGGAGTTCCTGCCCTCGATCTACATGGGCAAGACTTACCTGGTGGATGGAAGCAAAGCCGGCATTTTTCCGCGTACGCCTAACGATCCGATGACGAAGGTTCTGCCCCTGCCTGATGAACCGAAAAAGGCGTACTACCTGGAGGACTGGGACAAGGCCAAGGGATACACTCAGCCGTTGCCGTTCGCCGAAGGCAAGAGCATCACCCTGGGAGTAGATGATGCGCTGGCCCGGGTGAATGTAGTATCGGATACGGCCAACCTCATGCTGTTCGATGGGCGCGACCGGGCGCAGAACGGCTGGTTCGTGTTGCGTTCGCTGATCCCCTCGGGCAAAACCACCCGCGCCATCGTCTGGCACATCAGGCCGGACGTGATTCCGAACTGGACCCGGCCCCCGATGATCGCGCACAGTCAGGTCGGCTATGCGCCGGGCTTTTCAAAAGTGGCCGTCCTCGAACTCGACCCGAAGTACAACGCTCCCAAGACGGCCAGAGTCTTGCGGCTGATGGAAGACGGCTCTTATAGGCAGGTGTTCGAGGGCCCGCTCACGCCTTCAACACCCTGGCTGCGCTACGTCTATTTGAAATTCGACTTCACTCCCGTGAAGGACCCCGGCCTCTATGTTCTCGAGTATGGAGGCCAGCGCACGGCGCCCTTCCCCATCTCAAAAGACCCTTACGCCAAAATCTGGCAGGACAGCCTGGACCATCACATTGCCACGCAGATGGATCATGTTTCGGTTCGCGAAGGCTACCGCGTGTGGCATGGCGCTTCGCACCTGGATGATGGCCGTATGGCGCCCGTAGTTGGGGAACAATTCGACGGCTGGAACCAGGTTACGGCAAT
>Ga0310813_10001806_pt1 | contig 12949 bp, 12 predicted proteins | sample YN3metagenome_FD_203086 | JGI IMG/M metagenome (GOLD analysis project Ga0310813, IMG submission 203086) | Soil microbial communities from experimental microcosm in Duke University, North Carolina, United States - YN3 | ecosystem: Engineered > Artificial ecosystem > Soil microcosm > Unclassified...
CGGCAGCGTCGATGGCGTGACGGTCTATGACGACTTCGCGCATCACCCGACCGCCATCGACACGACCATCGCCGGGCTGCGTACGCGCGTCGGCCGCGAGCGCACGCGGATTCTCGCGGTGCTCGAACCGCGCTCGAATACGATGAAGCTCGGCGTGATGAAGGCGCAATTGCCGGCGTCGCTCGCGGATGCGGATCTGGTGTTCGGCTATGGCGCACCGGCCGGCCGCGATGCACTGGGCTGGGATCTGGCCGCGGCGCTCGCGCCGCTCGGCGACAAGGCGCGTGCCTTCAACGACATCGGTCAGCTGGTGCAGGCCGTCGCGGCCGCGGCGCGGCCCGGCGACCACGTGCTGGTGATGAGCAACGGCGGCTTTGGCGGCGTACATCAGAAACTGCTCGACGCGCTGTCGGCGCGCCCGGCGGATGCGCGAGGCGCCGCATGATCCTGTATCTGCACGGTTTCCGGTCGTCGCCGCAGTCGTTCAAGGCGCGCCTGCTGGCCGAACGGCTCACGGCGCTCGGCCGCGGCGCCGAATGGTGCTGTCCGCTGTTGCCGGTGTCGCCGTTCGACACGATCGCGCTCGCCGAAGCGCTCGTCGCACAGGCCAAACCCGCGCAGGTCACGCTGATCGGCAGTTCGCTTGGCGGGTTCTTCGCCACGCATCTGGCCGAAAAACACGGTTGGCCGGCGATCCTGCTGAATCCGGCGGTGGTGCCGCAGCGCGACCTGTCCGGCTATCTCGGCGAGCAACCGCGCTACAGCGGCGGCGGCAGCATCGTCGTCGAGCCGCGGCATCTGGATGAACTGCGTGCGCTGGCGGTCACATCGGTCACGCGGCCCGAACGCTATTATCTGTTTGCGGCCACCGGTGACGAAGTGCTCGACTACCGCGAGATGCTCGCGCACTACCCGGGCGCGCGCACGAAACTGATCGACGGCAGCGACCATTCGATCAGCGAGTTTCCGCAATATGTCGACGACGTGCTCGCCTTTTGCGACGAAGCCGCCGCCGGACGTTTCGCGGCACCGGGCGCGGCGGATGCGCGCCGCAACGACGCTACGCGCAACTGACGCAGCGAACCTTCTCACGAACACCTGTAACTGCCGCGGCCCGGCGCCCGAATGCGCAACCGCATAGCGCGCGAGACTATCCGCGGCAGACGATGCAAGCCAGAACGAGAGTATTGAGTGAACGTTTTCTTTGAGGAATCGGGCAGTTTCAAGGCAGGCAGCGTGCTTTCGAAGCAGGGCGACGCCTTTCAGGTCGAACTGCCCGGCGGCCGGCGCGCCAAGGTGCGCGCGAAAGACGTGCTGATCGAATTCGACAAGCCGGCCGCCGGTGAACTGATGGAACAGGCCGACGCGGCCGCGCAGCAGATCGACCTCGATTTTCTGTGGGAATGCGCGCCGGAAGAGGAGTTTCCGTTCGCGACGCTCGGCGCCGAATACTTCGGCGACGCGTTTGGGCCGGTCGAGCGCGCGGCGCTGGTGCTGCGCATGCACGGCTCCCCGGTCTATTTCCGCCGCAAGGGGCGCGGCCAGTATCAGCGCGCGCCGCAGGAGCAGCTGCAGATGGCGCTCGCGTCGCTCGAGCGCAAGCGTCAGCAGGCGCTGGTGCAGGCCGGCTACGAAGACGAACTGAAGGCCGGCCGACTGCCCGAAGCGTTTGCCGGCAAGGCACTCGGGCTGTTGACGAAGCCCGACAAGAATTCGATCGAATACAAGGCGCTCGAAGCGGCGGCCGCCGCGCGCGGCGTGTCGCCGGCGCGGCTGATGCTCGACTGCGGCGGCATTCCGTCGGCGCGCGCGCTGCACGAGGCGCGGTTCCTGTCCGAGTTTTTCCCGCACGGCACCGGTTTCCCCGTAGTCATGCCGGGCGCGCTGCCGGACGATCTGCCGCAGGCCGAGGTCGAAGCATTCTCGATCGACGACGTGACGACCACCGAAATCGACGATGCATTCTCGGTCGAGCATCTGGCCGATGGCCGCGTGCGGATCGGCGTGCATATCGCGGCGCCGGCGCTCGGCATCGCGCGTGGCGATGCGATCGACACGATTGCGCGCGGCCGTCTGTCGACCGTCTACATGCCGGGCGACAAGATCACGATGCTGCCCGACGAAGTGGTCGACGTCTTTACGCTGGCAGAAGGCGGCTTGCGGCCGGCGCTTTCGCTGTACAGCATCGTCAATCGCGAAACGCAGGAAATCGTCGCGAGCGAAACGCGCGCCGAACTGGTGTTCGTGAAGAGCAACCTGCGCCATAACCATCTCGACGAACAGGTGACCGAAGAAGCGCTTGCCGCCGGCACCGGCGACTACCCGCACAAGGCGGACATCGCGGTGTTGTGGCCGTTCGCGCAGGCGCTGTTCGAAAAGCGCCAGGTGATGCGCGCAAGCTTCGGCCTGAGGCGCGAAGTGCAGCGCAATACCGATTTCAACTTCTACGTCGACGGCGAGCACGTGACGATCACGCCGCGTCGGCGCGGCTCGCCGCTCGACCTGATCGTCGCGGAGCTGGCAATCCTGGCCAACTCGACGTGGGGCGCGTTCCTGCACGATCACGGCGTGCCGGGTATCTACCGTTCGCAGCGCGCGTTCGGCGCGCCGACCGGCCCGAAACGCACGCGCATGCAGACCAGCGCGGCGCCGCACGAGGGTCTGGGAGTCGCGCAGTACGCGTGGAGCACGTCGCCGCTGCGTCGTTACGTCGACCTCGTCAATCAGTGGCAGCTGCTTGCGTGCGTTCAGCACGGCGTGACGGCGAAGCTCGCCGCGCCGTTCAAGCCCAAGGACGCCGATCTGTTCGCCGTCGTGCAGGGCTTCGACGATACCTATACCGCCTATGCGGACCATCAGCGCCGCATGGAGTACTTCTGGTGTCTGCGCTGGCTGACCCAGGAGAATCGCAAGCAGGTGGTGGCTTCGGTGGTGAAGGGCGACCTCGTGCGACTCGAAGAAGTGCCGCTGCTGCTGCATGTGCCGGGCCTCGGCGTGCATGCACGCGGCACGCGGGTGTTGCTCGACGTGGTGTCGGTCGATGAACTGACCATCGAGGCATCGGTGCGGCCGCTGAACGTGCTCGATGCGCCGACCGTTTCGAGCAGCGCGGAGACGGAGGAGGCGGATGAAGCGGACGAGGGCGACGAGGAACTGATCGACGCCGCCGACGAATCGGCCGAAAGCGAAGCAGAGGCGCAGGCCGAGGCGGAGCTGGATGGCGGCGCGCCGGCGCAGGATGCGCAAGCGGGCGCGCCTGAACAGGCGCGCGGTGCCGACGAGTCCGGCAACGATGAAGGCGCGCCGGGCGCGTCCGGCGAGGAGCGCGAAACGGAGTCGAACCGATGAGCGCCAACGCCACCCATGTCGCCGATGCCGCTGCGCCGGATGGGCCGCGCGATCGTTACGCGGTGATCGGCAATCCGGTTGCGCACAGCAAGTCGCCGTTCATCCACGCGCGCTTTGCCGCGCAGACCGGCGAGCCGGTCGAATACGGCCGGGTACTGGCGCCGCTCGATGGGTTTGCAAGTCACGTGCGCGAGTTCATCGCAGCGGGTGGCCGCGGCATCAACGTGACGGTGCCGTTCAAGCTCGAAGCGCATGCGCTGGCCGACCGGCTGTCGCCGCGCGCGGCCGCGGCGGGCGCGGTCAACACGCTGCGGTTCGACGCGGACGGCATCTACGGCGACAACACGGATGGCTTCGGCCTCGTGCGCGACATCGAAGTGAATCTCGGCGTGTCGCTGCGAGGCGCGCGTGTGTTGCTGCTCGGCGCGGGCGGCGCGGCGCGTGGCGTGGTACTGCCGATGCTCGAGCGAGCGCCGCAGTCGCTGGCGATCGTCAACCGCACCGCGGCGAAGGCCGAGGCGCTCGTCGCGCAATTCGCGCAGGCTGCGCACGATGCGGGTTGCGCGCTGGCCGGTGGCGGCCCGCAGGCTGTGCAGGCCGACGCGTACGACGTGATCGTCAATGCGACGGCCGGCAGTCTCGATGCCGCGTTGCCCGAATGCGACGACCGCGCGTTCGGCGCCGATACGCTCGCGTACGACATGATGTATGGCGCGCAGCCGACCGTCTTCATGCAGCACGCGACGAGGCTCGGCGCGCGCGCGGCCGACGGACTCGGCATGCTGGTCGAGCAGGCGGCGGAGTCGTTTTATGTTTGGCGCGGCGTGCGACCCGACGGCGCACCGGTGCTCGCCGAGCTGCGCCAGCAGCTGGCGGTGCCAACCGGCGTCTGACGCAGCGGCGCGCGCACGCACGGATATCCAGCCTTGGCGATCGACTTGACCACCATCAAGCGCCCGAAGAGCGTCAAACGGGTGAATGCAGGCCGTTGGGCGTTCTACGCCGCCGCAGTGTTCGCCGTCGCGTGGCTGGCGCTGCAGGCGTTCTACTTCACGCAGATCGCGATCTGGAACTGGGTCAATCCGCAGTCGACGGCGTTCATGCGCTCCGACGCGTGGCGCTTCGCGCAGGAACGCCCCGACCTGTCGATCCAGCACACGTGGGTGCCGTACGACCAGATCTCGCGCAACCTGAAGCGCGCGATCATCGCGTCCGAAGACGCGAACTTCGTCAACAACAACGGCTACGAAACCGACGCGATCCTGCAGGCCTGGGAAAAGAACAAGGCACGCGGCAAGATCGTCGCGGGCGGTTCGACGATCACGCAGCAACTCGCGCGCAATCTGTTCCTGTCGCGCGAAAAGAGCTATATCCGCAAGGGGCAGGAGCTGATCATCACGTGGATGCTGGAATTGCTGATGGATAAGGAACGCATTTTCGAGATTTATCTGAACTCAGTTGAGTGGGGCAACGGCGTGTATGGCGCCGAAGCTGCCGCGCGCTATTACTACAAGACTTCTGCGGCCAATTTGAGCGCCGGCCAGGCGGCACGACTCGCTGTGATGTTGCCGCGGCCCCGCTACTTCGACGAGCATCGCAATTCCGCCTATCTGACCCAGCGCGCGCGGGTGATTGCCCGGCGGATGGGTGCGGCCACCTTGCCTGACTAGCCGGGCCGCCGAGACCTTAATTACACGATAGTTTTACGCGGCCGGCCGCCCTTTAGGCCATTCAGCCGGGCCGCTTCCGCCTTCGCTTCCGACGTTACCTTTCCGCGCGCGGACGCAACCACTGTCCGTGCGACGTCGAGCGGGATCAATTGAGCGACGAGCGCAGCGATGCTGACCGACGCGTTCGCGCTGTCGAAAATCAGGGCGTCCCCTCCCGGCGTGACATAGGCCTCGGCCAATGCCTGCTCCGGGATTGCCTTCAGCGCATCGATTTCCTTCGGGTCGAAGCGCAGCACCCAACCGCTGCTGTATTGCAATTCCATCAGCCGGTCGGCTGCGTGATAGCGGGCGACCGTAACGTGAGGACGATCCAGCGCCCGCCTGCCACGTTCGAGGGCGCGTTCATAGTCGCTGCGAGTGATGTTGACCGGCATGATTACTTCTCCTTCAGTAGCTCGCTCGTCACTTCGTCGCCCCAGTCGATCTGGGCGCGGATGCCTAATCCCGGCACATAAATGCCGGTTCCTGGCACGATCGACCCGTCCGGCTCTGCCGCGTGGCTCTGATCAAACAGCTCGAGTGCCTCACCTTGTTTGCCGACCACGGGCGCGTTGTCGAGGCAAATGCCACGGTTGTGCTGCTGGTACTTCCACCAGCCTTCGCGGCATTGAACCCGCTTCGCATGCACGTCGTTTGCCAACTGCCAGACCGTGTCGTAGCTCGGCGCATTCCGCTGAGGCTTGATGTCCCATAGCAGAACATCGTCCTTGATCATCGAGAACAGGAAACGCGCAGTCCAACAGCCGGGACGGCAGACCGCCGTGACGTGAGGCGGGCAATGATCGTTCGGCCAGATCCGCATTTCGACGGTACGAGTTTTCCAGAGCAGCATAACATGAACCTATGTTCTTGGGTTATTTGCTACTCTAGCACCGTTGAATTATGGGAAGACGCGTGATCGTCCACGTTGCCCGTTAGGCATATGAATCCCAATATCTGAATGATGCATTCACATATTGGTGTGTATCGAAAAGCACTCTACAATCGGCATCAATTTCCCGGGCGATGCCACGCAGCCGACCCGCGAAAACACGGCAAAAAACGTCGCCCCCCTGCTCACAGCGCCGGTGCGGTGAAACGCAAAACAAATCGGAGACAACCCGCCATGGCTTCATCCCCATTCCGGCAGCACGCGCACGCGAGCCTCGCCCGAGCGTTTGCCGCCGAATTTGCCCGCCGCTCGCGCGGCGCCGCGCTTTAACCCCAACTGTTTGCACGATCGCCATGAATAAAGCGATGCCCACTCACGCCGGGTCTGAAACCGACACGGTCAGAAAACCTGTTGCGCGCCCGGCCAACGGCGCGGCGCTGCCGCCCGTCGACCGCGACACGATCGCCTTGCCGAGCACGCTGCTCGACATCACCCCGCAGCAGGCTGGCACGCAGACGCTGCTGCGCGGCCTTGCGATTCTGGAAGCCGCCGCCGCCGGCGTGCGCGACCTGCGCACCTTCGGCGCGGCGCTCGGCACGACACGCAGCACCACGCATCGGCTGGTCAGCAGCCTTGTGCAGGCGCGCTACCTGCGCCAGGTGCAAGGCGGCTATCTGCTCGGCCCGAAGCTGATCGAGCTCGGCACGATCGCACTCGAACAGATGCCGCTCACCACCGTTGCGCGTCCGCATCTCGCGACGCTCGCCGAACTGACGCACGACACGATTCACCTCGGCGTGCGCGACGGCGACGACGTGCTGTACATCGACAAGATCCCCGGCACGCGCGGCCTCGAAATGCGCTCGCGGGTCGGGCACCGGATGCCGCTCGCGTCGACCGGTATCGGCAAGGCGATGATGCTCGACCTGCCGCCCGAAGCATGGAACTCGCTGTTCGATGCGTCGCGCCGCGCGCTGGCCGGCGTCAGCTTCAAGCCGGACAACCGGCCCGACCTGCAGACTTTCATGCAGCGCATGACCAGCTACTCGGCTGGCGGCTTCACCTTCGACCTCGAGGAAAACGAGGCGTCGATCCGCTGCGTGGCGGCGCCGGTACGCGATGCGTCGGGTGCGATCGTCGCGGCGCTGTCGGTGGCGAGCACGATTCCGTATATGTCGCTCGAGCGGATGGACGAACTGATTCCGGTCGTGCAGCGCGAAGCGCGCGCGATTTCCGAAGAACTCGGCTGGCGTACGCCGCAACCGGCAACCCGCAGGATCAAACGATGATCGGACTGGGTTCACCGGCCTTTGCTGTGCACGCCGAACTGCGCTCCGGCGCCGAAGGCGCGGCGGGCGGCGCAACGGCGCACCCGGCGCCGCCCGGTACGGCTGCGCTGATTGCGCTCGATTGGGGCACGACTGCGCTGCGCGCCTATCTGTTCGACGCAGCAGGCGGCGTGCTCGACACGCGCGCGTCGACGGCCGGCATCATGAACTTGCCGCGCGCGGCGCACGAAGGCGGCTTCGACGCTGCATTCGATGCGGTGTGCGGCGCCTGGCTCGAACGCGCGCCGCAACTGCCGGTGGTCGCCGCCGGCATGGTCGGCAGCGCGCAAGGCTGGCAGGAAGCGCCTTACGTCGAAACGCCGGCAAGCCCGGATGCGATCGTGCGCGGCATCGTCCGCGTGCAGACGGCGCGCGGTGCCACGCTGCATATCGTGCCGGGCGTGCTCGAACGCGGCGAATTGCCCAATGTGATGCGCGGCGAGGAAACGCAGATTCTCGGCGCGCTCGACGAAGCAACTGCAGCGACTGCGGTGAGCGCAGCGACCGCCGGCGACGACGCCGACGAGGCCCCTTGCGCACTGATTGGCCTGCCGGGCACGCACGCGAAATGGGTGCTGGTGCGCGGTGCGCGCATCGAGCGCTTCTATACGTTCATGACTGGCGAAGTGTTCGCGGCGTTGTCCGAGCACACGATTCTCGGCCGCACGATGACCACGCCCGATCGCCCGGATACCGCAGCGTTCCTGCGCGGCGTCAGTGTCGCGCGCAGCCACGGCCACGCCGGCATGCTCGCGACCATTTTCAGCACGCGCACGCTGGGCCTGACCGCGCAGCTAGCGCGTGAAGAACAGCCCGACTACCTGTCCGGCCTGTTGATCGGCCACGAACTGAACGGGCTCGAAGCGGTGCTGACGCGCCAGCAGTCGACGCTCGCCGGCCGCGCGCTGCGCCTGATCGGCAACGAAGCGCTGTGCGAGCGTTACCGGCTCGCGCTGACGCAATACGGCTGCCAGCAGGCGGAACTCGTCAAACACGCGGCCGAGCGCGGCCTGTGGCGCATCGCAGTGCAGGCGGGCCTCGTCGAACCGGCCGCGGATGCGGCGCCGGCGGCGCGCGTCGGGTGACGCGCGGCACCACGAATCTGTAGAGAGGAACCGACATGCAAGCCCAACTGAATCTGCCCGCTCCGTACCAGCCGCATGCCGGTTTGGTGGCCGCCTTCGAAGCGTGTCCGCTGGTCGCGATCCTGCGTGGCGTGACGCCCGCCGATGCGGCCGACCATGGCCGCGCCCTGTATGAAGCCGGCTTTCGCATCGTCGAAGTGCCGCTCAATTCGCCGCAGCCGTTCGACAGCATCGCGGCGATTCGCCACGCGCTGCCGCCCGACGCGATCGTCGGTGCGGGCACCGTGCTGCAGGCCGAGTTCGTGCACGACGTCAAGCAGGCGGGCGGCGAACTGATCGTGATGCCGCATGCGGACCCCGACGTCGTGCGCGCGGCGAAGTCGCTGGCGATGGCCTGCGCGCCGGGCGTCGCGACGCCGACCGAAGCCTTCATCGCGCTGAAGAACGGCGCCGACGTGCTGAAGATGTTTCCCGCCGAACAGCTTGGCTGCCAGGTCGTCAAGGCGTGGCGCGCGGTGATCGCGCACGAAGTGCCGCTGCTGCCGGTGGGCGGCATCACGCCGGACAACATGGGTCCGTTCCTCAGCGCCGGCGCGAACGGCTTCGGTCTCGGCTCCGCGCTGTTCAAGCCGGGCCAGAGCGCGACGATTACCGCATCGCATGCGAAGGCGTTCATCAACGGGCTGCGCATTGCGCGAGCGGGTGCAAAGAAATGAACCGGCTGCAAGGCAAGGTCGCACTCGTGACGGGCGCCGGCCGCGGCATCGGCGCGGCGATTGCGCAGGCCTTCGTGCGCGAAGGCGCGGCGGTGGTGCTGGCCGAACTGGATCTCGCCACGGCCGAGCACACCGCGCGGCAGCTCCGCGCGGCAGGCGGCAGCGGCGCGCGCGTGCTGGCGGTGCAAACCGACGTCACGCAGTCGGCCTCGGTGCAGCACGCGGTCAGCGAGGCGGAACGCAGCTTCGGCCCGCTCGACGTGCTGGTCAACAACGCCGGCATCAACGTGTTCTGCGACCCGCTGACAATGAGCGACGACGACTGGCGCCGCTGCTTCGCGGTCGATCTCGACGGCGTCTGGAACGGCTGCCGCGCGGCGCTGCCGGGCATGGTCGAGCGCGGCCGCGGCAGCATCGTCAACATCGCGTCGACGCACTCGTTCAAGATCATTCCGGGCTGCTTTCCGTATCCAGTCGCCAAGCACGGCGTAATCGGGCTCACGCGTGCGCTCGGCATCGAATACGCACCGCGCAGCGTGCGCGTCAATGCGATCGCGCCGGGCTACATCGAAACGCAACTGACGCGCGACTGGTGGAACGGCCAGGCCGATCCCGTCGCCGCAAAGCAGGCCACCCTCGATTTGCAGCCGATGAAGCGCATCGGCAAGCCGGAAGAAGTCGCCATGACCGCGGTATTCCTCGCGTCGGACGAAGCGCCGTTCATCAACGCGAGCTGCATCACGATCGACGGTGGGCGCTCCGCGCTGTATCACGATTGACGCGCGGCAAACCCAGGTTCAACCGGTTGACGCGCTGGCCGCGTGTGTCAGTCCCGGTACAAGAAGACGCGGCCAAATAACCTTCTCGTTACTTAGGAGACACGCATCATGAAACGCAGAATCTTCCTCACGCTCGCAGCAGCGGCGACCGGCGTGCTGTTCAACGCACCGGTCGCGCAGGCCGCCGATCCGGTCAAGATCGGCTTTCTGGTCAAGCAGCCCGAAGAACCGTGGTTCCAGGACGAGTGGAAGTTCGCCGAAATCGCCGCCAGGGAAAAGGGCTTCACGCTGGTGAAGATCGGCGCGCCGTCCGGCGAGAAGGTGATGAGCGCAATCGACAACCTCGCTGCGCAAAAGGCGCAAGGCTTCGTGATCTGCACGCCGGACGTGAAGCTCGGGCCGGGCATCGTCGCCAAGGCGAAGGCCGACAACCTGAAGATGATGACGGTCGACGACCGTCTCGTCGACGGCGCGGGCAAGCCGATCGAAGCCGTGCCGCATATGGGCATTTCGGCGTACAACATCGGCAAGCAGGTCGGCGAAGGGATTGCCGCCGAAATCAAGAAGCGCGGCTGGGACATGAAGGACGTCGGCGCGATCGACGTGACCTACGAGCAGCTGCCGACCGCGCATGACCGCACCAGCGGCGCGACCGACGCGCTGGTGGCCGCCGGCTTCCCGAAGGCGAACATTATCGCCGCGCCGCAGGCGAAGACCGACACGGAAAACGCGTTCAACGCCGCCAACATCGCGCTGACCAAGAACCCGCAGTTCAAGCACTGGGTGGCGTACGGCCTGAACGACGAAGCCGTGCTCGGCGCGGTGCGCGCTGCGGAAGGCCGCGGCTTCAAGGCCGACAATATGGTCGGTATCGGTATCGGCGGTTCGGATTCGGCGCTGAACGAATTCAAGAAGCCGGCGCCGACGGGCTTCTACGGCACCGTGATCATCAGCCCGAAGCGCCACGGCGAAGAAACGTCCGAACTGATGTACTCATGGATCACGCAAGGCAAGGAACCGCCGAAGCTGACGCTGACCACCGGCATGCTGGCCACGCGTGACAACGTGGGCGAAGTGCGCAAGGAAATGGGTCTGGCGTCGAACTAAGCGGTCATGCACGGACGCAACAGGCAGTAACGGCAGGGTGCAGCACGCGCAGGTGTGAACCGCAAGCCAGCAGCAGACGGTTTCGCATCCGTGCGTGTTGTGCGACCGGTTGCATGGGCAACCAACGGAATGCTCGGGTAGCCACTCAGGGCAAATCCAGAAGCAACAGGAGGCGAAGTGTCAGCGACGCTGCGTTTTGACAATATCGGCAAGGTGTTTCCAGGCGTGCGCGCGCTCGACGGCATTTCCTTCGACGTGCACGCAGGCCAGGTGCACGGCCTGATGGGCGAGAACGGCGCGGGCAAATCGACGCTGCTGAAAATTCTCGGCGGCGAGTATCAACCCGATTCCGGGCGCGTGCTGATCGACGACAACGAAGTGCACTTTTCGAGTGCGGGTGCTTCGATTGCGTCCGGCATCGCGGTGATTCACCAGGAACTGCAGTACGTGCCGGATCTGACGGTGGCGGAGAACCTGCTGCTCGGCCGCTTGCCGAACGCGCTCGGCTTCGTCAACAAGCGGCATGCGAAGCGATATGTGCGCGAGCAGCTCGCGGCAATGGGCGTCGAGCTCAATCCGGACGTGAAGCTGCGCAAGCTGTCGATCGCACAGCGGCAGATGGTCGAAATCTGCAAGGCACTGATGCGCAATGCGCGCGTAATCGCACTCGACGAGCCGACCAGCTCGCTGTCGCATCGCGAAACCGAGGTGCTGTTCAAGCTGGTGCGCGATCTGCGCGCCGACAACCGCGCGCTGATCTATATCTCGCACCGGATGGACGAGATCTACCAGCTGTGCGACGCATGCACGATTTTCCGCGACGGCCGCAAGGTCGCATCGCATCCGACGCTGGAAGGCGTAAGCCGCGACACGATCGTCGCCGAAATGGTCGGGCGCGAAATCTCGGACATCTACAACTACACGCCGCGGCCGCTCGGTGAAGTGCGTTTTGCGGCGAAGCGTATCGAGGGTGGCCCGCTGACCGAGCCGGCCAGCTTCGAAGTCAGGCGCGGCGAAATCGTCGGCTTCTTCGGACTGGTGGGCGCGGGACGCAGCGAGCTGATGCACCTGATCTACGGCGACGATCCGAAGAAGGGCGGCGAACTCATGCTCGACGGCCGGCCGATCAAGGTGAAAAGTGCCGGCGATGCGATTCGCAAAGGCATCGTGCTGTGCCCGGAAGACCGCAAGGAAGAGGGCATCGTCGCCATCGCGTCGGTGTCGGAGAACATCAATATCAGTTGCCGGCGCCACTATCTGCGCGCAGGGATTTTTCTCGACCGCAAGAAAGAAGCCGAAACCGCGGACCGCTTTATCAAGCTGCTGAAGATCAAGACGCCGAGCCGCCGCCAGAAAATCCGCTTCCTGTCGGGCGGCAATCAGCAGAAGGCGATCCTGTCGCGCTGGCTCGCGGAGCCGGATCTGAAAGTGGTGATTCTGGACGAGCCGACCCGCGGCATCGACGTCGGCGCGAAGCATGAGATTTACAACGTGATCTACCAGCTTGCCGAACGCGGCTGCGCGATCGTGATGATTTCGTCGGAGCTGCCGGAAGTGCTCGGCGTATCCGATCGCATCGTCGTGATGCGGCAAGGCCGCATTTCCGGCGAACTGGCGCGCGGCGACGCAACCGAGCAATCGGTGCTGAGCCTCGCGTTGCCGCAGAGCTCGACCACGCCCGCCGCGGCGCAGGCGGCCTGACGGCGCAGCAGGGCAGCAGGCTGCACGCTCGCGTTGGCAGGCAGCACGTTACGTGAATTCGAATGGATACGCAGATCCGATAACCCGTGCCGAACGGGAGGAGCAACGAAATGCAACAAGCTAGAGAAAACCTCGCGCAGCAGGCCGCGAAGAGCGCCGCGGACGCGCTGATTCCGCAAAGCAACGACCGCCAGAAATGGTGGCAGCAGATCACCGAATACAGCCTGATCGTGATCTTCGTCGTGATGTTCGCGACGATGTCGCTGACCGTCGATCACTTCTTC
>Ga0310813_10001807_pt1 | contig 12948 bp, 13 predicted proteins | sample YN3metagenome_FD_203086 | JGI IMG/M metagenome (GOLD analysis project Ga0310813, IMG submission 203086) | Soil microbial communities from experimental microcosm in Duke University, North Carolina, United States - YN3 | ecosystem: Engineered > Artificial ecosystem > Soil microcosm > Unclassified...
ATGAGCGTGAGTGGCATTAAATACTTGCGCTCACACGACGTGTGATGCCCGAAGCTTCCGGAGTTCTTTTGCGGAGTATCCTATCCGTCGTAAGATTTCGTCTGTGTGCTCTCCCAGTCCTGGGGGCGGGGCGGCCTGGGAAGTTGTCGAAAGGTTTATCGGGTTTCCCACGGTGTGAACCCTCCCCGCGGAGCGGTGCGTTATCGGAATCACCAACTTTCTCTCGCGCACTGTTTCAAGGGCTTCCCGGAGCGTATTGATTTTTCCGGCGGGGACGTCATTCTTTCCAAATGCCAGGAGCCAGTCCCTGCTTCGCTTGCGGCGGAGAACGGGGATGAGGATGCGCTCGAGCGCATTTCTGTTCGTTACGCGGAGGGCATTCGAATTGAACCGCGTGTCGGCTGCCAGCTCCGCGCGTCCGATCGTCGAGCAGAAACTCCTCCACACCGGCTCGCTTGCCACCGCGATGTTAATGAATCCGTCTTTTGTTCTGTACGTTTCGTACGGAGTAATCGTCGGGTGGCGGTTGCCTTTCCGGGTCACCGGGTTGTTTGATGAAAGGGCGATTTGTGATTGGTACGCGAATAGCGAGAGGAGCGCCTCAAGAAGGCTGATGTCAACGTGCCCTCCTATTCCCGTACGCTGCCGCCGGAGAAGCGCAAGAAGGATGCCTTCGAAGGCAAGGTTCCCGGCGTTAACGTCGGCCAGCGAAATTCCGGCCTTTGTCGGCGATTCGCCGGGAAATCCCGTGATATCCATAAGGCCCGATTCCCCCTGTACAATGAGATCGTAACTCGGTTTATGGCTGCGGCTGCTGGATTGCCCATAGCCGGAGATCGAGCAGTAGACGATGTTCGGATTCAGCGTTCGTACTTTCGCATAGCCGAATCCCAGATTCTGCATCACCCCTGCGCGAAAATTCTCTACGAGCACATCGGAGTTTCTGATAAGCTTTGTCAGGATCTTTTTACCGGCTGCCGACTTCAGATCGATCGTGACGCTTTTCTTGTTGCGATTGACACTGAGGAAGTAGGCACTTTCACCTTTAACGAACGGAGGTCCCCATCTGCGTGTCTCATCCCCCGTCCCCGGCTGCTCGATCTTAATGACTTCAGCTCCCATGTCTCCCAGCTTCATCGTGCAGAAAGGCCCGGAGAGGATGCGGGTGAGGTCGAGAACTGTAATCCCGTGAAGGGGCAATGCCGCGGTGGATTTGTTCATCGACTTCATCCGTTTGATACCCGGGTTCTGTTTTTCATCATCAATCCATACACCGCGAATGCCAATCCAAACCCTACGAACCACGCGTAATTATAGAGCGACATCAGGAACGGGCCGACCGAAGCGGGATCGAGAACCTTGATGGTGCCGAGAAACCCGGGAACGTTCGGCAGCACGCCGACGAGGAGAGCGATAATTGCGGCCGGGTTAAAGCCGTTACGGTAGCTATATGCCCCGTCAGACCGGTAAAGATCCTTCGGCTCCAGCTTCATGCGCCGGATGAGGAAGTAATCGCAGATGAGAATTCCGCCGATGGGTCCGAGGAGCGCTGAATATCCGACGAGCCAGGTGAAAATGTACCCGCTGGGATCTGAAACAAGTTTCCACGGCTGGATGAGGATGCCGATAATCCCGGTGATGAGGCCGCCAATGCGGAATGTAATCTTCGAGGGCCAGAGATTCGAAAAATCGTTCGCAGGGCTGACGACATTTGCCGCGAGATTTGTCGCCAGCGTCGCGAGGCAGAGAGCAAATAGTGAAATCGCAAGGACAATCGGGTTCGTGAATCGTGTAATGAGGACAACCGGATCCCAGATCGGAAATCCACCGTAGATGACGATCGTCGCCGACGTCACGGCGACGCCGATAAAAGCGTAGAGCGCCATCGTTGTCGGCAGGCCGATGGCCTGGCCCAGCATCTGCTCGCGCTGCGAGCGGGAGTACCGGGTGAAGTCCGGAATGTTGAGCGACAATGTTGCCCAGAACCCGATCATCCCTGTGAGCGACGGGAAAAAGACAGCCCAGAACTGCCCGGCTTTCGGTCCGCCGGGGACGAACTGCGAAGGCTGTGAAAGCATCGGCCCGAACCCCCCGGCTTGTTTGTACGCCCACCCCAGGAGGATGAGGCCGAGTGCGATAAGCAGCGGCGCTTTGATGTCGAGGAGGAACCGGATTGATTCGATGCCCTTGTAAATGACAAGCATGTTGATTCCCCAGAAAAACATGAAGCACGCGAACTGTGCTATGTTGATGCCGGCAAGCCATGTCGGCAGCGCGTCCCATGAAGGAACGTAAATGGTGATGATTTTATAGATCGCCCACCCGCCGATCCACGATTGTATGCCGAACCAGCCGCATGCGACGAATGCCCGCAACAATGCAGGAATGTTTGCGCCCCGGACGCCGAATGAAGCGCGGCAGTAGACCGGGAAGGGGATCCCGTACTTTGTCCCGGCATGGGCATTTAAAATCATCGGAATCAATACGATTGCGTTGCCAAAGAAGATCGTCAGGACCGCCTGGTACCAGTTCATCCCTTCAGAGATAAGGGATGACGCAAGCATATACGTCGGGATGCACGCGGACATCGATATCCACAGCGCGGCAATGTTGTAGGTACCCCATCGTCGCTGGGAGAGCTTTGTGGGCGCAATGTCCTCGTTGATGAGCGGGCTGTGGGTCAGTTCCCCGAGGTCTACTTCAACGAGTTCTGTCTGCGGCGTGTTCATAGTTAACGTTCCTTTTCGTCAAGAAGAAGCAACGTGGTTTTTGTGAACGTGTATGACATCGTGAGCGCGTCGGGAGTCACATAGCTCGACGAGTCACGCGGCGAGTGCATCACGTTGAGCACTTCGGGCACATCCTCAGGTTTTTCGAACGGCTTAAATCCCGATTTCGTCCAGCGGGAAAGCTTATCGGAGTCTCCTTTCGGGACAACCGATATTGAAATGTTCTCCAAATGAGAATTCGCGAAGGATTCGTTGTCCGATTCGGGATAGTATGCCGATTCGTTGTACGCATACTTCGTTTTATCCCGTGCTTCATGAATGAATTTCATGATCACGTCGTCGTCGCCGCCGCCAACCGGGCCGACGTAGAGCTCATTTCCTGTACCCTCGACGTCGAGATTAATCATCGCAAGATGTTTGTATGATCTGTCCCGGGTGCGGGCATAGACTGCAGAACCGACAAGGCCATTTTCCTCTCTGTCGAAGAAACAGAAATCGACGGTGTTACGAAACGAAGAGTCTTTCAGGCTGCGGATGATCTCAAGTACAACCGCGACCCCGCCGCCGTTGTCGTTGGCTCCGGGTGCGCCTGGGACTGCGTCATAGTGGGCGCCAAGAACGATCTTCTCATGACCGTACCCGCGCGTAACCACGATATTTTCTCCATGAAGCGTATCGACAGTCCCGTTCCCACGATGCCGGACGGTATCGAACGGCATCAGAGAGTAGGGAATGCCAAATTCTTTGAGCTTCGTTGTGATGTATTGTTGACGGCCCTCGTGGGATTTTCCTTCGATACCTTTGACATAGCTCAGGAGCGTCTCGCCTACCGTATGTGTCGCAGGTTCTCCCTGCGTTGGGCGCGTGCGCATGGATACCAGAAGCAGATAAATTGAACAAACGAGGATAATTGCGACAATGATTTTGGTTGCGTTCATACGCATCTAAAATTTGACAAGGCTGAATATAATGATAAATATGGTTGGGTTCACCACCCGGCTCCGCGCTGGCGGAGGAAGGTCTGCGCGTCGGCATCCCCGAGCTGCGCAGCCTTGCGAAGAGATTCCATTGCGTTCGCGGCGTCTCCGGCGTGATCGTAGGCGATGCCAAGGTTAAAATATGCCTGAGGTGAATTCGGCTGGAGGCTGATCGCCCGTTTGTACCAGGCTATTGCCTCGCGGGTATTTCCCATATCGTCGGCGAGATTACCGAGGTTCGTGCATGCGTAGACGCTGGTGGAATCGAGCAGCAGGGTTTTCTCGTAATAGTATCGGGCGCTATCGTTCTGGCCGAGCTTGCGATACGAAATGCCGAGGCCGTTGTAGGGGTCTGGAATCCCGGGAGAAAGCCGGGCGGCATTCTTATAATAACCGATCGCTTCATTGAACGAGCCATCGCGATACGACCGGTTGCCGATGTCGAGATAAAAATTCGCGAATTGTTCATGGGCGTCGGGATTGGATGGGTCGAGCGCGAGCCACCGGTCAAAGATCCCGATGATCTTTCCGTCCATCTGCTTCCCGAACTGCTGAAGATACAGGGTGTAGTTGGTATAACCGCGCTTGTCCGTCGGATACATGGAGACGAACTGCGCCAAAATTTCTTCGAGATTTTGTGTGTCGTGCGCACGTACGAAATATTCACTGAGGTGGTATGTTGACTGATAGATGCCGTCGTGAGAAGAAATACGCTTATCGATAAACATTCTCAGGCGCGCAATATTCGGCTCGACCGTCGAATTGAGATACCACCAGGAGAGCGAGTTTAAGAGTGTCACCACGACGAGCACAGCGACGGCGTTACTTCGGGAATCTCCTTCTCCTTCCGCAAACAAAAGCCCGCAGAGTACAAGAAGAAACGGATAGGATGCTGAGACGTCCCAGTCCTGTGCCATCGGAATATCAAACCGCGCACCCATGATAAACAGAACAATCGGAGCTGCGGCGATGACAAAAAATTGTATACCTGGGGAAGAAAGAAAACGGGACTTCATTTCTTTCAACGAGAAGAGTATGAGGAACACCGCTGCCGGGCAGAGTAATATCGCCAGGTTGAGGAGATCTGAAAAATGATATGGAGAAAAGAGCGTGTATGCCTGAAAGGCATTGTCGCTTGAAAAAACTGAGAGAATAGGAGTCCCGCGGTTCGGAGGTATGAGCTTCTCGATATTGAAATCCAACGCGATGAGTCCGAGGAGAGCGCACACCGCAAGTACTCCTGCGCCTGTCAAAAGCTGTTTGAACTTGCTTCGTTTGTATTCGACGAGTACGAGAAATACGAGGGATGGGAATAGCAGCGCATTCAGATAGTGGGACAACAGGAGAAGGGCATACGCGACGGGAACGGCCGCAAAATGGATTTTCTGACGCAGATGAAGCACGCTCACGAGAACGTAAACTCCCAGTAACGCAAGCGTCACTCCGTAAATCTCAACGTACCCGTAGAAGATTTGCATGTACGGCAGAACCAGCAGAAGCAGGAATGAGAGGAACTGGTATTTCGGGTTCTGAAAAAGATTTCTCACCGTGAAGAATACCGCTGCGATAAAAATTACTCCGAGCAGGAGTTCACCGGCAAGGAATGCATTCATCAACCCGGGATACTCGAACGTGCCGAGTAATTTCAGGAAGAGATAGAAATACACCAGGGAGAGCGGCTGATGGGAATTCGGCAGAATTTGTATTCCCTGGACCGTCTTGGAAAAAATCTTCACGGCGATAAAGCTGTCGCCGAGGAGCGGGACGTTTATCCGGAATGTGAAAGCAGTAAAGGCGAAGAGGGCGATCGCAATAGCGAGCGTGCCGAGCGGATTACGCGACATGAAATCCGCCATTCGCCCGATGGCGCGATCTGCCGTACCGCGCGCGATCGCGAGCATTGCGACGATCGCGGCGATGATATATCCGAGGAGAAGCCCTTTCGGCAAATACGCGAAGAAATGAAATCCCCACGTGAATATACCGGGGGTGAAGGCGCCGATAACATGCAACGCAATGAGAACGACAGCAAAGAGTATCGCCGCCCGGAGCGCGGTAGTATTCAGATGTTTACTTCCTTTTTCCTGAGACGGAAAGTATTTTCTTCAATCCGGCATCATCGGTCTTCAGGAGATTCACCTTGGGAAGGCGCGGCGTGAGTTCCCGCCAGTTCGGATCGGCATCAAAAATAACTTTGAACAGGGGTAGTGATTCGTCGAGCTTTCCCACGTTGACAAGAGCAACGGCGTGCCAGAACTTCATTTCGAGGTTATCCGGCATCATCTGTTCCGCGGCGCCATACTCACGCAATGCGCCGTCAACGTCATTTTTCTCGACCGCGAGGTCCCCCGCGTTCTCGCGTTGATACGCGCGGTGAACGTTCACGAGCCGGCGCAGCTCTTTCAACGGGTCCGGGGAGTCTTCTACGCGCAGGTCCATAATGCGGTCTGCCCACGGCCTGCCTGTCGACTTGGCGCCGACAATAACGATCGCCGCAGACTGCTTTCCGCGGATGTCTCCCCCGACTCCCTGCGCGGCATCGAGCGCCGCGAGCATCCGGTCGACGAGATCGCCTTTAGTCTCGCGATACGCCTTCGCCATCGCGGGCCAGACCTTATCGTTGAGCATAAGATTTGCCTCGACCGTGAACTGTTCTCCCTCAACGTGACCCGCTGCCGGAATGCACTTCGCCCCGGTGTGGGCTGCGATGTTCCCTTTCGCGTCGATCATCGCCACCTGGCGGACATCTTTCGCCGCGTCGGCGGCAAGCAACCCATCAAGAGCCTGGCGCGCGGTTTTACCGGAGCGCATAAGCTCAAGCCCGAGAGGCCCATAGGCAGGATCAACGAACGATTGAGTTGCGACCGCCCCTACTCCCGCTTCCGCCCATGGCACGAGCGGTCCTACCGAAAACCAGTGCGATTGGACTGCCACTCCCATCTCGCCGGTTACAGAATCTCTCGCCACAATAGAGAACGTATGCATCGGCCGCACCTGGGCCGTCAGCGATCCGGCAAGCCCAACCAGCATTACAATGATGGAGTATTTCATATCATATCCTTTCATTTCGATTTATTCTCGAGCTCGCCGATCTTCTTCTCTATTTCCCGAACGCTCTCGTCGTCGGCCTGCATGTCCTTGATCGCGGCAAGATAAAGTCTAAGCTCTGCAACAGATTCTTTGTAGTTACCCGAGTTCTCGAAACATCGCGCGGCGTCCTGATGTACCATGTACACCCAGACGTCCATATCCTCCGGCAGCTGCCCGATACGAAGGACTTCACGGTATTCCAGCGCCGCTTCGTTCCAGCGTTTTAATTGCTCATACGACTGAGCGAGATCGTGGTGGGCATCGCGGTCATTGGGGTCGATCTCAAGAAGTTTCCGGAGGTGGGGCATTGCTTCGTTGATCTCACCTTCAGTGACATCGGAATTTGCGTGATGGAGGAGCTCAGTCGTCAACTCCCGTAGCGCGAATACGCTTCCCGGCGCAAGTTCTACTGCACGACGGATTTCCTCAAGGCCTGCCTGATGCATGCCTCTTCGGCGTAACCAGAGCGCGCGGCCCACGCGGGCCTCCGGACAGGTCGAATCTGAAGCGAGGGAGAGCGCGAATAATGAATCCGCGGTGCGTAATCCGTTCGACTCGAGGGCTATCAGTCCGAGATATGCGAGCGACGGCGCATGCTTGGGATTCCGCGAGAGCACACTCGCAAATCCGCTCTTTGCTTCTTCGAGTGCTTCACCGGAATCATCGTGTTCATTGAAATTCCGTACGGCCGCGAGATAGGTCGAGTCCTCAGCCGGTGTGTTTCGGGGCGCAGGATGGTCCTGTCCGTAGACTACCACTGAAAGAAGGAGAAGCGGCAAGAATTTTAATACCATGCGTTTTGCAATGCGGATTCTGCATCAAAATAGAAAAAAACTACGGGAAGGTCAATAGGAGGTTATTCGGGAGAAGTGCGCTGTTTCTTCTCCAGTGCTTCCTCAAGCGAGCTTTCGACGTCGGTGGACGAAATCGAAATGGGAGCCGGTAGGGCGTACGGGGGATGAGGAAACGACCGGGCTGCGAGGATGGTTCCGCCAACGATCGCGGCCAGACATATGATGATTCCGCAATAGTAAAAAATATCCGCGAACAATCCGGCGTCGTCCATCATGTTCCACATCGAAAAAAGATTGAACCAATCGTGGCCCGCCGTATGGCCCCCGAGGAGGGGAAGCTGTCGGACCGGGGCGTCGCGCATATACAGGCTCACATCCATCATATTTTCGCCGACCCAGAAGAGCGGGAACGGCGCAACGTGCGAGCGCTGCCGGACCGCAATGATAAACCACAGCAAGGGAAACATGATTTGCCAGAATGAGCCGCCAAGATAATGAAGCGACTTGCCGAAAAAAATGAAGATGAGATGGCCGGCTTCGTGAATCGGAAGAAATGTAAACGTCCGGAGGACGCTCAACATCGCGGGCCAGGGTTGTCCCGGATGATATTCTGCGAATGCTGTCGCGGCCTGGAAGAAGATGACTCCCACCCAGGTGTACAACGCCAGCTTTACGCTGAGAGGAAGCCACCGCTCGGTGGGTGAGATAACATCTTCGGGGTCCTGCGCGATCGGGGGTTTCAGCACCTTCGCTTACCGGCCGATGTTGAGCCCGGCAATTGAAAGAATCTCACGAAGCTCAGTCTTGCGTTCGTCGTTCATCGGCACAAGGGGGCTGCGCACATGGCCTCCTTCGTATCCCAGAAGAGAGCAGGCGTGTTTAAGGCCGGCAATGCCGAACGTCTCCGTTATCGCTTTGTTGACCGGGATCATTTTCGCCTGGAGCTCCCATGCTTCCTGGTGCTTCCCTGTGTCGTGCAGTTCCTGGATAGTAACGCACGCTTCTGGGGCGCAGTTCGCGAGTGCGAGAATCCCGGCCCGGATTCCAAGGTTCAGAGCGGGATGAAGAACCGAGGCGCTGCCGACGAGGAGGTTAAAGGTATCCGGAACAACGCGTTTGAATGCCTCGAGTTGTGCGATATCCCCTGCGCTGTCTTTCATGCCGATGATCCCGGGATGCCGGCTCAGTATCTTGACGGCATTCGGAGAAATATTGTAATGCGTGAACTTCGGGACATTGTAGATGAGAATGGGGATATCCGCCTGATCGGCAACGGTGGTGAAATGACGGATGAGCACTTCATCGGTCATCTGGCCGGTATAAAATGAAGGAGTCAGAACAAGCGCGGCAGCTACGCCCCGCTTCGCGGCTTTATTCGTAAGGCCTATCGTTGCGCGCGTCGATTCGAGCCCGGTGCCTGCGAGAACGGTTCTCTCGTTCGCCGCTTCCTGCACAGTCAGTTCGATGAGCGTGAGCTTTTCTTCCTCAGTGAGATACGGCGTTTCACTATTCGATCCGAGGACGAGGTAGCCTGAGAGCCCCGCCTCATTCCACCGTTCAATGTTGCGCACAAACGCGTCGTAGTCGACATCCCCGTTCTCTTTGAACGGGGTGAGCATGGGAGGGAAGATGCCGGAGAGCTTTTGAATTTTATTTTTTGACCCAGTCATTGATAATATCCTGTTGCTCTTTCTTCTTGAGACGCGTATTCAGTTTCTTGCCAAGTTTTGCGACGGTGAGAGAATCGTCGAACGGAAGCTTCTGATAGACTTTCCCGCCGGGGAAGTGACAGGGGTTGCAGTTTGCTTGGAGTAACGGCATGACATCCTTGTGATAGGTGTACAGCGTGTGGTTCTGCTGTGTTGGCTTATCGTCTTGAGGTCGGTTCGACGCAAGCACTCCAAGTGAGATCGCACTTATTAACAGGAAGCCAATACCAAACCGTTTTGAAACTTTCATATTGCTACAATTCTGTGAATTGTCCCATTGTCAGCTTGGCTTGCTTTAAAATTTTGCGGAGAGTGCCTTCAGGAATATCTCCTGGATGCATTGCAACGTATGTTTGCCGTCCGTCCGGGTGGCGTAAGACCTTATGCGAACCTCATTGGCGTTTTTCTACAAACCCTGCTCGAAGTAATTTGGCAAGAACATCACGCGCCGAGAAAGGCATCTTCAATCTCTATGCGTGAATAGAGAATATCCGACTCAACCGGGACTATATCGCCATTCGCTCGTTTCTCCTCTATCCAAAGCTTTACGAGATCTCTTGCTGCATCACGTGCACCCTCGATACCGAGTCCGTGCGTGGTAATGTCGAGTGCAGGGACGTGTGCATAATAATAGCCTGGTGGGAACGACTTGTCGTCAATCTTTTCGTAAATGACCGAGTATGTCATGGTAAGTTCTCCATTCGTCTTAATGTACCAATTCAACGGCGAGAAATCAATGTAATTACTTCCATGCCCCTCCGAACGCATCGCGCTTGATAAACTGGCCGCGGCCGGCTTTGCCCGACCATTGCCCTTTATCCACAATCTTATCTCCCCGCGCGAGGACAGTTTCGGCGTTCCCTTTGACCTTAAACCCTTCGAACATCGAGTAGTCGACGCGCATGTGATGCGTCGAAGCGGATATTGTGTGCTCGGTGTTCGGATCCCACACGACGATGTCGGCATCGCTTCCCACAGCGATCGTTCCTTTCCGTGGATACAAGCCGAACATCTTTGCCGGCGCCGTTGAAACGATTTCTACCCATCTGTTCAGCGAGATTCGTTTCTGGTTCACGCCGTGATGAAACAGGAGCTGAAGACGGTTCTCCACCCCGGGGCCGCCGTTGGGGATCTTCGCAAAGCTGTCGCGTCCGAGCTCCTTTTGCTCCTTGAAGCAGAACGGACAGTGATCCGTTGAGACAACTTGCAGAGTATTGTTCTTGAGCCCTGCCCAAAGTTTGTCCTGATGCCACTTCTCACGAAGCGGGGGTGTAAAGACGTATTTCGCCCCCTCGAAGTTCGGGCGGTCAAGGTCCTCGATGGAGAGAAGGAGATACTGCGGACATGTCTCGGCAAATGCCGGGATGCCGCGGTCGCGGGCTTCAGAGACCTTCTCCAGGGCGTCAGCAGACGAGAGATGCACGATGTAGACGGGGGCTCCCGCCATCTGCGCAAGGGCAATCGCACGATTCACCGCTTCACCCTCGGCAGTCGTTGGGCGCGTGAGGGCATGATAGATCGGGGCGGTTTTTCCTTCGGCAATCGCCTTCTGAACAAACAAATCGATGACGCTGCCATTCTCCGCGTGCATGCAGACAAGCGCTCCATTCTCGCCGGTTTTTTTCATCGCACGAAAGATCGTCGCGTCGTCGACCATCAGCACGCCGGGGTACGCCATGAACAGTTTGAAGCTCGTGAGCCCCTCGCGCACCATTTCGTTGAGATCCTCCAGATGCGCTTCGGGAAGATCGGTGACGATCATGTGGAGGCTGTAGTCGACGGTGGCCTTCTCTCCTTTTTTCCACCATATATCCAGAGCCTCACGAATCTTTTGACCTTTCGTTTGAATCGCGAAATCGATGAGGCAGGTTGTTCCGCCGAACGCGGCCGCACGCGTGCCCGTTTCAAAATCGTCGCTCGACACTGTGCCCCCGAACGGCATGTCCATGTGGGTGTGCACATCGATGCCGCCGGGGATGACATATTTCCCCTTCGCGTCGATTGTGACATCCGCCGTCATCGGCAAGTTGGTCCCGATGGCGGTGATTTTGTCGCGCTCGACGTAGATATCTGCAACGTAGTCCTGTTCTGCAGTGATGATGCGTCCATTTCGAATGATGGTAGCCATCGGGAGATCCTTGATTAGTCAGTTTTGAGAATGTGACCTGGTTGGAATCAATGTAGCGTTTCACGCTTCAAGTTTCAAGTAGGGTGGCCTCCTCCCCCAGGAAACAGAAGAGGCGATCGGAAACCCGATCGCCTCTGTATTCTCCGGACAAGAATCGGATTACTTGTGCATCATTTCCGTTTTCATGTTCGACGGCTTCATATCGAATTTACCGGTGCCTTCCTGAAACACTGTGGTGCCGGCATCCGCACCGCTCGTATGTTTCCAGCCTCCGGGGATCATAAAATACGAACCGGGTCCGAAAGTTTTCTTCTCCCCGTTTTCGGGCGCAATCCAAAACGATCCGGAAAGTACAACCGATTTCACATCATGGCTGTGTGTATGAAGCGGGTTGTCCATAGCCTGTGTGAACTTGATCATAGAACCGTACGCCCCTTTGTTCATGTCACCCCACAGGGGGACCATCTGTACTCCCGGGGGCGCTTCCTTCATGGCCGGGGTTTCCCATTTCATATCATCCGCGGACATGAGCATGGCTTTACCCATCTTCTCATGCTTGTCCATCTTGCCCTTCTTCTCCATCTTGTCCTGTGCCGCCGCGAAACCAATCACGACAACTGCGAGCGCAAGGAACCCAAGAATCTTTTTCATACTGTTCTCCCTTATAGTTGGTTAGTGAATTGTGAATTAACGGCTCTCTTACATCCACGGTTCGTCTGCCGTAGGGCCATAGATTGAAGGGAGCTTCCCTCCGGCCATACGCAGATAGACTGACAATTGTCCGCGATGATGGATCATGTCGTTGATGGTGAGCCAGAGAACATCCGCTTTCCGGACCTGTCCCGGAGTTTTCGGAGCGACGAAAAATCCGATCATCGAATTGAAGTCGGTATCCGACATCGCCTTCACCTTTTCCATGTTCGCCTTCACGGCATTCTCATACGACGCGATAATCTCATTCATCGTATTGGGGGCTGACGGACCGCCGCCGGTGAATTCAATCTTCCCCTTGAGCGCCATATCGACGAGCGCCTGTTCGCCGGTGAACGTGAATGCGAGGTCGCGGGCGGATTTTGATTTTTCCGATGGCTTGAGATCCAGCTTGTCGGCAGGGTAGGCTTTGAGGATCTTCAGCGTGGTTTGAAATTCGCGTTCCCAGGTCTGCAGGAACATATCTTTCTCTGTTACGGACATAAGAGACTCCTTCCAATGAATTGGTATGATAAATTGTTGGCTGTAACTTACGGGTTAGCTGAATGCTTCTAATAACCCGTAGGAATGAAAAAATGTTCCTTGGGAACCGCCTTAATGTATGTCGATTCCGTGTTTTTTCTGGAATTGTCGGAGGGATTCCCAGGTAAGAGGTTGGGGAAGCATTTTCATGAGCTCATTCCAGGTGACAGCGGACTGCCCATTCTCCTGGTGGACCATGGAAATGCAGTTTTCGACCGGACAGACGATGAAACAGAGGGCACATCCTACACAATCCGCCTCCCGTACCTGAGGCTGGCTCTTCCCGTT
>Ga0310813_10001808_pt1 | contig 12945 bp, 11 predicted proteins | sample YN3metagenome_FD_203086 | JGI IMG/M metagenome (GOLD analysis project Ga0310813, IMG submission 203086) | Soil microbial communities from experimental microcosm in Duke University, North Carolina, United States - YN3 | ecosystem: Engineered > Artificial ecosystem > Soil microcosm > Unclassified...
GGTTTGCCCCCCTAAACCGCGGGTGGTTGATGCCGGCCTCTCACAAAAAAACACCCGCCCCGCCGTCGGGCCCCCCCGACGTAAGTTCACTCCCGAGTTCATGAACAGGATCGATAAGGTCGTAGTATTTAAGACTTTACGTTCAGAACATCTCGAATCGATTCTCGAGATCGAACTCGGCATGGTTCAGCAGCGAGTGCTTATGGCTTCGGCTGCCAACCAGTTCGTTTTTTCCTGCACGCCCAAGGTGAAGAGCTACCTTCTTCAAGAAGGGACCGACGCGCGCTACGGTGCTCGTCACCTCAAGCGTGCTATCGAACGCCACCTGGTCTTCCCGATGGCGAATCTTGTAGCAACGGGCCAGATTCGCCTCGGAGATTTTGTTCGGATTGACCTGAGCCCCGAAGGCCGATTGACTTTCGTCAAGGAAGCCGAAGGTGCAATGGTTCCCATGTTGATGGAACGCTACGGTGCTGCCGCGGCTGCACCCACGCTGTCCAGCCGCACCGCGCGTCCCATCGCCAAGCCGAAAGAGTTTACCGCCTCACCTGGTAACGAAACCAAGTAGTTTCCGGTTTGAAGAAAAGCCCGGCTAAACGGCCGGGCTTTTTTTGCTGTGTGTGTGGCGCGGGCGCCCTCGCGCGCGAGGTTTGCTCCGCTTTTCTGCAGTTCGGGGGCGCAGGTATCAGGTTGACGGTTTACCCCGGAGCGCCAACTATCATCGAACATTCGTGTCCAGCAAAAAAAAGCAGCCTTTCCTGCATCGTCACTCCCTGAGCCTCGTCTCGGCCTCGATCCTCATTATTTGGATCATTCTTTACCTGCGTTCTGATCCAGAGACCCACCTCGGGGCATTCTTTGGCAATGCCATCGCGGACTGGACCGGGCTTGTGGTCACGGTGCTGGCCACGAAGTTTATGTACGAGAAGGGATCAATGGAAAGCCGGAAGCCGCCTCAGCATTGGCTTCACTCTGTAAGGCAAAAGCTGGAAGACCACTCCCTCACCATTTTCCTTCTGGTGACAGGCGCCGGATGGGCGGCGGCGTTTGCTCACTCTGACCCGAACTCCCGCTGGGGCCAGGTCGTCGGCAATATCGTTTCAGAATGGACTCAGATTTTCGGAGTGGTGATTCTGACCAAAAAGTTGATCGAAACCAGTTCCAAGGAGAGCAAAGAATAATCTCGCCTACTTCTCGGCGTACTTCACAACCAGGTAAACAAACTCTTTGCCTTCGATCTTCTTGACCCAATGCGGAACGCCGGCCGGAACACGGATAACATCCCCTTTAGCCAGGTGGTGTTCTTCACCGCTTGAGATGTTCTTGCCCCGAGTCTCCCCGGGACTTTCCGGCGCTCCTCCGACCACAGTTCCGCCAGTAACGAACTCGCATCCGCCGTCAATCACGTAAAAGACGTCACCCTGATGGTCGTGCACTTCGGCTTTTCCCGGTTGGGTTCGACGAACCAGGATCCCGGCGTGCTCCGGCGTGCGCTCAATCAGATTGATCTCCGACTCGCCGATCTCGTTCAGCGGAAGTTTGTGAAGGTCGGCGTCCATTTGCCTGGCGGAAAAGTAAACCACCTTGGAAGCATCCTGAGCGGAAAGGGAAGCGGTCAGTGTGAAAAGGACAAGAAGCTGGATACTCTTCAATGGATCCTCCTGGTCAGTTCAACAGCCGATCTACCGTCGCGTAGGCTTCATGTAGAGCAGAATCCAGGGACGCGGCATCCTTGCCTCCCGCCTCGGCCAAGTCCGGACGCCCGCCGCCTTTGCCTCCGACCTTCTGCGCGACCGGCGCGATGACTTTGCCGGCCTGGATGCGGGAGGTCAGGTCTTTGGTGACCCCGACGATGAGGGCGACGTTTCCATTCGTCGCCGATCCGAGCACCACCACGCCTGAACCAATCTTGTCGCGAAGCTGGTCAACGAGCGTTCGCATTTGCGAGCGCTCGAGGTTGTCCACACGATGGGCCAGAACCTTGATGCCGCGAACGTCTTTGATTTTCTCGCCGACGTTGGCAGTGGAAGAAGAAGCAGACTTCATACGCAACTGATCATTCTCACGAAGCAGGCGCTTGATCTCGGCGTCTTTCTTTTCGAGCTCAATCTTCAGGGCTTCGGCCGGAGAAGTGGGAGGCTCTTCGGACGAGGGTGCTCCATCCTTCGCCTGGTTTTGGCGAAGGGTGGGAACCACGAACCTCGACACTACGTTTTCGAGCTCGTGATCTTTTCTGAAGTGGTGCAACGAACCTTCGCCGGTAATCGCCTCAACTCTCCGCACTCCCGACGACACGCTGCCTTCTTTCAAAACCTTGATCAGGCCAATCTCTCCCGTGGCTCCGGTGTGCGTCCCGCCACAAAGCTCAGTCGAGAAATCCCCGATCTTAATCACGCGGACTTTGTCGCCGTACTTCTCACCGAACAGGGCCGTCGCATGGTATTCATTCACGGCGACGTCGATCGGCACGTTCTCGATGACCTCGACTTTTTCGTTGCGCAGCACTTCTTTATTGATGAGGTCTTCGATGTCCTGCAGCTCTTCGTCTTCAACCGCAGTGAAGTGCGAAAAATCAAACCGCAGATGGTTCGGCGCAACCAGCGATCCCGCCTGCTTCACATGCTTGCCCAACACTTCGCGCAATCCGGCATGAAGCAGATGAGTCGCCGTGTGATTGCGCATAGTGGCTTCGCGGATAGAGGTGTCCACGACAGCGTCAACTTTATCGCCGACGTGTAGTGGTTGTTTAGCGACGACCTGATGGGCGCGCACGCCTTGTACGGGATAGTACGTTCCTTTGACATCAGCGACGACCGCATTCAACTCATCGCTGTACAACGTGCCCCGGTCCCCAACCTGCCCGCCGGATTCAGCATAAAACGGCGTGTGATCGAGAATGACTTCGCCCTCTTCGCCGGACTTGAGCTCCTGCACGCCCTGGCCGTTCCTGATGATGGCCAGTACCTCGCAATCTTCCGATCGGGTTTGCAGATAGCCTTCAAAAACCGATTTCGAAAGCTGCTGATAGGCAGGATTCGCGGTCTGCTTGGCCGCGCCTTTCCAGGATGCGCGAGCACGCTCCCGTTGCTCGGACATCGAGCGATCAAAGCCGGCTTGATCGAATTCAACGCCGCGATCGCGGGCTGCGTCTTGCATGAAATCAAGTGGCATGCCAAATGTGTCGTAAAGCTTGAACGCCTCTTGGCCACTAAGCTGATCTTGCGTCAGCAAAAGCTCCAGCTTTTCCAAGCCGATATCCAGAGTGTGGGCGAACCGCTCCTCCTCAGCTAGCAACGTCTTTGAGACTCGCTCGATCGTTTCATTGAGCTCTGGGTATGCGTCTACCACCAGATCGCGAACGGCGAAGACCATCTCATGCAGAAACGGTTTCGTTTGCCCCAGCAAGCGCCCATGTGTAATCGCCCTGCGGATGATTTTGCGTAGCACATATCCGCGCCCCTCATTCGACGGCAGCACTCCGTCTGAAATCAGAAACGTTGCAGCGCGGGAATGGTCGGCAATCACTCGAAGGGATGCAGCAGACTTATGGCTAGCTGTGCTTTCGCCATCTCCGCCGCTCACGTGGGCACGGGTGCCCTCACCCGTGCTGCGGAGCGAAGCTCCGCGGGTTTCTGCCGAGCGTTGCTCGGCTGGGCGGGTGGGGGCACCCGCCCCTACGTGGGCATTGCTAGTCCCCGTCAGTTGGGCAGCGCGATCAATCAGCGGCACAAACAAATCCGTCTCATAATTCGAGATCACGCCTTGCAGCACGGCTGTGATCCTCTCCAGCCCCATGCCCGTATCAATCGAAGGCTTGGGCAACGGATTCAACTTGCCCGTCGAATCCCGGTCAAACTGCATGAAGACGAGATTCCAAATCTCGACGTAGCGACCGCAGTCGCATCCAAACGCACAATCGCTGTGGCCTTGGTCGGAAGCGGTCGGCCCCATGTCGTAGTGAATCTCACTGCAGGGGCCGCAGGGGCCGGTATCGCCCATCTGCCAGAAGTTGTCTTTCGCTCCAAACTCGTAAACCCTATCTTTCGAAACCCCTTGCGCGACCCACAAATCGTAGGCTTCGGCGTCGCGCGGCACGCCGCCTTCGCCGTTGAAGATCGTCACGAACAGCTTGTCTTTCGGAATTCCAAACCACTCCGCCGAAGTGATCAACTCCCACGCGTACGCGATCGCGTCCTTCTTGAAGTAATCTCCGAACGAAAAGTTCCCCAGCATCTCGAAAAACGTGTGATGGCGGTTGGTGAAGCCGACATTTTCAAGATCGTTATGCTTCCCGCCGGCGCGCACGCATTTCTGCGAGGATGTCGTTTTGTTGTAGTCGCGCTTGTCGAGGCCGAGGAATACGTCCTTAAACTGGTTCATTCCCGCGTTGGTGAAGAGCAGCGTGGGGTCGTTATGCGGAACGAGCGAGGACGAGTGGACGATCCTGTGTCCTTTCTTTTCGAAAAACTCCAGAAACTTCCGCCGAATTTCAGAGCCGCTCATCATGAGTATTTGTAGTATGGCATACGGCCGAAACCGATGTTTGTTCTGGTGCCGCGCTACCCAAACCGCGATCGTAGAAGCCGGAAGCCTGACGGCTGAACCGCTTCCAATTTTTTACATCTTTTAACATCTCCCTCGTCTAGAATGCCGACCGGAGGATCTTGTATGCCTGAAGTTCAAGCAGTTCCAGCCGGATTTCACACTCTCACTCCCCACCTCACCGTCCGCGACGCGGATAAGGCTCTCGACTTTTACAAAAATGCCCTCGGCGCGGAAGTCCTGAACGTTGCCCGCATGCCCGATGGCAAGGTGTTGCACGCAATGCTGCGCATTGGCGACTCCCCGCTGATGTTGAACGATGAGTTCCCGGAAATGGGCGGACTCTCGCCACTTTCAACCGGAGGATCAGGCGTGACGATCCACATCTACACAGAAAATGTCGATCAGGCATTCGATCGAGCCGTGAATGCGGGCGCGAAGGTCAAAATGCCGCTGATGGATCAGTTCTGGGGCGACCGCTACGGCATCGTAACCGACCCGTTTGGCCACAGCTGGTCGCTTGCGACCCACGTAAAGGACATGTCACCGGAAGAAATGCAGCAAGCACAAGAGGAGGCCATGGCGAAAATGCCGCCCCAGCCGGCAGAAAGAAAGACCGCTTAACCAGCATCACGTTATAATTCGCGGCTGATGGAGACAGCTCCCATCAGCCGCCTCGGAGTACTGTATCTCTCGCTGGGCCTGGCGCAAGCGGCCCACAGCTTCGAAGAGATAGTCACTCACCTGTACGACTTCTTCTGGGTAGTTACCGGAGTTTTCCATCGCGGATTTTCCTGGTTCCCACAGTTTCGCTGGCCTGCCGACCTTTTCGCCGCGGTGAACGTCACGTTGGTGGCTCTTTTACTCGGGAGCTGGCCATTCGTTGAACGGCGAAATACTCCTGCTTTGTCCTTGGCGTGGGTCGCGGGAATCATTGAGCCGGTTAACGGCTTCAATCACATTGCCGCCGCAATCTTTTTTCGCGGATACGTGCCGGGAGTCATCACGGCACCGGTGCTCCTAGTCTTGGGACCAGTGTTGTTGCGAGAGCTGAGGCGCTCAGGCCGGGCAGTCAATATCCAAGCATGATTCTGAGATCTCGCAGATTGTTGCCACTCGGCCCGGTGAGGATGGCATCGCCCAACGCTTCAAACAGTGGATAAGCATTGAAGCCGTTCAAGTGAGCTGGCGGATCGAGCCGGTTCGACTTCGCCCGTTCGAGAGTTGTCCCGTCGACAATGGCGCCCGTTGCCGGACTGTTGCCATCAATTCCGTCGGATCCGGCGCTCAACACGCAGATATTCTCTCCGCTAATCTTCTCCGCGCAATACAAAGCGAACTGTTGGTTTCGTCCGCCGACTCCTCCGTTCCTGACCTGAACCGTTACTTCTCCGCCGGAGAGCAGGCAGACGCGCTCATGTTTTCGTCGCAACTCACGCAAGCGCTCAAGCAAATAGTCCGCGGCTTTCGCATAATCCCAGTCGTCACAGCTGTTATCGATTTCCACCAGGAAACTCTGACGTTGCGCCTCTTTGCCGGCAGCCGCGATCAGTGCCGCATTCGATAGAACCGTCCACCAGCGCGCGCGAATGAATGCGGGATCGTCGGACTTGGGCGTTTCGTCCAGCGCGTGCCGTTCGAACAATTCACGCACCGAAACAGGGAATTGCATCTTGTATTTCGAAGCGAGCGCGTAGCAATCTTCTGCAGTCGTCGAATCCGGCATGGTCGGCCCGGAGGCAAGAGCGTCAGGCGTGTTGTCGGTAACGTCGGAGATCAGAATCGAGACCTGCTGGGCCGGGTACGCCGCTTGCGCAAGCCGCCCGCCTTTGATCGCCGAAAGATGTTTTCGGATCGCATTAATCTCGCTGATGGTCGCGCCCGAATGCACCAGCACTCGATAGGTCTCGACAAGATCGTGAAGTGAAATTTCATCGTCGATCGGCTTTTCGACCGTCGCTGATCCCCCGCCGGAGATCAGGTAAATGATCAGTGACGCTTCGTTCAGGGCGTTTACTGACTTCAGCATTGCGTCGGCACCGCGAATGGATTCTGCGTTCGGCAGCGGATGTCCACCTTGGAAATATCGAAAGCCGCGAATATGAAATTCAGGCTCGACCGAGCTGGCAACGATGCCTTCGAAGTGCCCGCCTGTCTGCTCATGAAGTGCGGTCAGCATGGAGTGCGCGGCTTTGCCAATCGCGACGACGAAGACTCTGCTGTAGGAATTCAGATCGTAGAGGTCTTCGCAAATCCGGAGCACACCGCGATCGCACGAGACATGCCGCTCGAACGCCGCTCCGATGCTTGATTCCCGCAGAGCGTGCTCGAAAATGTGACGAGCGATCGCTTTCATCGAATAGCGTCTCTGATCCATGATTCGACGGCTTCCCGCATCTCCCGCAGCCGGCCTTCAAAGAAATGATCGGCGCTGTCGATGATCACCAGCTTCTTCGGTTCCGGCAACGAACTCACCAGCGCCTCAACCCTGGCTCGTGGACCGTATTGGTCCCGGCTGCCGCTGACAAACAGCTTGGGCTTAGCGCACGACTGCAAAAAGTCGAGATTGTAGACGCGATCGTCTACCGGCTGAACTGGAAGGCCTAAGCCAATTACCGCCTTCACACGGTCGTCGGGACACGCAACTCGCAAACCAACCGCTGCCCCAAAAGAAAATCCGGCAAAGATCAAAGGAAGCGGAAATTCGCGCTCCAGCCAGTCAAGCGCGGCACGAACATCTTCGGCTTCGCCCTCTCCATGCGCATGCTCTCCATCGCTCAATCCGAAGCCGCGAAAGTTAAAGCGCAGCACGGGAAATCCAAAGCTGTTGAGGGCTTTCATCGCATGAAATACAACCTTGTTGTGCATCGTGCCGCCATAAACCGGATGCGGATGACAGACCAGCGCGGCATGTGTGGCGTTCTCTGCACCCGAATTGAGCAGCGCTTCAAGCCGGCCAGCAGGGCCGTCGATGAATAAGGAACGAATTGAGCCAGAGGAAGTCATGCTCGAGTCAAAAGGCAGAAGTCAGAATGCAGAAGTAAGACACAAATTGCAAGGAAGGTAGCAGGTTTAACTTTTTCATTCTGACTTCTTGCTTCTGACTTCACCTGCTTTGATATTCTCGTTCAGCATGGACATCGTCGCCCTCAATCGCCAACTCGTCGATATCGAGTCGATCACCGGAAATGAAGCCGCAGTCGGCCATTTCCTCGCGCAGGAATTGCGCAAGCTCGGCTACGAGTCTCAACGCATGCACGTCGAGGGCGATCGGGCCAACGTCTGGGCGGTTTCACCTCAAGAGCCAAATCCGGCGATCGTTTTCTCCACGCACATGGATACGGTGCCGCCGTTTATCCCTTCCTCGGAAGATGAAAACAAAATTTACGGCCGGGGCTGCTGCGATGCGAAGGGAGTCATTGCCATCCAGATTGCTGCGGCCGAGCGCCTGAAGGAAGAGGGCATCTACGTCGGTCTGTTGTTCCTCGTCGGGGAAGAACGTGACAGCGCAGGCGCGAAAGCCGCAAATCAGCAAGCCAATTCCTGCAAGTTCATGATTAACGGCGAGCCCACAGACAACCGGATCGCAATCGCGTCGAAGGGCTCGTTACGGGCGACGATCATCGCGAACGGCGTCATGGCGCACTCGGCGTATCCAGGACTCGGCGATTCGGCGATTCATAAATTGGTCGAAGCCCTGCATCGGCTGCGAGAGATGAAGCTGCCGTCGGATCCGGAAATCGGTCCGTGCACGATGAACGTTGGAGTGATCGAAGGTGGGCGCGCACCCAATGTCATCGCCGATCAGGCCCGCGCCCAGTTGCTTTATCGGCTGGTCGGCCCGGCTGCGCCTCTGCGCAATGAAATCGTTCAAACCGTTGGCGATCTCGCGAAAGTCGAATTCACTCTGGAGATTCCCGCCGTTCGTCTCCGCACATTCGAAGGATTGCCAACTATGGTCGCCGCCTTCACCACCGACATTCCCGCGCTCGGCAACTGGGGACAGCCCATCCTGATTGGGCCAGGATCAATCCTCGTCGCCCACACCCCGGCTGAATACGTCGAGAAAAAAGAGCTGGCTCAGGCAGTTGAATTGTATTGCGACATTGCGAAAAAACTGGCGAGTAATCCCAAACACTAAAATGCCCAGAGTTTGTTACTTCAGGTGCTCCACCAGAAACAAATCTGACAGATCGCGGATGTAGCCAAAGGCGTAGTGCTGTTCGTCGTCGGCCAGGCGAGGGCAGGAAACGCCGGTCACTCCTGCGATATCTGCCGGCGAGACGGTTTTCCATGGGGTTCTGGCGCCGGTTTGCAGATCGAGGCGCCAGACCGAACACGACGTTTCGCCGCGCTGTCCGACGAACAAGCCATTTCCATTTTTCATCCACCACATGGGGGCATCGCTGGGTTGGCTGCCGCGCACCGGCTGCGGAGTGCCGCCTTCGGCTGAAACCAGGGCGATTCCGTCATTGCCAACAACTGCCACGCGGGTTCCATCCGGCGAGATCGCGTGCGGATATGCTCCCAGGGCAAACCCCTCTGGGGTGATGGCGTGAGGCTCGCCGCCGTCCACGCTGACAACATAGATCCGCGATGGGTGTCCGCCTTCGCTGCCTTGAAAAAGGATCCGCTTGGAATCGGGAAAGAATTGGCCAACCCCAGGAGTAACCTTCCCGGTTGAAACCGGTCGTTTCTCTCCCACTCCGGTGGGAAGCAAGATGAAATCTGGAGGCGACACATTCTGCCGCAAAACCAGCGCCCACTTTCCGTCGGGAGAAAAAGCATTGGCAGAGCCTTGCCCCAGCCGGACCGCTGAGGTGCCTTTCGTGTCCCGGCTGAACACGGCGTACTCGCCCCCGCCTGCCTCGCCTGCTTCGATAAAGAGAAGGAGTTTTCCGTCCGCCGAAACGTCTATGGGCACCGTCCAGTCTTGCCAGCTGAGATCTCGCTCCTTGTTCTCGCCAGGCGCCAGACCGATTGCGCCGGCACGCATGGCGTCGCGTGAAATCAAGGCGCGTCCGCCTGCGCCCACGTCGTGAAGAGTGAGTGTTCCGGGTGCGCTGAGCAGTTCGCGAAGCCTTCCTGAAAGCGTGACGCCGCGGAGCGAGCGGCTGAACCCAGTAGCGGTTCCCGTAAACCAGATTTCGTCTCCTGCTGGCGACCACGCAGCTCCAATGGCGCTTGCCCAACGTTCGGTCAAGTCCACTTTTTTGCCGTCCAAATCAACTACGCTGATCGTGCCGCCATCGTCGCCAAGAAGGTTGTGATCAATAAACGCAATCCGGTCGCCTTTAGGAGAGAACCGCGGATTGCTGATCCATCCCGGCGTCTGATACAGAACTTTGCCAATTGGATATTCAATTTGGCTCTGGCCATTCACCACGTGGACCACCGCCAGCGATTCCTGATTGGGGGCCCAATCGGCGGCTTCAACATTGTCGAGCAAATCGCGCGGAGCGTCCGCGCCGATAGAAACCTGGGCGAGAGTACCGCGATGGGTGAAGTGATTCGGACTGATGCCGAATCGGCGCAGGACCGCGATCTGTCCTTGCGACGACACAGCCAACACTTCTGTAGCCGGAAGGCTCAGGTCGCGCGATTCCGTCGAATTCGGCGAACTGATAAAGACCGCCTCAGGAACCCCCTCCCATCCGGCGCTGTAAACCGCAGAGCGCGGATCGGGAGCAAACCTGGCGGCGTATAAGGCGCCCCTGCGAAAGCTCAACTCGCGAAAGGTTGGAACCGCTGGTGTGGCAGTCCGTTGGCCGAACCAAATTCCTGCGAACGCGGCAGCAGCCAGCGCCAGGATTCCCACTCCGACTAAAACTGGAACACGACTCCGTTTCACAGCAAAGGGGCTGTCAGGCTTACTGGATTGAAGCAACGTGGTGTGACGTCCAGACGAGTCCGTCGCGGCGATAATCGGGTGCCGTGACGACGCAAGCCAATCCCGCTGCAGGCGTTTGAGGTCTGCCCTCACTTCAGCCGCGCTCTGGTAGCGCAGGTCACGGTCTTTTTCGAGAGCCTTGTTAACGATCCGCTCAAGCTCAGGCGGAAGGTCCGGATTCAACTGCACGGGAGCGACCGGCACTTTGTTGAGGATGGCGTTAAAGATGGCCGCGGAGGTGTTCCCCTCGAACGGCAGCCGTCCGGTGCTCATTTCGTACAAGACCACGCCGAATGAGAAAACGTCCGTGCGCACATCCAGTTCCTCACCCAGTGCCTGCTCCGGGCTCATATAGGCGACGGTCCCGAGCGTAGAGCCGGGGGAAGTCAGTTGTTCGAAACCAACTCCGGCGCTTGCGCCGACCGTGGCTGCTTCCGGCTCCAGAATTTTGGCGCGCTCCGCCACGACCTTAGCCAACCCAAAATCGAGAATCTTGGCATGATTGCGCTCGGTCACAAAAATGTTTGCAGGCTTGATGTCACGATGGACGATGCCCTTCGAGTGCGCTGCATCCAGCGCGTCTGCAATCTCGATGGCAAGAGTAAGGAGAAGTCCAATCTCGAGTGGTTTCGCAGTGATCCGGTGCTTCAGGGTTGCCCCGTCCAGAAACTCCATCGCGATAAAGGATTGGGAACTGTCCTTGCCGATCTCGTAAATGGTGCAGATGTTGGGATGGTTGAGAGCAGAAGCGGCGCGGGCTTCACGCCGGAAACGCTCCAGGGTCTGGGCGTCGCCGGCAACGTCCTCGGGCAGAAATTTCAGAGCCACAGAGCGGCCGAGCTCGGTGTCCTCGGCCTTGTAAACTACGCCCATGCCGCCGCCACCGAGTTTGCTGGTTATCTTGTAATGGGAAAGGGTCTGCCCGATCATGCGAAAGGCAATCTTAGGCTGCGGTTAGGGACGAGTCAATTCGAGACAGAGTACTACCTAGTCGAGGCCAACTCGGCTCGGTCTAGAAAAGCCCAAAAATACGTCCAAGCGCAATAAACCCTCAACCGTTCACCTTGCTGATTTGAGCGAAGTTTGGCGCCGCCCGCCTATTTATTCACCTTCTTACCTGGTGCCACCGCGATCGCGTTCACCTCAAACCGGGCTCCGAAAAGCAGCTTGTTCACGCCAATAAACATCCGCGCTGGAAAATTGTCGTGAAAGTACTTGCTGTAGACGCCGTTGAAGGCCTGGTAATTCGCGAGGTCAGTGCAGAACACCTGGACTGAAACAACGTCATCCATGGTCAGCCCGGCTTTCTCGATGTTCTCCTTGATCTGGTCCATCAGGTCCTTCGCTTCCTCTTCGAGTGATTGGCCCTTGGCGATCCTGTCCGGATCCGCCGTCGTTCCGGCGACGTAAACCGTGTCTCCAACCCGCACGGCGCTGCTGAAAGGCAGGTGACGGTCGGCGGCGACTTGCGACTTGATGAAGGTGCGGTCGGTTTGCGCGGCGGCAGAGATTGTCAACAACACACAAGCGGCAAGTATGACGTGCTTCATATTTTCTCCCGAATGTATTACGAAATTGAACTTCCGCAAAGCACGCCATTCTATCCCGAATTTGCAATTTGCATCGCCGACGGCTCGAAGTTGAATCGCATAGACTGGTTACGTGACGTCTCAAAATCTCAATTCCCTCGCGCACGCCTCGTCTTCCTATCTGCGGTCCGCCATGCATCAGCCCGTTCGGTGGCACGAATGGGGGCCCGACGCCTTCGAAGAAGCCAAGCGCGAAAACAAGCCGATCCTGCTTGATATAGGCGCGGTGTGGTGCCACTGGTGCCATGTGATGGACCGCGAATCTTACGAGGATCCCGAGATCGCACAGATCGTGAATGAGCGGTTTGTGGCCATCAAGGTGGATCGCGACGAGCGTCCCGACATTGACAGCCGATATCAAGTAGCTGTCCAAGCCGTCGCCGGGCAGGGAGGTTGGCCGCTTACCGCGTTTCTCACTCCCCAGGGCAAGCCGTTTTTTGGGGGAACTTATTTTCCTCCTGAGGACCACTATGGCCGGCCGAGTTTTCGGCGCGTGCTGATTTCGATCTCTGACGCGTACCGCGAAAAGAACGCAGACGTGGTCGAGCAAGCGGGACTGGTCGAGGGCGCGATTAAGCATTCGGAGTCGTTCAGCGGAAAAGCAGGGGACTTCTCGCCGGCTGTGATTCAGGAAATTGTCGAAGCAGCTTTGAAGATGTTTGATGAGCGCAATGGAGGGTTTGGGAGTGCGCCGAAGTTTCCGCATGCGTCGATGATGGACTTATTGATTGATCAGTATGCTCGTGGGACTTCGCCCCACGGAAAGGGCGAGGACGTCCGTCCCCCCAAAGACCAACTAAAGCGTGTTTTCACCGGCACCCTCGAGAAGATGGCGCGCGGCGGGGTTTACGACCAGCTGGCGGGAGGATTTCACCGCTACTCGGTTGACGAACGCTGGGTGGTGCCCCACTTCGAGAAGATGTG
>Ga0310813_10001809_pt1 | contig 12942 bp, 12 predicted proteins | sample YN3metagenome_FD_203086 | JGI IMG/M metagenome (GOLD analysis project Ga0310813, IMG submission 203086) | Soil microbial communities from experimental microcosm in Duke University, North Carolina, United States - YN3 | ecosystem: Engineered > Artificial ecosystem > Soil microcosm > Unclassified...
AGGCGAAGACAATGCCAGTAACATGCCTCTCAACAGTTGCCGCAAGTTGGAACCGGTCGCGTCCGATTCGCTGAAGGTCTTGCCGGATATCGAGTGGAAGGCCGATCTCGCCATTTTCGCCGCAAGCACGATCAGCACGACGGTCCCGCCCAACCACATCACCCATCGCACGGCAGTGAATTGCAGCAGTGCGGTCATGCCCGCCAGCGCGAGCATCGCGTAGATCAGGTCGCCGATACATGAGCCCATACCGAGCCAGAAACCGTTCCAATAACCTCGCTGCATGGCGACTGTCATCATCGCGATATTGACGATGCCGATATCGAGGCATAGCGAAAGGGAGAGAAGAAAGCCGTTTGTTGCGGGAGTCATGCCAGAGGAAATGTCTGATGCAGGAAAATGGGTTGTACGTAGTCGAGCGTATGGGTCGACCTGCCGAGCGGCGCCATAATTCGTTCGACGGCGGCCCCGGAGGACAATCCCCCGGGCACTGTCGGCATCCGTCAACAGCAGCGACAACTGATCGAGTTGATCCGCTATCTCGAGTGCGAGGTTACCGGCTAAAGACTGCAATGCCGGCCGATCTGACGGCTGAAGAGATCGTATCGCCTGCGTCAATTTAAGAATTGTCGCAATATGTCTCGCCATTTCGTCAGTGATACCCGTTCCGATCAGATCGAGACTCAGCGAGTTAACGATATGTGTCGTGGTGCGCGGCCAGAAGACGGAGATTTCGTTTTTCAAGGTCGGTGGCAGGTTGAACAGGAAAGCCGCGATGTTCTCTCATGTCGAATCCAAAAGATTGGAAGAAATTGACACGCGCGTGCAGTCGGCACATTCCAGATTCCAGATCCCCGCCACCACCCCTACCCCACCCGCGCCGCCCTCAACCACTCCGCCACATACCCCGGCGTCCCTGCCGGCGCCGCATCCACCACCGGTGCCTGCGGCTGCAGCGCCAGTGGCAGCACACCCGCCCACACCGGCAACGCCATATCGGCATCATCGTCCAGCGGGCCACCGGTGCGCACCTTCGCGGCCGCCTCATCGAGCGCCAGCCGCAGCACCGTGGTCGCCGCCAGTTCGTTCGCGTCGCCGCGGCGCACCTCGCGCGAGCGCCCCGCCGCGATGCGCTCGACGAATGCATCCAGCGATGCCGCCTTGGCCTCCCCGTCGATTGCCTCAAACGTGCCGTACATCACCGCCGAGCGATAGTTCATCGAATGGTGAAACGCCGAGCGCGCGAGCACCAGACCATCCAGGTGCGTAATCGTCACGCACACCTGCGCGCCGCTCGCCGCCAGCTTCAGCATGCGGCTGCCGTTCGAGCCGTGGATATACAGATGATCGCCCTCGCGCCAGCATGCGGTCGGGATGCAGTGCACGCCGTGCTCGTCGGCAAACGCCAGATGACAAACGTACGCGGCATCGACAATCGCGTAGAGCGTCGCGCGGTCGTAGTGGCCGCGCTGCGCGACGCGGCGCACGCGGGTTCGGGCGGACGGCGGGCTGGCTTCGGTGGAGTTCATGGCGAATCGGAGCGTGGTGTGAAAGAAGAACGAATAGCCATCACGATAGAAAATTCGTGGCACTATGAATAGACCCACCAAAAACCCTCTCAATGGAGCCACGCTTGGACTACGGCATGCTGCTGTCGCGCTTCGCGCAGGAAACCGGCGGCGACGCATACGCGCGGATGTCGCAGCAGCAACAGCTCTATACGTGCCTGCGCGATGCGATCCTCAGCCACCGCATCGAACCCGGCACGCGCCTGCTGGCCACGCGCGCGCTCGCGGAACAGCTCGGTATCGCGCGTAATTCGGTGCTGTATGCGTATGAACGGCTTGCGGCCGAAGGCTTCGTGTGCAGCACGCGGCAAGGCACGATGGTCGCGCGGGTCGGGGTGCGCGACACGCCGGCGCGCCGCGGCGGTGCCGTGCCGGCATTGTCGCGGCGCGTCGCGCATAGTGTGCGGCCCGCCGACGGCATGGACGACCCGCTGCCGTTTCTGCCCGGCACGCCCGCTCTCGACGAATTTCCGCTCGCACAGTGGCGGCGCTGCGTCGAACGGGCGTGGCGCGATGCGACGCCCGGCCAGCTCGGCTATATGCCGGTGGAAGGCAACGCGGCGCTGCGCCGAACCATCGCCGAATATCTGCGCGTGTCGCGCGGCGTGCGCTGCGACGCCGAGCAGGTGTTCATCACCGACGGCACGCAAAACGGTCTCGATCTGTGCGCGCGTGCGCTGGCCGATACCGGCGACATCGCGTGGATCGAGAATCCCGGCTACAACGGCGCGCGCCACGCGCTCGCCGCGGCCGACCTGCGCCTCGTGCCGGTGCCGGTCGATGCGGACGGCCTCGCACCGCCGCCGCCACTGTGGCGCGACGCGCCGCCGCGGCTGATCTACATCACGCCGTCGCATCAGTATCCGCTTGGCGCGGTGATGAGCGTCGAGCGGCGGCTCGCGCTGCTGGCCAATGCACGCGCAGCGGGCGCATGGATCATCGAAGACGACTACGACAGCGAATTCCGTCACCAGGGCGCACCGTTGCCGGCCGTGCAAGGCCTGAGCGAAGACGCGCCGGTGGTCTACCTCGGCACCTTCAGCAAGGTGATGTTTCCGGCACTGCGCATCGGCTTTATGGTGGTGCCGCCGGCGCTGGCACCGGTGCTACGCCGTACCGCGGGCGCACTGGCGCTGCGTGGACGCGTCGCGGAGCAACTGGCGCTGGCCGACTTTATCGAGGCGGGCCATTACACGCGGCATCTGCGCCGCATGCGGCGGCTGTACGGCGAGCGGCGCGCGGCGCTGCAGGACGCGCTCGAACGCCATCTGCATGGCCTGTTGACGGTCTCGGCGGGCGCGGGCGGCATGCATCTGTCGGCACGGCTGGATGCGCCGGTGGCCGATACCGACGTGAGCCGTGTGGGACGCGCCAACGGCCTCGTGTTGCGGCCGGTGTCGCGGTTCTGCCTGCCGGGCACCGAGCGCGGCTACAACGGCTTGATGCTCGGATATGGCGCAGTGGATGCCGTGCAGATGGATGGGCTCGCGCAACGGATCGGACGGGTGATCGCGCAGGTTATCGCACAGCAGGCAGGATGAGGCGAGGCGCGGGTTGCGGGCGGCTCGGGTACTATCGCTGTCTGCGTGCGCGTTCGCTTCGTGTTTGTTGCCCGCCTTGTTTCCACGCGTTGCTTCCTGTTCCTTGCCCCGATTGAAGCCGAACTGATTGCCATGCTCGAGCCTGACGCAACCTATACGGTACTCGTGCAACCGCTCGGACGCTCGTTCGAAGCCCCCGCTTCGCTGACGCTGCTCGAAGCCGCCAGCTTCGCCGGTTTGCGCCTGCCGCGCATGTGCCGCAACGGCACGTGCCGCACCTGCCTGTGCAGGATGCTCGACGGACAGGTGCGCTATCAGATCGAATGGCCGGGCGTCAGCGCGGAGGAAAAGGCCGACGGGTATATCCTGCCGTGCGTGGCGGTCGCGCAAAGCGATCTGGTGATCGAGGTGCAGGGGGTGGAGGAAATCTAGGCGGTACCGCAGCACCCACTCAGCCTCCAGGCGCACCACAACGTGCAAGCCGCACCAGCACACCAACGAACCGGGAACGGGGATGGACTTCGACGTCATCGTGTTAGGCGCCGGCATCGTCGGCGTTTGTTCGGCGCTGCATCTGCAGGATCGCGGCAAACGCGTCGCGCTGGTCGACCGGCGTGGCCCCGGCGAAGAGACCAGCTTCGGCAATGCCGGTCTGATCGAGCGTTCGTCGATCGTGCCGTACGCTTTTCCCCGCAAACTCGGCACGCTGCTGCGCTACGCGCGCAACCAGTGCCCGGAACTCTACTGGGACTATCGCGCATTGCCGTCGTACGCTTCGTGGCTCGCGCGCTACTGGTGGGAATCCGCGCCGCAGCGGCATGCCGCCGCCGCGCGCGACATGTTGCCGCTGATCCGCGCCTGCGTCGCCGAGCACGACGCGCTGATCGCACGCGCAGACGCCAGCGATCTGGTGCACGACGGCGGCTGGATCGAAGTGTTCCGCACCCAACGCGCGTTCGACGCCGATCTCGCGCTGGCCGATGCCGCCGTGCGCGCCCAGGGCCTGCGCGTCGACCCGCTCGATGCCGCCGCGCTGCAGGCACGCGAGCCCGGCATCGGCGCCGGCCTGTGCGGCGCGCTGCATTGGCGCGACCCGAAGAGCGTGCGCGATCCCGGCATGCTGGTGCAACGCTATGCGCGGCTGTTCGAAAAGAGCGGCGGCGTAGTGCTCAGCGGCGACGCAACGACGCTGCGCGCAGAACGCGACGCATGGAGCGTTCAGACCCGCACCGGACGTATCGCCGCCCGCTACGCCGTGGTCGCGCTCGGCCCATGGTCCGATACGGTGTTCGCTCCGCTCGGCTATCGTATCCCGCTGCGCGCGAAGCGCGGCTATCACATGCACTACCGGCCGACCCGCACGATGCTGTCGGTACCGGTCGTCGATACCGAACGCGGCTACGTGGTGGCGCCGATGCAAGGCGACCGGCTGCGCGTGACCACCGGCGCCGAACTCGCGCTGCGCGGCACGCCGCCCACCGGCATTCAGCTGGCGCGTGTCGAACCGCTTGCGCGTGCAACTTTCGGGATCGGCGAGCGCGTCGATGCGCAACCGTGGCTCGGCATGCGGCCCTGCACGCCGGATATGCGTCCGGTGATCGGTCCTGCGCCGCGGCATCGTGGGCTGTGGTTCGCGTTCGGTCACAACCATCATGGGCTGACGCTCGGGCCCGTTACCGGCCGGCTGCTTGCGGAACTGATGACCGGCGCCGAGCCGTTTACCGACGCGCGGCCATATCGTGCGGAACGGTTCGGGTAGGGGCGAACGGCTAGCGGGGCAAGCGCGCGAGCCGTCTGCCTCTGCCTCTGCCACCGGCATCGGCATCGGCATCGGCATAGCCGCAGCTGTAGCCACAGCCACAGCCACAGCCACAGCCACAGCCACAGCCACGCAGCTTCGCATCGTCCCATTCCGCCGCCCGAACCAGTCAGGCATCGCGACTGCTACACCTGTGGCATGCGGCCCGACGCCGCACCGTCCGCCCGTGCGCCGCGCTTGCGCGCACCAGGCGAGCTTCACGCCACACAGGTGCCTCAAATGCCGAAAATCGAACTGCTGCACAACGACGACGAAGTGCTCAATCCGCTCGATACGACGCTGCGCATACGCGGTTCGCTGCGCATCGACGGCCACGAACGCGGCTCATGGGAGGAACATCTCGACGGCCACTACGTCGCGAGGATCGGCGATACCGAACTGAGCGCGGCGAACCGGCGGGACATGATCGAACGCATCGCGCAACAGTTCACCGGATAAAAAGCGGCACAACCAGCAACGCAGAGCGCAACGCAACAGGCAAACGCTCAGCACGCGAGGCACGACCCGCTAACACACGCGCCGCAAAAAACCCCGCCGGCGACCTACCCACCATGCCGTTGCATCAGCAACAACAGCACCGACAACGTGGCCAGCGACGCGATCGTCGAAAACAGGATGGTTTGCGACGTCACATGCGCCTCGCGCTCGTAAAACTCGGCGAGCATGTAAGGCCCGGTGCCGGTAGGCAGCGCGGCGAGCAGCACGGCCATATCGACTTCGAGCGGCGGCAGCGCGAACACATGCGCCGCCATCCACCACGCGAACGCAGGCTGCACCGCAAGCTTGACGACCGTAAACAGCAGCGACGTCGCGCGCGCATTGCCGGCCGGCCGCTTCTCAGCGAGAAAGAGGCCGAGGCTCACCAGCGCGCACGGGCTCGCCGCGCCGCCGAGCAGCTTCAGAAACGTTTCGACGCTCTGCGGCAGCGGCGCATGCGCGCCCGATACCAGCGCACCGAGAATCGGCGACACGATCAGCGGATTTTTCGCCAGCGCCTTCAACACCTTCAGGCCGAGCTTGTGCGGCGCGCGCTCGCTTTGCAGGCCGATTTCGATCAGCACGATCGCGACCGCGAACAGCACGCACGCGACGATGATGGTCGCGATCGTGGTCGGCGTCAGGCTCGCATTGCCGTACGCGAGCATGCCGAGCGGAAAGCCGATATAGCCGGTGTTCGGATACGACGCGGCGATCGCATCGATGCTCGCATCCGCCAGATGACGGCCTTTGAGCATGCGCGCGATCAGCACCAGCACGAAGATGCCCGCACAGGCGAGCGAAAACGTCGCGACGAAGCCCGGCTGGTCGAGTTGCCGCCACGTGGAGTGCGCCATCGTGTCGAACAGCAGCGCCGGCAGCGCCAGCCATACGACGAAGCGGTTCAGTTCCGAAGCGGCGCTCGGGCCCAGCAGGTTGCGCCGGCGGCAGAAAAACCCGGCAAGGATCAGTGCGAAAACGGGCAGCAGGATTTCAAGCGTGGACAGCATCGTGGCGGGTCGGCGAGATCAGAGCCCGTCAGGGTAAGCGTTAGCAGCGATACAATCCAATGCTGATTGAATCCGTCAACGATACGTTTTTTGCATCATGATCGACGTCAAACCGCTTCGCTACTTCGTCGCGCTGGCCGAAACGCGCCATTTCGGCCGTGCCGCCGCGCGCCTTCATCTGTCGCAGCCGCCGCTGTCGCGCCAGCTGGCCGCGCTCGAGGCGTCGCTTGGCGTCAGGCTGATCGAGCGCAATCCGCGCAGCGTCACGCTGACCGCCGCCGGCGCGCGCTTTTATATCGATGCCAAGGCGATCCTCGCGGCACTCGATCAGGCCGGCCACAACGCGCGCGCCGCGTCGCTCGGCGAACGGGGCGAACTGACCATCGGTTTTACGATGTGCGCCGCGTACAGCGTGCTGCCGACCTTCGCGCGCAGCTACGGCGCGGCCTTTCCGGAGGTCGCGCTGAATCTGCGCGAAGTGGTGTCGAACGATCTGGGGCCGCAGGTGCAGAACGCCCAGGTCGACGCGGCGATCATGGTGGCCGACGCGACGCCGCGCGGCCTCGCCGGCCGCACCGTGCTGGTCGAGCGCTTATGCGTGGTGCTGCCGCGCACGCACCCGCTCGCGCGGCAGCGCAAGCTGCACGCCGCGCAACTTGCGCACGAGCCGTTCGTGATCGCCGCGGAAGAAGTCGGTCCGGGCCTTCATGCAAGCATCGTCGGCCATTGCCGCAATGCCGGTTTCGAGCCGGACGTGCGCTTCGAAGTGCGCCTGCAGCAGACCGTATTGAGCCTCGTCGACGAAGGCGCGGGCGTCGCGCTGGTGCCGGAATCGATGCGCCGCGCGCAACTGGCGGGCGTGGTGTTCAAACCGCTCGCGGAGGCGCCGACGATTTCCCAGGTGCTGGTGTGGTCGCAAGCGAACCGTAATCCGTGCCTTGCGCGCTTTCTGCAGATGGTGGGCGAGCCGCAGCCCGCACCGCTTGACGGCGGCCTGCATGCGCAGGCCGCATAGAGGACTGGCGCAAGTTCAGCCCGCGAAACGCCCGGCCGGCTGCGCACCGCGCTGCATGCGCTGCATCCGCTCGGCGAACGCACCGAACAGCAGCCCGATCACGCTCCACAGCAGCGCCTGCATGCCGAGCGCCGCGACGCGGAATTTCCACAGCACGACGGCCGGGAACGTGGCCGGCACTTCGTTGATGGCCGGCAAGCCGGTCTGCACCGCCGCGATGATCGCGATAAACAGCACGCCGGCCGCGATCGAGCCGTTCCATGCGCCAAAGCGCGCCACCGCATGGCGCCGCACCTTCATCGAAAACACCAGCGCGGTCAGCGAGATCGCGATCATCAGGAAGTACAGGCCGGTGCGATAGCCGATCGTGTCGGGATCGCCGACCGCCGGTGGATTCGGCGGATACTTGAGCGCCGGCACGATCGCGATCGCGACGAATGCGCCGAGCGCGAGCCATGCGGACAACGCGCGCGCGCTCAGCCGGCCGGCCCGGCCGTTAAGGTACGCAAAGGTCAGCGCGAAGAGCCCGCCGATTGCCGCCCCGTACGCGATGACGCCGGTCGCGAGACCGAGGCCCGCCTGCGTCGGACGGCTCACCAGTTCTTCTTCGTGTTCGTGCGCGTGGCCTTGCGCGGCTTCTTTGGCCTCGTCCGCCTTCTCTTCGAATGAAATGGCCTGATCGACCTGCGGCTCGCCGACCACGCGCGCGAACGCGAATGTGATCAGCCCCGCGGCGACGCCTGCGAGCATGCCGCGCACCAGCAATTTACCTACCATGTTCGGCTCCGCTCAGTGGCAGGGAAAGCCGAGCAGGTGACGGCCGTCGTGCACGAACTCATGCACGTACATGCCGGGAATCAGCGACGTCGCGCCTTGTTCGGCGCCGACGAAATACAGCACCAGCAACAGCAGCAAACCGCCGAACACGACCCACGGCAGCAGTTCGCGCAGCGGAATCGGCGTGGGTGCGGCGGCGGGCTCGAGCGCGTCGAGCGGCTTGAGAATGGTGTCGGTCATGACGGAGATCTCCTTGGGGATGCGCGCCCCGCTAGCGATAAAGGGAAAGCCACGAAGCTTGGGTCTGACTTCCGGGCCATACGAAGTGGCCGATTACAGTGGCGCGACCGCGCCGGACTTGCACCGGCTTCCGCGCTTCGGGTTGCGCTTATTCTACGCGCTAAACTGTGCCGCGCCAGCCAGCGCGCGGCATTTGCGCGGCGCGCGAAATATCGGAAACGGAAAATGCGGACACCCATGCACACACGGCTATTGCTGATGAGTCATGCGCCGAGCGCGGCACAGCGCAGCGGCCGGTTCGCCGGTCCCGACGAAGGACTCGACGCACGCGGCCTCGCGGCCGCGGCCGCATACGCGCAGCGCGCGCCGCTTGCAGGCGAACTTGCCAGCGCGGCTGCCACAGACTCGCCCGGCGGCACGGCACTGACGAGCCCCGCCGCCTGCGCGCGCGAAACCGCCGCCGCGCTAGGCCTGACCGCGAGCGTGTGCGATGCGCTCGCCGACACCGATTACGGCAACTGGCGCGGCCTGCGTGTCGCCGAACTCGCCGCGCATGAGCCGCAGGCGCTCGCAGCATGGCTGCGCGATCCGGCTGCCGCGCCGCCGGGCGGCGAATCGTTCGACGCGGTGCGGGCGCGCGTCGGCGCATGGCTCGACGCGTTGGCCGCGCCCGCCTGTACCGTGCCGGACCTCGCGGCCGGACGCGCGGTGATCGCCGTCACGCACGCGGCCGTGATGCGCGCAGCCATCGTCCACGCGTTGGGCAGCCCCTCCGCATGTTTCACGCAGATCGAAATTGCGCCGCTAACGACAGTCGAATTGCGCCATTCGGCTACGCGTGGCTGGACCTGGTGGCCGGCAACGGACCCCTCGCCCGAGGCGACGGCTTAGCCGTTGTGATGACGTCCGACGCCCCCGCCGACCGACCGCATCGATTTTTGTCCGCTTGCCGCCGCTTTTTTTGACGTGCGATAACACCACGGTTCCGACGTTTTCCGTTTCCGAGGCAACCCGATGGCTACGCTCGAAGCGTTCCGCTCCGTGCTCGACGACACGCGCACGCCCGAGATCATTCGCAATCACATCATCGATTCGCTGCAGTACGCGCTGCGCAATTACGGCCAGGTGTTCACGTCGAAAGAGGTCGAATGGCTGTCGACGTGGGACGACGCGCGAATTCCGCTCGCCGCCACCCGCGAGTTGCACAAGCGCACCGCCGAAAGCACCGGCTGACACAAGCAGAGCGCGAACCGGCGTATAGACATACGAAGCGGCGCGCGGCGTGTGTCAGACGCACACGTACACACCTGCTCAGGCAGTCCGCTCAGCCAGTCCGCTCACGCAGCTGGCCGATCGAGGCTATCGCCGCTCAGCCCGGGCATCAGCGAGCTGCCGCTGCGCGCGACGTCGAGCACCCGGCGCGCCGACTCGACGCCCGTCACCGGCAAACGCGCCGGATCGAGCAGACCGATCTGCACCAGCACCGACGCCTGATCCCAGTACACGTGCAGGTTGTCGATCTTCTCGCCGCGAAAGCGCACCACCGCCACCATCGCCACTTCGAAGTAGCGGCCAGTCGGTGCAACGCCGGGCAGCATCCAGTGCATATCGACATCGTGCGTGCAGCACAGCACGAACTCGTCGACCAGACGGTCGATGCCCACCGTGCGCGACACCGGCACCATCTGCGCATCGGCCGGCATCGAATTGACGAAATGCTCGTTATAGAAGCGCGTCAGCGATTCGCGGCCGATGCCACCCGTCATGGTCGGCACGTCGTTGAAGTACGGGTCGGGCACCATCGTGTCCATCAGCGCATCGAAGTCGCGCGTCACGTACTTGTGATACGCGTGCCGCTTCCACACGCGCTCGATCGCGAACATCGGGCCCATGGTTTTTTTCAGCAGCGCGAGCGAGCGTGAATACGCGAGACTCGCGGCGTTGTGGTCGTAAGCAGGCCCCGGCACGTTAAAGCGCTCGGCGCTGCCGTACGTGTACACCACCACGCCCTGCTGATATTCGAAGGCCGCGGCGATCTGCTTGCGCGTCTTCACCGGGTGCCGGTCGTCGTGACAGGCCACATGCAGCGCCAGCGGGCAGCGCACCGCGCGCGCTTCGGCCAGATGCGCGTCGAAGCCCGGCCCGCTGTAGGCCACCGCGCAATCGACGTCGGTGCGCGCCGCGGTCAGAAAAGCGAGCTTGCCGCCGAGCCCGTAACCGAGCACGCCAACCTTGCCCGCCTGCTCGCGCTGGTCGCGCACCGCTTCGAGCGTGGCATTGATGTCGTCGATCGCGAGATCGACGTCGAGACGGCGCTCGTAGTCGAGCGCAAGCTCCGGGCTAACACGCTCGACGTGGCCGTCGCGCGCCGCATGTGGCGCGCCGGCCGCCGCCAGCCGCCAGTACAGGTCGGGCACCACCACCAGGTAGCCCTCCTCGGCGTAACGCCGCGCCAGCGCCTTCACGTGCTCGTCGATGCCGAACGTGTCGTGCAGCAGCACAAGGCCCGGCGCCCCGTCGTGCGCGGGTCGTGCGGCATAGCCAATGAAGCTTTGGCCATGACTCGCGGCGATTTCAATCCAGTGTTGATCCATCTTGTTGTGACGCGCCCGTAGCGCGTGATTTACGGCCCATCACCGCTATAACGCCTCCGCACGGCGCTTATTCCGTCAAACCGAAAAAACCTCACGCCGCGCGCCGCGCTTGCGCGCGATCGCGCTAAATCAGTGCACGGCGCGCGGCGCGCACTGCTGCGGTGCAATAGGAAGCCCGCCTGGCCGCAGCGCGCGCCTTGCACCGCAAGGCCTTGCGCGATTGCTGCCGGATGGCATGGCGGTTGCTTTAAACGAGGCGCTGCCTGCAAGGGCGCAGGCAGCATCAGGTGTGAGCGCAACGATCGTCACGGGCGAGCGCAGCACCTGACACATTGGCGGCGCCGCCGGATGGTCCGGAACGCGCCGCTCACTGGTCGGGCAATGGCGTTCGACGTTCGTCGCATCGGGTTCGCAATCGGCAAACCCGGTTCGAGACACAACGGCACACGAACATCATGAGCAAACCCCGACTCGTCGTGATCGGCAACGGCATGGCCGGCATCCGTACGCTCGAAGAGCTGCTGACGATCGCCCCCGGCCACTACGACATCACCGTGTTCGGCGCCGAGCCGCATCCGAACTACAACCGTATCCTGCTGTCGCCGGTGCTGGCCGGCGAGCAGAACTTCGACGACATCGTGCTGAATCCGCTCGAGTGGTACGAGCAGAACGGCATTCAGCTGCACCTGGGCAAGCAGGTCGAAAAAATCGACCGCGTGCGCCGCAAGGTGATCGCCGCCGACGGCACCGAAGCGCCCTACGACCGCCTGCTGATCGCCACCGGTTCGACGCCCTTCATCCTGCCGGTGCCGGGCAACAAGCTCAAAGGCGTCATCACCTACCGCGACATCTACGACACGCAGGCGATGATCGACGCCGCCACCGTGAAGCAGCATGCGGTCGTGATCGGCGGCGGCCTGCTCGGCCTCGAAGCGGCCAACGGACTGAAGCTGCGCGGCATGAAGGTGACCGTGGTGCACCTCGCGGACACGCTGCTCGAGCGCCAGCTCGACGCCACCGCGGGCAAGCTGCTGCAGCGCTCGCTGGAAACCCGCGGGCTCGAGTTTCTGCTCAGCAAGTCGACCTCTGAGATCGTCGGCAACGAGGCCGGCGAAGTGGCCGGCGTGCGCTTCGCCGATGGCGAAACGGTACCCGCCGATCTGGTCGTGATGGCCGCCGGCATCCGCCCGAACACCGCGCTCGCCGAAGCGGCGGGGCTCTATTGCAATCGCGGCATCGTGGTCAGCGATGCGCTGCAGACCTACGATCCACGCATCTACGCAGTCGGCGAATGCGTGAGCCACCGCGGCATCGCCTATGGTCTGGTCGCGCCGCTGTTCGAACAGGCCAAGGTCGCGGCGAACCACCTCGCGCTGATGGGCATTGGCAGCTACAAGGGTTCCGTGCTGTCGACCAAGCTGAAGGTGACCGGCATCGATCTGTTCTCGGCCGGCGATTTCATGGGCGCCGAAGGCACCGAGGAAATCGTGCTGTCCGATCCGTCGGGCGGCGTGTACAAGAAGCTTGTGATCAAGGACGACCAGCTGGTCGGCGCGTGCCTGTACGGCGACACCGCCGACGGCGCATGGTATTTCAAGCTGCTGCGCGAAGGCCGCAAGCTCGGCGAACTGCGCGATCACATCATGTTCGGCGAATCGAGTGTCGGCGACGCCGGCGTGCAGGGCCAAAGCCGTGCGGCCGCGATGGCCGACAGCGACGAAGTATGCGGCTGCAACGGTGTCTGCAAGGGCACCATCGTCAAGGCGATCACTGAGAAGGGCCTGTTCACGCTCGACGACGTGAAGAAGCACACCAAGGCATCGAGCTCGTGCGGCTCGTGCACCGGCCTCGTCGAGCAGATCCTGATGAGCACGGTCGGCTCGAGCTTCCAGGAAACGCCG
>Ga0310813_10001810_pt1 | contig 12939 bp, 11 predicted proteins | sample YN3metagenome_FD_203086 | JGI IMG/M metagenome (GOLD analysis project Ga0310813, IMG submission 203086) | Soil microbial communities from experimental microcosm in Duke University, North Carolina, United States - YN3 | ecosystem: Engineered > Artificial ecosystem > Soil microcosm > Unclassified...
TCCGCGCGTGATCGCGTTCACGCCGATGTGCGACAAAGGCACGAGCGTGATGATTCAGTTCACTGCGCCCGGGCCCGGCGACTATCCCTTTTTTTGTTCAACCCCCGGTCATGGGGAATGCATGAACGGCATCTTGCACGTAGAAAGGACCTGATATGAAACGCATCGCCTACACGTTGGCGGCTGTCGCATCGGTACTGACACTCGCGGCGGCCGCATCCGCGCAACAACAGTTGAAGTCGCCGGACGATGTGAAGACGGCGCTGAAGCTGCTGGTACAGGTATCCAACGATTTCAAGCGGCAGATCACCAACAAGAACTTCACGCGCGTGCCGCACGAGTTCATGGAGTACACCGAAGCGGCCGACGCGCTGCGGTCTTCCACGAAGGACGAACCCGTGGCCTTCAAGAACAGGGTGGACATGCGGCTGAAGGCGGCGGTCGGCGCATATCAGAAGGTGTCGGACATGAGCGCGAAGGAAACAGACGTTGACAAGCTGATGGCGGAACACGCCAAGGCGGTGACCGCGATGAACGCGCTGTTCGATCTGTTTCCTGCCAACATGAGGCCCGATCCGAATCTGCCGCCGCCCGGCCGCGGCGGGCGCGGGCGCGCATCCAACTAACGGCCGCCCTACCGCGCGCGTCGTCGTAAGGGCCGGCTTGAGCCGGCCCCTACACTCTCATGCTCTCCTCATGACGTTCGATCTAATCCTCATCGTCGCCGGACTCCTTGCGGGCGCCGTGGCCGCGGTCACCGGATTCGGAATTGGAAGTTTGCTCACACCGGTGCTCGCGCTGCAGCTGGATACACGGCTGGCGGTCGCGGCGGTTTCGATCCCGCATTTAATCGGCACGTCGCTCCGCTTCGCCTTGATGCGCGGTCATGTCGTCGATCGGCGCGTGCTTTGGAGCTTCGGGCTGACCAGCGCCGCCGGCGGTCTCGCAGGCGCGATGCTCTACGGCATCGCCAGCAACCGATGGCTGACCACGCTCTTCGGTGTGCTGCTGCTGTTTGCGGCGTTGAGCGAAATTACGGGTCTCGCCAGGCGCATGCACTTCCGCGGCTGGGTCGCGTGGGTTGCCGGCGCGCTGTCAGGGATGCTGGGTGGGCTTGTCGGCAACCAGGGCGGCATCAGGTCCGCGGCGCTCATTGGCTTCGATTTACGCAAGGAGATGTTCGTCGGCACCGCCACCGCGATTGCACTCTTCGTCGATGGCGCGCGCGTGCCGGTCTACTTGTATGCGCAGCGTGACGAGATGCGTGGCGTCATCACATGGATCGCGCTCGCCATCGTCGCCGTCGTGATCGGAACGCTGCTTGGCACGAAGGCCCTTGGCCGCATCCCGGATCTCTGGTTCCGCCGCGTCTTGGCGATGATGCTCGCTGTCCTCGGATTGACGATGCTTTTGCGAGCCTGATTCGGCGAGATGGTTCGAACTACCGATATCAGTTGACGCGCCACGGAGAGATTCCCGCCCACGTCTTCAGCTGCTCCTTCGCCCACGCGGTCGTCTGATCCGTGTGACAGCTCGTGCACGGGTTCGGAATCTTGTACTCCTCCGTCATCGCCGGCGTGATGAACTTGAACGTGTGGCTGCGGACGTTGACGTCGGCGATGGTCTGCTCGATCTGCGGCATGTGACAGTTGACGCACTCGCTGCCGCGGCTGCCGCGCGCGTGATGCGTGTGCGCCTCGATGCTCGCCGCGTGCGGACCGTTCGGGGAGCTCGGACCGTGGCAGGTGACGCACAGCTCCTGCACGGGCCGGATGAGATCCGCGTTGTTCCCGGTGCCGTGCACATCATGGCAGCTGAAGCAGGTGACGCCGCGCGTGTACATGACGCTTTGCACGAAGTCGTTCCCCTGCATCCGGTTCTTATGCGCGGTACCATCGGCGAAGTGCATGAAGTTCGTGTCGCCGAGTTTGTGTTCCTCGAGCTCCCAGTAATCGCGCAGGTTGAGGCCCTGATGAAAGCCGACGGGCCAGTCGTAGTACTTCCCGGCGATCGGATTGTTCAGCGGCTTGCCCTGTGAGTGGCACTGGATACAGGTGTCGGTGGCATGCACGTAATCGAGCCGCACCGGGTTGACGATGTTCGTCGGCTTCGGATCCCTGACATGGTCGCCGCCCGGACCGTGGCAGCGCTCGCAGCCGACGTTCCACTCGGTTGGTCGCTTCGTCTCGATGTTGTAGTTCACCGAGTGGCAGCCGTCGCACAGCGGACCCGTCGGACGCCCATTGTTATCCGCCGGATAGAACGGCACCCACCAGTCGGTGTTCGGCTGCACGAAATACGGGCGCCACACACGATTGCGAACGTCCCACTGCGCCGGTAGCGGAAAGTAATCATCCCCGACTTTCTTGAAATAGCGCTGCTTCCACTTCGTCCCGTAGACAAACGCCACCTCGTCTTTGCCGAAGGTGAGAACGGGATCGGCTTTCGAGAAGTCAGGGATGATGACTTCCGGATGCACCTTCGGATCGGTGACGACGTTGGCCATGCGGGTCTTCGACCAACGCGCGTAGATTGCCGGATGGCAGTCGCCGCAGCGTTCGGAGCCCACGTAAGAAGCCAGGCCGGGATTCGGGATTCGGGGCTCTTGATTCGTTTGCTGCGCCGGTCGCGCCTGCGTCTGCGCGTGTGTGGAGAGCGCCGACGCGAACAACAACCCTGCGATCGCAAATCTAATAGCGAAGCGCATACTGAACCTTGACCAGCCTCAGCCAGCCAGCGCCAGCTGAACAATTGCGGTGTGTTGACGGGGCACCACGTCGAGCATACGCTGAACTGGTCGGGGCGATGTCTAGCAGACTCACCGCTGTAACGGCGCTCGTTCTGGCACTTACCCTCGGTGCCGACCTGGGGGCAGCGTCTGCCACGACGACTTCGTCAACGGTTAAGGTCAAGAACGTGCGACTGGAAGCCGCGCCGGCAACTGAAACCGCGCCCTCGGCAGTGCTGAAGTTCGATCTGCTCAACAATAGCCTCACCACCATCGGTCTCGTGACGCTGCGCATTTCGATTGTCGAAAAGACTGATCCTCATGACGAGCTGACCACGCCCCGCGTCCTGGTGCGACCGTTCACTGTGCTCGGCCACATCGCTTTCGAATCGGGATACACGATCACTTATGAAATGGTGCTTCGTCATTTCGCGGCCGATTGCAACTGTGTTCCTGTGGTGGAGGTCGTATCGGCGGAGTCGCAACCGGACCTGGATTCCGATATCCATGCCCTGCAGTGACTCGCGTCGGACACCCTACTGGAACATCTTATTCTTGGTCGGCTGCCCGTTCCTGAACTCGTGCGATAGGTTGTAGTAACCCGCGGTCTTCAGCGTGACCGTCACTTCCTTGTCGGTCTTGTTTTCCCAGTACCAACCATGAATACCGGGAAAGGGCGCGGTGAGCGTTCCCGCGGCGCCATTCGATGCTGATTTCTTTTCGTAGCTCTGCGCGTAGCCTGCGGGCGCGCCGTCGGGCTCCGCATGCAGCTCGTAATCGACAGGTGCGGTCGCGCTCCACGAATACAGCAGCGCCTCGCCTTTATCCAGCCGGTACTTATATTCCATCCCCTCGCGCGGCGCGAGCTTGAAGTCGACGCTCTCCTGATTGAACGGTTTATCCTGCGCGACGAGGATCGCCGCCTGGCCGGCGCCGCTTGCACTTGCGGCGCTCTTATTCAACTCGTCCACCTGCTTCCCGACGACGCCAAGCGGCAGCAGCCCGAACCTCGCGCCAGTGCCGAGCGGATCGACGGCGAATTCCGCGGGCAGAATGAACGTCACGAGAATGAGTCCGGCGACGAGCACCGCCGCGCCGAGCGCCACCGCGATGCGCTGTCTGACTTCTGCCGCAGCGGCGGGTCCGGAAGGACGCGCCGTGTCGGTGTCGATCGATTCCATGATGTGTTCGCTGGCTGTTTCCATCACCTACACCGCTCCAAGGAAGTATCCGGACAACTGATAGCCGACGAGCATGAAGCCGCCCGTCATGACGAGACCGTTGAAGGCGAACGCGTGGCGGTGAAACGCGTCGTGCGTGCGCCACCATTCGAGTGCGATGAGAATCGCCGTCAATGCCAACCCCTGACCGATCTCGACACCGACATTGAAGCTGACGATGTTGGCGACGAGTCCGTTCTGCGAGAGCGCGAAGTCCTGCAGCTTCGTGGCGAGGCCGAAGCCGTGGAACAGACCGAAGATCAGGACCGCCGCTTTCGTGTTCGGTTGGAAGCCGAAGAAGCGCCGGAAGCCATCCATGTTCTCGAACGCCTTGTAGACGACCGAGAAGCCGATGACGGCGTCGATGACGTACGAATTCGCGTGAATGCCGCCCAGCACGCCGGCCAGCAGCGTCACGCTGTGGCCGATGGTGAAGAGGCTGACGTAGAGAAGAACGTCCTTCAACCGGTAGAGGAAGAAGATCACGCCAGTCAGGAACAGCAGATGGTCGTAACCGGTGACCATGTGCTTGGCGCCGAGGTACATCAGCGGGATGATGGCGCGTCCCTTCAATCCCTGAAGAAAGACCGCGTCCTTCCCGGACACACCGTGCGCTTCCATTACGGAAACGAACGCGCACACGAGAAGCAGCGTAAGCGCTGCCACCTGCCTTCTGCCTGCTGCCCCCTTATTCACGGGAATACCTCGCATGACAGTTGTCGCACGTCGTGTTCAACTCGCCGCCGGTCTCGATGATCTTGTCCTTGTCCTTCGCCTTCGCGGCGGCCATCGCCAGCTTTGCCTTATCCATCATGTCGTGCGTCATCTTCACCCAATCACCCTTGTCGATGGCGCGGTTGCCGCTGAGCAGCAGGTTGCCGGACTCCACAACCGCCGCCCCGGCGCTCTCGACCTTTGCCCAGTCCTCGTCAGTCTGCGGCGCAATCTCCTCGATCCCTTTCTCGGTGTTCTTGGTGCCGACGGCTTCATAGACGACATATGCGGATGGATTCGTGATGCCGATCATGATCTGCTTCACCGTCGCAACGGGCGTGACCTCGGCTGCCGCCGCCGCTGCCGTCGCCGGCGTTGCAGCGCGCGCGGTCCGCTCGCCGGCGATGATGAACCCGATGCCGCTGATGAACAGCAGCAGGCTGATGCCGAAAAGCCAATTGACAGTTCTCATGCTTCCTCTCAGTACAACCTTCCAGTGAAAGTCTTCATCTTACTTGTGCGGTAGCGTCTTCGCCCCGATCAAAGGCCCATTCATACAGGACCGGCAGCAGGATCAGTGTCAATGCCGTGGAGCTGGCCAGGCCGCCGATGACCACCGAAGCGAGCGGCCGCTGGACCTCCGCGCCGGTGGAGGTCGCAATCGCCATCGGGATGAACCCGACGCTGGCGACCACGGCGGTCATCAGGACCGGCCGCAGGCGGCGCGTCGCCCCACCGAGCACGGCGTCACGTGTCGACCGGCCGAGCGCGCGCAGTCCGTTGATCGAGCTGACGAGCACGACACCGTTCAGCATGGCGACGCCGAACAGCGCGATAAAGCCGACCGAGGCGGAGAGATTCAGGTTCATCCCGCGCAGCCACAGAGCCGCGATGCCGCCAACGAGCGCGAACGGAATGTTGCCGACCACCAGCAGCGCCTGGCTGATTGAGTGGAAGGTGAGATACAGCAGCACGAAGATCACCGCGATGACAATCGGCACGATGAACATCAGGCGGCGCGTCGCGCGCTGCTGGTTCTCGAATTGGCCGCCGTACTCGATGTAGTAGCCGGCGGGCAGCATCACCTCCCGTTCGATGCGCGATCGCACCTCGTCGACGAAGCTGCCCAGATCGCGGCCCCGCACATTCGACATCACGACGACGCGGCGCTGCCCTTCCTCCCGTTCGATTTTTTCGGGTCCACGCGTGACCGCGATATCGGCCACCTGTTCGAGCGCGACCTGCTCGCCGCCAGGCGCCTTCAGCAGGATGGCGCGCATCGCATCCGCATCGGTGCGATACCGATCGGGCAGACGCAGCGCTACGGTGTACCGCTTCTGCCCGTCAAGCACTTCCGAAATGACGTCGCCTGACGCGCCCGCCGCCACCGCTTCCTCGACGTCCGAGACGTTGAGGCCATAGCGCGCCAGCGCGTCACGCCGGACCCTCACCGCCAGCTCGGCGACGCCCGAGGTGATTTCCATCTGCGCGTCGGCGGCACCCTGCACGCGCGAGACGGCGCGCAGCACCTGCTGTCCCAATGCATCCAGCGTGCGGAAATCGTCTCCGAAGATCTTCACGGCCAGGTCCGCCTTCACGCCGGACACCGTTTCGTCCATCCGCATGGCCATTGGCTGCGTGAAGCTGAACGCCACGCCGGGAAAGTCGCCGACTTCCTTGTCGAGCGCCTCGATGAGCTCCTCCTTCGACCTGAACCGCCACTGCTCGCGCGGCTTGAGCGTCAGATAGGTGTCGCCTTCGTTGATGCCCATCGCTTCAGTGGCGAAATCGGGGCGACCGATCTTGATGACGACATCCTCGATCTCGGGAAACTTCCGCAACCGCTCCTCGATGCGTTTGCTGATTTCCACCGAGTCGGTCAGCGACACGCCCGGCAGCTTTTTCGTCTCGACGAGGATGTCGCCTTCATCCAGCCGCGGCATGAACTCGGTACCGATGTAGAAGAGCGATCCGATCGCCACGGCGAGGACCACTACAGCGGTCGCGACCGTCACCAGGCGATGGTTCAACGCCCACTCCAGCATGCGCCCGTAGCGGGCATTCATGGCGGCCATCCAGCGCTCGTGACGTTCCGCCACGCGCGGCGGGATGCCGTGCCGAAAGCTGAACGACGCCAGCACGGGCACGAAGGTCAACGCCAGCAGCAACGACCCGAAGAGCGCCGTGCAGACCGTGATTGCCATCGGCCGGAACATCCGGCCCTCGAGCCCTTGCAGAAACAGAATCGGCAGATACACCGCGATGATGATGACGATGGCGAAGGTCATCGGCCGGACGACTTCGTGCGCGGCGCGCCGAATGGAGTCGAGGGGCGATTCCTCGCCGTGCTCCGACTCGAGCCGGTGCACGGAGTTCTCCATCATCACGATGGCGCCGTCGACGATCATGCCGAAGTCGATGGCCCCGAGGCTCATGAGATTCGCGCTGATGCCGAACGCGCGCATGCCGAGGAAGCTGATCAACATCGACAGCGGAATCACCATTGCCGTGATGATTGCAGCGCGCACGTTGCCGAGAAACACCAGCAGCAGTCCGGTGACGAGAATGAAACCTTCGAACAGGTTCTTTTCGACGGTGTGAATGGTGCCGTCTATGACATACGACTGGTCGTAGAACGGATTGATCTTGACGCCGGGCGGCAGTCGCATCGACGCAATGCGTTCCTTCACGCGCTCGATCAACTGCTTGCCGTTCTCCCCTTTGAGCATGATGACCGTGCCCGACACCGTCTCGCCGTTGCGCAGCGCGGCGCCCGAGGGCGGCGCCGCACCGATGCGGATGTCCGCGACGTCGCGCAGCAGCACCGGCGTGCCGTTGTGGGACGTCACGACGATGTTGCCGAAGTCGTCGGGGTTGACGGCGCGACCCGAGCCGAGCAGCGTGTACTGCTCGGACGCGTGCTCGATGTAGCCGCCGCCGAAGTTGGTGTTGTTCTCCTCGACGCGCAGTGCCACATCATGGAGCGTCAAGCCGTACTGCGCCAGCAGCGCCGGATCGACGACGATCTGAAACTGCTTGGTCTGGCCGCCCCACGTGTTCACTTCGCTGACGCCCGGCACGGTGCGCAGCTGGCCCTTGATGACCCACTCCTCGATGTCCTTCAGCTCCAGCGCGTTCATCGGGCCCGAGACGGTGTACTGGTACAGCTCTCCGAAGGCTGTTGCCGGTAATCCGAGCGTCGGTTGAATACCGGGCGGAAGCTGCGACGAGATCTGCTGCAAGCGCTCGCTGACAAGCTGGCGGCCGAAGTAGAACGGCACCGAATCGTCGAACACGATCGTTACCATCGAGAGTCCGAGCTTCGAGAGCGAGCGGATTTCCTCTTTGTTGGGCAGTCCCAGCATCGCGCGCTCGATCGGATAGGTCACGAGCTGTTCAATCTCGGTCGGCGGCAGCGACGACGCTTCCGTCACCACGACCACCTGGTTGTTCGTGAGGTCCGGAAACGCCTCCATCGGAATCGTGTAGAGCGCGTAGCCGCCGACGCCGATGAGCGCCATGACCGCCATCAGCACGAGCCAGCGGTAGGCGAGGACGGAGTCGATGATTCGATTCAACATGCGGTTCCCCGCCTTACCCGCCCCGCGCGGCTCATTCGCCCTCCTCCAATGACGCTTTGAGGAGCTGCGATTTGAGGACGAAACTGCCCTTCACGACGACTGCCTCGCCCCCCTTGAGCCCCTCGACGATCGGCGTTTCCCCGTTGCGTGTCTCGGCAATCTGTACCGGCCGAACGACGAATCGATCGGGCGCCGTGCGTACGAAGACGACATCCTGGCCATCAATCTGCTGAAGGGCATCGGAGGGTACGCGCACGGTTTCGCGCGCGGCACCCGACGCGATCTCGGCCGTCGCGAGCATCTCCGGACGCAGCTGGTTGCCCGGGTTGTTCAGGACGATCCGCACTTGCATCGTCCGCGTCTGCGGATCGAGCGTCTGCCCCAGATTCGCGATGCGACCTTCGAACGCCGGCGCATCTGACGAACCGCGTCCCGTCGTCCCCGCAACGGTGACGCGCACCGTTTGACCAACGCGCAGCGAGCCGAGCTGGTCCTGACGCACTGACGCGAGCATCCACACCTGCGAGAGGTCGCCGATGATGAACGTGTCGTCCATCGTGTCGATTGCCTTGCCGAGCGTCACGTTCTTCTCGAGAATGAACCCGCTCGCCGGCGCGATGATGGGGACCTGGTCTGCGGTCTCGTCACCGGGCTTCGGGTCGGCGGGCACGCGCAGGTCGTCTTCGAGCAGATCTTTCAGGCGGTCGACCTCGGTTTCGGCGCTGCGCACTTCGGTCTGCGCCGCAACGGCGTCCTGCCGTGCCTGATCCACCTGCTGCTGTGATGCGGCCTTCAACTCGAGGAGCGTACCGGCGCGCTCGAGGTTGCGCTGCGCCAGCGCCGCGCCCGTCTGCGCACGCGCGAGCTCCGCTTGTGCGGCGTGATACTTCGCGCGGGAGTCGCGGACTTCGTCGGCGTGATAGCGCGCCAGTACCTGTCCCTGCCGTACGTAATCGCCGACGCCGATGTACACCGCCACCACAAGGCCGTCCGTCCTGATGCCGACACGCCACGTGCGGTTGTCCGCCAGCGCGATGCGGCCCGACACGCGAAGCATCTGCGGCTCGGTCGTAGTCTTTGCCGGCTGCGTCTCGATCTGTCCTTCCTGCTGCGCCGCCGATGACAGCACGACCTCCGTGCGCGCCGCCGCCGTCGTTCTGGATTCGCTCGCCGGTTGCGCGCCGCCACGGCAGGCGCCCGTCAGCGCCGCGAGAATCATCATCATCGCTGAGCGCCTCATCGTGCGACTCCTTCCGCGGCTTCAAGATTAACGATGCTCTGCTGGTAATCGACCATGCCTTCCACCCATGCCAGCTCGGCGTCGAGGCGCGAGCGCTGCGCGTCGAGCAGGCGCAGCAGGTCCCCGCCCGTCTGGACGTAGACCGCCTGCGCGATGGACGCGATGTTGCCGGCGTGCTCGCGCATCGGCTGCAGCGTGCCGACGACCTCCGTCTGCCGCTGCACATAGTCCTGCACGGCGGCGCCGAAATCGGTGAGGACGTCGAGGCGCGCCGCCTCGACGAGCGCCTGCTGCCGCCGTGTCTCCGCCGTGGCTGCGGCGCGGTTGCCGGCGTTGCGATCGAAGAGCGGTACCTTCACGGCGAACGCGGCGATCGAGGTGTTCGCAGCCTGCGTGGTGTCCGGCAGCTGCGTGCGCTTGTAGCCGTACGTGAGCGTCAGGTCAGGCCGCGCGAGCACGTCCTGCAGGCGCGCACGCGCGCGCGCCTCTTCAAGCGAGGCGCGTGCAATCTTCATCTCCGCCCGCTGTGCCAGCACCTCTTCGGCGCTGAGCGGTGTAATAGCGCTGGTCGTATCCAGCGCTTCGGTCAGCGCCGGTGTCGTGATCGACGGATCGCCAATCTCCCTGATCAGTTCCGCTTCGGCGCGCGATGCACGCAGGGCCGCAAGGTTCGCGGTAATCGCCAGCCGCTCGCCCTCGAGCTGCACGCGCAGTACGTCCTGCTCTGCAATCGTGCCCACCCGCAGGCGTGCGTTGTTGTAGTCGATGATCTGGCGGAAATTGTCGACGGTCGATCGCAGCAGATCGCGCGACTGCTGCGCGCCGCGCGCGCGCCAGTAGGCGAGCTTCACGTCGCGCACCATCCGCTGCTTCGCCAACTCGTACTCCGCCTGCGTGCGCGTGACGGTCTGTTCTGCGGCGTCGATCCGCCGCCCGCGTTTGCCAAGAATGTCGAGCGGCTGCACGACATAGGCGAGCGTGTCAACGTCACGCGAATAGGTCTGCCCTGGCCGCAGGTTCTCGTTCTGAAACTGAAACTCCGGATTCGGCCGCGCCGCGGCCTGCTGCCGCAGCCCTTCCGCCACGGTTACGCGCTCGGCTTCGGCCTTCAGCGACGGCCGTGACGCCAGCGCGCGATCCACGGCCTCTCGCACTGTCAGCGTCTGCTGCGCCAGCGCGCTCGCGGCTGCGCATCCAACGATGAGAAGCGCGCCGCACCCCACTCGCACACCCGTACACAACCTCATGACACTCCTTGACGACGATTTTTCGAGACAGAGAAAGACTGAGCGGTCGACTAAACCGCGAGAGGCGGGGCGCGGAGGGCGAGGAGGGTCCGCGCAGGTCCGTCGCGCGGACTGTTGCCCGAGGTCTGACGCTCGGCGACTGTGAAAGCCGCGGGCGCGGGAACCGTCAGCAGCGTGATGACTGCGCTCTGCGGACGGGCGAATGCGGTGTCGGGGTTCGACGTGAGCGCCGGATGGTCTACATAAATAGCGCGCCCGTCATCATCATCGAGCGCGACACGCGACGCGCCGTGCGAGCTCCAGTGTGCGTGCTCGATGGCGGTCGCGTGGTCGTGATCGTGATCGTCATGCTCCACCAGGTGGATGTGCGCAGGCGGCAGCATCGCCGCGAACAGAGTCGCGGCGACGAGCGCCGAGGCAGCAAGCGGCCGGCGGAAACGGGTGGCAATCACGAAGATGGGCGAATTCTAACCTAATAGTGAAACTTGATCTTGACCTGACCCGTGACTTCGCGCGGGTTGGCGTAGTGCGTGCCCGCAAACGAGTTCTCGAAGCCAGTCAGGAACAGCTCGTTGGTCACATTCAGCGCCGAAAAGCGGAGCTGAACGTTCTGACCCAGGTCTTTGCCGGCTGCAACATCCAACGTCGTATGCCGCGGCATGTGCGCGGGCCCGTTGCCGCGCAGGAATCCTGAGCCGTATGTCACACTGCCCGACACCCACGCGGAGCCCGGCAGGGTGAGCTCTGCGCCAGGCGTGAAGGTCACGCGCTGGTCGTGGTCCAGATAGAAATATGCGTTGTTCGGCGGTGGCTTGAAGTCGGTCAAGCCACCGGTCGTTAGGCCGCGTCCCTGCGCCGACTGCACCGACAGCGCATAGTGCAGCTGCAGCACTTTCGCCAGCAGCGGCGATTTCAACGTGGACTCGAACGCGCGCACGCGCCCGTTGTCGATCGTCAGCGGGAACAGGATGTTCGAATTGCCAAGCACCTCGTGGTCCACGAGGTTCTTCGTCTTGTTGTAGAACGTATCGAAGTCCAGCGTCCAGCCGGCGACGGGGACGCCGAGGCCGACTTCCACCATCTGGTCGCGCTCGCCCGGCACCGGCAGGTAGCCGAAACCTTGCTGCAGCGCAAACTGCAATAGGGGACCAGAAACCGTCGACGTCTGCGGATGCTGATAGAAGCGTCCGTAGGAGGCGCGCAGCACCGCACCCTTGCCGACGCCCCATGCCACTCCCAAACGCGGACTGACAGCGTTCTCCGTGAGCGTGCCCTGGAAATGCTCCGCGCGGAGGCCGGCGTTCACTGTGAAGTTCTCCCGGATCCGGAATGTTTCCTCGGCAAAGGCCGATGCCACGCTCGCCCAGATCACTTCCTCATGCGTCAGCGCCAGCCGCGTACCCGTGTTCGCTTGCAGACCGAACAGCGAGTCGTCGTGCTCGGCGAACGTGTCGCTGCCGAAGTGATACGTGTGACGGCCGCGCGTCTGCGCGACGTTCACATAGCCGCCGACGTAATGCGAGCCTCGGTTGTCATTGGTGATCAGCGGATCGTTGACGCCGCCAATGTACTGCAGACGGTTGAAGTGATAGTACGGCGACACCGTGATCAGTAGTTCACCGGGTGTCGTGTGCACCCATGTCGTGTTCAGGAATGCATCCGTCGCCTTCTCGTCATCGCGGATGCCGAGCGCTTCCTGACGGAGTGTGTTGGGCACCTGATATTTGTCCTCGCGGCCGGAGCCCACTAGGCGAAACTGATTCGTTGTCGACGGATTGTAGAGAATCGACGTAAAGCCTGAGAACGCCGTTGACTTGTCGTGGATCACGGGAATGTCCACGCGCTCGAGGCCGCGATCGGTGTGGTTGCCTGAACCGCTCGCAAACCACGCGAACTTCTGATCCTGCGTGTGGTTGCCGAAGCTTGAATAGAGGCTCGCCTGGTTGTAGTTGCCGTAGCGGGCAGTAGCATCGCCAAACTTATTCGCTTCGAAGCCGCTGCGCGGGACGAGGTTGAATACGCCATACGCGCGGTCGCCGTAATTGGCCGCCAGACCGCCGCGCTCCGACTCCAGATAATCGACGTCCTTCGGATCGAACTGGGAGCCGACGGTCGCCAGGTTGCTGTTGGGCACCGGCACGCCGTCGATTTCAAACGTGACGCCGTGGCCACCGCGCGCGTGCAGGTGATCGTGCATCACGTACGTGCC
>Ga0310813_10001811_pt1 | contig 12935 bp, 14 predicted proteins | sample YN3metagenome_FD_203086 | JGI IMG/M metagenome (GOLD analysis project Ga0310813, IMG submission 203086) | Soil microbial communities from experimental microcosm in Duke University, North Carolina, United States - YN3 | ecosystem: Engineered > Artificial ecosystem > Soil microcosm > Unclassified...
GCAGTTCTTCAGAATCTCGACGCACGCGGCATCGTCCCAGTCGTGCAGCACCCGCTTGAGCAGCAACAGATCGCCCGGCGGCACCGGCGTATCGAAGAAACTGCCCGGCACCGCCGTAAAGCGCGCCTGCACGCCCCGTTGCCGCGCCGCCTCGAGTGCGCCCGATGCGATCTGCGGCAGATCGAAGAGCACGCCTGACAGCGCCGGATTCTGCTGCATCAACGCCTGCAGCAGCGTGCCGTGCGCGCCGCCGACATCGACCGCCACCTTTGCCGCACGCGTGTCGATCAGACGCGCCGCCGCCTCGTCGAAACCGTGCGAACGGGCCCTCATGGTCTGCTCGAAGGCCGCCGCTTCGCGCGGCGATTTCGCCAGGTATTCCCACGCGCTGCAGCCGAGCGTCGCTTGCGCCTGCGGCTTGCCGCTGGCGATCGCCTCGCACAGTTGCCCCCAGGGCAGCCAGTGGCCCGCGCCGCACAGCAGCTCGGCAGCGCCGCGCAGCGAATCCGGATGATCCTTGCGCAACGTGTCGAGCAGCGGCGTCGCCGCGAACCGCTCGTCACCGGCGTAGGTCGCGAGTCCGATCGACGCGCAGGCGCGCAGCAGCCGGAAGGTTGCGCCCGCATCGATCGCTTCGGCCCGGGCAATCTCCGCTGCGCTCGTGCGTCCGCCGCGCAGATGCTCGGCAAGCGAATAGCGTGCCGCCGCGTGCACGATCTGCGAAATCTCGAAGCCGGTGATCATCTCGAACATGCGCGCAAGATCGTCGGCAGAACCGGATGTGGGCGGCTGCGCCGCGGCGTGCGCCTGCTGTGCTTCGGCCATGAAGAGGGCTCCTCGCTGTCGTCGAGCCGCGTCGGGCCAGCCGCCGAAACGCGGCCGGCTCGGGCTCGCGCCCGGCGCTGCGTGGAGCGGCGCGGGCCATGTGCAACGCGCGTTGCGCGCCGTCAGCCCATAGAACAGCTCGACACACCGCGCTATTCCGGAATGCGCGTCAGGCCAGCACGGATCCGCGGTTCGTAGCGCACGCGCCCGCCGTGCGATTCGAGAAGTTCAGTGCGTGCACAAAAGCCGGCCAAATTGGCGACAGACAGAATGCGGGCAAGCCAAAACACGCACCGGCGCTGCGTGATATCGCCGACGCACTGCCGTTGCGTCGCGAAGCCCGTCGAGGGCGCGGCAAACAACCTGATCGCGCCATCATCGATAGAGGAGTCGATTGTGAAATTTCCGGTCCCACGCCTGTTCGCCTTGCGCTCGCTGGCAGTCTGCACGGCGCTCGCCGCCTCTGCGTTCAGCATGACGGCGTTCGCGCAGAGTTCGCAACCGACGGAACACGCCACCCGCGCAAGCATTCGCAAGGCCAATCATCGTCTGGAACACGACGTGCGCGTCGCACTGACACACGCGAAGATCGATGCCGCCGATATCCGGATCGTCGCGCGCGGCGGCAAGGTCACGCTGGTCGGCACGGTGCCGGACGACAGCATGGTGCAGGCGGCCGGCACGACGGCGGGTGGCGTGGCCGGCGTAACCTCCGTGCAGAACCAGTTGACGATGCGCGAGAAGGGGCACTAAAAGCCCACCCGGCGCGGTCCGCCAGCAGCCCCCGCCTTGCAGGCCCGCGCCGTCGCATCGACAGTCAGCGGTCGATCGCTTTCGCCATTTCAGTCGTGCCCTTCCAGCCCAGCGCCTCATAGAGGCCGCGCCCCGCATCGGTCGCATGCAGGATCGCGAAGCGCGCGCCGCGCTGCGCAAACTGCGCTTGCGCGAGCTGCATCAGTTGCGAAGCGAGCCCGCGTTTTCTGAACGCGGGCTCCACATAGACATTCAGCACATAGCCGCGCTTGTCGGTATCCGGATGCGCCGGATGCGGCGGCCAGTCGATCAGCATCAGGCCGATGCCTGCCACCGCCCGCCCCTGTTCCAGCAGCAGATAGCCGAAGTACGAGCCGTCCGCGAGGCGCGGCTGCAACCAGCGGCGAAAATGCGCGGTCATCGTGTGCAATCCGTGTTCGGCGCTGCCGGCCTCGCGAAACATCTGCTCGCGATGCCGGCACACGAGTTCGAGATCGCCTGGATTCAGCGCCCGCATTTCCATATCGATGCCACTCCTCGTCAACGTGCGCCGCGCGCGGCGGGTGGTTCTGCGTAATCCGCTTTGCCCAGCAGCTGTTCAGCGAGCAGTTGCGCATGAGGTGTCAGCGCGGCGAAGTCGCGCGCGCACAAATACAGCTTGCGCGCCGCCCACGGCTCGGCGAGCGGCACGATCGCCAGCCCCGGCCGCTGCAGCATCTGCGCGAACGCCTGCGACAGGATCGCGATGCCGACCTGGGCTTCCACCATCGCGCCAACCTGCTCGAGGCCGCGCATATGAATCCGGTAGTGCAGCTGGCGCCCGAGCCGCGACGCGCGTTCGGCCAGATGGCTGACCAGCGCGGCGTCGGCCAGCCCGACGAAATCCTCGTCGAGAATCTCCGCAAACGACACCGAAGCCGCCGCACCCACCCGATGCGCGCTACTCGCGACGACCACCAGCTGGTCTTCTGCAATCAGATGCGTCTGCAACGATGTGAGATCGGTGGTGTCGGACACCACGCCGAGGTCGGCGCGTCCTTCGGCAAGCGCCGGCACCATCTCGACGCTCGGACGTTCGTCGAGATCGATCGAAAGATCCGGGTAGCGGGCCAGAAAGCGCATCAGTTGCGGCGGCAGGAAAGCGGCCAGCGCGGCGGTATTCGACAGCAGCCGGATGCGCCCTTTCAGTCCGGTCGCGTAGGTGCGCAGTTCGCCGCGCATCTGTTCGACCTGGTCGAGAATCGTGCGCGCGTGCCGCACCAGCGCCTCGCCCGCCGGTGTCGCCTGCACGCCGCGGCGGGTGCGCTCGAGCAGCGGTGCGCCGAGCGCCGCCTCCATGCCGGCAATCCGCTCGCTGACCGACGCCAGTGCCAGATGCATCGCCTGCGCGCCTTGCGTCAGACTGCCGCGTTCGACCACCGTCAGAAAAAGCCGCATATCGGTCAGGTCGAAACGCATGCGTTGGCTCTCCTCGTTGCCGGTGGTCGCCCGGTGCATTCGGTTTTGCCGAAGTCTAGCATTGGAAATGCCCGATTGTGACGGCTGTGGGTCGCCGTTAGCATCGCGCTCATGGATTCACTTCTGCTGGTTTCCACCGCGGGTTTGCTGGCAGGTGCGATGAACGCGCTGGCCGGCGGCGGCTCGTTCGTCAGCCTGCCGGCCTTGATCGCGGCCGGCGTGCCGCCGGTGCAGGCAAACGCGTCGAGCACCGTGGCGCTGTTTCCGGGCGGCGTGGCGAGCGCGTGGGCATACCGTGACGGGCTCGGCCCGGTCGGCTCGGTCGAGTTGCGGCCGTTGCTGATCGCGACGCTGTGCGGCGGCTTCGCTGGCGCAGTGTCGCTGCTGTGCACGTCGTCGACGGCCTTTTCGTTCGTACTGCCATGGCTGCTGCTGATCGCGAGTCTCGCGCTCGCCTTCGGCCGGCGTCTCGGCCAGCTGCTGCGCGGTCGCTGGCACATTCATGCGCGCGCCGTGCTTGCGGTGCAGTTTCTGCTCGGCATCTACGGCGGTTATTTCGGCGGCGCGGTGGGGATCATGATGATCGCGATGTGGGGCTTGCTCGACAAGCGCGATCTGAAAAGCCTGAACGCGCCGCGCACGCTGCTCGTCAGTGCGGCAAACGCGGTCGCGGTGCTGACCTTCATCGTCGCGGACGCGGTGCACTGGCGGCAAACGCTGGCGATGCTGGTCGCCGCCGTGGTCGGTGGTTATGGCGGCGCGCAGGTCGGCCGACGCGCGCCGGCGAGCGTGATTCGCGCGGCCACGCTCGTGCTGACCTTCTGCATCACGCTGGCGTTTTTCGTACGGACCTACGCACCGCCGCTGCTGCACTGAACAACGGCGCAACCGGTGTATTGACGCTATGAAGTGAGGTTCTCATGCTCTGCGCACTGCTCGCCACGCTCGGATCGCTGGCCATTCTCGCCAGCGTCGCCACGCAGTTTTCGCTGCATCTGAAGCATCCGCACAACTGATCCGTACCAGCGGCGAGCGCAGTGCCCGGCCACCATGCCTTTCAATCGGCGTCGGCGCCATCCAGCGACTTGCGCTCGCGGCGCTCTTCGTTGCCGCGGCGCGCGCGCATCCGCTGCCTGGACAGACGTGTGATGATTTCGCCGGTGGTCGCACCAGCAGGAATCTCGTTGCGGATGACGTTGGCGACCAGCGGCAGGCCCTGGCGCTGTCTGCGCAATGCCTTGGCGATTGCCGTGCGGCACTCTGGGCCGTGACAATCCCATTCGTCGCGCATCTTGTCGCAGTAACGGCACTTTTCCATCGCTAAAGTCTACCCGCAAATGGGCGTCGGCCGCTGGCGCCGCGCGCATCGACGCCAGTACTGTCAAACATACCGCAAGCGCGTTACCGCATGCCGGATCGCCGTCCGCAGCGATCCGGCACGTTTGCTTCGTCATGCTTTACGACGAATTCCGCACAAGACTTATATTTATCATACATGTCAATGATTGACGGTCGTGCGGCTCACGGCCCCCGGTGCGGCCACGCGCACACGCCCCGCTCGTCGGCGCGGCATCAGCCGGTGAATCTCGCGACGATGTGCGGCCACCAGTACGACTGCGCGAACAGATACGTGACCGCCGCCGTCGCCAGCGTGGTCAGGCCGAGCGCCAGCACGGCCACGGCGCCGGCCGCGCGGCCCGACGGCCGCGCCGTCTGCCGGCGAATCAGTGCTTCCGCAACGATCAGGTTCGGCACGTAGAAAAAGAACGACATCACGACGTCGAACGGGCCCTGAAACGATTGCAGATGCCCGGGCCCGTGCACCGCCTTGAGCCAGAGGCCGTAGTCCATCCGGTACAGCCACGAGCCGATCGCCAGCGCAAACAGACGGATCGCCCATGCGCGATGACGCTCGATGCGATGCGCGCGCGCATGGCGCACCGTCTCGACTGCGGCCACGATCATCAACGCGCCATAGATCGAGAATCCCACCGTCATCGGCATGCCGCCGACGGTGCCGCTCAGCGCAATATAGGTCAGTCCGCCGACGCCGGCGAACAGCGAAGCGGCCGCATAGACGCGGCCGCCCCAGCGATGCGCCGCGCTCGCGCCCGCTTCGCGCGCCGTGAAAAACTGGATCGGCCCGAGCAGCAGCAAGGCCGCGCCGGCGGCCATATGCAGGCCCATCATGCCGGTCGCCATCGCCATCCCCGGGCCGTACAGGCGCGGCAGCACGCTGTTCCAGTCGTTCATCGAATCGACCAGCAGCGCACCGCAATAGAACACCGCGATATAGACAGCGAAGATCGCCGCGCTGACCCAGCAGACCAGCGCCAATGCCGTACGCATGCGCTGTATGCCGCGATGGCGCGCAACGGACCGCGCCGCACCGGGCGCATGTCGTTGCGCGAGCAAATGATCTGGTCGAATATCGGACATGTCGGATACCATGCGAGGAAAAGCGCAGCCAGTCTACCGCGCCGGTTTTCAAACTTCATTAAAACCGCTTTCGCCGAAACCGCCATATAACGACATGAACCAGCCGCACTCGCCGTCCGTGCTGCGCGTGCTTCGGGGGTGCCGCAGCGCGCGTCACGCCGCCGCATATCGATTGTGCTGCGGGTCGCCGGCCCGCTCCGCCGAGGCCTGACGATGGCCAAACGCGATCCGGTCCTGCACCGCATCCAGCCGGTGACGATGTCCCCGGCGCGGCGCCGGCTGATCGTCGCGGGCGTCGTGCTCGTGTTCGCCGCGCTCGCGTGGGTGACCTTCCTTGTCATTGAACCGGCGCTCAACAGCCGTATCGTGATCACGACCGGTGCGGACCAGGGCATTTACCGCGGCTTCGCCGACCACTACGCGCCGTTGCTGAAGCGTCAGGGCGTCACGCTCGAGATTCACTCGTCGTCGGGCTCGGTGGAAAATTATCGGCGGCTCACGGACCCGAACAGCCCGTACGAAGTGGGCTTTATCCAGTCGGGCACCACCAGCCCGAAAGATACCGACAACCTGCAAACCATCGCTGCCGTTTCGTACGAACCGATCTGGGTGTTCTACCGCGCCGAGCACACCATCGACCAGTTATCGCAACTGCGCGGCAAGCGCATCGCGATCGGCGTGCCGGGCAGCGGCCTGCTGCACGTGTCGCGGGTACTGCTGGCCTATAGCGGCGTCACGCGCGACAACGCCCAGCTGGTCGAAATGGACGCGAACGATGCGTACCACGCACTCGAAGACCGGCAGATCGATGCCGCGTTCTTCATCGGCCGTCCCGACGCGCCGATGCAGCAAACGCTGCTGAACAGCGACCTGAAGCTGATGAGCTTCGCGCAGGCCGATGCGCTGGTGCAGAAATTCCCGTCGCTGTCGAAGATCGTCTATCCGCGCGGCTCGACCAGCATCGTCAAAGACCTGCCGCACACCGACGTCACGCTGCTCGCGGCCACCGCGCTGCTGGTTGCAAAAGATTCGCTGCACCCTGCGCTGATCTACGTGCTGCTCGCCGCGGCCAAAGCGGTGCATGGCGGCGAAGACTACTTCACGCCGCTTGGCGCATTCCCGAATCTGAAGACCGCCGAATTCCCGCTGTCGGACGAAAGCGAACGCTACCTGAAATCCGGCCCGCCGTTCCTGCAACGCTACCTGCCGTTCTGGCTCGCGAGCTTCGTCGAGCGGCGGCTGCTGATTCTCGTGCCGTTTCTCGCGTTGCTGGTCGCCCTGCTGCAGGCATTGCCGCGCATGCTGGAAGCGCGCATCAAGAAGCGGCTGATCGTCTGGTATCGCGAACTGAAATCGCTCGAAGACGAAATCTGGCAAACCCCGCGGCCGAGCGCGGCGCAGCTTGCGCAATGGAGCGAAGAAATCGATACCATCGACGCGCACGCGAACCAGATCCCGATGCCGCAACGCTACTTCCAGGACGTGTATGCGTTAAAGCAGGCAATCGGCGTGGTACGCGAGCGCATCGGCTATCTGACGCGCGGCAACGGCGCGTCGTAACACCCGCTTTTATCCGCGAGCAACTCCGCGCAAGCGTGCGCAAGCCGGGTCGGCGACACCGGCTTCGTGCCGGCCCGCGCCTCACCGACACTCACCAGTACGCCCGCCCACACGATTATTCGCAAAACCGTGACAGTGATTTGCGCCGGCGCGCTTACGCTTGTCACGCGAACTGGCCTACATTGGCACCTAACGTAATTGCAGCATTGCGGCACCGCAATCGGCAATTTTTTCGATAGTTCCAAGAGGTAATGCGATGACCCAATATTTCGAAGCGCTGGTGGTGGTAGCCGCGTTAATTGTGTACCTGGTGCCTTCGCTCGAAGCGGATGCGCGCGAACATGACGATGCGCTTGCAATCACGCTGCTGAACGTGCTGCTCGGCTGGACCGTGATCGGCTGGATCGCCGCGTGGCGCGCGGCGCGCTCGCCGGCCAGCGCCGCGCGGCTGTCGCATGTGGCGCGCCGGGCGCAGCTGGCGGTTGCGCACGCAACGGTCGAGCGGATCGTACGGCATTCGCGCCATTGCGCACCGTTTGCACAGCAAGCCGGCAACCCGCATCGCGCGACTCGCGCAGTTTGCACGCGGCTGTAACGCGCAGCCCATCCCATCGCACGTACGTACGTGCGCACGTTGCAACGAAGGACCGGCAGCATGGCTGCCGGTCCTTTTCGTTTTCCTTTCAGCGCCCCCCCATTCCCGCCCGCTCAGTCCAGACTGCGAAGACTGTCCGTCAAGCCCGCCGCGCGTGAGCCGAATGAGCAAATCCGCGAGCTTTTCGAGCCTTAAAGCTTCGGATTCCGAGTTTTACAGTGGCGGCTCCTCTAAACACGAATCAAGGAGCCACACAATGAGCCGTATCGCCATTCCCGACATCGCCAGCGCAACGGGCGCTACCGCCGACGTCTATGCCCAGGTCAAGAAGGCTATCGGCGCCCTGCCGAACCTGTTCGCCGCGGTCGGCGCGCTGTCGCCCGAAGCACTGAAGGCCGTGCTGAGCGCCGAAGCCGTGCTGGCAGCGAGCACGCTGTCGAAGCAGGACATCGAGACGGTCAAGCTGCTGGTCAGCGAACTGACGGGCTGCGACTACTGTGTGGCCGCACACGTGATGATCGGCAAGATGACGGGCCTCGCACCGGCGACGCTGAAGCAGATCCGCGCAGGCCAGCCGACCGGCGATGCGAAACGCGATGCACTGGTGCACTTCGTCAAGAACCTGCAGCAAACCAGCGGCACGATCGGCGACGCCGAGTTCGCGGCGATCAAGGCCGCGGGCTACACCGACGCGCAACTGGTGGACATCACGCTGGCGCTTTCGCTGACGATCTTCACCAACACGTTCAACCGCATCAACGACACCGTGCTCGACATGCCCGCGGCCGATTGAGCGAACCGCGCGTCGAACGCGCGATGCCGGATCCGCAGCGCGCGCCACGCGCTGCACAGAAACAGGCGCCCGCAACGCGCGCCTGTTTCGTTTCGTGAACTGTTCAGCGTGCATCTGCGTGCTCCCATGCCGTTCGCCCCAGCACAAGAAGTAGTTCGCCTTCACACAACTCATGCCATTTTTGACATTCCTATCATGAATCGTCATCGCTGAAGCACGTGCACGCACGGCGCATCGATCTCTCGCTGCTCTTTTCCACGTTGAATGGAGTTTTACGAAAGATGAAATCCCCGCTTTCTGCCGCATCCTCCGCTCGCCGTCCACGCTCCCGCTTCGCGCCGCTTGCCCAACGCACCGCACGCGCACCTACCCGCCGCATCGTCCGCACCGCAGCGGCCATCGCGGCGCTGTGCGCCACCGCGGCCGCCGACGCCGCCGCGCCGCAGCCGATCGAATTCGTCGAAGCGGTCCACAATCTCGGCTACATCGACCTGTACGTTGGACAGCACGCCGGCATCTTCGAGAAGCACGGCCTCGCGCTGCACGTCACCGCGGCAGGCGGCGACACGCAGGCGTTTGCCGCTGTGCTCGGCAAGACCGCGCAATTCGCGGTCGGCGATCCGACCATGGTCGAGATGTCGCGCGAGCGCGGCGGACCCGGCATGGTGATCGGCACGCTGGTGCAGCGTGCGCACTACTTCGGCGTATCGAAGACGGTGGCCGCACCAATCAAGAATCCGCAAGGTTTCAAGGGGCTGACGTTCGTCACGTCACCGGACCCGAACACCAACTACAGCGTCACCAAAAAGCTGATGCAGGACGCGGGCCTGAAGCTCGGCAGCGACGCGAAGATCGTCGAAGTGAATCCCGGCACCGAAATCGGCGCGATGCTCGCGGGCCGCGCGGACGTCGCGGTCGCCTATCAGCCGAACGTTGCAGCGGCGGTATCGCAGGGCGCGAAAGTCGTGTTCGACTTTTCGAGCTACATGGGACCGTTTTGCAACACCGGCGTGATGGTGCTGCCCGATTACGTGAAAGCGCATCCGCAAGTCGTGCAGGCGCTGATCGATGCGCTCGAGGAATCCGCGCGCCTGACTTACGCAAAGCCCGACTACGCGAAGGAAGTGGCGCGCGCCGAGTTCCCCGACGTGCCCGCGGATGTCGTGAACCGCGCGATCGACATGGAACTGCAATACAAGATCCCCGCACAGACGATTCCCGTCGATCCGAAGCAGTGGCAGAACCTGATGACGATGCAGAAGTATCTGGGCAACGTGCAGGCCTCGCTGAAGTTCGGCGCGGTGATCGACAACAGCTTCGCCGACAAGGCGGCCAAAACCGCCGCGACGGGTGCGGGCGCAACGGTCGCAGCGCAGTGACGGGTAACGGCACACACAGCGCAGCCGGCGCCGCACAGACACGCGCCTATCCGGCTGCGCGCGCCACGAGCCTGCCCGCTGCGGCATCCGCGACGCGCCACGCCGCGGCCGTGCCGCTCGCCGCGCGCGCAGTAGGCAAAACGTATGGCGACGACGAAGCCGCCAACCCGGTGATCGGCGAAATTTCGTTCGATCTGCGCCCCGGCGAAATCGTCAGCCTCGTCGGTCCGTCGGGCTGCGGCAAGACCACGCTGCTGAACCTGCTGAGCGGCCTGACGCGCCCGACCCGCGGCGAAGTGCTGTGGCATGGCGAACCGCTTGCCGACGTGCCGCGCGGCATCGGCTACATGCTGCAGAAAGACATGCTGATGTCGTGGCGCACGGCGCTCGCCAACGTGACGCTCGGCCTCGAGATGGCCGGCATGCCACGCGCGCATCGCGACAAAAAAGCGCTGGCAATGCTTGGCAAGGTCGGCCTCGCGCCTTACTACGACTACTACCCGTCGGCGTTGTCCGGCGGTATGCGCCAGCGCGTCGCGCTAGCCCGCACGCTGGTCACCGATCCCGAAGTGCTGCTGCTCGACGAGCCGTTCGCCGCGCTCGATTTCCAGACCAAGGTCGTGCTTGAAAGCGATATGGCGCGCCTCGTGCGCAGCGAAGGCCGCTCGGTGCTGCTGATCACGCACGACGTCGAAGAGGCGGTCTCGCTGTCCGACCGCGTAATCGTGCTGACGCACCGCCCTTCGCGGATTCGTGCGATTCACGAAATCCGCCTCGCCGGCGAGCGCGGCGACATGATGGCGATGCGCGATGCGCCCGGCTTTACGGCACTGGTGCGCGAGATCTGGTCGCAGCTCGACGTGCGCATGGGCGAGCGTCAATAAGGAGCCGCGCGTGCTGAAACCCAACCGCCAAGCCGCCTACGCAACGCCCACCGACAGCGGCACCGCCACGCCCGCGCATGTGCAGCGGCGCCGCCGCCTGCTGCGCCAGCTGCGCGGCAGGCTCGGCATCGCCGCCTGTCAATTGCTGCTGCTCGCCGTCTTGCTCGGCATCTGGCAATACGCAACCTCGAAGCAGGCATTGAACGCGTTTCTGTTCGGCTCGCCGTCGCAGATCTGGGGCTTTCTGGTGCAGATGCAGCAGGACGGCAGCCTCGTGCACGACACCGGGGTGACCGGCCTCGAAACGCTGCTCGGCTTCTTGCTCGGCAATGTGATCGGCACGCTGCTCGGTCTTTCGCTGTGGTACTCGCGCTTCGTGTCGAAGGTCGTGCAGCCGTTTATCGTCGCGCTCGGCTCGATTCCGATCGTTGCGCTCGCACCGATCGTGATCATCTGGTTCGGCACCGGCATGGCCTCGAAGCTGGCAATGTCGACGCTTTCGGTGGTGGTGGTCGCGCTGGTGATCGCCTACAAGGGCGCCACCGGCATCGACGACGACCAGATCAACCTGATGCGCACGCTCGGCGCAAGCAAGCAGCAGATTTTCCTGAAGCTGGTGATTCCCGCGTCGCTGCGCGACATCTTCGCGGGCCTGAAGCTGACCGTCGGCTTCGCGCTGATCGGAGCGATCATCGGCGAATTCATGTCGTCGTCGGACGGGCTCGGGCACGCGATCTTCAAGGCCGGCAGCCTGTACATCATTCCAAAGGTGTTTGCGGGCGTCGTCGTGACGATCGCGCTCGCGCTGTTCCTGTCGTTTCTCGTCGGACGTCTCGAACGCTTTCTGATGCCGTGGCACAAGTTCGACTGAAGCCGGCCGGGCCTCACGGCGACGCTTTGTAGCCACGCTTTGCAGCCACGCTTTGCTCCCGTTACAGCAAGGATTTCGCGCCCACCATGAACACCGTCACCGTTCCGCACCAGATCATCCGCAAGCAGGACCTGAAGTACGCGCTCGCCGCCACCGACAGCTTTATCGCCGAAGTACACCCAGGCGATACCTTCGAAGTCGAGACCGAGCTGAATATCGGCGGCCATCTGATCACGCATCTGGATGACAAGCTCGACGCGTCGCAGGTCACGCTGCCGTTCGTCAATCCGGCCACCGGCCCAGTGCGGCTCGCCGGCGCCAAGCCCGGCGACATGGTCGTGATCGACGTGCTCGACGTCGGCGTGCACGGCCTCGGCTACACCGCGCTGTGGCCCGGCATCGGCATATTTCCGGACTGGGTGCGCAAGCAGGAATTCGGCATCCAGAACCGCAATGTGGTGGTCAAGGACGGCATCGTGCACTGGAGCGATTCGTTAAAGCTGGAAGCGAAACCGATGATCGGCGTGATCGGCGTCGCGCCGGTGGCGGGCGGCACGCTGACGGTCGACAACGGCGTGCACGGCGGCAACCTCGACATCCAGGAAGTAACGAATGGCAACCGCATCATGTTTCCGGTGTTTCACGAAGGCGCGTACCTGTATTTCGGCGACGTGCACGCGCTGCAGGGCGACGCCGAATGCAACGGCATGGGTGCGATCGAGATTCGCGGCCATCTGAAACTGAAGGTCGACCTCAAGCCCGCGCCGCGCCGCATGACGTGGCCGCGCATCGAAACGCCGACGCATATCTGCACGGTCGGCTGCGCGCGGCCGCTCGACGACGCGCTGCGCATCGCGTTCGAAGAGATGGTGTACTGGCTCGAAGAGGAGTTCCGCATTCCCGGGCCGGAGGCTTATATGTTGCTCGGACAGATCGCCGAGGCACGCTGCACGCAGATGGTGAACCCCAAGTACACGTATGTGTGCAAGGTAGCGAAGAAGTACCTGCCCAAAAGGTGATGCGCAACGCAGCGCCGCGCGGGCGCGTCCCGACCGTGCGGCAAAGCCCTGCAACATGCACCGGTAATGAACGATAATCGAACGCTCGCCACGTAATCCGCAGACGGTGTTCGATGCACACAGATCAAGCCGCGCCGCGCGCTTCGCTAGCCTTTGTCGCGCTGGCCTTCGCGTTCGTCATCAATATGCTGGGCACCACGCTGCCCACCGCGGTCTATCGCTACTATCAGCTGGCTTACGGCTTCACGCCGGCCACCATCACGGTGATTTATGCGAGCTACGCGGTCGGTGTGCTCGGCGCACTGCTGCTGGTCGGCAACTGGTCCGATCAGCTCGGCCGCAAGCGGATGCTGATGGCA
>Ga0310813_10001812_pt1 | contig 12933 bp, 14 predicted proteins | sample YN3metagenome_FD_203086 | JGI IMG/M metagenome (GOLD analysis project Ga0310813, IMG submission 203086) | Soil microbial communities from experimental microcosm in Duke University, North Carolina, United States - YN3 | ecosystem: Engineered > Artificial ecosystem > Soil microcosm > Unclassified...
CCACATACTGGCGGCCCTGCACGTGAACCTTCGTGACCAGCGGACAGGTGGCATCGAGCACGTCGAGGCCACGCTGTTCGGCATCCCGCTCGACGCTTTGCGCGACGCCGTGCGCGCTGAAAATGGCGACCGCGCCCTCGGGCACCTCATCGAGTTCTTCGACAAAGCGAGCGCCCTTTCTGCGCAGGTTATCGACCACGTGCCTGTTGTGGACGATTTCGTGGCGCACGTACACGGGTGCGCCGTGTTGCTGCAACGCACGGTCGACGATTTCGATCGCGCGTACAACACCCGCACAAAAGCCGCGGGGTTGAGCAAGGATGACTCGCATAGGCTGGCGAACTCCGACTGACGCGGGTTTGCGACGAAACCGGTAAAAACGACTCGATCGCCGCGTCCATATATTAGTTGACGTCTTAAAACCGACAAAAAGCCACAGGTTGAAGACCAAACGCGCATTCTAACGCTAACCCGGCTCCTTTGCTTTATGCGCGTGCTCTTTGGTCGTGCGACCCTGGCAAAAATGACTCAATGCGCTGCCTGCCGGGAAACATTTAAAATAGGCGGCTGCGCGGCAACTGTTACTGCCGCATTCTGAATGTGGAATCTAGAGGCTCGCTGGATGGAAGTCCACCATTACGACTATTGCGAACATCGCGCTGTTGCATCTGCGCCGCAGCTGCACGCAGCGCATCAATCGGCGGACGGCTGCGCTGTTGCGGCGCCGCTGCCCGGGGGCAAAGCATGAGCGTCGTGATCCTCTTCGTACTGGGCTGCGTGTCGCAGCTGATCTGGCTGGTGCTGCTGTTCGGGCGCGGCGGCTTCTGGCGTGCCCGTCCGGCCCCGCTGATGCCGGCGCAGGCGCGCGACGCGTGGCCCGCGGTGGCCGCGGTCGTGCCGGCGCGCAATGAGGCGGACGTGATCGCGCAGGCGGTGACTACGCTGCTGCAGCAAAATTACCCGGGCGCTTTCCATGTGGTGGTGGTCGACGATCACAGCACCGACGGCACCGCCGACGCCGCCCGCGCCGCGGCGCTCAAGCTGCAGTGCCCCGACCGCTTGACGGTGATCGGCGCCAAGCCTCTGCCGGCTGGCTGGTCGGGCAAGGTGTGGGCGCAGTCGCAGGGTATCGCGGCGGTCGGCTCGCTGGGCCTGCCGTGCGACTACCTGCTGCTGACGGATGCCGACATCGCTCATCCGGCCGAAGCCGTCACCCAGCTGGTGGCGCGTGCCGACGCTGAACAGCGCGACCTCGTTTCGCTGATGGTGCGGCTGCGCTGCGACTCGTTCTGGGAAAAGGCGCTGATCCCCGCATTCGTGTTCTTTTTCGCGAAGCTGTATCCGTTTTCGTGGGTCAACGATCCGCGCAATCGCACGGCGGCCGCGGCCGGCGGCTGCATGCTGGTGCGCCGCTCCGCGCTCGAGGAAGCGGGCGGCATCGAGTCGATCCGCGCCGAGCTGATCGACGACTGCAGCCTGGCGGCGCGCATCAAGCACCGCGGCGACGGGCGCCATCCGATTCGGCTCGATGTGGCGGCGCGCAGCATCTCGTTGCGGCCCTATAACGACTGGCGCGAAATCTGGAACATGATCGCGCGCACCGCGTTCACGCAGTTGCACTATTCGCCGTGGCTGCTGGCCGGCACGCTGCTGGGCATGACGATCATCTATCTGGTGCCGCCGGTCGTCGCGCTGGTGTTGGGCCCGCTGGGCTGGCCCGCGTGGCTCGCCTGGGCGTCGATGTGCTTCGCCTACGCGCCGATGCTGATCTACTACGGGCGTTCGCTGTTGTGGGCGCCGTTTTTACCGCTGGTGGCGCTGTTCTACGTTAGCGCCACGCTCGGTTCGGCGGTGCGCTACTGGCGCGGCAAGGGCGGGCAGTGGAAGGCCCGCGTGCAGGCGCCGGTCCAGGACCGATAGGACGACCCGCCCGATGACCCTGCGCCGCCTGCTCTTCGTGCTCGTCGTGCTGTTCGCGTCGGCGCAAGGCGCGCTGGCCGACGAACAACCGGGCAGCGCGCCCTCAGCAGCAGGCACGCAAGTCAACACGGAATCGCAGAACGACGCCGCGCCGCGCATCGATCGCATCTCCGACTACCTGACGAAAAAATTCGGCCTGGCCAAGGAGAAGGCGGTGCAGATCTCGGGCGCGGTGCGAACCGCTTCCGAGAAGTACGCGCTGCCGCCGGCGCTGCTGCTGGCGATCATCTCGATCGAATCGCGCTTCAAGGAAAAGGCGAAGGGCAAGAACGGCGCAACCGGCCTGATGCAGGTCGTGCCCAGCGCGCATCGGCCGCTGCTGAAGAACGTCAAGGATCTGACCGAGCCGGACACCAATATCGAGGTCGGTTCGGCGATCCTGTATGGCTATGTGAAGTCCGCGGGTGGCGATCTGAATGCGGCGCTGAAGAGCTATGGCGGCTCGAAAGCTTATGCGGAGATGGTCGGGGTGCGGGTGAAGACGTTCGCATCGGTGGTCGACACGCCGGGCGACGCGGTTGCGACGGCGCCCGCCACGTTGCAGATGGCCGCCTGTGACAGGCGCTGGACGACGGTGTGCATCGGCCCGGTGGTCGCACCCGCCAGTGCCCCCGACGCGCTGGAAGGCTTGCAAGCCATGCCACAGGCAGTGGCATTGCCGGATGTGGTGGTGCCGCTCGTGCATTGAAACTCGCGCATTGGCCTCGCGCATATCGCATCGGCAGTGCCGGCGCCGCGGTGGCGCCTGATGCAGCGGCCGCACTGCGTTGTCCGCAGCGCGACGCCGCAAACCCCTACCGCTGCGTCAGCATCATGTACAACTGCACTACCATATCGGGCGAGAACGTAAACGGCACCCAGCCGTGACCTGTATGCCGCATCACCAGCAGACGGTCACCGTTCGACTGCTTCTGCACGGCCATCATCGGGTTTTTCGTCGAGACGAAGCGCCAGCCCGGCGGCAGATTGGTCGGCGCTTCGGGCTGCATCGACGCGCGCGCATTCGAAAGCTCCTCGATCAGCTGGCCAAGCTGCAGCGGATGCAGCGATACCGTCTGGCCGTTGACCGATAGCACGATTTCGTTCTGACTTGGCCGCTCGACGTGCAGCGTCGGTTTTGCATCGGGTGCGTGCTGCGTGTCGGCGGTATCGGGCGTGTTGGTCGCGACGGCGTCGTCCGCTACGTCGGACTGTTCGCGCGCGCGGTCGTCATCGGCGCCATGCTGCGCGGTGCCGGCGGCTGCCGCGTCGACCGGCGCCGCATCGCTGCGGTCGCCGGGCGGTGCCGCAACCGCTGCTGCCGCGCTATCGGCCTGCGCTGCAGCCGCAGTGGCTGCAGCGGCCGCGGCGAGAATGAGATCATCGACGCTCGCCTCGAGCGCACCGATCTGTTCCTGAAGGTTCATGCGCAATTCTCTGATAAGACGCGCGATTTTACCCGGTGATGCAGCGCTTTGAGCCCGGCGAACCTGTCGACGTTGTAACAAAATGCAGCATGGCGTGTGAGCCCCCCATGCGCCACCGGTGCGGCGCCACTACGCTCACTTCACATACCCGGCTTCGCGAAACCATTGGAGCGCATCCTTGAGCCCCTCCCGATAAGGCCGCGCGCGATAGCCCAGTTCGCGCTCCGCTTTCGCCGACGAAAAATACATCTTGTTCTTCGACATGCGCAGCGCGTCCACCGTGACGAACGGTTCGCGCTTCGTCACGCGCGCGACAGCTTCCGCGCCGATTGCGAGCGGATACAGCGGCCAGCGCGGCAGCGCGAGGGTCGGCGCCTTGCGGTTGGTCATCGCTGCGATATCGGCGAGCATCTGCTGCAGCGGCAGATTTTCGCCGCCGAGAATGTAGCGCTCGCCGATCTTGCCGCGCTCGAGCGCAAGAAAATGCCCCGCAGCGACATCGTCGACGTGCACGAGGTTCAGGCCCGTATCGACGAACGCCGGTAGTTTGCCGAGCGCCGCCTCGACAATGATGCGCCCGGTCGGCGTCGGCTTCACGTCGCGCGGGCCGATCGGCGTCGACGGATTGACGATGATTGCCGGCAGTCCATCCTGCGCGACCATCCGCTCGACCGCACGTTCCGCCAGCACCTTGCTGCGCTTGTACACGCCGATCGCCTGTTGTGGCGTCATCGGCCTTGTTTCGTCTACCGATTCGCCCGAGTCCGTGACCTTCAGTGTGGCGACGCTGCTCGTATAGACGATGCGCTCGACCCCTTCTTTCAGCGCCGCGCGCATCGTCGCTTCGGTGCCTTCGAGATTGGCGCGTTCGATTTCGCTCGGGTCGGGTGCCCACAGCCGGTAGTCGGCCGCGACGTGCAGCAGGTAGCGCGCGCCGCGCAGCGCGGCGCGCATCGACGCTTCGTCACGCATGTCGCCAACCGCGACTTCCGCGTCGAGCCCTTCGAGGTTGCGGCGCGGACTGGTGGCGCGTACCAGCACGCGCACGGCAAAGCCTTTCTGTTGCGCAATGCGCGCCACCGACGAGCCGACGAAGCCGGACGCGCCGGTCACGAGCACGAGATCGCGATTCTGATCAGTCATTCCTGTTGGGTCCCCGCGTGACAGTCGTCGGATTGTACGTGGGCGGCGCGCGGCGTGTCGCGATCCGTGACGGCCATGTGATGCAACGTTGTTCGGCAAACGGACCGCGACGCGACTAGAATGCCCGCGTAAACGACTGTCAGGAGAAGAGAGCATGACTAGCACGGATCTCGATTCGCGGATCGAAACGTACTATGTGCGCGTCAGGGGCGTCGTGCAAGGCGTGGGCTTTCGCCACGCGACAGTGCGCGAGGCGCACGCGCTCGGTATCAGGGGATGGGTGGCGAATCTGGAAGACGGCTCGGTCGAGGCGATGCTGCAGGGTCCCGCCAATGCAGTGGACCGGATGCTGTCGTGGCTGCGCCACGGGCCGCCCGCGGCGCGCGTCACCGAAGTGAGCGGCGAAGAGCGCGCGACCGACAAGCGCTTCGAACGCTTCGAGCAGCACTGACGCGCGGCACGGCGGAGGCCACAGCGGCGGCGCACGTCGCGACAGCCGCTACCTCGGCGCCTGACAGCATGGACAGCGATCGACGTCACTAGCCGCAGCGGCGCGCGGCAGCGTCCGCGCAGCCCGCATGCTCACCGTGCGACCAGCAAGCTCTCCGCAAACCCCCAATCCTGTTCCACCCACTGCTGCTCGCATGCGAAGCCGGCATCGTCGGCAATCGCTTCGAGTTCGTGCGCGCGATATTTGTGGCTGCTTTCCGTCCAGATCGTCTCGCCCGCTTCGAGCGTGACGTTCAGCTGCGCGCCGCGAATCTGCGCGCTGACACGGCGCTTCGCGCGCAGATGCATCTCGATGCTGCGCGCGTCCGGATTGAAGCGGGCCACGTGCTCGAACGCATCGAGTTCGAAGTCGCCACCGAGCTCGCGATTGATGCGCGCCAGCAGATTCAGATTGAACGCAGCCGTCACGCCGATCGGATCGTCATACGCGGCGACCAGCGTGGGCACCGGTTTTTCGAGGTCGGTGCCGAGCAGCAGCGCATCGCCGGGCACGAGCATGTTGCGGATATCGCGCAGGAAGCGTGTCGCCGCGAGGCGCCCGAAGTTGCCGATCGTGCTGCCGAGAAACAGCACCAGCAACGGCTCGTTGCGCGCGCGTTTTTTGCTGACTTCCGCGAGGCCGGCGAGATAGTCGCGCTCATAGCCGACGATCGACAAGCGCTCGAGATCGCCCAGTTCGCGGCGACATAATTGCAAAGCGGTGCGCGAAATTTCAATCGGACAATACGAGGTCCGCTCGGTCGGCCGCTTCTTGCACAGCGCCTCGAGAATGCGGCGCGTCTTGCGGCCGCTGCCGCTACCGAGCTCCGCGACGATCGCATCGTGCGGCACGTGCGCGACGATATCGGCCGCGTGCCGCGCGAGCAGTCGCTCTTCGGCGCGCGTTACGCCGTATTCAGGCAGTGCAGTGATCACTTCGAAAAGCGCGGAGCCCACCTCGTCGTACAGATACTTCGACGGCAGTTCCTTTTGCGGCGCGCGGGTCAGGCCGGCGCGCACGGCTGCGGCGAATTCCGGCGAGACGTCGTGCGATAGGGCTGGCTGGGTCATGTGTGCTCCATGTTGTCGAGTTCGGGGACGGCATACGGTGAAGCAGGTGATGCGCGGCACTACGATGCCTGAGCGGGGCGATGGCGTGCCGTCACTTCGAGAAGGCACGCCTCGGGAGATACAACGGCCGGTTATTGCGGCATGAAGGACGCTTCGTCAAGCAAGAATCGCGCTTGCACGTGACGACGATGTGTCCTGCGGTGGATGAGCCTGAAAAGGCGCGAAAGTTACTTTCTACCTCATTGCGCGAAAGCGTGCACGCATCCATTCGTATGGCCTTTTAGCCTGAGCGGCAGGCGACGCGTCTAGAATGCGGGCTGACGCGCAGCGCCACGGCGACGCAATGCGAAGCCGCGTATGATGGCGCGCTGCCTGCACCCAGCTAAAACGAACCACACCGCAGCACAGTCGAACCAGAGCTTGCATGAATCCTCATCCAGCCGCCGCAGAGCCGGCCGCGCCGCGCATTCGCACTAGTCGCGCGCGTCTTGCACGTTCCGTTCCCGACCGCGGGCCATGCCGATGAACGCGTACCAGCCCGGGCGCGGCATCGCTTTTTCAGTCGGCGCTTCTGCGCTGTTTGCGCTGCTATCCGTTTACACAAAGTTGCTCGCGCCACTCACGGGGCTCGACATCTTCGCGTGGCGCGTACTGTGGACCGCGCCCGGTGCATTGCTGCTGATCGCGCTGCGTTCGCGCGCGCCGCTGTTGCGTGCGCTGATGGCGCGCGCGTTCAGCGAGCCGCGCACTGCGTTCGCGCTGGCCGTCAGCGCAGCGCTGCTCGGCGTGCAGTTGTGGGTGTTCCTGTGGGCGCCGCTGCATGGTCGCATGCTCGAAGTGTCGCTCGGCTATTTCCTGTTGCCGCTGACGATGGTGCTGACCGGGCGCTTCTACTATCACGAACGGCTCGAGCCACTGCAGTGGGCGGCGGTCGGGTGCGCGGCGATCGGCGTTGCTCACGAGCTATGGGCGACCGGCGCGTTCGCGTGGCCGACCATGCTGGTAGCGCTCGGCTATCCGCCGTATTTCGTGCTGCGCCGTCGCATCAACGCGGATTCGCTGACGGCGTTCGCGCTCGAAATGTCGCTGCTGTTTCCGGTGGCCGCGGTGATGGCGGTGCGCGGCGGTTCGCTGGCGCTGCTGTCGGGCCGCATCGATATGTGGATCCTGTGGCTGCCGGGTCTTGGCGCGCTCAGTACCGTTGCGCTCGCAACCTATCTGAAGGCGAGCCGCTTATTGCCGATGGCGCTGTTCGGCATCCTGGGCTACGTCGAGCCGGTGCTGCTGGTGCTGGTGTCAGTGACGCTGCTGGGCGAGCCGCTCTCTGCGCAGCAACTTGCGACCTACGTGCCGATCTGGATCGCGGTTGCGTTGACGGCGCTGCATGGTGTGCGGCTGGTGCGCTGGCCGGCGCGCGGGTGAGCGCGCTGGATCTAAAGACTGACAGGTCGGACGCGCGCTCATTGTGCGTCGTTCATCGAGCCTTCGATTGCGCCGCACGAGCGCCACATTAACGCCGACCTCGTGCCGCCACAGCGTGCGTGCTGCCATGCGTGTGCCCGGTCTTCGCTTCGATCGCGTCGCGCAGCGCCGGCCGCCAGCCGATACTGAAGAGCGCCTCGGCAAACACGAACAACGGTCCGATCATCAAGCCGATCAGATCGTCGATAAATGCGGGTTTGCGGTGCTCGTAGGCCGCGTGCCCGACGAACTGGAAGATCCAGCCGATCGCGAACAGGCCCATGCCGCTCGCCAGCCAGACTGCGGTGGACTGCGCCGCGAGCCACTGTCCGCAGGCCACACATAGCACCGACAGCACCGCCATCATCGCGCCGAGCGCGACGTCGAGCGCCAGGTAGTAAAGCGTGCCGGCGATAAACAGCGCCCACGCCGGCGAGACGGCGACCGGCAACGCGCCGAAGGTGGAGGCCGGCCGGCCGAGCAGCACCGCAAGCGCGAGCACGATCAGTGGAATGCCGACGCAATGCGTGGCGATGTTGCGCCGGTCGCGATGATAAGCCGCGTATTGGGCAAGTTGTTCGGTCAGCGTTCTCATGGATGCCGCTCCGTCGTCAAAGCCATCATAATCGCGGGCGGCGTGCGTTGAAACTTTCGCGTACCCGACATTCCGACAGTGTTTCGGGGTTTGCCTCTAGTGGCCAGATCATGACCTCAGCCGATCCATCGAACTCATTCGCAGCCGCAGCGCTCGAGCACAGCGTATGGTTTCGCGCAGTGCCGCAAGCGTTGCGGGCGCAACTACTTGAACTGGGGCAGGTGCAGCGCCTTGCGGCCGGCGAGCGGCTGTTCAGTCGCGGCGACCCGGACAGCGGTCTTTACTGCGTGCTGGACGGGCTGATGCGCATCGGTGCGGCAAGCGTAGCCGGCAAGGAGGCGCTGCTGGCGCTGATCGAGCCGGTGAACTGGTTTGGCGAGATCACGCTGTTTGACGGCGGCGCGCGAACCCATGATGCGTATGCCGAGCGCGCGTCGACGCTGTTTCACGTGCCGCGCGCGGCGCTTGTCGCGTTGCTCGGGCACAGCCCGGAATACTGGCGGCAATTCGGCCTGCTGCTGACGCACAAGCTGCGTCTCGCATTCGACGCGATCGAAGAGGTCGCGCTGTTGCCGGCCGCGCAGCGCGTCGCGCGGCGGCTGTTGTTGATGTCGGGCGGATATGGTGCGGCGGGAGCCTCGCGGCGCGTCCTGAAGGTGGCCCAGGAAGATCTCGCGTTGATGCTGGCGCTATCGCGTCAAACCACCAACCAGATCCTTCGCCAGTTCGAAATGCACGGTGCGTTGTCGCTGCGCTATGCCGAGATTGAGATCGTCGACGCGCACAAACTCGCCGCGCTTGCCGCATTTGCCGGAGGCGCTAGCGATGCCGGCACCGTGCGCCGCAACTGAACGCGCGGCGCGCGCCGTTTAAAACGGATTGTCGATCACGCCTGGCTTGGCATCGGGTTCGTCGTGAATGCGCTCGGGCAAGTCTGCCTGCGCCTGCAATGTGGCCACCACGCTGTCGAGCGACTGCTTGAGCGCAAGGGCCGCCTGCAGCCCGCGCTTGTCGCGCGTCAGCTCGAGCGTGCCGCTGACCACAACGCGCGTGGTGCCGTTCGCGACGGTCAACGCATCGCCTTGAATGCTCAGCACGTCGGCGTCGTTTGCAAATGCGTTAAACACCTTTTAGCCCTCCCGGCCGCTGGTCTTTCAGGTTGTCGGGTATGCCCGGGAAGCGGATGCCGCTGGCCGCTTCCAGCTCATGCACGCTTTCCACGTTGTAGCGGTTCGTCGCGACATTGTCCACGACGATTGCAAACGCGAGCTGTTTGCCCGGCACGTAAATCACCTTGTACAACTGCGTCGGCACGAATACGCGCGACGCGCCGATGGTCTGCAACTGCTGGCCGACGAACAGCGGGCCGGTGACCACATAGGTGTCGTCGTACTGCAGCACCAGCTTGCGCACTGCACTCTCGATGCGGGCCCACAACCGTTCGTTGTTCTGGCGGTTTTGCGGTACCACGTTCGCTAGCGAAAACGACTGCGCCATCGCGTCGGTGTTCCACCGATTGCCAGCCGGGCTCATGTGGCCGCGATCGAAGCCGCTGCGCTTATAGTCGGCGAGCGTCGCGCCTTCGCCGGCCGGCAGTCGCGCATCTTCGAAGAACCGGTTGGTGCGCGTCATGTCTTTGGCGGCTTCGATATGGTCGCGCGTCAGGTGCTCGGCCGACCACAGCGGGCCGTGCGTGATGCCGGAGTGCAGCACCGCAAAATCCGAATAGCAAAGCATGCGCGTTTTCGGCGCCATCTTCGCGTTGGTCAGCACCGGCCATTGACCGCGCGGCGTGAATTCGCTGCACGACGGCGCGGCCACGGCATGGCCGGCTGCCGCGAGCAGCAGACAGACTAACCACTTGATCTTCATAAATCGGCAATCAAAACAGGCGGAAATGGATCGGAGGCGAAAAGTGCGCAAGTATAGCGTTGCGCGCAAGCTTTGCGGCGCACGATGTGCACTGCACCATGGATGCAAAACGACCGAGGGAGGGCAAATGGCTCAACAGCAATACACAGGAGGCTGCCATTGCGGCGCCGTACGTTTTACCGTGGATGTCGATCTGGATAAAACCATTTCGTGCAACTGTTCGATTTGCGCGAAGCGCGGGCTGATTCTCGGCTTCGCACCGGTCGACGCATTCCAGCTGCATGCGGGCGACGGCGAGACGCAGCAATACCTGTTCAACAAGCGTGTCATCCAGCACCAGTTTTGCCGCACGTGCGGCGTCGAGGCGTTCTCATACGGCAAGCTGCCGGACGGCACGCAGATGGTCGCGATCAACGCGCGCTGTCTGGACGGGGTGGATGTCGCAACGCTCAAGCCGGCGCCGTACGACGGCGCGGCTCACTAACAGTCCGGCCGCCGCGCGCGCCGGATCGACATGAAAAAGCGCCGACGTCCATGCGTTTTGCACGTGCGCCGGCGCTTCATGCATTGAGCAATGCGCGGCGCATGCAGCGCCGCTTGTGACCTCACAGGTCGAAAAGACTGTGTTCCGCGTGTACCGGCATCCGGTCGACCGCCTGCAGGCGCCAGAAACCGTTCATCGGCGCGCGTGTACGGCCGGATTCCCAAGCCGCGAGGCCTTGCGCCGAACTGACGCGCTGCCGGTTATCCACGTGCAGGCCGCGCAGTGTGCACAACGGTGTGTCGGCACTCGGCGCGCATAGCCTGGTAACGCCGTCGTCGTCGTCGTGCAGTTCGCCCCATGGGGGCAGGTCGATTCCGTCGTGGGCCTCCCGCGACCAGCGGCGCTCTTCAGTATCGAGCCACAGCACCGCATAGTCGTGATTGACCGTCGGATCTGAACCGTTGATAAGAATGGTGAGCCGCATTTCCGTTCCATTACAAAGAGCCAGTGGGCCATCATCAGTCTACGTCGGACAATACGTTATGCAAGCAAAACTGCTATCGACGGGATTGAAAAACCCAATTGGGAACGCATCGTCGAGCTTCTAGATTTAAGGCACGGCAAGGGCGCGCGCGCCTGGCCGTCGTCCCTGCGACTGTGCCGTTCTCCTCACGCGCGCTCCCCACATTACAACGCTAGACACGGAGGCTCAGATGTCGCAACTCAAGGGATCAAAGACCGCGGAAAACCTGAAACATGCATTTGCCGGCGAATCGCAAGCCAATCGCCGATATCTATACTTCGCCGCCAAAGCGGACGTGGAGGGCCAGAACGACCTGGCGGCGCTGTTCCGCTCGACCGCCGAGGGCGAAACAGGCCACGCGCATGGGCATCTCGAGTATCTCGAAGCCGACGGCGATCCGGCTACCGGATTGCCGTTCGGCAATTCGCGCCTGAATCTGCAGGCGGCCATCGCCGGTGAAACGCACGAATACACGGATATGTATCCGGGCATGGCCAAAACCGCGCGCGAGGAAGGCTTCGACGAAATCGCCAACTGGTTCGACACGCTCGCAAAAGCGGAGCGCAGCCACGCGAACCGTTATACGCGTGCGCTCGATTCGCTGGTGGACTGACCTCGTCAAACGGCGCGCATCGCGGCATGCCGATCTATATCGGCATGCTCAACGCACTGCATGCAAGCTCGTGATTCAGCCCATGAGCTTGCATGCGGTTTTGCGTGCAGCGCGGCACGCACTACAGAACGATTAAAAGGATTGAAGGAGACTGACGTGACACCCCACAAGGAAGGCAGTCTCGAAGCACCGATCCGGCATGCGCTCGACTGGCAGTCCGACAGCTTCTACGATCAGCACGCGATCGACCAGGAACTGACGCGCGTGTTCGACATTTGCGCTGGCTGCCGGCGCTGCGTGTCGCTATGTGGCGCATTCCCGACGCTGTTCGATCTGGTCGACGAGACCGATACCGGCGAAGCGCACGAGGTCGACAAGGCGCACTTCGGCAAAGTGGTCGACCAGTGCTATCTATGCGACCTGTGCTACATGACGAAATGCCCGTATGTGCCGCCGCATCAGTGGAACGTCGATTTTCCGCATCTGATGCTGCGCGCCAAGGCGGCGGTCTATCAGCGCGGCGAAGCGAAAATGCGCGACCGCTTCCTGTCGAACACCGATGCGCTCGGTCACTTCGCCGGCATCCCGATCGTCACGCAAACGGTGAATGCGGTGAACCACACTGCCGCAGCGCGCGGGCTGATGGAAAAAGCGCTAGGCGTCGACAGGGACGCATGGCTGCCGGATTTCGCGCGGCGCAAGTTTCGCACTGCGGCAAAACGCTCGCCGAAAACGCCGGTCACCGTCGGCGAACGCACACCGGGCAAAGTCGCCATTTACGCAACCTGTTATGTGAATTTCAACGAACCAGGCATCGGGCACGACCTGCTCGCCGTGCTCGCGCACAACGAGATTCCGTATGTTCTGGTGACGAGCGAAGCATGCTGCGGCATGCCGCTGCTCGAACAGGGCGATCTGCAGGGCGTCGCGCGCAAGAAGGAAAAGAACCTGCCGGTGCTGGTGAAATACGCCCGCGACGGCTACGCGATCATCGGCGCGATTCCGAGCTGCGTGTTGATGTACAAGCACGAGCTGCCGCTGATGTTCCCCGAAGACGACGCCGTGCGCGCAGTCAGCGAAGCGTTCTGGGACCCGTTCGAATACTTCGTCGCGCGGCATCGCGACGGCTTGCTGAAAACCGACTTCAACACGCCGCTCGGCAAGGTGTCTTATCACGTGCCGTGTCATGCGCGGGTGCAGAACATCGGCCGCAAGACGTCCGACACGCTCGCGCTGGTTCCCGACACACAGGTGACGGTGGTCGAACGATGCTCGGGCCATGCCGGCACATTCGGC
>Ga0310813_10001815_pt1 | contig 12915 bp, 10 predicted proteins | sample YN3metagenome_FD_203086 | JGI IMG/M metagenome (GOLD analysis project Ga0310813, IMG submission 203086) | Soil microbial communities from experimental microcosm in Duke University, North Carolina, United States - YN3 | ecosystem: Engineered > Artificial ecosystem > Soil microcosm > Unclassified...
AGCGGCTTGGCGACGAGCTTCTTCTGCACCGCCTTCTCGGTCCACTTCTTCAGCCCTTCCTGGAGGAGCTTGACGACGGGCTCCTTCGGGCGCGAAAGGAAGTGGAAGCCCAGGCCCTCGCCGTCCGGCGTGAAGAGGTACAGTCCATGGGCGCGGCCGCCCTCCGTGGGACCGCCCGCCTTGTGGAAGAACTCCGACGCCGGCCCCTTCCCCGTCGCCAGGGTCCAGACCTCCGCCGTGACCGGAACGAAGTTCGCGGCCAGTTTCTGGACCTCGTCGTCCGACCAGACCTGCTGCCGGGCGACGCAGGTGTTGATGGACGGGGCCATCTCGACCAGCCCCAGGGGATTGCCCTGATCGGACCACAGGAGGATCGGCCGGTTCAGGGCCTTGCCCTCCGCGACCGCCGCCACGAGATCCGTGCGCCAGGGGATCTTCTTCCACCTCAAGTCGTCGGCCGACGGCCGGATGAAGTCGGACCACTTCTTATAGGACTTCTCGTCGAGGACGGGCGGGGGCCAGGCGCCGGGCGGCTTGGCCGGAGGTTTCCCCTGGGCCAGGAAGACCAGCAGGCAGAGCAGGACTCTCATGTAGAGGACTAACCGCGGCGGAGCCCACCATAACGTATGTTTTCACATTTTTCCCTCGCCCCCAGAAGCCGTCACGCGGAGGGCCCGTCGGGGATCTAGTAGATGCATTCTGTCCTCTGGGGGGTGCCAATGACCGATACTCAAGTCAAACCTCGCCGGGCGACCGACCCGCTCAAGATGGACCACCGGCACTTCGCCGAGCTTTTCCGCCAGTTCCGGAAGCTCGAGGCCGACGACTACGAGAAGAAGGTGGACCTCTTCCGGATCCTGACGGACCACCTCGCCGCCCATGCGACCCTGGAGGAACAGCTCTTCTACCCCGCCCTCGAGACCAACGTCCCCCCGGATCAACGTCGGAAGGTCCTGGAGGCCCGCGAGGAGCACAAGATCGTCAAGACGCTGCTCGAAGAGCTGGCCGAGCTGGGCCCCGAGGACGCGGCCTTCGACGCCAAAATGAAGGTCCTCGCCGACGAGATCGCCCGCCACGCCAAGGAGGAAGAGCGGGACCTCTTCCCGCTCTTCAACGGCCTCCCCGAAGAACAACGCGACCCGCTGGTCCGCCGCCTCGCCGCCCGCGAGGATGAATGGGGGGTCGGCCGCGAACTGAAGCAATAATTTCCCCGCGCCTCCGTTCCACTGGGGTCCCACGACGGAGGCCAAGCATGATCGCATCCCTGCTGGCGCTGGCGCTGCTCACCCAGGATCCCGCCGGGGATGTCGACCGCCTGAACGCCGACATCGCCGCCCTCAAGGCCGTGCGGCCCCGCTGGCGCGAGATCCCCTGGAAGAGCTGCCTCCTCCAGGGGCTGAAGGAATCCCGCGAGAAGAAGAAGCCGCTGATCCTCTGGGTCTTCATCGACCGCCCCGTCGACGACGCGCGCTGCTGAGTGTTCGCGGGCGCCGCCCGGGAGGCGGTGTTCTCGCAGCCCGACGTGATCCGCCAGGTGCAGGCCGGCTTCATCCCGGTCGCCCTCAAGGCCGGTCTCGTCAACAATCCCGGCAACGACGACGAAGGCCGACTCTATCGGGAGATCCAGCGCTCCATGCCCGCCCCTCAAGGCATCGCGGTCGCCAACGCCGACGGCCGCGTGCTGGGCTGGGCGCTCTCGTTCGACGCGCCGACCCGCATCGAGGACTTCCTCGATCGTCAGGCGAAACGCTACGAGCAGTTCCCCGACGCGGCGCATCCCGTCGCGGTCGAGCGCTACATGAAGTATCCCTCGGACAAGATGAACGAGGTTCCCGACGCGGCGGCGGCCGCTCCGACGGCCCTCGCGCACCCGGCGGGACGGGCTTGTCCCGCGACCCCGCGGGTTCCGAAAGGAACGCTCCTCGCGCGGGTCGTCGGCCGCGCCCTCGGGGCCGATGGAAAGCCGATCGCCGACACCGTGCGGCAGGAACACTACGTCGAGGACCGGCTGGAGATCCCGACGGGACCGCAGGAAGCCTTCGCGCGCGGGGTCGCGGAAGCCGGCGAGCAGCGCTGCGCCATCCCGGAGGCGCTGGTGAAACTCTTCGTCGGCCATGCGTTCCTCGGCCAGTTGGATGTGGACCCGCAGATCCACCCAAGCGCCCGCTCGGCCTTCGAGCTCTGGGCGAAGAAGGTGAAGGACGGCATCTATCGGATCGAAGGCCGCTCCGAGTTCTCCGGCGGCCAGGACGACAAGACCGGGAACGGAGCCAATGACGGGCGCCAGTGGCAGCACCGCGTCACGCTGACCTGGGAGGGCTTCGTGGAGCTGCAGGGTTTGCGGATTCGCCGCGCGTCGCTGCTCGCCCGCGGCACGGAGAAGCTCACGTGGAAAAACCCCTTCGCGAAAATGATGGGTGAAGAGGACGTGGCCCATCTGCCGGCCGGACGCGCGATCGACTTCGACGGTCGCGTCGTCTACGGTCTGCTCGCCGAGCCCGTCCCCGACGCCGAGGCGGGCGAGCCGGAGGCGCAGCCCGGCAATCCCCCGCAGTCGCTGCGGGACAAACTTGGGGAACTGGGTCCGGCGGTTCAGACCTTCGCGAGGGGCGGAGGAAACCTGCAGTCGCTGCAGCCGGAGCTGGAAAAGCTGCAGCACTGCCTGGAGCGTCGCGATTTCGCCGAAGCGGAGAAGCAGGCCGAGAAGATCCGGGAGCTCGTCGGGAAGAAGTAGGCTCAGCGGCCCGGAGGCTTAAGGAACTCCAGCAGGTCGGCGAAGTCCTGCGCCTTGAGATTGTTCTCGATCCCTTCCGGCATGAGCGACGCGGGCCAGGCCTTGATCTCGGCGATGTCGCGCCGCAGGATCGTGCTCTCTTCGCCTCCCGCCCGTCGCAGCGTCACGCCCGCCGGAGTCTCCGTCGCGAGGATCCCGTTCACGGTCTCGTTCGACGTCGTCCGCACCACGTAGACCTGGTAGGACGGATCCATCGCGCGGTTCGGGTCGAGGATATCGACCAGGAGCGCCGAGCGCTCACGGCCCAGCACGCCCTCCAGGTCGGGCCCGACCTTGGTCCCCTGCCCCGCCAGCCGGTGGCAGGTCGCGCAGCTGGTCTGATAGACCTTTTCGCCGCGAGCGCGATCGCCCTTCAATCCCGTCATCTTCGCCGTGATCTCGCGGATCAGCTCCTCGCGCTCCTCCGACCCCTTCGGCGCGAGCAACGGCTTCGCGCGATTCCGGACCGCGGCGTCGGGATGCCGCAGCAGTTCGCTCCGATGGAAGGCCTCCAGCTCGACCGCGCGGAGCGCGCCCTTCTCCAGGCGCTCGAGAACGGCGGCCACGCCCTCGGGGCGCCGAAGCAGCGAATTCAGGACCTCGCGCCGGACCGGGACGGTCAGGTTCGCCCAGTTACCGGGCATCGGGAACTTCGGCGTCGCCCGGATCGCGGCGATCTGCAGATCCTGCGGCTCCTTCGGCGTCACCAGCTCGGAGAAGTCGGACGGCGCCAGCAGCGCCAGGAGCCCGATCGCCTCCACGCGCTCCGTCACGGGCTTCGCGGGATCTGCCAGCGCCTGCCTTGCCGAGGCCACCCAAGCGGCCGCCGGCTCCAGAAGGACGTCGAGCGTCATCCCCGCCCGCCGCAGAGCCGGCAGGCAGGACAGCGCCTCGCGCTGCCAGGCTCGCGGCTGCTGGCCGCCGCTCGCCCGCTGGAGCCATGCCGCCACTCGCGGCTCGCTTCGTTCCGCCGCGATCGCCTGGGCGAGGGAGCGGACGAGCTCCAGCGCGCCCGGCTCGGGACGCTCCAGGAAGTCCCGCGGAAGCGCGGCGACCCACTCCACCGGCGCGTGACCCGCGGCGCTGAGAAGCGCCGAGCGCATCCACGGGTCGGCCGCTCCCCGGATCGTCATCCGCACGACGCAGTCGAACGCGTCCTTCGTCCGCAGCTCTCCCAGCGTCAGCGCCAGCTGGAAGCGCACTCGAGGCTCGGGATCCTCCTCCCGCTGTAGCACGGCCTTCAGCAGCGCTTCCGACGACGCCAGTCTCGGCTCGGCGAGGCGGATGCCGTGCTCGCGCAGCCCGCCCTCGCGGTCCTCCAGCGCCCGGAGAATCTCCGCATCGGAAAGCGCCGACAAGCCCTCGAGGGTCCAGAGCGCATGCAGGCGGCCCAGCGGGGACGTCGACTCCTTCGCCAGCGCCCGGAGAGACTCGACGGCCGCCTGGTCCTGCCGCTCGATCAGCAGCCGCTGCGCCGTCGTGCGCCGCCATCCGTTGGGATCGTCCAGGGCCGCCACCAGTTCGGCCGCCGTCGCGCGGCTCATGTGGGGGCGCTTCGCCGTCGGCGCCGCTTCGTGCACGATGCGGTAGATCCGGCCGCAGTCCTTCCCCGCGGCCATGTCGAGCTTCTTCTGGATGTCCTTGGGGATGTAGTCCGGGTGCTCGATCACGGCCCGATACATGTCGCAGACGTAGAGGGCTCCGTCGGGGCCGTTGCAGAGATTCACCGGACGGGACCAAGGATCCGTGGACGCGAAGAACTCCCGGTCGGGCTCGGCCCGCGCCGCCGTGAAGCTCGCCCCGCGCGGCCGCAGCACGTCGCGGTGGACGAGGTTCATGACGGGCTCACAGACGAACGAGTTGCCCGCGTACTCCGCTGGGAAGGCGCCGCCCCGGTAGATCGTCACCGCGCAGGATGAATCCGTGTCGGTCGTGAAGACGGTATCGCGCGGGCTCGCGGGATGGAGCCGCGGGATGGCGCCGTGATCCGAGATCGCCTCCTCCACGGCGGGGACCGCCACGTGCGGCTGCCGGCGCAGCGCGCGCTGCGGCAGCACCGGATGGACGATGTGGCTGTCGTGGCGGACGATGAAGCGCCGGCCCCAGTCGTCGAAGCTGTTTCCGAACTGGGAATTGCCGGACACGGGCTCGATCTCGTCGCGGCCGGGCTTGAAGCGGAAGTCGGAATGGTTCAAGGTCACGGCGCCGATCTTCCCGCCGCTCAGCCCGTTGGAGCCATAGATCCAGTTGTCGATGCCGAACTGGAGGCCGTTGACGACGTGCTGCGCATTCTGGCGGCCGAAGCCCCCGAAGACCGTGCGGCGCTCGTCGGCCTTCCCGTCGCCGTCCGTGTCCTTCAGGTAGAGGACCTCGTAGGCGCAGGTCGCGAACACGCCGCCCTTCCAGCAGAGCAGCCCGGACGGGAACGGGACGTTCTCCGCGAACACGGTGGAGCGGTCCATGCGGCCGTCGCCGTCCGTGTCCTCGAGGAGGCGGATCGTGCCCGAGGGCGAGCCCAGCGGGTAGTCGCGCATTTCCGCCACGAAGAGCCGGCCATCCTCATCAAAGGCCAGCGCGACCGGGCTGACGACCTGAGGCTCGGCCGCGACGAGCTCGACCCGGAACCCGGAGGGAACGCGGAAGCTGCGGACGGCCTCGGCGGCCGGCAGGGGCCCGCGTTTCTCCTGGGCGGCGCCCAGCAGCAGGATCAGAAGCGCGGGCCACTTCATGACGCCAGCTCCTGAAGCATCGTCACGATCTCGTCGGCGACCGCCTCTCCGGTCCCGGGTTCGGCGAAGCTGTGCAGGCCCGTCCAGGTCTGGTATCCGCCCAGGTCGAAGGCCTTGCGGTCGGGCAGATACCCGATCCAGTCGTTGGCGAGCTCCGCGATGTACGTGTAGCGAAACGGCGAGCGGCGCTTGATGTCGAGGCCCAGGGTGGTGAAGTACTCGGCCGGCACCCCGACCACGGCGACGTCGCCGATGCGGACCGCCTGCAGCCAGGTCTTGCGCAGCTCGCCCTGACGCGGTCGGAGCACGTCGCGCTGGTCGCGGAAGACCTGGATGAAGCCCTCCGCGTGGTTCCCGGCCCTCTTCTTACAGTAGGTGCTTACCGCCTCTTCCTCGCGGGAGTCGTCGAAGCGGCGGACCCGGTAGGAGAACTCCCGCTTGATCGCCGCAAGGGAGCGGACCGGACGCGGCTCCGCCTTCGCGAAGGCCTGCTGGACGGCAGCCTTGATGCGGAGGACCGCTTCGACGCAGGGCACATTCAGGTTGTGCGTGGAGCCCGACGCGCCTTCGAGGAACTGCACCACGCCGCCGAGGTCGCCCTCGAGCTCCTGGGCGGCCAGCCCGTAGAACGACGGAGAGCGGACGCCGCCCTGCCGGGTCCCGATCGTGTGCGTCGAATGGTTGAAGAGCGTCGCGATCGGCTTCCCGTCGGCGCCGCGAAACGACAGCAGCGGCAGCTCGGGATCGAAGGGACCCGTGGGCCGGACTACGTCGTCGCGCGGGCCGATCCAGTAGATCGCGCCGTCCTTGAGGAGCAGGCGCGAGTTCATGCCGACCGACGACTCCTCGCCGCGCGCGAAGAGGAAGTCCGCGTCGGCGCGCCGGGCCCAGGCCTCCCGCACCGCCTTCACGACGCCGTCGGCGCTCCGCTTCGCGAAGACCTCGTCGCGGGCGTAGCCGTGGATCGTGCAGGAGGACGGCGCGTGGTGCGTGTGGGTGCAGTTGATGAGGATGTTGGCGAACGGGATCCCGCAGGTCTTCTCGATCTCGGCCGCGGCGGCGTCGAGCAGATCGCGGTTCATCATGAGGACGTCGCAGGCCGCGATCGCGATCGCGCCGGAGCCGGGCGCCTCGACGACGACGGCGACCGCCCGGAGCTTGCCTTCCTGGCCCTTGGCCTTGCCGGCGTGGATGGAACCGCCGATGACCATGGCGTCGTCGGCCTCGAGGTCGACGGCGGCCGCGCCGACCTTGAGCCGGACGGCGCCCGGGGACGTCCGCGGCGGCGGAGCGGAGCATCCGAGCAGGAGAACGAGGCAAGCGCTCGCGACGGTCCGGGTCATCAACATCGCCCAATCTACGGCCGGGGGCCGTACGGAAAACCGTCGTCCCCTCTATGAAATTGCGCGGCCGTCAGTATATAGGAAGGGCTCCGGCGCCTCCATTAGGCGCGTCGCGCGGCGCAACTAACCATATTTACATGCGTTTATCTATTTTTCTTGACACCTCCCGCCGCTCCGGCGTATATAGAGCCGCAATGAAGACGTTGGTGACGCCCGGGCGAATGCAGATCTCCTGCTGTTGCTGTTGTCCCTGTACGCAGGGAGCCGATGGCAGGGGTCTTCATGCTGCCGCCGGGGCGTAACACGGTCCCGCCCCCACCCGAACGCTGAAACCCGCCCCCGCCGGACGCTCCCGCCCCTCTCGCAGGATTGTTTTTTCCCGGGACCGGCTAAAAAGGAATCTCATGAAGTCTCCGATAGGGAATGTCGTCGTTGCCGCGCTGGCCGCCGCCTTCCTGCTTCCCGCCGGCTGCCAGGACAAGCAGGAGACCGCGCTGATCAACGTCTCGTACGACCCGACCCGCGAGCTCTACAAGGATCTCAGCGCGACGTTCTCGAAGGCCTACCTGCAGACGAGCGGGCATAAGGTGACGATCAACAATTCCCACGGCGGCTCCGGCGCCCAGGCGCGGGCGGTCCTGGGCGGGCTGAAGGCGGACCTGGTCACCCTCGCGCTTGCTTCGGACATCGAAACGCTCGAGGACCGGGGCTTCGTCAAGCCCGGGTGGCAGTCGCGCTTCCCCTCAAACTCCTCGCCGTACACGTCGTCGATCGTGTTCCTGGTCCGCAAAGGCAACCCGAAGGGCATCAAGGACTGGAAGGACCTGATCCGGCCGGACGTGGCGGTCATTACGCCGAACCCGAAGACCTCGGGCGGCGCCCGCTGGAACTTCCTGGCCGCCTGGGGCTCGGTCACCCAGACCGGCGGCGACGAAAAGGCGGCCGCCGACTTCGTGCAGAAGCTTTATGCCCGCGTGCCGGTGCTCGACACGGGCGCCCGCGGGTCCACGACCTCGTTCGTCCAGAAGAAGCTCGGCGACGTCCTGCTGGCCTGGGAGAACGAAGCGTTCCTGGCCCTGAAGGAGGAGGGAGGCGATCAACTGCAGGCGGTGTACCCCGACATCACGATCCTGGCCGAACCGCCCGTCGCCATCGTCGACAAGGTCGTCGACCAAAAGGGGACGCGCGCCGTAACCGAGGAATTCGTCAAGTATCTCTACACGGACGAGGCCCAGGAGATCATCGCCCGCTGGGGGTACCGGCCGGTGGACGGGAAGGCCCTCGAGCGGCATAAGGACACCCTGCCGCCCTTCAAGAAGATGTTCACGATCAAGGAAGTCGCCGGCTCCTGGCGCGAGGCGCAGAAGAAGTTCTTCGCCGACGGCGGCGTCTTCGACCAGGTCTACCACCCGCAATGACCAAGACGAGGAACATTCCCGGGTTCAAGACGACCATGGCGGCGACGACCGCGTGGCTCGGCCTCCTCGTGCTGATCCCGCTGTCCAGCATCGTCTTCACGTCGTGGCCGCTGCCGACGTCGGAGTTCTGGAAGATCGTCTGGAACCCCCGCGCCGTCGCGGCGTACGAGCTCACCTTCGGCGGGGCCCTGATCGCCGCCGTCGTCAACGGGGGGCTCGGCCTGCTCATCGCCTGGGTCCTGGCCCGCTACGACTTCTTCGGGAAGAACTTCGTCAACTCGCTCATCGACATCCCCTTCGCCCTGCCCACCGCGGTGGCGGGCCTGACCTACTCCAGTCTCTACGGGCAGGAGGGCTGGCTGGGCCGCTTCCTGCATCCCCTGGGAATCCAGGCGGTCCAGAGCCGCCTGGGCGTCTGCCTGGTCCTGACCTTCGTCTCCCTCCCCTTCGTCGTGCGGTCGCTCCAGCCGGTCTTCGAGGACCTGGGCACGGAGTCCGAGGAGGCCGCCCACAGCCTCGGCGCCACGCGCTGGCAGGCCTTCCGGCTCGTCATCTTCCCCAGCGTCTTTCCCGCGCTCCTCACGGGGGTCGCGCTCGCCTTCGCGCGCGCCGTGGGCGAATACGGATCCCTGGTCTTCGTCGCCGGCACGAAGGACACGGAGTTCGCGCCGCTGCTGATCATGTACCAGCTGGAGCAGACGAACTTCGCCGGCGCGGCCGCGATCGCGCTCGTCCTGCTCATCGCCTCGTTCGTGATCAACGGGGGCATCAACCTGCTCTCCCGCTGGAGCCGACGCCATGAAAAGTAGGCAGGACGCGCCCGCCTGGGTCCGCCACCTCCTGGTGCTGTCGGCGCTGGGCGTGATCGGCCTTCTGCTCATCATTCCCGCCCTGAACGTTCTCTACCAGGCGTTCGGGAAGGGCATCTCCGCCTATTTCTCCGCCATCGCGGACCGGGAAACCCTCCACGCGATCTTCCTCACCAGCCTCGTCGCGGTCGTCTCGATGGTCGTGAACACGGTCTTCGGCGTGGCGGCCTCGTGGGCGATCACCAAGTACGAGTTCTGGGGCAAATCGCTCCTGATCACCCTGATCGATCTCCCCTTCTCCGTCTCGCCCGTCGTGTCCGGCCTGATCTACGTGCTGACCTTCGGGGTGCAGACCACCCTGGGATCCTGGCTCGACGCCCACAACATCCAGATCCTCTTCGCGGCGCCCGGGATCGTCATCGCCACCACCTTCGTGACTTTCCCCTTCGTCGCCCGCGAGGTCATGCCCGTCATGGAGGCGATCGGGAACGACCAGGAAGAGGCCTCGCTGACGCTGGGCGCCTCGGGGTGGCAGACCTTCCGGCTCATCACGCTGCCGAACATCAAGTGGGGGGTCATCTACGGCGTCATCCTCTGCGGCTCCCGGGCGATGGGCGAATACGGCGCCGTCTCGGTCATCTCCAGCCGGATCGCCGGCCAGACGGACACCCTGAGCCTCCGCGTGGAGAAGCTGTACCACGGCTACCAGGCGCCGGCGGCCTTCGCGGTCGCCTCCCTGCTGCTCTTCCTCGCCTTCATCACGCTCGGCATCAAGACGGCGGTGGAGTGGAAGGTCCGCCGGACCCTCGCCGAAGCCGCGCGTCGGGAGGAGCCGGCGTGAAGAAGAACCCGGAACGGACCGGTTTCCTGCCCTCCCTCGAAAAGGGGCGAGGGATGGGTACCCTTCCTCCCCGACGTTGGGTTCCGGGCTTCGGGATTCCGCATTACGAGTGTTGTACTCGGGGAGCTGCCTAGGGGAATAGATTCCGCATCTCGCGCTTGAGCCGATCCGGCCCGGGAGAGGAAGCAAGCCCCCCGGGCCCGCTCCCTGGAGCGACTCCTTTTCACGGGGAATGGGTCGGATTGGCGAGATCGGGAGGAATCTATGAACGACGCAACGACGATGACGATCATGGCGATGCTGTTGTTGACGGCTTCCGCGGCGACCGCATTCGCGGACGAGCAGGAGACTCCCCGGAAGCAGGACCCCACGACGGCGGAGCCGCAGACGACGAAAGAAGAGAAGCCCAAGGACGCCAAGCCTCAGCCGAAGGAGGAACCGGCCATCACGGTGAGCCTGCGGGACGGGATCCATTTCAGGTCGTCCGACGGCAATCTGGACAGCACGCTGGGCGGCTATATGGGCCTGCACTATCGCTACGTGTCGCAGCGCCCCGACGACAATGTCCGGACTTCCCCGGATTCCTGGTTTCTCCGCCAGGCGAGGATCGACCTGGCCGGCGCTGTCTACAAGGATTTCGACTTCCGAATCGTGATCGACATCCCCACGGGCAGCAACGGCAGCACCAGCACCGCGGCGCTCACCGACGCCTTCATCGGCTGGCGTCGCCACCCGGAACTCTCGTTCCGGCTCGGCCAGTTCAAGGAACCCTTCGGTCAGGAGCAGACGACGGGGGATCGCGTCGTCGAGTTCGCCGAGCGATCGGAGAGCGATCGGTTCACGCCGCAGCGCGACATCGGCGCAATGGTGTACGGCAGGCTGTTCGACGGCATCCTGGGCTACGAAGCCGGCTGGTTCAACGGCAACGGTCGCAGTGTCGTCGACTCGAACAAGGGGAAGGAGCTTGCCGGACGCCTGCGGGTCATGCCGTTTGCGACCGCGGACGAATCCTTCCTCTTCAAGAACCTCCGTTTCGGCGTGGCGGCCACGACCGCGTCGGTGCAGCAGTCGTCCATCAACGGCCTGGACGCCACGTCCCAGTACCTGGCGATCTTCTATCTCGACGCGACCGCGGGCACGCTGGACGGCGAGCGCAAGCGCCTGGGAGCGGAGTTCAACTGGAACAGCGGCCCCTTCGGCCTGCGCGGCGAAGCCTGGCGCCGAGTCGACCACGTCGATGTCGGCACGCTCAACAACCGGCGGCTCGACATGACCGCGTGGATCGCGTCCGCGACCTGGCTCGTCACCGGCGAGAAGAAACCCCTCGAAAGCTGGGTAGACCCCATGACGCCTTTCGATCCGTCCGAAGGGACTTGGGGAGCGCTCGAGATCGCGTTCCGTGCGGATCGCCTGAAGTTCAGCAACGAGATCTTCACCACGGGCGTTGCCAGTGCCGCGGGCAACAGCAACGGCGTCACCGCCTATACGTTCGGCTTGAACTGGTTCCTGACCCGTCACATTCGCATCTCCCCGGACCTCTTTTGGGAGGTGTACGACGACCCCATTCGGTTCTCGACGGGCCGGACGGATCGCCACTTCTTCGGAGGGATTCTGCGATTCCAGTTGGAGTTTTAGTATGCTAGTCAGTAGATTCGGGGCGGAACTGGGCGCGTCGAACGCGGCCGCCCTCTCCGCCCGCACGCTCTGGCGCGCGGCGTCTCAGGGAGTCACGGGGATCCGGGAACAGGACGACATGAGCATCGAGGTCCGGAACGTCACGAAGAAGTTCGGCACGTATACGGCCGTCAACGACGTCAGCGTGACCATTCCGTCCGGCAAGCTCGTCGCCCTGCTGGGCCCCTCCGGGTCGGGGAAGACGACGCTGCTCCGCATCATCGCCGGCCTGGAGGTCCAGGACAGCGGCACGGTCTGGATGAGCGGGGCCGACGTCAGCGACTCGCCGGCGCGCACCCGGAACGTCGGCTTCGTCTTCCAGCACTACGCCCTCTTCAAGCACATGACCGTCTTCGACAACATCGCGTTCCCCCTCAAGGTCCGGAACGCGGACAAGGCGGAGTCGGAGACGATGGTGAGGGACCTGCTCAAGCTGGTGCGCCTCGAGGGCTTCGAGGGGCGCTACCCGTCGCAGCTGTCGGGCGGCCAGCGGCAGCGCGTCGCCCTCGCCCGCGCCCTCGCGGCGAAGCCCAAAGTGCTGCTTCTGGACGAGCCCTTCGGCTCGCTCGACGCGAAGGTCCGCCTCGAGCTGCGCCAGTGGCTCCGGCGCCTGCACGACGAAATCTCCGTCACGAGCGTCTTCGTCACCCACGACCAGGAGGAGGCCCTCGAGGTCGCGGACCGCATCGTGGTCATGAACCACGGGAAGGTCGAGCAGGAAGGGACGCCGGAGGAGATCTTCGAGCGCCCGAAGACGCCTTTCGTGATGAGCTTCCTGGGCGACGTGAACATCTTCCACGGCCGCGTCGAGAACGGCAAGGCGGTCTTCCCCGGCCTGGAGGCGGCCTTCCCCGAGCACCCGCACGAGGAAGCCAAGCAGGCTCGCGCGTATACCCGGCCGCACGAGCTGGACATCGACCGCACGCCGCGCGAGGACCGCAGCATGGCCGCCACGGTCCGGCACGTGAACCCCGCGGGCGCGGTCGTCAAGGTCGAGCTGCTCCTCCGGGACCAGCACACGGTCGTGCAGGCGAACCTCAGCCGGGAGCGATACCAGGAGCTCAAGCTGCAGGAAGGGGAATCGGTGTACGTCGTTCCTCGCCAGCTGCGCATCTTCGTGGCGGAGGACGACGTCCCTCCGGTGCCCGCGGAAAGAAAGGACTGACATGGCGACGCACATCGTGCCCTACAAGTTCGACGACTTCATCGCCGACCTGGAGCTCATCACGTCGGTCGGGTCGCCGCCCGAGGACAAGATCAAGCTGATCCAGCGGAAGCTCCGGCTGCTGATCGCGACCGGCAACTTCCTGCCCTCGGAGGCCCGGACG
>Ga0310813_10001816_pt1 | contig 12914 bp, 10 predicted proteins | sample YN3metagenome_FD_203086 | JGI IMG/M metagenome (GOLD analysis project Ga0310813, IMG submission 203086) | Soil microbial communities from experimental microcosm in Duke University, North Carolina, United States - YN3 | ecosystem: Engineered > Artificial ecosystem > Soil microcosm > Unclassified...
TCCCTGCCGGACGTCATCGCCGACGATCTATACCCTGTTCGACGCGGCGAGGTCGTGGGGAGCGATGAACGCCGACCATTCCCCGCGACGGATGTGACGGCGAGCACACATTGCGACCGAGCGCCCTATTTGCGCGACGGTCGTTCAGGCGGCAGCGGGGTCAGCTCGAGCGTGGTGGTACGTCGCTCGGGCGTATTCATCCCGCGGGCGTAGGTCGCGGAGCCCGGCCGCCAGTATTTCTCCAGGTAGGCTGCACTCACGCGATCACGCAGGCGCTCGCCGCGGACCTGCACGGCGCGCACCGGGAGCTCCCGGTCCCCGACCAGGATCGCGCCGGAGGGGTCGTCGCGCCAAGCGCGGTACCAGCCGCTGGGCTTGTCGTTCCACGAACGGACGAAGACGCGATCGTCGACCACGACCGCCCAAATGCCAAGGAAACGATGGCTCCCCTGGCCGGCCCGCACCTTGAGGCTCGATTTCGATCGGATCGTCGCAAGCACGGGATCCGGGAACGACCGACGAGCACTCATGGTGTCACCCGCGGTTCCACGATCCCGGTCAGTACCTCACGACGCTGTACATCCACGCGTCGGCGCGATAGTCCCGGTCGAATGCCACCGCGCGCTTGAGGTCTTTAGAGACGCTCACGCCCACCAGCGGCCGCGACGGGCTGCCGAGCAACTGGCTTTTGCCCGGCGCCGTGAGGTGGTACAGATCGAGCGACTCCTGGGTGCGGTGCGCCGCCAGGAACACTCCCCCGTCGGCGAGCACCTGAATCGCACCGTCCTCGGCGAAGACCGACATCCACTGCGTGAACGAACCGTCGGAGAGGTTGATCGCGGCGACGCCGAGCGTGTCGGAGGTCGCGCGATTGAAGCCCGTGATGAACACGCGGCCGGACGCCGAATCGGGGACGATGCTCCACAGCGAACCGTACCAGCGCGGCTGCGGAATCTCGCGGCGTTTGCCCGCCTGCTCGACGATGATGCGGTCGCGCGACGGCGGGATCCACGCCCAGCCGTTCGCCACGCGCGCGACGTCGTAGACCGACGAATCGGTGAGCGTCAGGTCGTTGCGCACGGCGCCGGTGCGGGCGTCCATGAGCGCCATGTGCACCGCGCCCGCGACTCGCGACGCCACGGCGATCGTCACCGAGTCGGCCCAATGCGCCCTGAGCGCCGTGCCGCTGATCGCCAGGGGCGTCTCCGCGTCCGAGCCGTACGCCCGAATGGCGAACTGCACCGCCGTGTGCTGGCCGGTGGTTGGCACGACACGCCGGAACAGGAGTCGCCCGCCGTCGGGAGAGAGGATGGCGATCACGTTGTTCGATGCGTGCGCGATACGCGAATCGTTGGCGAGCTTGCCCTGAATGATGGCTTGCAGATCGGCGGCCCACACGCCGAAGTCGAGCGTTCCTTCGTCCATCACCATCTTCGATCCATCGGCCGTGACGGACACGTTCGTGAAGAGCGCGGTCACCATCGTGTCCTGAACCGTCGAGAGATGCCCGGTGGCACGATCGATCGCGATGCGGACGATCGATTCACCAGCGGCATCGCCGGCCCGGTCGAGCCACACGGCGTCGACGCTGCCGAGCCCACCGCAGGTGCACGCATTCACCACGTGATCGGCGACTTTGCCGGAGCGATCGATTACCTGCCAGAGGCCGTGCGGCTGTTGGACGATCAGCGTGAGAATCCAGCGCGAGCCCGGGATCGCCGAGAGTCCGTACAGCCCCTGTCCGGCGCCGCGCACGACGATGCTGTCGCGACGGACGCCGTCGAGTCCCGAGACTGCGATTACGTACGTCGAGTCGTTGTGCGCCGCCGGCCCGATGAGCAGCGAATCGCCCTCGGCGTAGAACGCCGCGGCGCCGGGCGTGAGAAATCGCGGCGGACCGCCGAGCGCGGAGACGAGGAAGCTTCCGAACTGTCCACCGACCGTGCCGTTGAAGATCAGATTACGGCGGTCGGGACTCCACTGCAGGCTGTACGCGGCGGTCGCGTTGTCGAGGATGGAGCGGGTCGTGGTGCCACCGACGTCCTGTTCGACCACCGAGTAGGTGCAGCCGCCGGTGCCGCACTTGCGCGTCACGAAGGCGAGCTGTTTTTCATCGGGCGAGATCGCGGGCACGTACACGCCGCCGGACACGGTGAGCTGCGTCTTTTGACCGAGCGACGCGCGCGCCTGCTTGTGCGCGAACATACCGCGCGCCGCGAATGCGGCGGTGCCGATCACGAGCACACCGGCGACGACGCTGGTCGCGAGAACGGCGGTCCGGCGCTTTGGCGGCGTCGCGGCGGCGGCTGCCGGCTGCTTGCTGCCGGCATCGAGCGCGCGGACGAAATCGCCCGCCGATGAAAACCGATCGGCCGCCGTCTTGGACAATGCTTTCGCCACCGCATCGTCGACGGCCGGGGGCAGCGTGTCGCGCAGCACGCGGAGCCGCGTCGGCTTCTCGGTCATGAGCTTGGCGATCATCGCCTGCGCGCTGCCGCCGGTGACGGGCGGCTCGCCGGCCAGCATCTCGTACAGCACCGACGCGAGCGAATAGACGTCGCTGCGAGCGTCGACGCCGCGGTCGCCGGTGGCCTGCTCGGGGCTCATGTACTGTGGCGTGCCGAGCGAGAGGCCCGTTTGCGTGAGGCGATTGCCGCCCGCTTCCTTGACGGCGAGCGCGATGCCGAAATCGGTGAGCATCGCTTCGCCTTCCTGCAGCAGGATGTTCTCCGGCTTGATATCGCGGTGCACGAGGCCTTGCCGGTGCGCATAGTCGAGCGCGCTCGCCACCTGCTTGGTGATCGCCAGCGCCTCGTCGAGGCCGAGCTGGTGCTCGCGCTTGAGCTTCTCGCGCAGTGTCTCGCCGCGCACGTACGGCAGGACGTAGTACAGCATCCCGTCCGCGTCACCCGAATCGATGAGCGTGAGGATGTGCGGATGATCGAGCCGTGCCGAGATCTTGATCTCGGTGAGAAATCGTTCGCCGCCGAGCACCGCGCCGAGCTCCGGGCGCAGAACTTTGAGTGCGACGTCGCGATCGAGCTTGCGATCGTGCGCGAGGTAGACGACGGCCATGCCGCCGGCGCCGAGCTCGCGTTGAATGGCGTAGCGTTCGCTGAGGATGGCGGTGAGGTGCAGCGACTCGGTCACGGCTTCCTTCCCGGCGTCGGGGTGGAGCGGCGGACTGCGGTGGCTCTGTGGGGGACGCGCGAAGATAGAGCCAGGCCCGAGTGGCGGCTAGCGCGGAACCCCCCACTAGAACCCGCGGGGTTGGTCCGCCAGGGTCGAGGACCGGGCACCCGAGTACATTTTCGCAATGTCGAGTCCACGCCCCGCGCGCCGTCGTGCATCCGGACGCGTCATCGCGCTCCGCGCCGCAGCATACTTCGCCGCCGCCTGGACTACGATCGCCGTCCTTGCCGCCGGTGCGTTTCCCGGGGCGTTCTCGGTGGCGCTCACGCTCGCCGTCTACTGTACGCTGCCGCTCGTCCTCTTCATACGATGGCGGGGCTGGCCGTTCTATCCGAACGGTGCGTTCCGGCTCCTCGTCGTCCGGCCCGTGCTGTACGGGAACCTGCTGCTGCCGCTGGTCTCCGCCGCGGGTGCGATCGGGCTGCTGGTGGGGGCGCCGTTCGGACACGCGATCGTGTTCGGCCGTTTCGCGGCCTTCGTGGTGCTCGCGGCGATGGCCGTGCTCCTCTTGGCAGGCTACATCGGCTCGCACCGGCTCGTCGTGCGACACGTCGATGCGTACGTACCCGGGCTCTCACCGAGCTTTGATGGACTCCGCATCGCCCAACTGTCGGATCTCCACGTGGGGCCACACAGCTCGCGGCGTTTTCTCGACCGCGTCGCGCGTGCCACGGGGGATCTGGCGCCCGACATCATTGCCGTCACCGGCGATCTCATAGACGATCGCGCCGAAGACGTCGCCGTGTACGCGCGCGTGTTCGGGTCGCTCGAAGCGCCGCACGGGGTGTTCGTGATCCCCGGCAATCACGACGTGTACGCGGGGTGGGACGCGGTCGAGGACGCCCTGCGGCGGCACGAGCTTGGCACCGTGCTCGTGAACGACGTCCATGTGATTCGCCGCGGCGACGATCAGATCGCGATCGTCGGCACGGGCGATCCGGCCGGCGGCTGGCGCGGTGGATCGCGCGCCGCGCCGGACATCGATCGCGCGCTCGCGGCAGTGCCGCGGAACGCGACGGTGATCGCGTTCGCGCACAATCCGGCGCTCTGGCCGTCGCTCGCCGCGCGTGGCGTCGCGCTCACGTTGAGCGGCCACACGCACTGGGGCCAGTTCGCGGTGCCGCATCTGGGGTGGAGCCTCGCGTCGCCGTTTCTCGAGCTCGCGATGGGCGCGCACGTGCGCGATGACGCACTGCTTTACATCAGTCCGGGCACGGGCTATTGGGGCATTCCGTTCCGCATCGGCGCGCGGCCGGAGGTGACGTTGGTGACGTTGCGCCGCGGGGCAGCCGAGGCGCGGGTGCACCCGGCGCGATCTGGAAACGGATCGGGGGCGGTTGCGCCGGCCACCCGGCATGGGCTCGAGAGACCAGCTGCCGGGCGGCCGTTCGCCTGATGATGTGATGCTGCCGCCGAGGAGCGGCCGCGCTCTTCGCGCCCGCTGCTGAATCAGGGCTGCTTCGCGCCCTCGAACGTATATCGCGCCAGCACGGAATCGGGCTTGGACGCGAGCGTGAATTGGCCCGTTCCAGTCACCTTGCCGCCAGAAACGTGGACGGTCCAGTGATCGACCACCTCGGTGCCCTTCATCGCCGGATTCTTGTACGGCTGCGTCTGGCCCATGGCACTGTCACCCATGATGGTGTACGTCGACGGGATCGTGTCCTTCATGTCCTCCTGCGACGTGCCGCGGCAGGTGCCGCCGCCGCAGATCTGCGTCCAATGCGAGATCACTGAATCGGTGCCCGCCGCCTTCGCGGTTCCGGTCCACGTGCCAGCCACATCGGCCTCGGTGAGCGTCGCCGCTGGCGCGGCGGCCATCGCTGTGGTATCGGTCTTGGGCGTCTCGGACTTCGCACAGGCGATCACGAGCAGCGGGAACAGCACCAATGCAGCTCTCATGGCGAACCTCCTGGTGGGTTGGGAGGAGGTGCGCGGTTGCACCTCTTCGCACGACGGTCGAAGGCGCAATAGTACGTCGGCCGTGCTGGAATGCCAAACGGCCTTGCTCGCGGGAGCTCCCGTCGCCGATGCGCTGCCGCGCGGCAGGCCGAGCGGCCGTCGCTCAGCCGCCGCGGCCCGATAGCTCCCGATACACGACTTCCGTAAAGCTCGCGAATCCGCCGCCCCGTCCACCTCCTCCGCTCGCGGCGGCAGGGGCCGGGTCGCCGACTGCCGTGCGGATCTCGTCGAGCGACTTTCCTTCCTTGACGAGCGCTGCGATCTGCGCGCGCTTCTGTGTCGCCGACGTCAGCCGCGCCTGGATCTCCGATTTGCTCTGCAGCTCACCGTGCCCGGGCACGAACCGGTCGGCATCGAGGCCGAGTATGCCCTGCACGGTGGTGATCCATCCTGCCGACGATCCGTTCTTCTCGAGGTGGATGAGCGGGTCGGGTCGAGTGGTCGCGATGATGTCACCCGTGAACACGATTCGCTGCGACGGCAGATAGACCACGAGATCGCCGCTCGTGTGCGCCGGTGCCCAGTGATGCAGCTCGAGCGCCACGCCGTCGATCGTCAGGTGCTCGCCGCTGCCGTCGATCACCTGCGATGGCATATGGTCGGCCGGCGGCGCGCCGCGACCACCGCCGCTCAATGCGGCGTCCATCTCGTGCTTCGCGCCCGCGTGTGCCACGACCGTCACGCCCGCCGGGAATGACGCGAGTCCGTTCACGTGATCGCCGTCGCTGTGCGTCAGAATGACGTGCGTCACCGGCTTGGGCGTGAGCTTCGCGATCTCGTCGAGCAGCGCTTTGCCCGAGACCGGCGTCGTCTTGGCGTCGATCACGATCACGCCGGTGCTGCCGATCACGACGCCGCTGTTGCCGCCTCCGCCGCTCACCGAGTACACGTCGGCGGTGAGCTTCTGAACCGTGAGCGCCTGCGACTGCTGTTGGGCGGCGGCGGGCGCCGCCAGGAGTAACGCCGCCAGCGCTATTCCGATCGTCGAACTGGAAGCTGCAGCAAGACGTCGAGTCATCTCGGGATCTCCTCGGTCGCACCGTTTCTGGAACACGCGGGTCGGGGCGCTATTCCACCTCTCGTTCGCCCGACGCAAAGAACAAATACACCACCGCACCGACGAAGCCCACCGACGCCGTCAGAAAGAACGGCGCATTGAAGCTGCCCGTGCGATCGATCAGCCAGCCCGTCACCGCCACGCCGATGATGCCGGGAATCGTGCCGGCGGAGTTCGCGAGTCCCCAGATCACGTCGGCGTGCCGAGGCGCGATGTCGAAGCTGTTCACGGCGAATCCGGAAAGACAGAGCGCCAGCGTACCCGATGCGCCGCACATGAGGAACATCGCCATCGTGGGCGACGTCGCGGTCTGCATGAGTAGCAGAAACGCTCCCGAGCCGACGAGCGCGCCGATCTGCATCGCCTTGCGCACGAACGTCACCGAGCGGCCGGCGCCGATCATGACGTCGGCGATCCAGCCGCCCACGTTTCCCATCACGAAATAGGCAAGCCACGGCGCCGCCGACAGCAGCCCGGCGTTCGAGAGGCTCACGTCGAACGTGGTCTTGAAATAGCTCGGTAGCCAGGCGAGCAGCACGTAGAGCGCCCAGTTGCTGCAGAAGTGATTGATGATGATCGCCCACACGGCGCTCGACCGGAGCAGTCGTCGCCACGGAATAGCCCGATGCTCCGCGCTCGGCAATTCGATCTCCGTCGAGCGGCCGCCGCTCACGGTCGAGAACCATGCGATCGCCCACACGATGCCTAACGCGCCGAACGCGTAGAACGGCATCGGCCATCCGTGCGCGCTCACGAGCCATCCAGTCACCGGCAGCGAGATCACCGTCCCTATCGAGAGCGCGCTCGTGAAGAACGCGACAGCGCGCGAGCGGTTCGCGACCGGCACCCAGCGCCCGATCATGTTGACGGACGCGGGAAACACCGCCGCCTCGCCGAGTCCCAGCGCGATGCGCGCGCCGATGAGCGCGGGCAGCGACACGAGCGCCGCGGGCGGCGTGAGCGCGGTGAATGCCGACCACCACAGCACCGCCGCGCCGAGAATCACCTTGCCGCCGTAGCGGTTGGCGAGGGCGCCGCTCACCGCCATGAACGCCAGGTAGCCAATGAAGAAGGACGAGAGCACCCATCCCTTGGCCGTCTGCGTCCACCCGAACTGCGCCTGCATCGAGATGGACGCGACGGAGATGTTCGTACGGTCGATGTACGAGATGAGCACGGCCGCGCCGCACAACAGCACGACGTTGTACCATATCGGCCAGCGTCGCGCGACGACGGCGACTGGGGCAGCTGCGGTGGTGACGGGCGTGGTCATCGACCGGGCAGGCAGAGGTGGGCGGGAAACCAGCGTGGAACGTACGGGTCGCGGCGCGACGCGGCCACCTCACCCGAACGTGGCGAAGCGGCTCCCGCTGCTGTACGCACGCAGCCCACGCTCGAACACCCGTGCTGCAACCACGGCATACGCGATCACGCCCGCGCCGATTGCCACCGCCGTCCCCACCGTTGGCGCGCGGATCAAATCCGCCGGCAGATATCCGACGAATCCCGCGGGGATGACGGTGAAGAGAATCCACCGCATCGGCCCGGTGAAGAGCGTATCCGGATACAACGAGAACATCAGCGTCACTTCGTACAGTTGCCGGCTCGCCGACTCCGTGCGGCCGAGCCAGAACGCCGCGCTGTGCATCAACACCGCCGTCGACACCAGAACGACAGCGCCCGCGATGCCCGCCGCGATCACGACTGGAATGCCCACCAGCGTGACGCGACCGGACAGCGCGACCATCACCAGTCCGCTCACGATGTCTCCCAGTCCCGAAGGCTGCGACCGGAGCCCGACGGCGTAAAGCAGCGTCGGCTTCGGCTGCGCGATCAGCGCATCGAGCTCACCATCGTGGATCACGCGCGCCAGATACTGAATGCCTCCGGCGACGAACACCGCCAGGCCGTGCGCGACGGCGACGATCCCGTACAACACCGCCACGTCGCCGAGCGCGTAGCCGCGGATCCGCGGCACGCGCGACAACAGCACGATCCAGAACGTGAAGAAGATCGCGTTGTTCACCGCCATCAGGATCACGCGCATCAGGAACGCACCGCGCTCGGCCATCGCCGATCGTACGCTGGTGGCGACGAGTGCCGTCGCGAACCGCGCCGTCGCTTTCATATCAGGCATCGATCATCCTCCGTTCACGTGCAGTCGCCGCACCGCCCGGCTGAACGCCGCCCGCGCGACGACCCATCCGACGAGCGCCCACAGGGCGAGCGTCGGCGCCAACACTCGGGCCCGCATCAACGGCGCACCCGTCGCCAGCGACGCCGGTCCCGCGAGCAGCGCGGGGAATGGCGTCAGTCGCGCGACTCGAACGAACAGCGCGGGATAGAACTGGAGCGGCAGCAGCAGGCCGCCCAGAACGAACAGCAGCTTCTGCCAGATCCAATACGCGGGTGCGACGTCGCCGAGCCAGAACGCGGCAACGCCGATCGCGACGTGAAACAGCGTCACGACCACCGCCGCCACGAGGCCGAAGGCGATCGCGGCGGCGAGTCCCAGCGGGCGCTTCGGCGGACCGGCGACGCTCCAGGCAGCCGCGCATGCGACTACGAGCATCACTGGTGCGCGCACCGCCAGCGCACCGAGCCCGTGCGCCAGTCGCGCGCCGAGCCACGACGCCGGGCGCGCGATCTGGTACGCCACGTCGCCGCGGCGAATGTCCTCTTCCATCTCGAATTGAACCAGAGGCGCGCTCATGAGAACCCACTCGGTCACGGCGAGATACCACAGCATCTCGGCGGGTTGTCGCGCCGTCGACGCGCCTGACTCGGCGACCGCGCGCCAGACCGCCGAGAAGACGCCGAGGATGAGCACGAAGAAGAACGCTCGTCCGAGCAGCTCGCCGGGTTCCGCCCGCGCTTGTCGAAATCCTAGTTTCGCGAACGCCAGGTACTTGTTCATGCAGCCTCCCCGTCACCGTGGTCGGCGTTGCGATAGATGGATCGGATGATCTCGTCCATCGGCGGATCGTCGATCACCAGGTCGCGCAGCGTGGTCTGACGCAGCACCGCGTCGACGAGCGCGCCGATGGCAGCGTCGCCTGCCTCGATCTCCACCGTCGTCCGGTGCGGAACCGCGGACACGAGACGCGCACCGGTTGCGGCGGAGAGCTCGACGTGCTCCGACGCCGTGACGAGCGTGATGCGGCGCGCGCGCAGGTATCGCCGTTTCAGCTCGCCCACGGTTGCGTCGAGCAGGATGCGCCCGCGGTGGATGATGATCACCCGGTCGCACACCTGCTCGATGTCGCCCGTGTCGTGCGACGTGAGCAGCAGCGTCGTCCCGTCGTCGGTGGAACGCCGGCGCAGCAGTTCGCGGATCGTCGCCTTGGCGGTCACGTCGAGCCCGATGGTGGGTTCGTCGAGAAAGAGCATCCGCGGGGCATGGAGGAGGCTCGCCGCCACCTCGCAGCGCATCCGCTCGCCCAGCGAGAGCTGCCGCACGGGCCGGTCGAGGAGCGGCGCGAGCTCGAAGGCGTGGACGAGCGCGTCGAGGCGCGCGCGCCAGACGTGGCGCGGCAGCTCGTAGACGCAGGCGAGCAGCTCGAGCGTGTCGCGCGGCGCGAGTTGATACCAGAGCTGCGAGCGCTGGCCGAACACGGTTCCAATCGCGAACCCGAGCGCGTGCCGGTCGCGCCAGGGCACGAGCCCCGCGACCGTCGCGTGCCCACTCGTTGGAGAGAGAATGCCGGCGAGGATCTTGAGCGTGGTGGACTTGCCGGCGCCGTTCGGCCCGATGAACGCGACGCGCTCACCCGCCTCGATGCGAAAGGAGATCCTGTTGACGGCACGCACCTCGCTGACGCGAGGTGCGACCACGTCGGCAACGCGCGCGCGCAAACCGGACCCGCGGGTGGCACGGGTGCGGAACGACTTGCTCAGCTCCTGGACGTCGACTGCTGCGGACATGGTCGGCGGCGATTGAGGAATCGCGCCAGTGTCCGGGTGTGTCCCCCTCCCCCCGAAAATCAAAACGCCTTTCCGGGAGACCCGGAAAGGCGCGGAAAACGCGATCCCTGCCGGTCCTATGCGGCTGACAGCACCTCGGCGACGACGATGGTTTCGTCGGCCGGCTGGCAGATCTGCATGGACGGAAGGAATGCGCGAGTCATGGTATAAGCATAGTGTGATCGAAACGAAAATCTGTCAAGTGCGAACGCCTGTCGCGCACCGATCCCGCCGCTCGTCACGGCTTCGTCGCCGGGCCCGTTGCCAATCCCAGACGCTCGCGCAACGCCGCGTAGCGCGGATCTCGACGCAATGGCTCCAAATCGGGAAACTGGTCGACGTAGATCACCCAGATGGAATGATCGGCGACCGCCGCGTCCAGCTCGCGAAACGCTCCGTCGATGTCACCGAGCTGCGCGAGCCACCGTGCGCGCTCGACCGACAGGCCCTGCGATCGGGACGAGGCGAGCTGCGTCCGCAGAACGGCGTTTCGCCCGCCGCTCGCCCAGGCTCGGCGCAACTCCGCCACGGGCGCACCGGCTCGCGAGGAGCTGACGTCCAGTCGCTCGCGCGCCTGGAAGAACCGGGCTGAGTCGCCGCGGCTGAAGTAGATGCTCGAGGAGTTCTCGAGCGCCAGGGGGTTGCCCGGGTCGAGCGCCAGCGCCCGGTCCATCCAGATGAGCGCCGAGTCGCCGCCCGTCTGCTGCATCCAGTACCAGTTGCCGATGTTGGCCATGATGATTGGCGCGAGCGGGTCGAGCTCCTTGGCGCGTAGCAATTCTCTCATCGATTCGCCGGCGCGCCCGACGGTCAGCAGCAAATCCGCATACCATTTGTGTGCGGTAGCGTACCCCGGGTCGAGCGCGATGGCGCGCTGGAAGGCGCTATCGGCCGCGCCAAGCTTCCACTCGAGGAACGTGATGTACGCGAGCGCGGCCTGCGCGTCTCCAAGATCCGGGTTCAACGACAGCGCCCGCTCGGCCGCCGCCCGCGCCTTGGTCAGGGTCGGGAGCGTCGACGCGTTCGAGTAGAACGCCAACGCGATGTACGTGTCGGCGAGCCCTGCCCGCGCGAGCGCGAAGGTCGAATCGCGCTGAATCGCCTGGTCGAACAGGCCGACGGCCTTCTCGAGATCGGGCACGGCGCGCTTGTTCCAGAGAAAGCGTCCCTGGAGATACAGGTCGTATGCCTCTCGATCGTGAGTCGGCTCGCTCGCGGCGAGTCTTGCCTGGCCACCGAGCAGCCGGCCCTTGAGCGCGGTCACCACGGCGCGCGCTACTTCATCCTGCACGGCGAAAATGTCGGCGTCGCTGCGGTCGAACGTCTGCGACCAGAGATTCGTGCCGGTGCTCGCCTTGACCAGCTGCGCGCTGATGCGCAATCGGTCCCCCGCTCGCTGCACGCTCCCCTCGAGCACCGTGGCGACGCCGAGCTGCCGCCCGATCTCTCTCGCGTCGACGTCTTTGCCGCGGAACGAGAAGGCCGACGTGCGCGCCGCCACGTCGAGACCCGGCACGCTGCTCAGATCGCTGATGAGCGTTTCGGCAATGCCGTCGCCGAAGTACTCGCTCGCACGCTCCCGCGAGAGGTCCGCGAACGGGAGCACGGCCACCGAGGCCGTGTCGACACTCGCCCCCGACGTGCGGCGCTGATACGCCAGTCCCAGCGCAGCCACGAGCAGCAGGACCACGGCAGCCGAAAGCCAGGCGAGCCGCTTCTGGCCGAGGGATGCCGACGGTCGATTCGCCGGCCGCGGCGGCGAATCCGACTCGATCGCTGCCGAGAATTGCGCGACGGGGTTGAACCGATCGGCCGGATTCCTCGCCAAGGCGCGCTGGAGTGCGTCGGCCACGACGGCAGGGACCGCGGGCCGCAGATTGGTGATCGGCGGTGCGTCCGCCACGAGGCGCTGCCGCACGATCGATTCGGCGGTCGGCCCGGTGAATGGCGCCTGTCCGCCGAGCATTTCGTACAGCACGCACGCGAGGCTGTACAAGTCGCTGCGTCCATCGAGCTCCGAGTCGCCCGCCGCTTGTTCGGGACTCATGTACAGCGGCGTTCCCAACGACATACCGGTCTGGGTGATGCGTTCGCCGCCGGCGTCGCTGAACGCGCGGGCGATACCGAAGTCGGCGACCACGGCGTGTCCGCCCTCGAGCAGGATGTTCTCGGGCTTGATGTCCCGATGCACGAGCCCGCGCGCATGAGCGTAGCTCAACGCGTCGGCGACTTCGCGCGCGATGCGCAGTGCGTCGGCGATCGGCAGTTGCTTTTCGCGGTCGAGGCGATCGCGCAACGACTCGCCTTCGACCAGCGGCATCACGTAGTAGAGGAGTCCGTTCGCGCTGCCGGAATCGTAGAGCGGCAGGATATGCGGATGCCGCAAGTTTGCCGTCGTCTCGATCTCGCGAAGAAATCGCTCGGCGCCGACCGCGGCGCCAAGCTCCGGCAGGAGCACCTTGATCGCGACCTTGCGCTTGTGCTTCAGGTCCTGGGCGAGATAGACGGTGGCCATCCCACCCTGGCCCAGCTCGCGCTCGATTGTGTATCGCTCCAGCAGCGTCGCTTGGAGCTGATCGGGGGTCATAAGAGACCGGGAAAGGCGCTCGAACGATCGACCTGTAGGCGGGCGAGAGAACATAGGCCCCTCGGCGCCGGGTGTCCAACACGGCCGCTGGCCAGGAAGACGCGCGGTGGCTAGAGTCGGGCGGCCAACGCTCTACGTTCGCATCTCTCTCTA
>Ga0310813_10001822_pt1 | contig 12875 bp, 4 predicted proteins | sample YN3metagenome_FD_203086 | JGI IMG/M metagenome (GOLD analysis project Ga0310813, IMG submission 203086) | Soil microbial communities from experimental microcosm in Duke University, North Carolina, United States - YN3 | ecosystem: Engineered > Artificial ecosystem > Soil microcosm > Unclassified ...
GCAGTCGTACACGTACTTCACGTGGCGCGAATCGAAGCGCGATTTCACCGAGTACCTGAACGAGCTGACGCAGACCCATCTGCGCGAATTCTTCCGGCCGAATTTCTTCGTCAACACCCCGGACATCAATCCGCGCCATCTGCAATGGTCGGGGCGCGCGGGCTTCGTGATCCGCGCGGCGCTGGCTGCGACCTTGTCCGGGCTGTGGGGCGTATATAGCGGCTTCGAGCTGTGCGAAGCCGCGGCGCTGCCGAACAGCGAGGAATACCTCGACTCGGAGAAATACCAGCTGCGCGCATGGGACTGGCACCGTCCCGGCAATATCGTCGGCGAGATCACCGCGTTGAACCGCATCCGGCGCGCCAACCCGGCGCTGCATTCGCATCTCGGTCTGACGTTCCTGCCCGCGCACAACGATCACATCCTGTTCTTCGAGAAAGCGACCGAAACGCGCGACAACGTGATCGTGGTCGCGATCAATCTCGATCCGTTCAACGAACAGGGCGCGGACCTCGAACTGTCGTGGGCCACCTTCAACCGCTGGCAGCTGCACGATCACGCCGCGCTCGACGTGGTCGACCAGATGAACGGCGAGCGTTTCGCCTGGCACGGCCGCTGGCAGCACGTGCGACTCGACCCGAATACGCGACCGTTTGCGATCTGGCGCATCGCACCCGCGGGCGGCGTGCCGCGCGAGGCGATACCCGATGAAGCGGACCGCGGCTCGAGCGCCGACCCCTTTTCCGAATAAATGAAGGTGCGACATGAAACGTGACGATCCTTCCGACAACGCGGTACAGGCCACCATCGCCGACCCGACCGTCGAAACGCCGGCCAGCGAGCGCCCTGCACGGCGCCGCAAGGTCTCGACGCTGTCCGACGATCCGCTGTGGTACAAGGACGCGATCATCTACCAGGTGCACGTGAAGTCGTTCTTCGATGCGAACAACGACGGCGTCGGCGATTTCGCCGGGCTGATGGCCAAGCTCGACTACATCGCGGAACTGGGCGTCAACGCGATCTGGCTGCTGCCGTTCTATCCGTCGCCGCGCCGCGACGACGGCTACGACATCGCCGACTATCGCAACGTGCACGAAGACTACGGCACGATGGGCGACGTGAAGCGCTTTATCCAGGCGGCGCACGCTCGCGGCATCCGCGTGATCACCGAGCTGGTGATCAACCACACGTCGGACCAGCACCCGTGGTTTCAGCGTGCACGGCGCGCGAAGCCGGGCTCCAATCATCGCAACTACTACGTGTGGTCCGACACCGACCAGAAGTACACCGGCACGCGCATCATCTTCATCGATACCGAACCGTCGAACTGGACGCACGACCCGGTGGCAGGCGCGTATTTCTGGCATCGTTTCTATTCGCACCAGCCGGATCTGAACTTCGACAACCCGGCCGTGCTGCGCGAAGTGCTGCAGGTGATGCGCTTCTGGCTCGACATGGGCATCGACGGGCTGCGCCTCGACGCGGTGCCGTACCTCGTCGAGCGCGAAGGCACCAACAACGAGAACCTGCCGGAAACGCACGCGGTACTGAAGAAAATCCGCGCGACGATCGACGCCGAGTACCCGAACCGGATGCTGCTCGCCGAAGCGAACCAGTGGCCGGAAGACGTGCAGGAGTATTTCGGCGACGAGGACGAATGCCATATGGCGTTCCACTTTCCGCTGATGCCGCGCATCTATATGGCGATCGCCAGCGAAGACCGCTTCCCGATCACCGACATCATGAAGCAGACGCCGGATCTCGCAGAAAGCTGCCAGTGGGCGATCTTCCTGCGCAATCACGACGAGCTGACGCTCGAGATGGTCACCGATTCCGAGCGCGACTATCTGTGGAACACCTATGCGAGCGACCGGCGCGCGCGCCTGAATCTCGGCATCCGCCGCCGTCTCGCGCCATTGATGGAACGCGACCGCCGCCGTATCGAGCTGATCAACTCGCTGCTGCTGTCGATGCCCGGCACGCCGGTGATCTACTACGGCGACGAGCTCGGCATGGGCGACAACATTCACCTGGGCGACCGCGACGGCGTGCGCACGCCGATGCAATGGTCGTCGGACCGCAACGGCGGTTTCTCGCGCGCCGACCCCGAGCAGCTGGTGCTGCCGCCGGTGATGGGCTCGCTGTACGGTTTCGATGCCGTCAACGTCGAAGCGCAGAGCCGCGACCCGCATTCGCTGCTGAACTGGACGCGCAGAATGCTGGCGACGCGACGCTCGAAGCATGCATTCGGACGCGGCTCGATCCGCTTCCTGAAGCCGAGCAATCGCAAGATCCTCGCGTATCTGCGCGAAATGCCCGGCGAGCCGGCCATCCTGTGCGTAGCGAACCTGTCGCGCGCACCGCAGGCGGTCGAACTGGATCTGTCCGAATTCGCCGGCACCGTGCCGGTCGAGATGACGTCGGATTCGGTGTTTCCGGCGATCGGCCAGCTGACCTATCTGCTGACCTTCCCGCCGTACGGCTTCCTGTGGTTCCTGCTGTGCTCGAGCAACCAGCGCCCGACATGGAGCCAGGCGCCGTCCGAGCCGCTGCCCGATTTCGTCACGATCGTGATCCGCGAAGGCCAGACCGGCGCGACGCCGGAGAACGTGCGGCTGCTCGAATCGGAGGTGCTGCCGTCGTGGCTGGTGCGGCGCCGCTGGTTCGCATCGAAGGACCAGAAGCTCAATGCGGTGCGTCTCGCCGCGCTGACGACGATTCCGGAAGCCGGCTTCGCATTCACCGAAATCGAAGCGGACGTCGGCAACCACACCGAACGCTACGTGCTGCCGATCGCGATCACATGGGGCACCGACACGTCCAATCCGCTGTTCATGCAGCTCGCGCTCGCCCGCGTTCGCCGCGCTCGCAATATCGGCCACCTGACCGACGCGTTCGCGCTGCCGCAGTTCGCGTACGGCATCATGCGCAAGCTGCGAGCACGCGCGGTGGTGCCGACCGTGCAGAAGAGCGAGATCTGCTTCGTGCCGACCGCGCGCTTCGACGAACTCGACCTCGGCGAACAGCCGGAGATTCGCTGGCTCGCCGCTGAGCAGAGCAACAGCTCGCTGGTGGTGGCCGACACGATCGTGCTGAAGCTGGTGCGGCGCCTGCTGAACGGCGTACATCCGGAAGCCGAAATGAGCCGCTATCTGACGCAGCTTGGCTATGCGAATACCGCGCCGCTGTATGGTGAAGTGGTGCGCGTCGATCCGCAGGGCGTGCCGCATACGCTGTGCATTCTGCAGGGCTTCATCGACAACCAGGGCGATGCGTGGAACTGGGCGCTCGACTACCTGCGCCGCGTGATCGACGAACTCGCGCTCGCGGTGGACGGCGGCGATGCCGAACAGGACCGCATCAACGAAGAAGAGGCGCTGCTCGGCTATCAGACCTTCGTCGGCATCATCGGCCGGCGCCTCGGCGAGCTGCACGTCACGCTCGCGTCGCCTTCGGACGATGCGGCGTTCGCGCCGGAAGCGGCCGATGCGGCGCAGGTGCGCGCGTGGGTCGACGGCACGCAAAGCATGCTCGCCAGCGCGCTCGACGTGCTGACGAAAAACCTCGACCATCTGACCGACGACACGCTGCTGCTCGCGCGCAGCATTCTCGACCGGCGCGAGCTGCTGGTCGAAGCCGTCGAACACCTCGTCAAGCCGGACGCGCACGCGTTGCGCACGCGCATTCACGGCGATTTCCATCTGGGCCAGGTGCTGGTGTCGCAAGGCGATGCGTTCCTGATCGACTTCGAAGGCGAGCCCGCGCGCGAACTCGACGAGCGGCGCGCGAAGTCGAGCCCGCTGCGCGACGTGGCCGGCCTGCTGCGCTCGCTGTCGTATGCGAGTGCCGCCGCGCAGTCCACCACCGAAGCCGCGCCGCAGCCGACCGCGGACCGCAAGCGCGCGCTGTTCGAACGCTTCCGTGGCCACGCGGCCGAGACCTTCCTCGCCGAGTACCGCGCGGCCACCGGGCAGGCGTCGCAGCCGCTCGTCGCGCCGGCCGACGAACAGGCTTTGCTCGATCTGTTCCTGATCGAGAAAGCCGCCTACGAGATCCGTTACGAGGCAGCCAACCGCCCCGCCTGGCTCGGCCTACCGGTACGCGGCCTCGCCGCACTGACCAGCCGCATGCTTGGCGATACCGGCGCGCCGCCGGGCACGGCTGCGCATACCCACGGCGGCACGCAGCCGCCGCACGCCGCAGAGGGCGATCATGAGTGAGCAAAGCAGCATTCATCACGCAGCAGCAGGACTTCATCCGATCGATGTCAACGCACTGGTCGACGCGCGCCACCCCGACCCGTTCTCGCAACTCGGCCTGCATCAAACCGAGGCCGGTCCGGTGGTGCGCGCGATGCTGCCGAACGCCGCGCGCGTCAGCGTCGTCGCACGCGACGACGGCCGCACGCTCGGCGAACTGCAGCCGCTGCATCCGGGCGGCCTGTTCGGCGGCACCGTCAGCGAAGCAGTGCCGTACCGCTTGCGGATCGACTGGCACGGCGCGGTGCAGGAAATCGAAGACACCTATTCGTTCGGCCCGGCACTCGGCGACGAGCCGTTGCAGCGCGTCGCATGGGGCGACCCGTACGCGGTGCTCGAATGCCTCGGTTCGCGGCCGATCGATCTCGACGGCGTGCCCGGCGTGCGCTTCGCGGTTTGGGCGCCGAATGCGCGGCGCGTGTCGGTGGTCGGCGACTTCAATGCGTGGGACGGCCGCCGGCATCCGATGCGGCTGCGCCATCAGGCGGGCGTGTGGGAACTGTTCGTGCCACGGCTGTGCGCAGGCACGCGCTACAAGTACGAGATCCTGACTCGCGAAGGCTACGCGCTGCCGCTGAAGGCCGACCCGTGCGCGATGCAGACCGAACAGCCGCCGGCCACCGCGTCGATCGTTGCGCACGTCGACCAGATCGAGAAATTCCAGTGGACCGACAGCGAATGGATGGCAAGCCGCGGCGAGCAGCAAACGCCGCGCGCGCCGCTGACGATCTACGAAGTGCACGCGGAGTCGTGGCTGCGCATCGCCGAACAGGGGCATCGCGGCCTCGACTGGGCCGAGCTCGCGGACCGGCTGATTCCGTATGCGAAGGAAATGGGCTTCACGCATATCGAGTTCATGCCGATCGCCGAGCATCCGTTCGGCGGCTCGTGGGGCTATCAGCCGCTATCGCAGTTCGCGCCGTCGGCGCGCTTCGGCTCGCCCGAGCAGTTCGCGCACTTCGTGAACCGCGCGCACGAAGCCGGCCTCGGTGTGATTCTCGACTGGGTGCCCGCGCACTTTCCGAACGATGCGCACGGCCTCGTGCAGTTCGACGGCACGCCGCTGTACGAACACGCGGACCCGCGCGAAGGCTATCACCAGGACTGGAACACGATGATCTACAACCTCGGCCGCAACGAGGTCAGCGCGTTCCTGATCGCGTCGGCGCTCGCGTGGCTGATGCGCTATCACGTCGACGGGCTGCGCGTCGATGCGGTCGCATCGATGCTGTATCGCGACTATTCGCGCGCAGCCGGCGAATGGGTGCCGAACGTCTATGGCGGCCGCGAAAATCTCGAATCGATTGCGTTTCTGAAGCGGCTGAATCACGAAGTGCAGCATATGCCCGGCGTGCGCGGCGCGATCACCGTGGCCGAGGAATCGACTGCATGGCCGGGCGTCACCGCGCCGGTCGACAGCGGCGGGCTCGGCTTCCAGTTCAAGTGGAACATGGGCTGGATGCACGACACGCTGCACTACATGCACGAAGACCCGCTGTACCGCCGCTGGCATCACCACAACATGACTTTCGGCATGGTGTATGCGTATTCGGAGCGCTTCGTGCTGCCGCTTTCGCATGACGAAGTGGTGCACGGCAAGGGCTCGCTGCTCGGCAAGATGCCCGGCGACCGCTGGCAGCGCTTCGCGAATCTGCGCGCGTACTTCGGTTTTATGTGGACGCATCCCGGCAAGAAGCTGATGTTCATGGGCGGTGAGTTCGGCCAGATGGCCGAGTTCGATCACGACGGTTCGCCGCACTGGCATCTGCTCGACGACGAGCTGCACCACGGCGTGCAGAAGCTCGTGCGCGACCTGAACCGCATGTATCGCGGCGAGCCGGCGCTGCATCAGCTCGATAGCGAGCCCGGCGGCTTCGAATGGATCATCGGTGACGACGCGGACAACAGCGTCTATGCGTATCGCCGCATGGACGGCGCGGGCCGTGAAACCGTCACGGTGTGCAATTTCACGCCGGTGCCGCGCCAGGGCTATCGCGTCGGCATGGCACGGCCCGGCCGCTGGAGCGAAATCCTGAACACGGATGCGGCCGTGTACGGCGGTTCGAACGTCGGCAACGGCGGCCTGATTCATACCGAAGAAGTGCCAAGCCACGGCCGGCCGCACTCCGCGGCGCTGATCCTGCCGCCGCTCGCGACCATCGTGTTGCGCGCCGATTGATGCCGTGCAATGCGGTTCGCAGCCGGGCCCACTGCGTGGTGCGCCGGTGCGCCGCATCATAGTGCGTCCCGCCGATGCGGCGTATGCTGCCTGAGCGGCTCGAGGTGCCTGAAGCGGCTGCATAACGCCGCTGCAGGCGGCCTTTGCCGCTGGCCGCTACCCCGATCGTCGACAAACCAGAACAAGGACGGGAACCATGTCGCATGTATTGCCCGACCGGCTGCTGCCGGGCTCGCCCTATCCGCTCGGGGCAAGCTGGGATGGACTCGGCGTCAATTTCGCGGTGTTCTCCGCCAACGCGCAGCGCATCGAGCTGTGCCTGTTCGAGCCCAGTGGCCGCAAGGAGCTGAAGCGCTATGCGCTGCCCGAATGCACCGACGAAATCTGGCATGGCTATCTGCCGCACGCACATCCTGGCACCGTGTACGCGTTTCGCGCGCACGGCCCCTATCAGCCGCAAAACGGGCATCGCTTCAATCCGCACAAGCTGCTGCTCGATCCGTACGCGCGCAAGCTGATCGGACAATTCCGCTGGTCCGATGCGCTGTTCAGCTACCGGATGCATTCGAACCGCGTCGACCTGTCGATCGACCGGCGCGACTCGGCGCCGGCCATGCCTAAATGCGTGGTGGTCGACGAAGCGTTCGACTGGTCGCACGACCGGCGCCCGAACGTGCCGTGGGGCGATACCGTGATCTACGAAACGCACGTACGCGGCGCATCGATGTTGCGCAACGACTTGCGGCCGCCGGAACGCGGCACCTTTTCGGCGCTCGCTTCGCCCGAGTTCATCGACCATCTGCTGAAGCTCGGCGTGACCGCGGTCGAACTGCTGCCGGTGCATGCGTTCCTGAACGACCGTTTCCTCGTCGAGCGCGGCCTGCGCAACTACTGGGGCTACAACACCGCGGCATTCTTCGCGCCCGAGCCTTCGTATCTGACTTCGCACCGGCTCGACGAAATGCGCATCGCGGTGCGGCAATTGCACGCGGCGGGCATCGAGGTGATTCTCGACGTGGTCTACAACCACACCTGCGAAGGCAGCGAAACCGGGCCGACCGTGTCGTGGCGCGGCCTCGACAACGCGAGCTACTACCGGCTGATTCCCGGCGACGAGCGCCATCACATCAACGATACCGGCTGCGGCAACACGCTGAACCTGCCGCATCCGCGCGTGCTGCAGATGGTGATGGATTCGCTGCGCTACTGGTCGACCGCGTTCAATATCGACGGCTTCCGTTTCGATCTGGGCGTCACGCTCGGCCGCGAGCACGCCGGCTTCGACCCGGGTTCGGGCTTTTTCGATGCGATCCGCCAGGACCCGGTGCTGTCGCAGCGCAAGCTGATTTCGGAGCCGTGGGACATCGGGCCCGGCGGCTATCAGCTGGGCAATCATCCGCCGGGCTTTGGCGAATGGAACGATCGCTTTCGCGACTGCGTGCGCCGTTTCTGGCGCGGTGACGCGGGCCTGCGCCCCGATCTCGCGGCGCGCCTGACGGGCTCGTCGGATCTGTTCAACCGGCGCTTCAGAAAGCCGACCGCGTCGATCAATTACGTCGCATCGCACGATGGCTTCACGCTGGCCGATCTGGTGTCGTACGAGCAGAAGCACAACGAGATCAACGGTGAAAACAACAACGACGGTCACAACGAAAACTGCAGTTCGAACTGGGGCGTCGAGGGCCCGACCGACGACCCGATCGTCAACGAAACGCGCGCGCGCGTCGCGCGTTCGCTGATCGGCACGCTGTTCATCGCGCTCGGCACGCCGATGCTGCTCGCCGGCGACGAAGCGGGCCGCTCGCAGAACGGCAACAACAATGCGTATTGCCAGGACAACGAAATCTCGTGGATCGACTGGCAGCGCGCGGCATCCGCACAGGGCCAGAAGATGACCGCCTTCGTCACGCGGATGATCGCGTTGCGCCGGGATCATCCGCTGCTGCGCGAGACGCGCTTTCTGGTCGGCGACCGCGAGGTGCTGCCGGGGCTGTTCGACGTCGGCTGGTTCGACGAACGCGGCGAACCGCTGACGATCGAAGCATGGCAGGACCCCGAAGGACGCGCGTTCACGCTGCGCCGCGCCGGACCAGGACGCAGCGGCGAAACGGAAGTATTGTTGATGATGTTGAATGCGTCGGCCGACATGCTGCGTTTCGCACCGCCGCCACCGCACCTGGAATGGCACGTGCTGGTGGATTCCGCGGACCCGGACGCAGCGCCGCATCCGCTCGCGCAGCCTGAAGTCAATGTGGCTGCGCACGCGCTGGTGGTGCTGGCGGCGCAGCCATCCGGCGAGGCGGACTGGCAGACCGGCTGGGCGGCGGGCGCGGGTCACGGCGTGCCGCTGCAAACCGCGCGGCCGCCGCGGCCGGGCTAGACGCGCCTGGCAACGCGCCTGGTCCGGCAGGCGCGGCAGGCCTGACGCCCCGCCCCGGCCCGGCGCTCCCGGCCAAGACACCCCAGCTAACGCTGTGACAAAAGGTGACGACCATGCATGACAGCCCGATTGATCCTCACGTGCATCATCACGCGCACTGTCTGCCGTTCGGCGCGCAAGTGCTCGGCGCGCGTGGCGCGAAACCGCGCACGCGTTTTCGTCTGTGGGCGCCGTCGTGCAAGAAAGTACAAATCGTCTTTGAAAACGGTGCCTGTGCCGGCGAGCGCGACATGGCCGCGAGCGGCGGCGGCTGGTTCGAACTCGAAACCGAATGCGGCGCGGGCTCGCTGTATCGCTATCGGCTCGACGGCGACATGACGGTGCCCGATCCGGCGTCGCGCTTCCAGCCGCACGACGTGCATGGCCCGAGCGAAGTGATCGATCCGCGCGCCTACCGCTGGGAGCATACGGGCTGGCACGGCCGCCCGTGGGAAGAAACGGTGCTGTACGAAGTGCACGTCGGCGCGCTCGGCGGCTATGCGGGTGTGATCAGGCACTTGCCGGCGCTGGTCGAACTGGGCGTGACGGCCATCGAGCTGATGCCGCTCAACGATTTTCCCGGCGCGCGCAACTGGGGCTACGACGGCGTGCTGCCGTACGCGCCCGATTCGGCCTATGGCCGCCCCGACGAGCTGAAGGCCCTGATCGACACCGCGCACGGCCTCGGCCTGATGGTGTTTCTCGACGTCGTGTACAACCACTTCGGCCCGGACGGCAATTACCTGCAACAGTATGCGCGGCCGTTCTTCCGCGAAGGCACGCATACGCCGTGGGGGCCGGCGATCGACTTCGAACGCATCGAAGTGCGCGAATTCTTTTTCGACAATGCGCTGTACTGGATCAACGAATTCCGCTTCGACGGCCTGCGTCTGGACGCAGTGCATGCGATCAACAACGACGAGTGGCTGCGCGAACTGGCCGATCACGTGCGTGCCAAAGTGCAGCACGGCCGGCACGTGCATCTGGTGCTCGAGAACGAGCGCAACACGGCGAACCTGCTCGACACGCATTTCACCGCGCAATGGAACGACGATGCGCACAACGCCTTGCATGTGCTGCTGACCGGCGAAACCGAAGGCTATTACCACGCCTACGCGCAGCACCCGATCAAGCATCTCGCGCGCGTGCTGTCGAGCGGTTTCGCATATCAGGGCGAGCCGTCGCCGATTCACGATGGCGCGCCGCGCGGCCAGCCGAGCGGGCATCTGCGCCCGAGCGCATTCGTGATGTTCCTGCAGAACCATGACCAGATCGGCAACCGCGCACTCGGCGAACGGCTGCGTTCGCTGTGTTCCGACGATGCGCTGCGCGCCGCGATCGGTCTGCAACTGCTGGCGCCGCAAATTCCGTTGCTGTTTATGGACGAGGAATACGGCTCAAAACAGCCGTTCCAGTTCTTCACCGATTATCAGGGCGAACTCGCCGATGCAGTCCGCGAAGGACGGCGCCGCGAATTCGCGCGCTTTTCCGCGTTCGCCGATGAAAAGCGCCGCGCTCATATTCCCGATCCGAACGATCCGCGCACGTTGGCGACGTCGTCGCCGCGCCTCGAAGAAGACGCGTCGGCCGAGCGGCTCGAATGGATGCATTTCTACAAATCCGCGCTGGCGGTACGTGCAAAACTACTGATGCCGCGCCTGAAACATGCGAAGCCGCTCGGCGCCAACGTGCTGCGCGCGCAAGACGGCAGTGAGGCCAACGCCCTCGCCGCACGCTGGAAACTCGACGATGGGCAGACGCTGTCGATCGTCCTGAATCTGCAGCAAAGCGCCGTGCCGCTTGCGGAACCGCCGCCCGGCAAGGTGATCTTCGAAACCCCGCCGCGCGCGCGCGACCGCATCGGCGCGGGCGAAGTGCCAGGCTATGCTTACGTCGCGTGGCTGACCGGCGACGTCAGCGAATATGCCAACGCACACGATGCGCGCCAATGCGCCAAACAGGAGTCACACGCGTGAGTGCAAAACGCGCCAGCAGCAGCGAATCGATTCAGAGCCTCGCGTCGCGCGCGGGCTTCGAGATCGAATGGCAAGACGCCCATCAGGTGATGCAGCGCGTGCCCGACAGCACGCTCGCGGCAATGCTCGAGCGCATGGGTTTGAGCTGCAGCAGCGCCGCGCAGACGCGCCAGAGCGCCGCCGCGCTCGACGCGGAACTGTCCGGCCGCAAACTGCCGCCGCTGATGACGGCAGAATGCGGCCGCGGCATCGCACTGCCGGCCGCGTCCATCAAGTCGGGCAGCCGCTACCGGATCGAACTGGAAAGCGGCGCGCTGATCGACGGCCGCTTCACCGCGCCGCGGGGCGAAGCCGCGCTGCTGTCGCCGATCGACGAAGCGGGTTATCACACGCTGGTGATCAACGATCACCGGATGACGCTCGCGGTGGCGCCGGCGCGCTGCTATACCGTCGCCGACGCGTGGCGCACGCTGCATGCGAACGACCCGCTGCCGCCGCTGTGGGGCCTCGCCGCGCAAATCTACGGGCTGCGCCGGCCAGGCGACGGCGGCATCGGCGACTATACGGCGCTCGCGTCGCTGGCGATCGGCAGCGCGCGGCACGGCGCGCATGCGTTGGCCGTGAGCCCGACGCATGCGATGTTCAGCGCCGAGCCGCAGCGCTTCAGTCCGTATGCGCCGTCGTCGCGGCTGTGGCTGAACGTCGCGCATATCGACCCGGCCGCGGTATTCGGCACCGAAGCGGCGCGTGCCGCGATCGGCGCTGCGCAGGCCGGCGCGCAATGGGACCGGCTCGAAACGCTGCCGCTGATCGACTGGCCGACCGCAGTGCCGCTGAAGCTCAAGGTGTTGCGCATTCTGTTCGAGCAGTTCTGCAGTCACGACCGCGCGCAGGACTTGCCACGCGCGCTGGAATTTCATGGCTTCTGCGAACGCGGTGGCCGTGCGCTCGAAGACCACGCGCGATTCGAGGCACTGCATGCGTTCCAGCTTGCGCAGCCGGAACGCGAAGGCTACTGGCGCAAATGGCCGGCGGCGCTGCGCGATCCGCGCAGCCCGGAAGTCGAAGCGTTCGCCGCCGAGCATCGCCACGAGGTGGAGTTTCATCTGTTTCTGCAATGGCTCGCAGCCAAAGGCCTGTCGCATGCGCAGCATGCGGCGCGCGACGCCGGCATGGCGGTGGGCCTCGTCGCCGATCTCGCAGTGGGTTGCGACAGCGCGGGCAGCCACGCGTGGTCGTATCGCGACGACATGCTGCACGGCGTGTCGGTCGGCGCGCCACCCGATCTGTTCAATCAGGCGGGCCAGGCGTGGGGCCTCACCACCTTCTCGCCGCGTGCGATGCGCAATCAGGGCTTCTCGGCCTTTATCGACATGCTGCGCACGGTATTCGCGCACGCGGGCGGCGTGCGCATCGACCATATTCTCGGCCTGCGCCGGCTGTGGCTGGTGCCCGAAGGTGAGCGCGCAAACAACGGCGCGTATCTGCGCTATCCGCTCGACGACCTGCTGCGGCTAATCGCGCTCGAATCGTGGCGGCATCGCGCGATCGTGATCGGCGAAGATCTCGGCACCGTGCCGCCGGGTTTTCGCGAGCGGCTCGAAGATCACGGCCTGTCCGGCATCCGCGTGCTGTGGTTCGAACGCACGCCGCGCGGCAACGGCTTCAGCGCGCCTTCCGCGTGGGACCGCAACGCAGTGGCGACCACCACCACGCACGATCTGCCCACCGTCAAAGGCTGGTGGCTCGGCGAAGACATCATGTGGCGTAACAGGATCGGCCAGACCGCGCCGCGCAGCGACGGCCGCGACGCCGTCGAGGCGGCGCAGGCCGAGCGCGCCGATGATCGCGCCGCATTGTGGCGCGCGTTCCAGCAGGCGGGTGTCGCCGCGCCGGACGTGCCCGCGCCGCCGGTCGAACAGGCACCGGTGGACGAAGCGCTCGCCTTCGTCGCCGCGACACCGGCGCCGCTCGTCACGTATCCGCTCGAAGATCTGCTCGCACTCGACGAGCAGCCGAACCTGCCCGGCTCGATCGACGAA
>Ga0310813_10001824_pt1 | contig 12875 bp, 10 predicted proteins | sample YN3metagenome_FD_203086 | JGI IMG/M metagenome (GOLD analysis project Ga0310813, IMG submission 203086) | Soil microbial communities from experimental microcosm in Duke University, North Carolina, United States - YN3 | ecosystem: Engineered > Artificial ecosystem > Soil microcosm > Unclassified...
GACAATCAGTGCGCCAAAAACGCCGAGTACGGCGAACAAGCAAAATACGATGACATGAGCAAGGTCGCCATTCGGCGGCACATGCGCCGACGCCCAGAGCGTCGCTGCCCAAAGCACGGGATGACGTGTGCAACCGACGATGCCTGGGTGATCGGGATCATAGGTGGTGTCATTGCGAGATGCGATGGAGAGTGGGTTCGGTGCAGCTATTCCGTATGCAAGCAGTAAGCAAACAAACGGCATGGCGATGTTTGTGATCCACATCTGCCAGGCAGCAGGCTCCCAAAGTGGCAGATAGGGCGCACGATTGGCTGCCAGGATGAGCCAGCCGAATACCAATATCGAGAGCACCGTGTAAGCGACCAGATAGGCCGGCTTCCCCATGTGACGCAGAAGCCACGCGCGCGCGACCGGTCGCGCTGGAATCATGTGGCTTGTGATAAACAGGGCAAAGGCGAAAACGAGTTCACTCCACCCCGCCATGGAAGCACTCATGGCTTTTTCAAGTCCACTGGCGTCGCGACCGTCATTAAACAACACGGCGGCCGACTTGGGCTAAAACCGCGCCTGCTGATCCGATTGCCCGATTTCGCCAAGTCGAAACTTACTCTGCGGCAAGCGGTTGCAAGAGCGGCATGTCGAGCTGTTGCCACACATCGACCATAGCGCCAGCAAGCCTATCGATGAGCAAGCTATCGTGATTCGGTGAGGGCGTGATACGCAAGCGCTCTGTGCCTCTTGGCACGGTCGGGTAGTTAATTGGTTGGATGTAGATGTCGTGCCGCTGCAGCAACAAATCGCTTGCGGCCTTGCACTTTTCCGGATCGCCGACGGCGACAGGCACGATGTGGCTATTGCTTGACATGACCGGCAGGCCGGCGGCCGTGAGGACCACTTTGGTGCGGGCAACGCTTTTTTGATGCCGCTCGCGTTCCAATTGCGACGTCTTGAGGTGACGGATCGAAGCACAGGCGGCGGCACAAATGGCCGGGGGAAGTGCTGTCGTAAAGATGAACCCAGGCGCGTAGGAGCGCACGGCATCGCAAATTCTTTTGCTGGCCGCGATATATCCTCCAAGGCAGCCAAATGCCTTGGCGAGCGTGCCCTCAATGATATCGATGCGCGACATTGCTCCTTGACGTTCGGAGATTCCGCCGCCATGCGGCCCGTACATGCCAACCGCATGGACTTCGTCGATATAGGTCATCGCTTCGTATTTTTTCGCCAGATCACAAATGGCGGTAATCGGCGCAATGTCGCCATCCATGGAATAAATGCTTTCGAAGACGATCAGCTTAGGTCGATTCCCGGCTTCGGCTAACAGCAGCTCCAAATGCACCAGATCGTTGTGGCGGAAAATCCGCTTTTCACAGCCAGCACGCTGAACGCCTTCGATCATCGAGTTGTGGTTGAGAGCGTCCGAAAGGATAAGGCAGTTAGGCAATAGTTTTGCGATTGTCGAAATACCGGTCTCGTTCGAAACATAGCCCGACGTGAAAACCAGGGCGGCTTCCTTTCGGTGCAGGTCAGCGAGCTCTTGCTCGAGCTCGACCAGAGGATGGCTGGTGCCGGCAATATTGCGCGTGCCGCCGGCGCCAGTTCCCATGCGCCGGGCAGCATCAACCATCGCGCCCACGACCTTCGGATGCTGTGACATCGCCAGATAATCGTTCGAGCACCACATTACTATTTCACGGGGGCCCGATGGCGAATGCCACATTGCGTAGGGAAATCGCCCGACGGCGCGCTCAAGGTCGGCAAATGTTCTGTAGCGCCGCTCTTGATGCAGCCTATCTAGAGCAGCAGAAAAGAAATTTTCGTAGTTCATTCTGTGTTGCAATCCGGCATCTGACCCAGCGACGCCTTGGTGCATCCCTGTGATTCAACAAATAATTTATATCGCGCCTTTGCGCCGGGTGGTTTGACGCAAATCAAGCGAAGCTCAGTGTCACGTGATTGACCTGTTCGGCGTGATCAATTCGTTGCCAAACTCAAGCTTGATTTCAGTCAAGCTGCGTTGAGCGATTTTTGTATAGAAAAATCCCAAACAGATTCAGGGAGGATGGTGATGAAATCGCAATCACTGACTTTGCGCCGCGTTTCATGGTTGATCGCGGCCGCCGCGGTTTTGTTTGCCATTGCTCCCGTCAACGCCGCCGAACCCATCAAAATCGGATTCGGTATGTCGCTCACCGGGCCGCTTTCTCCCAACGGTAAGATGTCGCTGGTGGCCATGCAGATCTGGGAAGATGACATCAATGCCAAGGGCGGGTTGCTCGGCCGACCAGTCAAGCTGGTCTACTACGACGATCAAAGTAGTCCGTCGCAAGTGCCGAGCATCTACGCCAAACTTCTCGATATCGATAAGGTTGATTTGATCGTCAGCGGCTATGCATCGACTCAGATTGCTGCCGCGATGCCGGTCGTGATTCAGAAGAAGAAGTTATTCATCAGCCTGTTTGGCACCGGTGTCAATGAACGGTTCAACTATTCAAAATACTTCTCGATGATTCCGAACGGACCGACCCCCAAGCCAGCCTTTACGCGTGGCTTCTTCAAGGTTGCCGAAGTGCAAACGCCGAAGCCGCAGACAATCGCAATTGCCATGGCAGATGCCGAGTTCGGTCTCAATGCCTGCGAGGGCGCCCGTCAGAACGCTCAGGCGTCCGGCTTTAAGATTGTTTACGAGAAGGCCTATCCTCCATCCACCACCGATTTCACTCCGATCGTACGCGCGATCCAGGTTACGAATCCGGATCTACTGGTGATCTGCTCATACCCGCTCGATACGGTCGGTATGGTGAAGGCGATACATGAGGTCGGGCTCAAACCTAAGATGTGGGGCGGCGCAATGGTCGGCTTACAAGCGACGGTTTTCAAAACCCAACTCGGGCCGTTGCTCAACGGTGTCGTAAATTTCGAGACTTGGCTTCCGGTCAAATCGATGGACTTCCCCGGGTCAGCCGAGTTGCTCAAGAAGTATCAGGCGCGTGCACAGGCGGCAGGCACCGATCCGCTCGGGTACTACATGCCGGTCTGGGCCTACGCGTATTTGCAGGTGCTCGGCGATGCGATTGCCGCCACCAAGAGCCTTGATGATGATGTGCTCGCTGACTATGTCCGCAAGACCACCTTCAAGACGGTTGTCGGCGACGTCAAATTTGGCAAACAAGGCGAATGGGCCGAGGAGCGTACGCTGGCGGCGCAATTCCAGAACATTAAAGGCAAGACGGTCGATGATTTTCGCGACCTGACGACTGAGGTAATTATATATCCGCCGAAATACAAAAGCGGCGAGGTCATCTACCCCTATGAAAAAGCAATCGTAAAATAGAGTTCCTTTGGCTAAATGTTTAGTTTGAACGATTCACGTCACGCTGCACTTTTCTGGCTTGGCGTTTGACGTCGGTGACGCCGACATAGGTCTCCAGGAGCGCTCGGTTGGCTTGGAGCGAAGCACTGTCACCCTGATGGACGACGCGGCCGCGTTCGATAATCAGGGCAAGGTCTGTTACGCCCAGAATCTTTTGTGCGTTCTGCTCCACCAGAATGGCCGACAGGCCTTCCTCGCGAATAATTTTGCGCAGCGCGGCTAACAATTCCTCGATGATGATGGGAGCAAGCCCTTCCAGCGGCTCATCAAGCAATATGATGCGTGGGTTTAAAATTAGCGCGCGCGCGACCGCGAGCATCTGCTGCTCGCCGCCGGACAGCTGATTGCCTAGATTGCGCCGGCGTTCGTAAAGCCGGGGAAATAGCGCATAGACCTTGGCGAGCGACCACGGCCCCGGACGCGCGACTGCTGTCATATTTTCTTCGACGGTCAATGAACGAAATATGTTGCGTTCCTGCGGTGACCAGCCGATGCCGGCATAGGCGCGCTGATCCGGACGCATTCTTGTGATATCGACACCTTCAAGGGAAATTCTGCCGCCGATATGCCTGGTTACGCCCACAATCGAGTTGATGAGCGTGGTCTTTCCCATGCCATTCCGGCCGAGCAGCGCCAACGCTTTGCCCTCGGCAATCGTGAAGCTGACATCCGTCAGTACGACTGCCTCGCCGTAGCCTGCCTTTAACCCTTCGACGTTCAGGAGGTCAGGCATCGGCGAGCTCCTCGCCGAGATAGACGGACTTGACGCGGGGATCCCTCGCAACTTCTTCGGGGTTGCCTTCGACGAAAAGAGCGCCGTTGACGAGAACCGAAATGCGGTCGGCGAACGCAAAAACAATATCCATATCGTGTTCGATTAGCAGCACTGTCACGTCGGCGGGCAAAGAAGCGACTGCCGAGAGGATTTCGTGACGTTCGTCTTCAGGAACCCCAGCGGCCGGTTCATCCAGCAGCAGCACGCGTGGACGACACGCAATCGCTACGGCGATCTCCAATAGACGCTGCTTGCCGTAAGGCAAAATTCCGGCCCGCGTATTCATTACGTCGGAAAGATGGAAACGCTCCAATATTTCGACGACCTCCGTTACGAGATCGGGGCGGCTGCCGACGATGCGCCACCAGTCAAGACCTTGTCCGCGACGTTCAGACACCGCTAGCCCAATCGTCTCCAGCGGCGTCAGATCGCCGAACAGTTGATTGATCTGGAACGTGCGGACGATGCCAAGGCGCACCCTCTTGTGCGTCGGAAAGTTACCTATGTCTTCCCCGTCGAACATGATCCGGCCACTCGACGGCCGCTGCACGCCTGTCAGGAGGTTGATTAGCGTCGTCTTCCCGGCACCGTTTGGGCCTATCAGGGCATGGCGGGCTCCCTTCGCGATCTGCAGTGAGACATTGCTGGTCGCCACAATTCCTGCAAACCGCTTGGTCAAATCGACCGTTTCCAATGCGAGCGTCATTGCGATGTTCTTTGGATAGATGATACGGCCCGCCGCGTTCCAAAGGCCCTCAAATTCATCAGCGTCGATAACCGACGGATCGGCGCCGTCCATGAAGAGATGCGATCGCGGCCGACAAGGACGATTGTCACCAGAACAAGACCGATCCAGAACGGCCAATACTGTGGCGTCAGTGCCGACAGGTAGTCCTGCATGAACTTGAAGATGATTGCTCCGATCAGCCCACCATAAAGATAGCCAGCGCCGCCAATAATCAGCACGAGGAGAAGGTCGGCCGAGCGATCGAAGGAGAACACTTCAAGCGACGCGAAGGCCGTCGTTTGTGCCAGCAGTGCGCCCGCTATGCCCGCGTATCCTGCGGCTATGGTGTAGATCGCAACAAGACGGGCATCGACCGAAATTCCAATGGCGGAAGCGCGCAGTGGATTGCCTTTCACCGACAGCAGCGAAAGCCCAAAGGGTGAATTAACAAGGCGGCGGGCAATCAGGAAAAGAATGAACAACACTGTCAGGCAATACGCGTAGCCCGTGTGACCGAACATATCGAAACGAAATGTCCCGAAAATCGGCTGGATAGTGACGCCTTGTAGACCGTCTGCGCCGCCCGTGAGCCAGCCGTAGCGATTTGCCAATTCTCGCAACACCAAAGCGACGCCCAGCGTCACCATCAGTCGGGTCAGGTCGGAACCGCGAAGGACAAGGAAGCTGGTGACGAAACCGAGCATCATCGCAGCAATGCCGGCCGCCAGCATCGCCAGCACGGGTTCGTTGATAATTTGGTATTTGGCCAAAAGGGCGGCCGTATAAGCGCCGAATCCGAAAAATGCCGCGTGTCCGAGCGAAACAATGCCGGCATACCCCAGGATCAGATCGAGCGAAAGCGCGAACAGTCCGAGCCAGGCAATCTCGGTGAGGATAAGGTGATGTCCCGGCATCAGGTAGATGGCTGCGAAAGCGAAAATCCAGAATGCAAACTCGAGCGGATGCCAGCGCGCGCGGGTGGAGAGGCATTCAGTGGCGGCGAGGATGGTTGAACGAGGGAGGATCATGTTGTTCCTCACCGCGAAGCGACGCGGGCAAATAGTCCCTGCGGCCGCCAGATGAGGATGACGATCATGATCGTATAGATCACAAACGATCCCAGGGTCGGCACATAATATTTTCCGGCAACGTCGCCGATGCCCAGCAGCAGTGAGGCAAGGAACGGCCCTGTAATGCTTGATGTGCCTCCGACGGTTACGACTATGAGAAAGTAGATCATGAATTTGAGCGGAAAGGTCGGATCGAGACCGAGAATTTCAGCACCGAGTGCGCCGCCGAGTCCGGCGAGGCCGGACCCGAAGGCAAAGGTGAGCGCGAAAATTCGATTGACGTTGATCCCCAGCCCGCGTGCTACGCGGCTGTCATCCACGGCGGCGCGCAGGCGACTGCCAAACCGCGTATATGCAAGAACGCATTGCAACCCGATCGTCAGTAGCCCGCAAATGAAAATGATTAATAGCCGGTAGCGGCCGATGCCAATTCCAAACACGTCAAATTTGCCCTGTAACGGGCCGGGCACTTGCACAAAGACCTGACTGGAGCCCATGACGTAGTCGACCGCCGCCACCGACATGAACACGAGTCCGATTGTAAAGAGCACCTGATCAAGGTGACTCTTGCCATAGACATGAACATAGAGCGTGCGCTCGAGGACGAAGCCGACGGCTGCGCTCGCCAGGAAAGCGATCGGCAATGACACCAGAAAGGGAACGCCCAGACGATTCACTGTGACGACGGTGACGTAGCCGCCAGCCATGGCAAAAGCGCCGTGCGCAAGATTGACGAAATTCATCAATCCGAGCGTAACCGCAAGTCCGGCTGCGAGCACGAACAACAGCATGCCATAGGCAATTCCATCGAACAGAATTGTTAGCATGTATGTGCCGCGATATCGGCTCGCCTCTGCAAAGTGCGCGCGGTTGTCCGACTGCCGCGCGCGATGGTCGCTATACTATTTCTTCGATGCCGCTTTCACCGGATCCTTGACGGCCTCGAATGTGGCGAACTCCACATTGTAGAGTTGGCCGTCTTTCTTCTCGACCTTGCGGATGTAGATGTTCTGAACGATGTCGCGAGTCTCGGGATCGATTGAAATAGGGCCGCGTGGGCTTTCCCATTTCATGCCCTTCATCGCAGCGATCAACGAATCGCCGTCAGCTTTGCCGCCGGTTTTTTTCAGCGCTTCATAGATGAGGTGCATGCCGTCATAACCGCCAACCGACATGAAAGCCGGTCGGAAGTTATTGGCCTTCTGAAAAGCCGCGACATAGGCCTTGTTCATTGGTGAATTGTGATCAGCCGAATAGAAGTGAGCGGTTACCGTTCCGATTGCGGCGTCACCCATGCCAGGAAGCAGGTCGTCGTCGGTGACGTCACCCGGGCCGATCAATTTGATGCCGGCCTTGTCGAGGCCGCGTTCTGCGAATTGCTTCATGAATGTGCCGCCTTGGCCGGACGGAACAAAGATGAAGATGGCGTCGGGTTTGGCGTCGGCGGCGCGCTGCAGGAACGGTGCAAAATCCGGATTGGCAAGCGGCACCCTGATCGCCTCGGCAATCTCGCCTCCGGCCGCCTTGAAGCGCTCGCTGAAGGACTTCTCCGCGTCGAAACCCGGAGCATAGTCGGAAACGATGGTGACGACCTTCTTGATGTTATTCTTCGAAGCCCAATCGGCAACGATGACGCATGACTGCGGCACAGTGAAGCTGGTCCGCACTATGTAAGGTGACTTCTCGGTAATTATCGAAGTGCCCGCCGCCATGACGAGCTCCACCACTTTGGCTTCGGTGGCGAGCGGAGCGACCACGAGCGCGGCTGGTGTAATCTCGAAGCCAGCAATAATGTTGACCTTGTCGTTGACAATCAATTCCTGCGCCAGCCGCTTTGTGTTGTCGGGGACACTCCCGGAATCTCGAAGTATCACCTGGATTTTCTTGCCTGCTACGGTGTCGCCGTTCTCCTTCATGTACAGATCGACAGCCGCCTTGATTTGCTTGCCGGTCGAGGCCTGCTGTCCCGTCATCGATACGATAAGCCCGATCTTGACCGTGTCCTGCGCGAGGGCATTGCCTGCGGCGAGTGCGCCAAAGGCGAATGCAGCAATCGCGCCAGTCAAATATTTGGAGCGCATTGGATAATTCCTCCGCTTCAGTTAGGTGTCTTCAATCGCACGGTCTGATTGATGGACCGCATTCATGCGCAGGTGCAGTACGGCGCCTCGCCAATTAACGTTGCGGATTCAACGAATGAACTAGAGTCTTCCGCCCGTATTATTTCCTTGATGGAAATCAAGCCGATATTGCGCTGGCGGTGCGATACTTCGTCGTAATTCGGCCCAGCCGCCGTAGCGTTTTTGAAGCGCTCGCATGAACATCCGACAGCCAACCACCTCGCTACAGAACAGTACGCAGCCGGGTAGCGCGATTCTTAAAAGCGTTTGCCGCAGTTGCCATGGAGGTTGCGGTGTTCTGCTGCACGTGACGGATGGCGTCTTGCTGAAAGTCGAGGGCGATCGAGACTCGCCGCTCAATCATGGCCGCCTGTGTCCCATCGGAACGGTAACGACCGATCTCGTTTATCATCCCGATCGGCTGAAATACCCGATGCGGCGCAAGGGCGAGCGTCAGTCGGGCGAGTGGGAGCGCATTTCATGGGACGACGCGCTCGACGAGATTTCAGAGCGTGTGCTCGCGATCCGTGAACAGCACGGTCCCGAGGCAATCGCTCTCGGAACGGGCACTGGCCGCCACCATATCCGCTGGGTATCGCGGTTCGGACATGCCCTTGGCACACCCAATTGGTGTGAGCCAGGTTTCGCGCAGTGTTTTCATCCGCGCGTGAATACCTCAATTTTGACGCTCGGCGACTTCCCTGTATGCGACTACACGGGAGACGTCGCCCCCGCCTGCGTTCTGTTTTGGGGTCATAATCCCGTGCTGTCGGGCCCCGACGGCGAAACGCGTTTCAACGTAATCGAAGCGCTCGACCGCAATCCAAAAATCATCGTTGTCGATCCACGGCACACAATGCTCGCCGAAAAGGCTGACCTGTGGCTGCAGATCCGACCCGGCGCAGACGATGCACTCGCGCTTGCAATGCTTAATGTCATCATTGCCGAGAGGCTTTACGACGAGCCATTCGTGACGCAGTGGACTCACGGGTTCGACGCGCTCGCGGCAAATGTCAGGAAGTACACGCCCGAATGGGCTGAACCGGTCACCTGGATTCCGGCCGATAAAATTCGGGCGGCTGCGCGATTATTCGCGCAGTCCAAGCCTGCCATGCTCGAGTGGGGCTGCGCCATTGAACATACACCAAAGTGCGTGCAGACCGTGCGCGCCGTATCAATGTTGCCGGTGCTGACAGGCAATATCGACGTGCCGGGCGGTTGGGTATTCGGGATGCACGGCCTTGGTCGATTCCCGAGCCTGATCGAAAATCTGACCCCGGATGCGAACGCAAAACGGCTCGGGGCGGACCGATTCAAGTTGCTCGGCGGAGACGGCGCCGATTTGCCCGCGGCTCATATCCCCACGCTGCTGCAGGCGATGCGCTATGGCAAGCCTTATCCGGTGAAAGCCTTCCTGGTGTTTGGCAACAACACGTTGGCCACATATGCAAATTCATCCGCTGTCTATGAAGCCCTGATGAAGCTCGATTTCATGGTTTGCGCAGACCTGTTCATGACGCCGACAGCGGAGCTTGCGGACATTGTGCTGCCGGCGGCGGCATGGCCCGAGCTCAATCAACTTGCGGGGTTGCCGACTGTCGCTGCGAATGTCGTGCTCGCGCAACAGAAAGCGGTCCAAATCGGCGAGTGCAAAGCTGACGAAGAGATTTTTGTGGAGCTGGCTCGGCGAATGAAGCTTCCGGTGTGTACCGAGCCGGTCAAGAGTGTACTCGATGCGCAACTTGCCGCTGGCGGCCTCAACATCACCTTTGATGAGCTCAAGCAAAAGGGCTTCATCAAAGTCCCGTTCAAATACCGAAAATACGAGAATGGCGGCTTCAAGACTCCGACCGGAAAAATCGAACTCTATTCGACACGGTTTGAACAACTCGGCTATGCGCCGCTGCCGTATTATGAAGAGCCGCCCGAAAGCCCGATCAGCACGCCCGAAATTGCCGAGCGATTCCCCCTGGTGCTGACGACGGGCGGCCGGATCTCATTCTTTTTCAACTCGGAACATCGCCAACTCGAAAAGCTTCGCAAGGCTCAACGCGATCCGGTTGCGGAAATTCACCCTGAAACAGCATCGCGCTTCGGAATCACTAACGGAAAATGGATGTGGATCGAAACAAAGCGCGGCCGTATGAGACAGAAGGCCAAGGTGACGTCGGGAATCGACCCGCGCGTTATTCATGTGCAGCATGGCTGGTGGTTTCCCGAACAGCCGGGGCCTGAGTACGGCGTTTGGACTTCGAATGCCAATCTCTTGACCAGCAATCAGCCGCCATATGACCCGGCCATGGGCACTTACCAGTTGCGTGCTCTGCTCTGCAAAGTGGCGCCTGCCGACAGCCCTGCTGCACGCAAATAAGACGAGTGCACGTTAACGCGTTGTTTTGGATGGCCGGTCCAAAGCCTCTGCAACGGCCTCCGACCGAAAATCGCCTGCCAATCCATTGCCGGTCATCAAGCCCGAATATGTTCTGAGAAAGTCGACCTGAATGATTTCGAATGGGACATCCGCGAAAGTGCCGCGATCCTTAAGATACTCCATGTGGCGCCGGCCGGCCTGATCGAATGGCTGGAATAACGAATCCGTTGTGCCGTCGAATTCGAGCGGCTTGAGGCCGACGCGCTCGCACAGTGCGCGATCGAAAGCGGGTGTCGCTTTGACCCAGCGTTCCGACAAGTAAAGCTCGGTGTAGGAATGCCATAGAAAGATGTCGGTTTTTATCTTCTCATATAGGCGACGCGAAGTGAGATGGTTGCGCACGTCAGCAAAGCCGACGCGTGCCGGAACGCCGATCACCCGTGCGCTCGCGGCCAATAGCGCGGACTTCCCTACACAGAATCCACGCCCGGCGGCAAGAACTCCACTTGCGCGAAAGTTCGCTGGGTCTGCGAAATTTACGTAAGGATCGTAAATGATGTTGTCTCGAATTGCGGTGTAAAGCCGTAGAATTGAAGGGTGCGGCTTGGCCAAATTCGCAATCGTTTGCATTACGAACGTTCTGACTTGCGGGGAGTCGCTATCGATGAAGACGCCTGGCGTGAGGAATTGGCTGAGTTCCATCGAGTTTCCTTTCCTGGCCACAATTATTTCGGTGGCCGGAATGCCTTGCAAAGGCGGGGATCAGTTTCGATTCGAGTTGCGCCAATCAGGTCCAGGCAATAGGGAATTGCAGGAAACACGGCCTGCATGTTGACCCGAATTGAATCTGGGCGTCCGGGCAGATTAACAATGAGCGTTGATCCCCGAATGCCGGCGGTCTGGCGCGACAGGATTCCAGTCGGAACTTGTTTCAAGCTCTCCGACCGCATCAATTCACCAAAACCGGGCATTAGCTTGGTGCACGCGGCTACCGTTCCCTCTGGTGTCAGGTCTCGTAACGCCGGTCCGGTCCCACCGGTCGTGAAGACCAGCGCACATCGCTCGCGGTCGGCGAGATCGATCAAGGCGTCTCTGACATTTTCGAACCCATCAGGTACAAGACGTCGCACGGCACGCCACGGCGTGGTCAGGACATTTCGCAAGAAGTCCTCAATCGCGGGACCGCTGGAATCGCGATATGTCCCAGCACTGGCTCGGTCGGAGACCGTAACGATACCAATAGCCGCGATTTCATCCGGTGCCGTCATTGTTGGCTCAATGCCTGTCGATCTGAGCGTTACTGGTACTAAGTCGCGCCCCCTAAGCCTTGAATTCGGTCAAGTATTGGGCCTGCCAGCTTTAGTATGTTTAAAATGATAAGCTATCAGTCTAGGGAGGGGTCCATGAGGGCATTGCGACGCGTCACGGTGGTCACCGCTATCGGTCTGCTTGGTTTTCTTGGTGCGGGTCACGAGGCATCTGCACAAATCAAAATAGGCTCCGTCCTGTCGGTAAGCGGACCGGCGTCATTTCTTGGCGATCCCGAAAAGAGGACCTTGGAGATCTACGTCGATGAGATCAATGCGAAAGGCGGAATAAACGGCCAGAAGTTACAGTTGGTCGTCTACGACGATGCGGGCAATGCAGATAACGCGCGCACATTTGCCACCCGACTCGTCGAAGAGGACAAAATCGTCGCCATGGTGGGCGGCAGCACCACCGGTTCGACTCTTGCGATGATCCCTGTGTTTGAGGATGCCAAGATTCCTTTCATCTCCCTGGCCGGGGCCATACAGATTATCCAGCCAGTGCGTTCGTGGGTATTCAAGACGCCTCATACCGACAAGATGGCTTGCGAGAAAATCTTCACGGACCTAAAGGCTCGCAATCTGAAGACTATTGCTCTGATTTCAGGCACAGATGCGTTTGGCAAGTCGATGCGGGACCAATGCGTCGCAGTCGCCCCCAATGCTGGCATCACTATCGCGATTGAGGAGAGTTACGGGCCGCGCGATAGCGACATGACTCCGCAACTAACCAATATCCGCAACAAAGCGGGCGTGCAGGCCGTGGTGAATCCAGGGTTTGGCCAAGGCCCGGCGATCGTGACGCGCAACTATCGGCAGCTTGGGATCACATTGCCGCTCTATCAGAGCCATGGTGTGGCTTCGAAGCAGTTTATCGATCTCGCGGGTCCGGCAGCCGAGGGCGTGCGACTTCCAGCTGCTGCACTTCTCATCGCGGATAAACTCGCGGCAAACGATCCCCAAAAGTCGGTTGTCGTGAATTATTCAAAGACCTACCAGCAAAAAACCGGCCAGGCGGTCTCGACCTTCGGCGGTCACGCATACGATGGTCTCATGATTCTCGTCGAGGCAATGCAGCGTGCAAAAAGTAGCGAACCTTCCAAGGTTCGGGCCGAAATCGAAAAGACGAAAG
>Ga0310813_10001825_pt1 | contig 12871 bp, 9 predicted proteins | sample YN3metagenome_FD_203086 | JGI IMG/M metagenome (GOLD analysis project Ga0310813, IMG submission 203086) | Soil microbial communities from experimental microcosm in Duke University, North Carolina, United States - YN3 | ecosystem: Engineered > Artificial ecosystem > Soil microcosm > Unclassified ...
ACACCGGGTTGACCGCTGACCTCGCTTCACCTCCCCCGGTCGCGAATCAGGAAATAATCCCTGCCGTCTCGCCGGGCCAGCGCGTTGAGTACAATTTTTCTTTTCAGAACGGCTCAGACAAAGAATTGCGCATTGACTCTCTCGGAATGGACGGAATGGCAGAGAACGCGGAACATCCGTCGCCAATGCTCGCACCGCCGCATGGGAAATACTCTCAGCTGTTCGAGCTTTCGGTTCCTCTCTCTCTCTGTTGCACGCGCCCCTACTGGCACCGGCAGGATCCCGCGAAGGATAGCGTTTACGTCGTCGATGAGCCGCGATTCGCCACACTGCCGTTTCCTCCATACCCACTTCACGAACAAGCCAGCTATTCCCTGCTCGAATCACAAAACGGAAATGCAGGCGCGCAACCTAAACCGGATGCGGCTATCGCTGCCGCAGTGCGCGGAGTTTACTCAAAACCCGGATCTCCCGCGGAGTTGCTCCCCGTTGCGGTTGTCCCCGCGTTTTCGTTGTCCGTCGAGCCGGCGCAACTCATAGTTCCGAGCACCGCAAGTCAGCAACTAACGGTGAACGTCAAAGTTGAGGCGACCAGTGACGGGGCAGGTGGGGTATTGCGACTGGAAGCGCCCGAAGGATGGAAGGTCGAACCAAAACAGCAGGCAGTTGAAAAGATTTCTAAGGGCGAGCAGAGAATTTTTAAATTTCAGACGTCTCCCGCAAATTTGGCGCAGGGGAAGGTTGAGCTCAACGCAGTTCTGGATTCCCACGGCAAGACCTACGCCGAGCACTACACCCTCGTCACCCGCGAAGATCTTGGGGCCTTCTACTACTTCGAACCTGCCGTCCAGCACCTCAGCATCGTTGACGTGAAAGTTCCCAAAGACCTGAAAATCGGCTACATCATGGGCGCAGGCGACGACATCCCGACTGTGCTGCAGCAGATCGGCATGAACGTAAGTCTCATTCCCGCCGAGAAGATCGCAAGCGAAAATCTCGCGCAATACGGAACCATCGTTCTTGGCGTCCGCGCTTACGACACGCACAAAGATCTCGTGGCGAACAATAAAAAGCTGTTGGACTTTGTGGCGAACGGCGGAACGCTCATCGTGCAGAACAACAACAGCGTGGGGGATTTCAACAGCGAGCACCTGACGCCTTTTCCAGCGGATCTGAGCCGGGCCCGAGTATCGGTCGAAGAAGCGCCGGTGCAGATACTCGATCCGGGGAATTCAATCTTCCATTATCCCAACGAAATTTCGCAAAAGGATTTCGATGGTTGGGTGCAGGAGCGCGGGCTCTACTTCATGGATTCGTGGGACGACCAGTTCAAGCCGCTGCTTTCATGTCATGATCCCGGCGAATCCGACCAGAAGGGCGGACTGATCGAGGCGAAGTATGGGAAGGGGATGTACATTTACACCGGCTACGCGTTCTTCCGTCAGTTGCCCGCGGGAGTGCCCGGGGCAATCCGCCTGTTTGTGAATTTAGTAAGCGCGGGGAGTCCAGCTTCTAGCCACTAGCTTCTAGCTGCTTGCATTCCCAATATTTATGCACCCATTCTTACACCCTGTCATTCCGAACGAGCGGATCGCGAATGCGATCTGCCTGATTCAGGAACCTGCTTTCAGCCCGGCACAAGATGAACAGAAAATATTTCCGCCCGCACAGTGAGCAGCGAAGGATTGCTGGCAGCAAGTAGCTTAGAAGCCATGTCCGACCAAAAACTAATTCGCGGCATTGGCCTTGGCACCGCCACCGCGCTGAACATGATCGACATGATTGGCGTGGGGCCATTCATTACCATGCCTCTGGTAGTCGCCGCGATGGGTGGGCCGCAGGCGCTGCTCGGCTGGATACTCGGCGCCCTGCTCGCGATCTGTGATGGCCTGGTCTGGGCCGAACTTGGCGCAGCCATGCCCGGGTCTGGCGGATCCTACGTTTATCTTCGCGAGATTTATGGGCCGAGAAGGCTGGGGAAGCTGGTGTCGTTCCTATTCATCTGGCAACTCTCGTTCAGCGCACCCTTGTCGATTGCGTCGGGAGCGATCGGCTTTGCCAAGTACACGGCTTATCTTTTACCGAATCTGGAAACACGCTACGCAGCCCACCAATGGAACCTGCACCTGCCGCTGCTGGGAAACTTGCAACTCGGATGGGAGCTGGCCGGCACAACGTTTCTTGCAATCGGAATCGTGCTCGTAGCCATATTCTTGCTCTACCGGAGGATCACACAGGTTGGAATCATTTCAAGATTCCTGTGGGTGATCGTGATGGGAACCATCGGTTGGATTATCTGGGCAGGCCTCACTCATTTTGATCATGCGCGTGCCTTCAGCTTTCCGCCGGGCGCATTCTCACTTTCAGAAAATTTCTGGCTGGGCCTGGGCTCGGCCATGCTGATCGCCACCTACGATTACTGGGGTGCGTATAACGTGTGTTTTCTTGGAGACGAACTGAAAGATCCCGGCAAGACCATTCCGCGGGCGGTGCTGCTATCGATTCTGTTGGTCGCAGGTCTATATCTCTTGATGAACTTGAGCGTGCTGGGCGTGATGGACTGGCATCAAGTGATCTCCGCCGCGCAGTCGAACAACAAGCTGTACGTGTTTTCCACGCTGATGCAAAACATTTATGGGGGCTGGGCCGGGAATCTGGTCACCGCGCTCATTATGCTCACGGCGTTCGCATCCGTTTTTTCCCTGGTCCTGGGGTATTCGCGCGTACCTTACGCCGCGGCACTCGACGGAAACTACTTCAAGATTTTCTCGCGGGTTCACCCGGTCTATCAGTTTCCCCACATTTCACTTCTGGCGCTCGGAGGCACGGCGCTTCTGTTTTGCTTTTTTCGCCTGGCGGACGTAATCTCGGCGCTAGTCGTAATTCGCATCCTGCTGCAATTCCTTCTGCAAGCAATAGGGCTGATTGTGTTACGTATTCGCCGTCCCGAAATGCCACGCCCCTTTCGCATGTGGCTTTATCCGGTTCCCGCCGTGCTTGCGATTGTCGGATTCATTTACATCGTGATGAAAAGGCCGGATTCGCTGAAACAAATTCGCTATGCGGCAGTAATTCTTATCGCCGGGCTGGTGCTGTATTTCGTACGCGCGTGGCGAAATCGTGACTGGCCGTTCGGAGAAAAGGCCATCGCGACTCCGGCCGAGGTGCGGGCCAGCTGATGTCTGAATCGGTAAACCTGCCGGCGCCTACTCGCATGAATGGATCAGCACTTGATCCACTGCGCGAGCCGCTGTTTCGTTCGCTCTGGTCCGCCGCCGTGATTTCCTACACGGGCACCTGGATGCAGAACGTGGGCGCAGGCTGGCTGATGACGCAGCTCACCGTTTCGCCGCTGATGGTTGCGCTGGTGCAGGCGGCAAGTACGTTGCCAGTGTTCCTGGTGATTCTTCCCGCGGGTGCGCTCGCCGACATGGTTGACCGCCGCCGCTTTCTGCTCATCACACAGGCGTGGATGGTAGGAGCAGCCGGGCTGCTTGGAATATTCACGCTGCTGGGGTGGGTGACGCCGTGGCTTCTGCTGGCGTTCACCTTCATGTTAGGCCTGGGCGCGGTCATGAACGATCCCGCCTGGCAGGCGATCACGCCGGAGATCGTGTGCGCGGAAAATCACGCGCCCGCAGTCGCGTTAAATTCAGTCGGCTTTAATGTTGCTCGATCTGTGGGCCCGGCATTGGGCGGAATCGTGATCGCGGCAACCAATTCCGGAGTTGCTTTTCTGCTGAACGCGGCATCATTTTTTGGCGTGATATTTTTTCTGTATCGCTGGAAGCGGCCCAGCTTTGAACATGGCGCATCGACGCGAATGATGGAGTCGCTTCGAGCGGGCCTGCAGTATATGAAGGGCGATCACGTTGTCCATTGTGTTCTGATTCGGACAGGCGCATTCAGCCTAGCCGCAAGTTCACTGCTGGCGTTGCTGCCGGTGATTGCTCGAGAGCACGGAGCGACCGGGTACGGTCTGCTGCTCGGCGCGTTTGGACTCGGCGCTTTGGCTGGAGCCGCCGTGCTCCCGCAGATGCGCAACCGGTATTCAGTTGACGGTGTGGTCGCCGGGGCGATTGTACTGTTTGCGGTCACTACCTTCGCTTCGGGACGGGTGCACGCGTTTCACTGGCTGGTGCTGGTGCTGTTTGCGTCTGGGATTGCGTGGATCGCAATTCTGGCGTGCTTAAACGTTGCAGCGCAAACCATGTCTCCTCCGTGGATGCGGGCGCGTGCACTTTCCATGTATCTGCTGGTCCTGCAGGGCGGAATGGCTATTGGCAGCGCGGCCTGGGGCGCACTGGCGACAAAAGCCGGCGTTCCCACTACAATGCTTTGTTCCGCAGCTACTCTGGTTTTGGGATTACTAACGGTACGGCGCTACCGGCTTACGGCAAGAGAACTGGAGTTTACGCCGGCTGTGGTCCGTGACTGATTTTGCAGGATTAACTCGTCGAAAGTTCCAGCAAGCAGGAAATGCCGTCAAACAAACTACTGAGGAGATCACTATGCGTAATGCGAAGTTGATGTTGGGGCTCATGGTCGTGCTTGGTTATTCGGGATTTGCGCTCGGTCAGATGGCAATGACAGCCGCCAAGACGCCGGGCGATGCGCTGAACGCAATTCTCGATATTGGTTCGGGCGAATTCATCGGCGCCGCTGACGCCATGGCCGAAGACAAGTATTCCTTTGCCCCCACCAGCGGCGAGTTTAAAGGGGTGCGAACGTTCGGTGAGCAGGTTAAGCACGTCGCCGCAGTCAACTACATTTTCGCGGCGACGGTATTGAACGAGAAACCGCCTGTGGATGTTGGCGGCGAGAATGGCCCTGACTCGATTAAGTCGAAGGCCGAAATCATGAAGTTCTTAAAAGACTCCTTTGCTTACTTGCATAAGGCGTTGGCTTCGATCAACGATAAGAATCAATTGGACGAAGTATCAATTTTCGGAATGAAGATGCCGCGCCTCAGTGTGGGAGCATTTTCAACCGCTCATCCTTTTGACCACTATGGGCAGATGGTCGAATATCTGCGCATGAACGGGATCGTTCCGCCGGCCAGCCGTCCGCAGCCGGGGAAATAGGACTGCATCGGGAACTGAGCATAGAGAGTGAGAATGCAGAAGTCTAGAGATTCATTCTGCATTCTTACTTTTGAATTTTGATTTGTGTCTCTGGTCTCTGTGGTGAAGTTGCCCGTCCAGCACCCTTGGTTCCAACTTTTTGTGATCGGCCCCTTGCGGAGTTGCCTGGTATCCCTTAGCATCCGGAATGAAAGCCGGCCTGCAAGCTTGGTGATGGCGGTAACCGATTTTTGAACCAATGCTTGAATGAACGGGGCCTGACTCGATATCAGATCCGGTGTGCCATGCTCCGCCATGCGGAGAGGCCTAAAGGGTCGCGGAGGGCTCCAACGTCTACCGACGGTTCATTCTCGGCCCGTCACACGGACTCGTGGGTCGGCTTGAAATATCTGTTCATCGGAAGATCGGGTCAGGGATGATCGGATCACCAGATTACCCGACTTCCACCTCCTGCTTGCATCTAATAAACTAGAAACGTGTTCCCCAGACTTTTCCATCTTGGCAATTTCAGCATTCCCACCTATGGGGTGCTGGTCGCAACCGGCGTACTGGTCGGGTTATGGATCAGTGTGCGGAATTCAGAGAAGCAGGGGATCAAGGCGGAAAACGCCTGGGACTTCGGCATCGCACTGGTGCTCGCTGGGATTCTGGGCGCCAAGATTCTCTACATCATTCTCGATTGGCGTTCCGGGCACGTTTACGGACAGAACCTCCGCGAGATTTTTACGTTCGACACGCTACAGGCGGGCGGCGTGTTTTCCGGCGGCCTGGTGGCGGCGTTCATCGTCGCGTGGTGGTTTCTCAGAAAGCACCACATGCCGGCGCTGGCTACTTGTGATGCCTTCGCCCCAGGCTTGGCGATGGGCCATGCCATCGGACGCCTCGGCTGCTTCGCCGCCGGATGTTGCTACGGGAAACCGACAACTCATATCTGGGGTGTGACTTTCACTAATCCCCTGGCGGCGCAATTAGTGGGAACGCCGCTGGGGCACGCACTGGAGCCGACACAGTTGTTCGAGTCAGCGGCTGAGTTGGGCATCTTTTTTCTTCTCACCTGGATGTTCAAGCGCAAGAAATTTGATGGGCAGGTTTTCGGGGCTTATCTTTTTCTGTACGGAATCGCGCGATTCTTCCTGGAATTTATTCGCGACGACCCGGGCCGGGGATCGGTTTTTGGAGGAGTGCTCTCCGGAACACAGCTGATCGCTATTGGCCTGGTACTGACTGGCGGACTGATCTGGTACTTGCGGCCGACGCCAAAGGCCTTGTTGGTGACGGCGACGCGATAGGCAAGCCCCTCGAGTATTAGACTGTCATCCTGAGCAAAATCGATACCAATCTACATAGAACAAGCTATGCTGTCCCGCCGGAGCACGCGGGCCAGCGCCTTGACCAGTTCTTGGTTTCTCAGATTCCGGACATCAGCCGGGCGCGGGTGCAGCAACTCGTCGCGCAAGCGAAGGTCACGGTAAACGGCGAACCGCAGAAGTCTTCGTTCCGCCTGCAAGGGGCTGAAAAGATAGAAATATTGGGCGAAGTCACGCGCCCGCAGTTGCGGGCCATTGCGGAGGAGATCCCGCTCGACATCGTTTACGAGGACGACGACCTGGCGGTTATCAATAAACCTGCCGGAATGATGGTCCACGCCGGGGCGGGGACGACTGAGGACGAGCGCAATCGGGGAACGCTGGTCAATGCTCTGCTTCATCACTTTGGCACACTCTCAAACGTCAGCGGAGAACTGCGTCCGGGCATCGTTCATCGTCTCGATAAAGAAACCAGCGGGCTGATTATTGTTGCAAAAAATGACTTCGCTCACGCCAAGCTGGCGGACGAGTTCTCCGGACGGCGCGTGAAGAAAACCTACATCGCGCTGGTGCATGGCTGGGTGAAGAAAGATCGCGGAACAATCAGCACTGCAATAAGCCGTGACGCCGTCCGCCGGATCCGTATGACCACGCGGCGAAGCGGCGGCCGCGAAGCGATCACGCATTATGAAGCGCAACGCCGCATCGAGTCAGCATTGGGCAAATTCACTCTTTTGAAAGTGACGATCGAAACCGGGCGTACGCACCAGATTCGCGTGCATCTCAGTTCCATTGGGCATCCCGTTGTCGGAGATGCGCTCTACGGAGCGCCACGGCAAATAGTATCGAAGAGCTCTCCTGCGATCTCGCTGTCGCGCAATTTTTTGCATGCGGCGGAAATCACGTTTAGCCATCCTCGCAGTAGCGAGGCGCTCAGCTTCTCGGTTCCCATTCCAGAACTGTTGGATCAATTCCTAAAGTCGCTTGAATAAAACCGAATGCGAATGCAGCTATAATTAGGTTTAATGATTTGGTCGTGGCGCATCTCTCTGGTCGCGCTGTGTCTTACAGCTGCGCTCCCGGTGTTGGCTCAGAATACGGACGATCTGCCGTCGGCTCCGTCGGCCGTGAAGCAACCAAAGCCGACGCCTTCAACACCGGCACCGCAACCAGCACCCGAAGTGGAGCAAAGTGAGCCGGCCCAGCCAGCGGCATCAGCCACTGACTTGAGCGACCCTCGGGACAAAAGCGACGCGAATGCCCCGCTTTCGGATCCGAACACGATCCGCGTGCCGGTTAACGAGGTTAACGTCGTCTTTACGGTCACGGACAAACACAATCATTATGTGAAGGACCTGAGCAAGACAGATTTCAAGGTGGTGGATGATGAACATCCGGTAGAGGAAATTCGGAGCTTCCGGAGAGAGACCGATCTCCCATTGCAAGTGGGATTGCTGATTGACGCCAGCAACTCGATCCGGGAGCGGTTCAAGTTCGAGCAGGAATCGGCCATTGAGTTTCTGAACGATACGATCCGTCCGAGATACGACCAGGCATTCGTCGTGGGGTTCGATGTTGCGCCTGAGCTGACCCAGGATTTTACCGACAACTCCGAGAAGCTGTCGCGAGGGATACGAGCACTTCAGCCGGGCAACGCGACCGCGATGTACGACGCGCTCTACTATTCGTGTCGGGACAAGCTTTTGAAATCGCCACAGTCGAGTTCAGTGCGACGGGCCATTATTCTGGTGAGCGATGGCGACGACAACGCCAGTCACGTGACCAGGGAAGAAGCGATTGAAATGGCGCTGCGCGCAAACACCATCGTTTATACGATCAGCACTAACTTCCCGGCTGGCGCCGATGGTGACCGCTATGACAAAGTCCTGGAACGAATAGCCGATGCCACCGGGGGCCGGGCGTTCAGGCCTTTTCAGCTCACCGATGTCGCCAATGCATTTGCGCAGATTCAGGACGATCTGCGAAGCCAGTACGAGCTTTCCTATCATCCGGCTAATTTCGCCCACGATGGGCGTTATCGCACGATTGCCATCAGTGCGACGAAGAAAGGTCTGAAGGTACGCAGCCGGACGGGATATTACGCGCCCGGAGAATGAGAACGGCCGGCGTTGGGCTGCGGATCTTTCTGTTCGCAAAGCGGTCCGGCGAATGCCAAAGCCGAGAGCCTAAGGTCCATCGCGGTTTGACGCTATTTTGTACGAACTTTACACTCAGTCTGCAAACAAAAGGTAACACGTGAGCCCAGCCGAAACCGTTAGCAACGCTAAACGCGAGATCGAAGTAAAAGTTCCAGCCGAAGAAGTGTCTCGCGAAACCGACACCCTGATTCAGAAGTACCAGAAACTCGCCCGCATTCCGGGTTTTCGGCGCGGGCATGTGCCGGCGTCGATCATCCGTCAGCGCTTCGGACAGGATATTCAGAACGACGTTGTGGACGCTCTGGTGCCCAAGTACTTCCGGAAGGAAACGGAACGCCAGGGGTTGATTCCGGTTTCGCAACCGCGGGTCACGGATGTGCATGTGCATGAGAGCGAAGGGATGCACTTCAAGGCCAGCTTCGAAGTCATGCCCGAGATCAAAGTAGAAGGTTACAAAGAACTTCGGGCCGATCATCCAGAGGTATTTGTCACCGACCCCGAAGTGGACGATTCACTGAATTCCTTGCGCGAGCAGAAGGCCACATTTTCTCCGGTTGAAGGCCGAGCGATAACCGAGGGGAATTATGCGCAGGTCTCGCTCGACGGTACGCCGCGGGAAGAAACACCCGACACCAAGCCGGTCCACATGGACGATGTTCTTGTGGAAATAGGCGGCAAGAACACCATGCCCGAGTTCACCGAGAACCTTCGCGGCGCGAATGCGGGTGACGAGCGCAGCTTTGATGTTCACTATCCTGAGGACTTTTCTGACGAGCGGCTGCGTGGCAAGACATTTGCGTATAAGGTGAAGGTCAACGCCATCAAGCAAAAGAGTTTGCCGGAATTGAATGACGAGTTCGCGAAGGAGTTGGGCGAGTTCACCACCATCGATGAGGTGCGCCAGAAGATTCGCGAAGGCATGGAACACGAACGCCGGCATAATGCCGAGCGCGAATCGAAAGACAAGTTGCTTGCCGAACTGGTACGGCGCAACGATTTCGAGGTGCCTGAGGCCCTGGTTGAACGGCAGATTGATGTGCGGCTTGACCGCGGGCTGCGTGCATTGGCGTCGCAGGGTATGAAGTCCGAGGACATGAAAAAGCTGGACTTCGGGCGTTTGCGTGCGGGTCAACGTGACCAGGCTTTGCAGGAAGTAAAAGCGAGTTTATTGCTGGAAAAGATAGCTGACGAAGAAAAAATCGTCGTCGGCGACGAGGAAATTGATCGCGAGGTTGAAGCTCTGGCCACGCAGACAAATCAGGCGCCGGACGCTATCCGCGCTCGTTTGACACACGATGGAGCGCTGGATAGAATCCGAAATAGAATCCGCAACGAGAAGGCCCTCGATTTTCTGTATCGTCAGTCCGCGTGAGCGGAACGCTTTCAATCCCCATTACAAGATCCCGGCTTCCCGGGGAGGAGTGTGAGAAGTGCGAATGCAAGACAAAGAAGAACGCATGATGCTCGTTCCCATGGTAATCGAGCAGACCGGGCGGGGTGAGCGGGCTTATGACATTTATTCGCGACTTTTGCGCGACAATATTATCTTTATCGGCACTCCGATTGACGACACCATCGCCAACCTGGTAATCGCCCAGATGCTGTTTTTGGCCCAAGAGGACCCCGAGAAGGACATCCAGCTCTATATAAATTCTCCCGGGGGGTCGATTACCGCCGGTATGGCAATTTACGACACCATGCAGTATGTGAAGAACGATGTGACTACAATCTGTATTGGGCAGGCGGCGAGTATGGCAGCTCTCTTGCTATCAGCAGGTGAGAACAAGAAGCGGCTGGCGCTGCCGAATTCGCGCATTTTGATTCACCAGCCCTCGATGGGAGGGTTGTCAGGGCAGGCGACAGACATTGATATCCATGCCCGCGAGATTTTGCGCATGCGCGAGATCACCAACCAGTTACTGGCGAAACACAGCGGCCAGAAACTGGACAAAGTTGAGAAGGATGTTGAGCGTGACTTCATTATGAACGCTCAGCAAGCCAAGGAATACGGAATCGTTGACGATATTATCTATAAGACTCGCTGACCTGTATGATCGCCCTTCGGTTGCCCGGTTTTGCCGGGGGCTCGGTGCAATAAGCGTTCAAAGCCTCCAAGTTTCAAGCAATTGGCGGATCCCGGTGGGGGTTGATCGAAAGCTGCCATTTCAATCAGGGTTGCCGTTTAAAAGGGGTGCCGAGTGAAGAGCAAATCCGGAAACGAAGAAATTCTGCGCTGTTCGTTCTGCCACAAGTCGCAGGATGCCGTCGCCAAGCTGATCTCGTCCCCGAGTGATTACCCCCGCGCTTACATTTGCGACGAGTGCGTGGCTGTTTGCAACTCCATTCTGGAAGATGACCGCGCCGCAACCCCGGCGGCCAGCACCCCCAACCAACTTCCCAAGCCGCAGGAAGTAAAGACTTTCCTCGATGAATACGTAATCGGGCAGGAACAGACAAAGAAGAAGCTGGCAGTCGCGGTTTACAACCACTACAAGCGAATTTATATGAACCGCCAGAAAGCCGGTGATGGCATTGAGCTCAGCAAATCGAACATTATGCTGATCGGTCCGACGGGAACGGGAAAAACCCTGATGGCGCAGACGCTGGCCCGGATGCTGGACGTTCCATTTGCCATCGTAGATGCGACCACGCTGACTGAAGCCGGCTACGTCGGCGAAGACGTAGAGAACATCATTTTGAAGCTGCTGCAGGCAGCCGACGGCGACGTTGGCCGGGCACAGACCGGCATTATCTATATCGATGAGGTTGACAAGATTGGGCGCAAGGATGAAAACCCGTCCATCACTCGCGACGTCTCCGGCGAAGGCGTGCAGCAGGCCCTGCTCAAGATTCTTGAAGGCACCATCGCGAATGTTCCACCCCAAGGCGGGCGCAAACATCCTCATCAGGAATTTACGCCGGTGGACACAACCAACATTCTTTTCATCTGCGGCGGGGCGTTTGTCGGTCTGGATAAGATCATCGGCCGCCGCGCCGGCAAGAAGTCACTGGGCTTTAAGGCGGAAGAAGAGCAGCCGGCAGCGGATCCGACGGTTGAGCGCAAGCGCAGTTTCGAGATGGTGAGTGAGGTTCAGCCGGAAGATTTAATCAAGTTTGGGCTGATTCCGGAGTTCGTCGGGCGTCTGCCTGTCGTCGGCGTTCTCGAAGATCTCGACGAGACAACTCTGGTTGAGATTCTCACCCGTCCTAAAAATGCCATCGTAAAGCAGTACCAGCGGTTATTCGAATTCGAGAATGTGCGGCTGAAGTTCAGCGATGATGCCCTGCGCGCAGTCGCCCGCCAGGCTATGGTTCGCAAGGTCGGGGCACGTGGTTTGCGCATGATTCTGGAAGAGTTGATGCTCGATTTGATGTACCACCTGCCTAGCCAGAAGAAAGTAAAGGAGTTCGAAGTCACTCGCGAGATGGTTGAAAAACGCAACGTTTCGCTTACTATGATGGAGAAGGCAGGATAGTAAAATAGCTCTTAGCCTTTAGCTATTCGCTCCTAGCTATGCTTGGCGGCGCGAACAGCCTTGAGGAACCAGGCGTTGTTAAGAGCTAAAAGCCAATAGCCAGGAGCTTCTTTTTTAGTGACCACAGCCAAGGAAAAATTCGAGACCAGAAAACTACCCATGATGCCCATCCGGGACGTGGTCATCTTTCCGTATATGATGACGCCGTTTGTCGTCGGCCGGGAATCGAGCGTGCGCGCCCTGGAAGAGGCATTGGCTGCGGACAAGAAGATATTTCTCGCCACCCAGCACGATGCCAGCGTGGACGAGCCCAAGGCAAACGAAATCTATCAAGTTGGCACGGTGGTCAATATCGTCCAGAGCCTGAAGCTGCCCGATGGCAATATCAAGGTCCTGGTCGAAGGTATCGAACGCGGCAAGGTCTTGCAGATCATGGACGGCGAAGGCTTCATGCAAGCCACCGTCCGACTGGCACGCTATGCAGTTGAGACCAACACCCAGCTTGAGTCGTCGATGCAGCGGGTCACGTCGTTGTTTGAGCAGTACGTAAAGCTGTGTCAATCGCTCAATTACGAAACCATGATCGCCGCGGTTCGGATGGAAGATCCTGCAAAGCTGACCGATACCATCGCAGCGAATCTGCAACTTTCGATTGAAGAAAAACAGGAACTGCTCGAGATCTTCGACCCCGCGGAACGGCTGACGCGGATTGCCGACGTGCTCGATGTCGAAATTGAAAAGCTGAACATGGACCGCACCATCCAGTCGCGGGTGAAGCGACAGATGGAGCGGGCGCAAAAAGAGTATTACCTCAACGAGAAGATCAAAGCCATCCAAAAGGAATT
>Ga0310813_10001826_pt1 | contig 12870 bp, 6 predicted proteins | sample YN3metagenome_FD_203086 | JGI IMG/M metagenome (GOLD analysis project Ga0310813, IMG submission 203086) | Soil microbial communities from experimental microcosm in Duke University, North Carolina, United States - YN3 | ecosystem: Engineered > Artificial ecosystem > Soil microcosm > Unclassified ...
TGTGGGGTCCGGGGAATGATCCAGGTCTCGTCGAGCGGCGCCAGCAGGAAGCCGATCTATGGCGGGCCGGCTTCTCCGCCCTGAAGCTTGAGTGATACAGTACCGGCCCTGGCTCTATGAAGCCGATCCTGTTCGCGCTCGCCATCGCGCTTTCGGCGACCGTCGCGGCCGCACAGGCTCAGGATCCGCAGCAGCAACCGCAGCCGCCGTCCCCGACATTCCGCAGCGGAGTTGACGTCATCACCGTCGACATAGGCGCCGTTGATGGCCGCGGCCAGCCGGTCACGGATCTCCACGCACCGGAATTCACGGTCAAGATTGATGGCCAGGTGCGCCGCATCGTCAGCGCTGACCTGATCAAGTACAAGTACACGCCGGACGACGGCATCACGCGTCGTCCGGAGCCGAAGCAGCAGCAATTCGAATCGCTTTTCACCACGAACATCACCGAGCCCGAGGGCCGGATGATCATGATCGCCGTCGATCAGATGAACATCCGGCCAGGCGCGGCGCGACCCATCCTGGAGTCCGCCGCCCGTTTCCTCGACAAGTTGAATCCCGCCGATCGCGTTGCGTTCATCTCCTATCCAGAGCCGGGCGTCGTCGTTGATTTCACGAGCGATCACCAGCGTCTGCGCCTGGCCATGCAGAAGGTGATCGGGACGCAGTCACGTTACGTCGGCCGCCGCAACATCGGTCTCGTCGAAGCGATCGACATCGCGCAGAAGGGCGACGATCGGCGCATGCAGGAAGTCACCAACCGCGAGTGCCGTGGCCTGATCGACATGGCGCTCGAGCAATGCATGCGCGACATCGTCGACGAGTCGAACTCGATTCTCTGGACGACCAGGCGCGACACGGAGGCTTCGCTGCTCGGCCTGCGCACGTGGCTGCAGCATCTGGGCGAGACGGAAGGGCAGAAAACACTGATTCTGCTGTCGGAAGGCCTGGTCACCGATTCGCCGTCCGATCTCGAAGACGTCGTGCGCGCCGCGATGCGCGGACGCGTCTCCGTCAACGTGCTGTTGATGGATGTGCCGCGCGCCGACGCCACGCAGGGACCGCTGCCGCCGACCTTCACTGAAGATCGCGAGCTCGAGATTCGGGGACTGAACGACCTCGCGTCGCTGTCGCGAGGCACGATCTTCCAGGTGGTCGGCACCGCCGATCGCGCATTCGAGCGGCTTGCGTCGGAGATCTCAGCCTATTACCTGCTCAGTATCGAACAGGCCCCCTCGGACCGCGACGGCCGCAATCACCGCATCGATGTGTCCGTTCAGCGACGCGGCGTTACGTTGCGCTCACGTCAGGCGTTCGTGCTGGATCCCACGGGGGGCCGAAAGACACCCGACGAGTCGCTGGTTGAATCGCTACGATCGCCGCTCGCCGTGGCGGGCGTGCCGCTCCGTCTGACGACGTTCATTTACCAGGACCCGAAAGCGAACGGCAAAGTACGCGTCGTGATGGCCGCAGACGTCGGTCAGGCTGGAACTCCCACGGGACAGTACACGATGGGCTTCATCGTCGTCGATGACCAGGGAAAGGTCGTGGCGTCGCGCAGCGAGAAATTGAAGCTGGAGCCCCTCGAAGGACGGAAGAACGCGTCCCTCTCCTACCTCGACTCTGTGAGTATCGATCCGGGTGTGTACGAAGTGCGGCTCGCCGCCGTCGACATGGATGGTCGTCATGGCAGCGTCGTTCGCGAGGTGAATGCGTGGAAGATGGCGGGCGAGGAGTTCACCTACGCCGATCTCGTGGTGAACCACGCAGCGACCGCGAGCGCGGGTTTGCGACCCGATGTAGAGCCGCATGTCGAGGCCGACGGCGTCGCCGCCTACATGGAGCTCTACGCCGCGTCGGAAGCGACGTTCAAGGACGTGACGGTCAGCTTCGAGATTGCCGATGACGACAGCGCGCCGGCGCTGCTGACAATACCGGTCGAGCTCAGGCCTGGCGCTCAGCCGTCATGGCGCAATGCGCTGGGATTCATCGGCGCCGAGCCGCTGCCGGCCGGTCGGTACGTGACGCGCGCCCGCATCATGAAGGGCGAGAAGCTCGCCGGCGTGCTCGTGCGTCCGTTCATTCTCGAGCCTGCTCCGGTGACGAGAGGCGGCCCCATCGTCATTCCGTCGGCGTTTGTGCGGGTGGCTGCGTTCGATCGCAACGCCGTGCTGCAGCCCGCGCTGGTCAATGGCATGCTCGATTCCATCGCGGCGCGATCGGCAGCGCTCAAGAGCGCGATGAGCGAAGCCCGGGCCGGGCGTTACGCGCCGGCGGCGCTCGAGGCGCTGACGGCGGGCGATCAGCAGGCAGCGGCGTTTCTCAAAGGGCTCGACCTGTACGCGAAGGGGCAGATCAATGAGGCAGCTACGCAGCTGAATATCGCGGCCGGTCCGCGGCGCGAGTTCTATCCCGCGGCGCTGCTGCTCGGCGCGTGCTTCGCGGCGGGCGGCAAGGATCGCGACGCGGCGGGCATCTGGCAGCTGGCGCTCGGGGCGGAGGACCGCCCGCTGATCGCCTACACGCTGCTGGCCGATGCCCGCATGCGCGACGGCCAGACCGATTCGGTCGTCGACGTGTTGAAACCCGCCTACGCGAAGAACCCGACCAACGATGAACTTGGCAGGCGCCTCGCGATTGCGTACCTGATGACGGCCGCGTTCGGCGACGCGCTTCCCATTCTGGACAGCTACCTGACCCGGCATCCCAACGACCCCGATGTGCTCTTTGCCGCGGTGCTCGCGCAGTATCAGGTGTCGCTCGTCACCGGCGCCGAGTTGACCGCGGCGGACAAGGCGCGGCTGCTCAAATACGAGAGAGCGTATAAAGGCCCTCAACAGGCGCTGTTGGCGAAGTACGTGACCGCTCTGGGCGTCGCCCGCTGAACTTCCGCGTGTAATACGCAGTCCAGATTGCGATTGCCGGCGTGCCGACGATCGTTGGCGCGAGCTGGGTGCGGCCGCCTTTCCTCGAGACGGGCGGGATGAACATCGAGTGCGGTTGATGGCGGGTGGCATTCTGTCGAAGCTTGGTGTCCACGATCGCACTCGCACCGTGCTGAGAGCGCCGGAGCGCCGCTACATTTAGACAGAACCCCCGCACCCTTGCGAACCACCGAAAGATTCGTTCACGGCGTGAATTACCCCTGGTCCACGGATGGCCGCACGATCTTCTACGGTCTCGACTTCGGCGCCAACATCTGGGGATCGCATCTCGGTGTATCTACGCGCCGCGACGCCGTCGCACGCGATTTCGACGACATCGCGCGCCTCGGCTTCGTCGTCGTCCGATGGTTCGTGTTCTGCGACGGACGGTCCGGCATCGCCTACGACACTCGCGGACTGCCGGCTGGCCTTGATGATCGGTTCTTTACGGACGTCGACGTGGCGCTTGAAGTTGCGCGGAACGTAGACGTCCGCATCGACTTCGTTCTACTGGATCATCACTGGCTGTTCAGCGGCATCCGTCACACGCTCGCGGATCCTGTAACCGGAGACCTGCTCGAGGCGCGCCTGCCGGCGGGACGCGCCGACATCCTGCTCACGCAGGAGGGACATGACGCGTTGTTCGAACACATCATCGAACCGCTCGTCCGCCGCTATGGCGAGGATGGAGAGCGTGCCGATCTCCGGCATCAGATTTTCGCGTTCGAGTTCATGAACGAGCCCGATTTCGTCATCGACGAATGGGAGCGGGATCGCAGCCCGCGCGTGACCCGTGCGCTGCCGTTTGCGGCGCTTGCAGCGGGAATCTCGCGGCTGAGCGAGGTGGTGCACGCGTATTCGCCGGCGCTTGTCACCCTCGGTGGCGCGCGCGCTGACAACCTGTGGGCCTGGGATGCGGACGCGCTCGGCCTCGACGTGCTGCAGCTGCACGCGTATCCGGACGAAGGGCACGCGCGCGACATCGATCCGTTCAGTACGCCTGCAGGTGCGCTCGACGTGCGACACGACGTGATTCTCGGCGAGTTCCGATCGAGTGCGCCGCTGGACGACTCTCTCGAGCTCGCGCTTGCCGGGGGCTACGCCGGTGCGTGGCCCTGGAGCTTCAGCGGCACCGACAAGTACGGACGCCTCGACCTCGAGGCCCTGCGGCGGTTCGGGCGGCGGCACCCCGAGCTGGTGAATCCGCGCTTCGCGGCCGGGTGAGTCTTCGAACGCGCAGCAGCAAACCCGCGAACCATAAGATATGCGTCTATGAAGCTGCCCCATCCCATCGTCCTGCTCATCATCGGCGTCGCGATCTGCGCGGCGCTGACATGGGTATTGCCCGCCGGCGAATACGACCGTCGCGATGATCCCGGCACGGGACGCCGCGTCGTCGTCGCAGGCACCTACCATCGCGTCCCGGCCGCTCCCGTCGGTCCGTTCGCCGCCGTCGTCGCCATCCCTCGGGGTTTCGTCGAAGCCGCGGACGTGATTGGCGTCGTGCTCTTCGTCGGCGGGGCGTGGGTCGTCATCGATCGAATCGGCACGCTTGGCCGGCTCATTGCCGCGCTCGTGTCCTCGTCTGGCGGGCGCGGGTTGATCGCCATTCCGATCGTGTCGCTGTTCTTCGCGACAATGGGCGCGCTGGAGAACATGCAGGAAGAGATCATTCCGCTCGTGCCGGCGCTGCTCCTGCTCGGGCGCGGCCTCGGTGTGGATGCGGTCGCCGTGGTGGCGATGAGTACGGGCGCAGCATTCATTGGCAGCGCGTTCGGTCCCACCAATCCGTTCCAGGCAGGGATCGCCATGAAGCTGGCACAGCTGCCGCCCATGTCGGCGGCCATGCTGCGGTGGTCGACGTTTGTCGCTGCGGTTTTGCTCTGGGTAGCGTGGACGATGTGGTACGCGGCGCGTAACCGGGATCGGGAATCCGGGATCCGGGATCCGAAGGCGGAGAGTGAACCCGCACGCGCGACCGGGAAGGATTTCCTGATCCTGGCATTTGCGGTCGCGCCTATTGCCGCGTACGTCTACGGATCGGTCGCGCTCGGCTGGGGATTTAACGAGCTCTCGGGCGGGTTTCTTATCGCCGGAGCGATTGCGGGCTTGCTTGGCGGCCTCGGCCCGACCGGAACGGTGCTCACCTATCTCGAAGGGATGAAGGAGCTGCTGATGGCAGCGGTCATCATCGGCATCGCCAGGAGCCTGTCGCTCGTTTTGTCAGATGGGCACGTGATTGACACCATCCTGAACGGCCTTGCGACGCCGCTCTCGCGCGCGCCGGCCGCGTTCGCCTCGCTGCTGATGATTCCGTTCCACTCCCTCATCCACGTCGCGGTGCCGAGCGTCAGCGGGCAGGCGGTGCTGACGATGCCCATTCTGGTGCCGCTCTCGGATCTGCTGGGCATCTCGCGCCAGGCGACGGTGCTCGCGTATCAGACCGGCGCGGGACTGACGGAAATGCTGACGCCCACCAACGGCGGCCTGATGGCCGTGCTCCTCGCTGCAGGCATTCCGTACGGCCGGTGGATCAAATTCGCGAGCGTCGGCGTGCTGCTCGCGCTGGCGGTCGGCGTTATCGCCATTGTCCTCGTCCTGGCCGCGTAGGCCCGGGTCCTCCGACCCGGTAAATCAACGTGGTGCTTTTGAAAGACTTATGAGGTTCGCGAACAGGCGATATGCACCGGGCACGCCCGCCGGCAGCTGCCGGAACCACGAGTACGCGGTGTAGACATATCGCCCCTTGCCCACGTCGGCGTAGACCTCCGCGCCGCGAACAGGCGGCTCGCCGGGGTCGGCGCTCTCCAGCAGCGGCACGTAGCGCGAATCGAACATGCTGAACGCGTAAGCGTTGCGCTCCTGCACCCAGCCGCTGAAGTCGGCGTCGCTGATCTTGTTCGGGAAGTTGAAGGCCGGATGCGCCGGCACCAGAATTTTCACCGGCGCATCCTCCACGGTTACGCGCGGGTTGGCGTTGGTCGGCGGACCGGCGGGATACGGGGGCATCATCTTGTTCGCGTACTCCTGCTGCTGATATTGAACGATCAACGTGCCGCCACGCTGCATGTAGTCGAGCAGCCGTCCGTTGTTCGCCACGAAATCAGCGTTCGCCTCCGATGCGCGAATGCCGACGACGATAGTGTCGAAACGCGACAGGTCGCCGGTCGCGAGCATGTCGGCGTCGATCATCGTCACGTCGACGCCCATGCGGCGGATCGCATCCGGCACCTCGTCGCCGCTTCCCATGATGTAGCCGACCTTCACCGCTGCGACTTTCAGATCGAAGACCTGCGCCGTTACGGTTGCAGGCCAGTAGAGCCGGTGCGTCTGGATATGCGGATATGAGACCACCTGCACGTCGCGAGAAAATGCAATGCCGTCAACCGTCGCTTCGGCGCCGATCTCGAGCTTGCCCGCGGTGCGCCTCGCCGGTGCGGTGACGACGAATGGTGTCGACGTTTTGTCGCCGCTGGCGTTGAGCGCAAACGACGCTTGCGCAGGCGTCGCCGTCCAGCCTTGCGGCAGTCGCAGACGCAGCGTGCCGGAGATGGGCTTGGGCGAGAAACTCGTGGCGCGCACGATCAATCTCTGTTGATTCGCTTTGTTGTCGAGCGGCACAACGAGAAGCGGCGTGTCGAGTCCGACGGCGACGCGCGGCACGACGTTGATGTCGCGACGAAGCTCGCCGCGGATCTCATCCGCATAGCGGTACTGAACCGGCCGGGTGATCGTCACGTTGGCGCCGCCAATGGTTGCAGTGACGGCAGCGGTGAGGAGCGGCGGATCGAACGGCAGGCCTTTCGGGTCTCCCTCCGTCCACTTGTACGTGTCGCCGGTTCGCGGCTGCTTCAGGTAATACGGCTGCGTGGCGGCCGCCCCTGCGGGAATGGTGACCCGAAACGCGAAAACCTTCGTTGGTGTTTCGCGGCGTCCAAACCCGCCGCCAGTCGCCGGTGGCGCGTTTCCCGCGACAGGTTCGACACGCCATCCAGTTGGAGCGCTGATTGTCGCGTTGTCAACGTTGACGTTTGATGCAGCAGCAAGGAACGTTCGGACCTGCACATCGACTGTATCGCCCGCAACGACGGTCTCCTGTGAGACGAGCGGATCGACATCCACTTCCGCCGCCCGCACCATGGCGTCGGTGAAGTCTTCTTCTTTCAGCCCCAGCAGGAAGTCGGCATCGGCGCGTGCGTTCGCGTTACCGTTCGCTGACTTCAGCGCAGCACGCGCAGCGCGGGTCGCGCGCAGTCCCTCGGCCAGACTCGGGATAATGGCCGCGGGCTCGAGCGGCACGTAATCCGCGAGCGCACGCTTGGCGGCCGCATCCATCGCGCCGAGCTCGCTGGCGATCGTGCCGTCAGGAAGACCGACGAGCTTTGCAAGGCCGCGGACGGACGTGTCGAGACCGTCGAAAATCGATTTTTCGGGTCGCGGCGATTCGATCCGTGATTCGATGAGCGTGAGGCCTGACGCGATTGGACCGCGTGCCTCGATCCCTCCCTGTGCCTGGGTCTTGTGCTGGCTGCGGCCTTCATACGCAATTTCGGCGTAGCTGCGGCCGACCGCTGGATCGATCAGTCCTTCCTGCACCTGCAGCATCGGCGTTGCGGGATCCGGGCGTGCGTTGCCGAAGTTGCGATACAGCTTCTTCGCCTGCCAAGGCCGCAGTCCTTCGCGCAACTGTTCCGGGAACTCAGTCGGATCCGCCGCAGCCTTGAAGGCCAGCGGTGTCAGATAGCCTGCCTCCTGATGATGGCCGTGCCCATCAGCCGGGGTACCGCTCCAGCGTGTGTAGAGGACGAGCGGCCGGAACATGCGGATGACGCGCACGAAGTCACCGAGCGTGTCGCGCTCGCCCCACTTCATCGCCGCTTCCGCGCGCGACTTCGAGAACCCGTAGTCGAATGTGTGACCGAAGAATTGCTCGGCGCCGTCTAATCGTCGTGCCTGCAGCAGCTCCTCTGTGCGGATGACGCCAAGCGCATCGAACAGCTCGGGCCCGATGATGTTCTGTCCGCCCTCACCGCGGTTGAGCGACACATAGGCGACGCGCGCGTGGTCACCGCGCGCGGTGCGCGCGATGAATGCCGAATCCTCATCGTCGGGGTGCGCGCCCGTATGCAGGACGCTCGCGGTCGTCTGCAGGCGCTGCAGCACCTGCGTCAGGCCGGCGGCGCCCATGTCGTAAATCGGTCGTACCTGTGCCGAGCCGGCGAGGACGAATGTCGACACCGCGATGGCCGCGGTCAGAACGCGTCGCATAGCCAGAAGTATAGCGGTGGGCCGACTGCAGCGGCCCTACTGCGAATGGGCTATTGCGATGGGCCTCGAACGACCTGGACGAAATCCTGCGGACGGATCCACTTGGCGAACGCGGCGCGCACTTCGTCGGCCGTGATGTCGTAGTAGCGCTGCCCCATGCGGCGCGATTCATCGAGCGGCAGGCCTATCTGCGCGCGCGCGAGCAGCAGGCCGGCGATCGCCTCTTCACTCGATTGCTGCAGCGCCATCTGTCGGAGCAGCAGCGCCTTGGCCTGATGGAGCTCCGCCGGCGAGACGTTCTCCATCTGCATGGCGCGAAGGTCCCGGACGATCAAGTCGCGCGCCTTCGGCACGTTCGGGGGATCCGACCCGAACGTCACGGTGTAGACGCTGCGCGTCTTGCCGGCAACGAACGAGTCATCGACGTTGTAGACGAGGCCGGCGACCTGACGCAGGTCGTGATACAGACGCGTCGCGTAGAAGCCGCCGCCAAGCACGTTGTTGCCGACCTGAATAGCGTAGTAGTCCGGATCGAATCGCGTGAGCCCGACTTCCTGCGCCAGCGCCACCGATGCCTGCACGGCCTGCGGATCCACAACGGCGAAGTCCTTCGACATGTTCTTCGCAACCGGTGGCAGGGTCGGATCCGGGGTTGCACCGTCCGCCTTCCACGCACCGAAATACTTTTCGATCGCGCCGCGCGCCTCCGTCGACTCGACGTCGCCGATCACCACGATCGTCGTCAGATCCGGACGGAACGTTGTCTGATAGTGCTTCCGCACGTCGTCAAGCGTGAGGGACGAGACCGTTTCCGGCTTCGCTTCGCGGAGGTCTGGATCGCCGGATGGCAGCAGGCCGACCTTCATCGCACGGTCTGCTTGATAGCCGGGGCTCTTCAGCTGTCCTTCCAGGTACTCGGCGGTCTGCTGCTTGACCGTGTTGAACGCATCCACGGGCAGCGCTGGATGCAGCACGTTGTCGGCGAGCAACTCGACGCCGCGCGCGAAATCAGTCTTCGGCACGCGCAGCGAGAAGTCGTATCCGGCCGTTTCGCTCGCCGCGATGTCGTCGAGCGCCTTTTGAAACGCAATTCGATCCAGCGATGTCGTTCCGTACGAGAACAGCTCGTCCAGTACGTCGGACACGCCGTCTTTGCCGGAAGGCTCCTGCAGCGACGTCTCGTGACGGATGTTGCCGACCAGCGTCACGGTGGGACTTGTCTTGTCGTTCTTGACGATCAGGCGGATCTTGTTCGGCAGCGTCACGTCAGACCATGTCGGGCTCACACTCGGTACACGGATCGAAGCAAGCGCGGTCTCGGCCCACGCCGGCAGCTGCACCGGTTTGGTCGGCGCCGACGTCAAAGACTCGCCACCGCCGAATCCCTTTTCGGACGTTTCCTCGTTCGACGGTTTCGGCACGAGGGTCGCCGTAATGGAGTTGTCATCTTTCAGAAACTGCATGGCGACGCGATTGACATCGGTGACAGTTACGCGGCGAATCGCCTCGACGTTGTCATCCGGCGACTTGCGTCCTTCGGCAGCGAGAGCCTGCGACCAGACGGCCGCAAGGTCGGATATCGAGTTGCGGCGGAACAGCGCGGAGGCGATTTCCTGACGCTTGGCCGCGTCGACGAGCTCCGCCGGAAAGCCCTGACGCACGTAGTTCGCGACGATTGATCGCATCTCGGCAACGACGCCGGTCGGCGCAGTCGATGCGGGCAGCGCCGTCATGCTGAACCCGACGCTCGCTTTCGGATACGTTTCCGCAAGATCGAAATTTGCGTAGAGCGCCTTGCCGGCAGGGACGAGCGCGTAGAGATCACCACGCTGACTGGCAAGCACGTCCGCCATGACGCGCGCTGCCGCATAGTCGGCACTCTCCGTACCGGGCAGTCGATAGGCGATGAAGGCGAGCGTGTACGGCAGATTGCTGTCAAGCGTGAAGCTTTCCTGCTTGACCGGACGCAGCGTGACCACCGGCCGCTTGCCAATCGGCCGGCGCGGAATCGATCCGTACAGTCGCTTGACCGTCGCCAGCGTTGCGTCGACATCGACGTCGCCCGCGATCACGAGAATGGCGTTGTTCGGCGCGTACCAGCGCTGGTAGAAGGCTTTCAGCATCGCGCCCGTCGTCTTCTCGAACGACTCGCGCGTGCCGAGCGCGTCGTGCGAGTACGGCGTGCCCGCAAACATGTCCTCGTTGAGCCGCGTGATGAACTTGTAGGTCGGCTCGGACAGGTCCCGCGCGACCTCCTGTTCGATGGCGCCTTTCTCCTGCTGCCACTCGGCGTTCGAGTCGATGACGTCGCGCATGCACGCCGCATCGACGCGCAGCGCCACCTCGAGATCGGCGGCGGGAATCGTGGTGAAGTACTGCGTGATCGTCTGCTGGGTGTCGGCGTTGTCGTAACCGCCAAGCTGCGCGTAAATCGCCGCGATCTGGTCGGCCGACACATCGGCGCACCCCCGGAACGCCATGTGTTCTTGCGCGTGTGCCATGCCGGGGAAGCCCGGCGGCGTTTCGTTGGCGCCGACGAGGTAGTTCTGCTCGACGGTCACAACCGGAGCGAGCTGGTCGCGTACGACAACGACGCGAAGTCCGTTGGCGAGCGTGGCGCGGGTGACACCTTCCTGCGTCGTGTCCTTCGTTTCCGTGGGGGTAGCGTTCTGAGCGACCGCGACTGCGGTGAGAGAAGCGGCGATCAGGATGATTGCGAGCGGTCGGAACATGCCTCGCTCCGCGTGCAGTGGTTATGCCATGGCCAGGTGACACGAGCCGCGCTCGCACACCAGCGTCGCGCCGGCGGTCTCCGCATCCGAATGGACGCGCACGTCCGGCGAGAAGATCCAGCTCGCCGTCATCAGCATCGGCGTGAGATCGATGAGGACGAAGCCGTGGCGAATGCCGTCGAGGTACTTGAGATGGGGGAGCGCGACCCGTACTGCCGCGGCCGTCTGTTCGCCGTCTTTGCCCGAGAACATCGTCGGTGTCGGCGAGCTGATGGCCGGCGCCACCAGCTCCACAGCAAGCGACCCCTCGCCTGATGCAGGCCGGTAGTCGGCCCATGGGTTTCGCGCGACATCGAATCCCCACGAGCTGTGAGCGTCGCCCGAGAGGACGACGAGGTTGCGGACGTTCTCGTGCTCGACGAGGTCGAGGACACGTGCGCGCTGCGCGAGATAGCCGTCCCAGACATCGGTATTCGTCGCCCGCGTGCCAGGCAGCGTAATGGGCGAAAAGATCACCTGTTGACCGAGCAGCGTCCAGGGCGTATTCGCACGGCGTGACGCGCGCAACTGATCGAAGAGCCACGCCTCCTGTGCGGCGCCCATCATCGAGCGCCTGGGATCGTTGAGGCCGCGCATGTCGGCGCTCGCAACCTGCCTGTCGCGCAGGCCACGCGTGTCGATCATCACCAGATCGACGAGGCCGCCAAACGGAATCGTGCGATAGAGGTGAATGCCGGAGTCCGAAGACTCTCGAATCGGCATCCACTCGAGATACGCCTTGTAGGCTGCTGCCTTGCGCGTTCCCCAGTCGCCTTCGCCCTTCTCGGGATTGTGGTTGACCGCTCCGCCCGACCAGGCGTCGTTTGCGATCTCGTGGTCATCCCAGACGGCGATGAACGGAAAGAGTCGATGTGCCTCCTGCAGATCCGGATCGGTTCTGTACGTCGCATAGCGCATCCGGTAGTCCGTCAGCGCGATGGCTTCGCGTGGCGGCTCGGGGACGCGGTTGATCGCGACGCCCGCGCCGTATTCGCCCTCGGCAAATTCGTAGATGTAGTCGCCGACGTGCACCACGGCGTCGAGATCCGGCCGTCTGGTGATCGCGGTGTAGACGTTGAAGAAGCCGGCGGGATAGTTCGAACAGCACACGAGCGCGAATCGCATGCGGGCGGCACCGCTCGTTGGAAACGTTTTGGTGCGGCCGATCGGCGACTGCTCGCCGTCGACGTCGAACGCGTAGTAATACGTGCCGCCGGGCATCAGCCCGCCGACGTCCGCCTTGACGGTGTAATCACGCGCCGCTGTCGTTTCGAAAGTGCCACTCGACACGACGTGCTGCGCGTCTGCATCGGTTGCAACACGCCATCGCACAGTGACTGGCTGATTCAGAGAGGACTGGCGCGGCGTTACGCGCGTCCAGATGATGATGCGGTCGCTCAGCGGATCACCGCTTGCCACCCCATGCTGAAAGCGGCGATCGGACGATGCGCGCTCGACTTGTGCGTGCAGCGGCCACGACAGACTCGCGGCCGCTGCTGTCCAGAGGAACTGCCGGCGTGTCAGCGACACGCCTTGATTGTAGTTTGCCTACGATCGCTACTTGGTAGCGATACTTGTCGCCAAGACGGCGGGCGTCTTCGGAGCAATCGGTTTGTAGGCGTACACGTAATTACGCAGCACCGGGTGGTCCGGCCACCCCTCGAAGTGGTACTGCTTCATCTCGTTGTAGGCCTGCTGTGACGTCCACCCGTCGTAGGTCATGCGGTAGAGCGCGGTCATCGTGCCCGTCCGATGTCGTCCGCCTGCGCAGTGCACAAACACCGGCTGGTTTGCGGGATTGGAGACGATCTCGAAGAACTGCGCGATTTGCGCATCCGTCGGCGCCTTGCTCGTCGTCATCCCGATCCGGTAGAAAGTCATTCCGGCCGATTTCACCGCGCCGGCTT
>Ga0310813_10001829_pt1 | contig 12864 bp, 21 predicted proteins | sample YN3metagenome_FD_203086 | JGI IMG/M metagenome (GOLD analysis project Ga0310813, IMG submission 203086) | Soil microbial communities from experimental microcosm in Duke University, North Carolina, United States - YN3 | ecosystem: Engineered > Artificial ecosystem > Soil microcosm > Unclassified...
CTGCGAGCCGCCGAAGCCGCGCTTGATGACCACCGGCACGTCGTTGAACTGCGCCTCGAGGTCGTTCCACAGCCGGATGGACGAGCTGCCCACGAAGAGCACGCCGCCCGGAGGATGTGGATGCGCAGCGTCGTCGGCGGCAAAGGCCGCGAACGCCGCGTCCCAGCGGGACGGCGGGACTGCCGGATCGAGCGCGCCGGCGGCCGGCGCGTCGGCCGCGTACGCGTGGATCGCCAGGCCGCAGGACGCGGCAAGGAGGAGTCGGGCAATCGTGTGCTTCATTCGGGGTCAGAGCAAAAAGCGCTATTCGGGGTCGGAGCAAGAATCGCGCTTTTTGCTCTGACCCCGAAGTTACGAGGCCTTCGTCCGCGGCTGGAGCGGAAAGTTTCCTTCCCGCAGCATCAGCCGTGCCAGACGAGGTCCGTACGGGCGTTCAACGCACCCGGGTGCCTAGAGGATGACAGCGTTCATCGCGGCCGCGTGCCCAGCACGGCGCGGCGCCGCTCGAGGCTCTCGGCGGGCCAATAGCGCTTGCTGTCGTAGTACTCCGGGACGGCGGGGGTTCCCGGCGGCAGCACGACCCACGGCTGCTTCGACGCCGTGAAGATGTGGATATCGGGTGGCAGGCGGTCCGGATCGTCCAGCGTGCCGACGCGGACGAAGCGTAGCGCAAGCCCCGCCCCCGCATAGTGGCTCCACAGCGCGACGTGGCACTCGGGACAGCGGACGATCTTCTGCCCGCGACCGCTGTTCGACGGCGTGTCCACCATCACCGGCGTACCGTGCAGCAGCTCGACGCGGTCGGACTCGATCAGCGCGTTCAACGCGAACGCCGTTCCGGTTTCGCGCTGGCACCAGCGGCAATGGCAGCAATGCACGAACAGCGGCGCGGTCAGCATCCGGTAGCGCACCTGGCGGCATGCGCAGCCGCCCTCGATCGGATATCCGTCGTTCATGAGCTGACCTCCGAAGCGTGCCGCGGCGTGAACGGCGGTCCCTTGAGCTCCACCGTGTTGCCCTCGGGGTCGGTCACGTAGATCGACGGCCCGTCGCCTTCCGCGCCGTAGCGCGCGGCCGTCGGCCCCGCTTCGATCCCCGCCGCAGAAAGCGTTGTGCGGATCGCCACCTCGTCGAACGGCTCGACGCGAAAGCAGAAGTGGTCGAGGTTGCGTGCTTCGCGGCCCGGCGCTGCGCCGCCGGCCTGTCCGAGCTTGCCGTCGATCGGCACGAGATCGAGCATCGACCGGCCGGCCCGCAGCTGGATCAGGCCGAGGTCCTCGACCCGCCGCTGGACGGTGCAGCCGAGCACGTTGCAGTAGAAGTCGACCATCGCCTGCGCATCGACGACGCGCAGCACCAGGTGGTCGAGATCGCGGATGCGGATCATCCGCGCGACGCTGCGTCGCCGGTGTCGTACGTCGACACCTCGATCAGGTTCCCATCGGGATCGCGGAAATAGATCGAGCGGATCGGCCCGGTCGCGCCGGTCTTGTCGACGGGACCTTCGAGGATCGCGACGCCGCAGGCGGCCAGCTGCGTCGCGACGTCGGCGAGCGTGCTCGTCGTGATCAGGCACAGGTCGACCGACCCGGGCGTGGGCCGCGCGGCCTTCGGCTCGAACTCGCGTCCGGCCTGATGCAGGTTGATCTTCTGCGCGCCGAACGCGAGCGCCTTGCGGCCGCCCGCGAACGTGACGACGCGCATGCCGAGCACGCGCGCGTAGAAGTCGCACGTCGCGTCCACGTCGCGCACCGTCATCACGACGTGGTCGATGCGGTCGATGCGTACGGTCATGACGAGTGCGCCGCCGAGGAGCTGCGACCGGATGGCGATGCAGTCGACGTCCCCCCGGCCAGCGCGCGCAGTGCTGCTGCGCGCGCGTGGAGCAGGCACGTATCGAAAACCGGCACCGGCGCATCGTCGGCGCCGATCAGCATCGCGATCTCGGTGCAGCCGAGTACGATCCCACGTGCGCCGCGTGAGACGAGCCCCTCGATGACCGCGCGATAACGTGCGCGCGATTCGTCCCGCACGATGCCGCGGCACAGCTCCTCGTAGATTACGCGATGGACGTCTTCGCGCTCGCCGGTGTCGGGGACGAGCGTATCGATGCCATGCCGGCGCAGGCGCTCGCGATAGAAATCCTCCTCCATCGTGAAGCGCGTGCCGAGCAAGCCGACGTCCGTGATCCCTTCGTCCGAAATGGCCGTCGCGGTCGGATCGGCGATATGCAGCAGTGGAATCGACACGCCGCGCTCGATCGTCGCGGCTGTCTTGTGCATCGTGTTCGTGCCGAGCACGAGGAATTGCGCGCCCGCGCGCTCGAGCACGCGCGCGGCCTCGGCCAGGCGTTCGCCTGCCTGCGTCCAGTCGCCGGCGTGCTGCATCCGCTCGATGTCGTGGAAATCGACGCTGTAGAGTAGCAGCCGCGCCGAGTGCAAGCCGCCCAGTGCTTCGCGAATCGTCTCGTTGATCACCCGGTAATAAGGGATCGTCGATTCGAAGCTCATGCCGCCGAGAAGGCCGATCGTCTGCATCGTGCTGTTCGTCTGTTCGGGCAGGCAACGATACACCGAACGCGCCGGCGCGCGCCGCGGCAGCGGACTTGGTGTGAACAGTCCCAAATCGGGCGACTATGGCGCGCTCGCGATGCGAGGCCGGAAGCCTGACCCCGCGATGCAATTCGTCGGGCGCACGATGCCTACCCGGCGATGGAGCGCGGGCGAGCCTGCTTGGTTCTGTCGAGCTCGATCGCCCTGGCCTCGACGCGCGCGCCGCTGATTTCCAGCATCGCGACGGCAACCGGCAGGCGAAATCGCCGTGGCCCGGCGCTGCCGGGGTTTACGTACAGCACGCCGTCGCGTCGCTCGATCCACGGTCGGTGCGAATGACCGGCGACCACGACGTCGACGCCATCGGCGGCCGGATCGCGGTCGAGTTGCGCGAGATCGTGGATCACCAGCAGTCGAACGTCGGCTACGTTCACGCGCGCGATGCTCGGCAGCCCCGCGGCCCATGCATCGCGGTCGTTGTTGCCGCGCACCGCGACGACGGGTGCAACCATTGCCAGCGCGTCGAGGATGCCGGGATGGCCAATGTCGCCTGCGTGCACGATGCGGTCGCTGCCGTGCAGAGCCGCGACCGCCTCGGGGCGCAACAGTCCGTGCGTGTCGGAAATGAGCCCGATGCGAGCGCGCCGTTGCATCGCGACCGCGCGACGCCTGCTGTCAGGCACGAGCGGGTGCGGAGCGCCCGATGCGGTGCCGGAGCCAGCCGTAGAGCAGCGCATTCCCGATCAGCACGACCGCGGCCAGCAGCCACTGGAGCTCTCGCGTCAATCCGTCCGGATAGACGATGGCGAGCAGGTAGTGCTCGACGAAGCCGACGGTGTAGACTGCATCGCCCGCGCGAATGCGCAGCGCGTTCTCGAGTGGGGTCAGCGGGCACGCGCGGCCGGACACCTCGACGAACACCGCCCACGCCAGCGCGGGCACGTGCAGCCACGTCATCCATCGCCATCGGAGCGCGAGGAGGGCGCCCAGCGTGACGAACGCGATGAACAGGAGATGGACGGCGAGCACCGCGTCGGCCGCGAATCGTTCGAGCATGCGCTAACGCTCGATCGCTGCCGCTACGCCGAGTGCCGCTGTCGTTGCGCGATCAGCTCGCGGGCGACCTCGATGTTTGACTCGATGCCGGCGAGGTTCGGATTGACGCGCAGCGCGCGCTGCCAGTACTCGATTGCCTTTTCGTACTGCTCGAGCTGGAAATAGATCTGGCCATAGCCGGACAGTGCGCCGAAGTGCAGCGGATTGCGCTTCATCACCTCGTCGCAATCGGCGAGCGACCTGCGGTATTCGCCGGCGAGGAACAGCACGGTCGCACGCTTGTTCCAGCCTTCGGCGAAGTCGGGGTTGCGCCGGATCACTTCGGAGAACGTCGCGATCGCCTCGTCGAACTGCTGCGCTCGCATCTGCTCGACACCGCGCGCGAGCAGCGCATCGACCTCGGCGTCGCCCGAGTGACTCCACAACTGCCACAGCGCCTGCTCCGCGACGTTGCGAACGTAGCCGTTTTCGTCGCTCAACCGCTTTTGCAGCAGCGCACCGTCGGCCGACGTGCCGTGGTTGGCGATCCACGCGAGCGCTTCGGCGCGCTGGTCGGCGTCGCTCGAGTCGAGCGCCAGCAGCGCCTCGGCGCGCGTCGTGTAGTCGCGACCGTCGCCGAAGGCACTCGCGGCGGCCAGCAGCGCGAGCAGGAGGCCGAATCGGAACATCGTACGGATGGGCATACGGGGACTTCGAGGCAAGCATGCCTCGCGCATGGCCGTCGCGCAAGCGCACGTCGACGACTCCGTGCCGCGCCTCTGGGCAGCTCGTCGCCACCGTTGACAACCCCAGGCGATGCGCGCACATTCGTTCACGGTCCATCCGGATCAGGAGGTGGCCATGAAGAAGCTCGTTGCAGCAGCGGCGCTCGCTGCCTTCGGCCTCGCGCCAGCGGTCGGATTTGCGTGCGAATACAACGATGCCTCCATGGCATCGGCAGATCCGCCCGCGCAACTCGGCCTGCAGCCGGCGCCGCAGGCTTCGAAGGCGCCTGCGCCGGCGACGGTAGCCAAGGCGTTGCCGAAGGCGCAGAAGCAGGTGCCCGACAAGGCACGCACGCCGGTCGATGCGAAGATGGCGGTCGCGACGCGGAACTAACCCGCTCCGCCGTGCAAAAAGGCCCGCTGCGTGCGGGCTTTTTTGTGTGTCGGAACAATGAAATCGATCGACCCATGAGCGCTTGCAACATCGGCGAAGCGGCCGCGCGGTCCGGCGTGTCCGCCAAGATGATCCGGCATTACGAGGAGGTCGGCCTGGTCCCGAAGGCGCGCCGGACCGGGTCGGGCTACCGGACGTACGCCGACGCCGACGTGCACACGCTGCGTTTCATCCGCCGCGCCCGCGACCTCGGCTTCTCGATCCGCCAGATCGGCGACCTCCTGGCGCTATGGCAAAACCGGCGCCGCGAAAGCAGCGTGGTGAGAAAGCTCGCCCTCGCGCACATCGCCGACCTCGACGCCAGGATCGCCGAGACGCAGGCGATGAAGGCGACGCTCGAGGAGCTCGTGCGGGGCTGTCACGGTGATGCGCGGCCGCACTGCCCGATCCTGGTCAAACTGGCCGAGGCGAAAGAACGTTCGGCAGGCGAAGCAGCGTGACGCAGCAGCGCTGCAGGCCGCGTGCGACCGCTGCCGCGCATCGGCACGACTCGAGGCTTTCGCAGGTACAGCTCCACCAGCCCCTCGCGACGCTTGCCCGGCCGAACCGGGCAGTCGCAGCGACCCCCAACGCATGTTGGCGCACGTCGCGGAAGCCCTGGCGCACGAAGCGCTGCGAAAGCCAGAGCAGCAGCACGAAAAGCGCTGCGCCAGGCAGTAGGGCCTGCATGACGAACCACGCCGAGAGCTCGCCCGACCGCTGCCACCACCGCATTGCCGCTTCGAACACCGCTGCCTCCCTCTGTCGCCGGGCGCACATGGCCGGCAAGGACGCGAGTGTCGACCTTCCCACGGTGGGAAGGTCAAGCGGTTTCGGAAACCGGCCGTCAGCCTAGCCGGCGGCGGTACGCAGTGCGCGCGGGCTCGCTCAGATGAGGCGCCATGCGGTCGAACAGCTCGCGCAGCGACGCGCGGTGCTTCGCGCGAAACGCGCCGTTGCCGAAAGCCAGCTCCAGCTCGTTGGCGACGCTGAGCTCGCAGAAATCGCGCAAACGGGCTTCGTCGATCGGATATTCGGTGCCCGTGTAGCGGTCGGCGAATCGCACCTCGTCCGGCGAGCCGATTCGTGGGTGAAACTGGTCGCGGGCACATGCGCCGTACAGGTACACGATGCCTTCGGCTTCCCCTCCGATCAATTCCGCGATGCGCCTGCGCGCGCCGAGGCTCGCGAGCGAGCCTGTGATCCCGTCGGTGCCGTACACCGCGTGATACAGCGCGGCGAGGCAGAGCGCTTCGCGCGCGCCCCAGCGACGCAGGAGCGCCTCGGTGCCGTGCAGGTGCGCCGCGAGCGATCCGTTGACGTGCGCGAACTCGCCCGCGCCGAGCGCGAGCAACCGCTGCCACGCTTGCGCGCGGCGCTCGCTCGTCAGTCGGCCGGTGGTGTCCATGAAGGCGCTTGGAACTTCGCATCGGCTTCAGCCGCGTAGCCGGCGTCGAGAAACAGCCGCACATGCGGCTTGCAGGGTAGGGCGCCAACGTCCGACCGCGCGACGTAGCGTACCTCGAGCGTCTCTTCGCCGTCCGGCTTCAGCGTTCCGCCGACGCGCTCGCCCTCGAATACCGTGGCGACCCACGCGATGCGGTCGCCGTTCGCGTAGTGGCTCGCGCAAAGCTCGCCACCGAATACGCCGATGATCCGCGTGAGCGCGACGTGCAGCCCGGTTTCCTCCCACGTCTCGCGCACCGCCGCATCGGAGGGCGTTTCGTACGGCTCGATCATGCCGCCGGGCGTGGTCCAGTCGTTGCCCTCGGCGTGACGGACGAGCAGCACGCGCTGTTGCTCGTCGAACACCAGCACGCTCACCGTGGGCACCTCGAGCACGGTGGTGCCCACCATCGCGCGGAGCGCCCGCATGTGATCGGACATCGGCATCGTGCGCGCTTCCTCTTTCGTCGCTCGGCGCTATGGCACGCGCGAAACCACTCGCAGCGTCACCTGCGCGTGCCGGCGAAATCCCATGCGCTCGTACATCCGGATCGCACTCACGTTGTCGGCCATTACGTGGAGGAACGGCGTCTCCTTGCGCCGCAGCTGCCGACGCACGAGGCCGGCGACGAGCCGCCGCGCCAGGCCGCGTCCCTGAAACTCGGGCAACGTGCAGACGCCGCTCACTTCCCGCAGGGCCCCGGCGTGCATGCGCTCGCCGGCCATCGCAACGAGCCGGTCACGTTCGAATAGGCCGACGTATTCGCCGAGCTCGTGCGTGCGTGGGCCGAACGGGCCGGGATGCGTGACCTCGACGAGCTCGAGCATATGCGGCACGTGCTCGCGGCCGAGGCACACCGGCGAAAGCGTGCCGTCGCCATCCGGCGGCGGCGCATCCCACACCAGTTGGTACGCGGGCGATTCGGCGTCGATGCGCCAACCCGCGGGCTGCGGCCCGGACCAGTCGCCGCAATAGAAACGCTCGCCCGGCGCACAGTACGGCACGAGTGCGTCGAAGTTCGGATCCTGCGCGTTCCTGAAGCCGACGATCGGCGAGAAGCCGGGGCAGTAACGGCGCGCCTCGTCGGTACCGCACGAGAACTGCGCGTGCGCGCCGGCGAGCGAGTGCCAGACGATGTTGGCGAGGAGGTCGGATGCCATCGCTGCAGAATCGCGTCGGCCGGGTCGAGGACGTATTCAGGCGACCGTGATACCGACCGCATCATCCATCACGACCTCGATGCCTTGGCGCAGCGTCGCCTGGATCTCGGCAATCCGATCGGTGTGCAGCATGAGCTCGCGTATCGTCGGCTGCGGCGCGCGCGCGTGAACGGTCGCACGGTAGCGCACGCGCTTGGCCGCCTCTCCCGGCGCACCGAATTCCGCCTGCGCGAGCGCTTCGACACGCACCACTTCGATGCCGCGTTTCCCCGCTTCCCGATAGACGTCGTTGCAGTAACACGTGGCGAGCGCGAGGCACAGCAGCTCGCCGCCGTTGACGGCCGATCCGCCTGCGTCGGGCCGACCCGGCACCGCCAGCGTCTGCGTGACGCCATTGGTTCGCAGCGATACGACGTGGGTGTTACGAACGTTGTCGACGTGCGCCTCGACCAGCATGCCCGCTCTCCAGTGCGCACTATACCGTCAGCCCGGATGCGCTTGCGCGAACGCGACGTCGGCGATCCAGTTGTGCTGCCGGCGGGCGAGGCGCGACGCCGTGTTCTCGCCATCGAAGCTGGTGGAAGTCCGCCGAATCCACGAAGAATCGACGTTTTCGAGCATGTTCACGTTGACGACGGCATAGACGCGATGGTCGATTTCACTCGTCACGACCGGAACGCATCCGCAGCGCGTGCAGACGTGAAACGTCGCCGTGCGCGTGCCGAACGCGTAGCGCGACACCAGCGCATCATCGACGACGGTGACCGTCAGCTTTGCATCCGGACGCGACGTCCACACGCCCCCGTGTCGCGTGCAGAAGGAGCATCCGCACGCGCGTGCCGGGATCTCGGGAGGCGAAACGGTCCAATCGAGCGCAAGGGCAATGTTGCCGCAATGGCAACGGCCGTGGATAAGCATGAGATCACCCCGGATAGAACACGTAGAGCGTCGGAAACTGCGCCTTCGCGCGTCGCAAAGGCAAATCGCAAACCCCGCTTCGCCGGTCGAGGGCGAAAAGCGCACCGATCGTAGAGCAGCCCCGTATTCGCCTTCAAGCCGCGTTCCTCAGCCGATCGCGCTCGGCACGCGAGATCACGCTGGAGGCAACCACCGGCGTACCGCGTTGCGGGTCGAAGAACGGCGTCCTGCGGTAGCTCCCGTCGAGACGCGCGCGGCCGATCGACGCCATCAGGTGCAATACCGCCGCCAGCGTGGCGAAGGGCGTCGAGCTCGGCCGGCCGCGCGTTGCGCTTTGTGTATTGACGCGCATGCGAACCGGCCCGAACGCCACATCGAGGGACGGGCCGGACTTTTCCAGGCAATTGTGCACGAGCCCCACGTACGGGAGCTTGAAGTTGCGCGTCGTGTTGCCGATCGGCGTGTTGCAGCAGCTCGCATACCAGCGCAGCAAGCCGTTCTCGGTGAGCGACATGCACGCCAGCGCGTTCGCGCCCTCGGTGATCGTCACGTTGCTGGCGAGCGTCGCGACGACGTCAGTGCCACCCGATTCGTCCAGGATTTCGTCGGCATGGCCGAGAAAGCGCGCGAACGCCTGGCAATCCTTGCAGTAGCAGACGCCACGGGTCGCGGCCTCTGCGTGGGCGACCAGGCCCTTCAGCGTGCCGCACCCGCATTGCAGCGCGTGGTTCATGTTCTTCCTTCTCCTGAGCTCCCCGGTGTGCTGGCCGTCGTCGCGAGCGCCAGCAGCTCGTAAGGTCCTGCGAGCATCATATCGGGGCCCGCGGCCTCCAATTCCTCGCGCGATCCGTGACCCCACAACACTGCGACGGACGTAAGCGCGTGAGCCTTGGCAGCGAATATGTCGACCGCCCGATCGCCGATCATCGCCGAGGCGGCATCGATCCGACGCTCGCGGAGCAGCGATGCGAGCTGGGCGCACTTGTCGACACCGATGTCGCCGCCGCTCACGAAGCGAAAGTGCTCGCGCAGGCCGAAGTGCCGGAGGATCCGGTCGGCGAAATCGGCGCGCTTGGTCGTGCAGAGACCGAGCGCGTTGCCGGCCGCGTCGAGCTCACGCAGCGCCGCCGGTATGCCTGGATACACGACGTTCTCCGCGAAGCCTACGTCGGCGTAACGCTCGCGATATTTGGCCACGAGCGCCGCGACATGGTCGGGCGTCGCGTCGGCCACCAGCGTGCGAAACGTCTCGTCGAGCGGGGGACCGATGAAGCGCGACACGTCGCAGTCTCGGATCGGCGCGTGGCCGAACGCGCGAAGCGCGTAGTCCAGCGAGCGGTGAATCCCTTCGGCGGGGTCGCTGATCGTTCCATCGAGATCGAACACGTACGTCGCGAGATGGCGCATCGTGGCCCTCAGGCGGTCTCGATCTTCAGCAGCTTGGTTTTCGCCGAGGCGCCGCTCTTGATGGAAACGGCATTCCGGCTGCAGCCGAAGTGGCGTGCGACCAGCCCGATCAACTCCTGGTTCGCCTTGCCGTCGACCGGAGCGGCCTTGAGGTGCGCGACGAACGTACCATCGCCGGCCGGCTCGAGTACGCTCATCCGCGCGCGCGGCTTGACCCTCACCTCGATCATCGTCGCATGGTCGGGGCGCATGAGCCGTTCAGACGCTGTTTATTTCGCTTCGCCGGCCACACCCGTTTCGACGAAGCGCTTCAACCGCGTAGCCTGCTCGCCGGTCATGCGCTCCACCGCCGGTGCGATACTTTCGAATCCGCCCGCGATATAGCCGCCCACGCTGTATGTCAGCTCGAGGCGCGTCGCATTGTCCGTTGGCGAGAGCAGCCACGTCATCGACCCCGCGACCCCCGAGCCCTGCAGCGGGCCCAGTCCGCCGGACATGCGCAGCAGCTGATTCTCGCGCCATTGCACGACGCGCATGTGCTCGACGCTGCCGTTGGCGAGTCGCTCACAGAAGCATCCTCCGGGGCGCAGGTCGATCGACAGGTTCCTGCTGTCGCCCGAGTACGTATGCTGCGCGTTCCACCAGACACCGATTTGCGCCGTCAGGGCGTCGTAGACCTTGGCCGCCGGCGCCGCGATGGTCATCTCGTGTCGCACGAGGAAGCCGTTCGCAGATATCTCAACCGCTCCCGCGGGTCCACTCGCAAGTGCGACGACGCAAACGAGTTCACGAATCATGCGGTCCACCTTCGCAACTCCGAGATGTCAGAAACGTCTCGGAGACGTCTTAGAGATGTCTCGGAGATAATCCAGGCTGCGGCGTACGCCGCTAGCGTAGATACCTTTCGGGTGGGGAGCAACGCGCCATCGACGTAGGGGCGGGCGATGTTCCCGAATCGTGGCGGATCGTGAGTCATCGAACACGCGGGCTCCGAACCCGCCCATCCGGTCGCGCCTGCATTGAAGACCAAGTTGGCGAGGAGGGGCCCTCGACCCCGGGCAACGCGCTCGCGGAGCCAGTCGAGCGACGGCGGCGGCGCATTTTCGTATGCATAGAGCGCCGGATCGCTCAGCACGACGAACATCGCCTCGGCGTGGGCGGTGGTCTGCGGCTCGAGCATCACGCCGTCGCCGGCTACCGCCCGCATGGAGTCCCCCCGGGGTCATTCTGCGTCATTCCCGAGCCAACGGCGCAAGCACGCACCGGCGCTCGCGACCGGTTTCCCTTGCACTCTGCCGATGGATGCCCCAGGAGTCGGTGGCCCGGATCAACCGAGGTCAGGCGCCGCCACGCGCCTCGCGCTCGAACGCGTTGTCGCGATACGGATCGCGCCCGCGGGCGATCTGAGCCAGGCTCGATGCCGCGTAGAGCGGGAAGAACAGGATCCCCCAGCGCTCGTATTGCCGCACGTGAACGCGCTCGTGAGCGCGGGCTTCGGCGAGACAAACGTCGTCGACACCCATGACGATATGACCAAAGGCGATCGCAACGAACCCGAATCGCGGAATCCTGTGAACGACACCGAGCAGACGACCGCCCACGATTTCCAGAACCCCGTCGACACGCCGCATCTTCGCGCCGCTGCACACGGCGGCGGTGACGAAGATCAGTCCGATTGCCGTCGCAGGCGACGCCCATGCGTACCCAATCAGGCGCTTGAACGACATCGCTCAATCAACCGGCAGCCGCGGTACGGTCATCAAGCCATCCCCGCGCCGACGGTGGCGCGCACGGGGATGCCCGACGGATCGAATTCCTCGAGGCAGAAGACGTTGATGCCGTAATGGTCCGGCGTCACGCGCTTGCGATGAAACGTGTAGATCCCGCAAGTGCTGCAAAAGAAATGACGTGCGGTCATCGTATGGAAACGATATTCGGTCAGCGCGTCTTCGCCGCAGAGCAACTCGAAGCGGCTCTCGTGCACTCGGACCATGAGGGCGTTCTTGCGCCGGCAGATCGAGCAATCGCATGTCGTCAGCTCCGGAAAGTCGGTTTCGATCCGGAAGGCGACGGCGCCGCAGTGGCAGCTGCCCCGGTACGTTCGCATCGGTCGTGATTGCATCGGCGACGGGTCCATGAAGAGACAGCGCGAGGATATACCGCATCGGTGCTCGGCGAGCGCGGGGAGCGCCCGTTACGCCGCGCTGCTGCGGAGCGATGCTTCATCGCACACGAGCACGACCTTGCCGGTCACGCCACCCTTGCCGAGAAACTCTTGCGCATCCCTCGCCTGCGCAAGCGGAAAGCGTCGTGCGATGAGCGGCCTGATCTTGCCCTGGCGGAGGAGCTCGAACAGCGCGATGAGGTCTTCTCGAAACAACGCCGGCCGCACCCGCTTCAACCACTGGATGCTGTACGGAACGACGCGCCTGCGCCCGGGAAGCAGCCAGCCGCCGGCGATGTACAAACCGAAGATCGCGACTCCGCTAAGCCGCCGACGCCGGCCCGATTGGCCGGAAGCGAGCCGTCCGCCGCGCAGCGATCCGGTAAGACCGTAGGCCACGACCGTACCGCCCGGGCGCAGCGCAGCCCGCGAGCGCCAGATATGACTGCCCCCGATGCCATCGAACACGGCGTCGGCGCCATCACCGGTGAGGCGATGGATTTCCTGCACGAAGTCGACCGCTCGATAGTCGATCGGAACACCGCCCAGCTCGGAGACCGTCGACGCTCCCCACGGCGAGCATGTTCCGTACATCTGCAGGTTCGCTACGCGCCCGAGCTGCAACAGTGCCGAGCCGACCCCGCCCGCCGCGGCGTGGATCAACACGCGCTGTCCCGGCCGTGCCTTGGCGGAGCGATGCAGCATCTGGTACGCCGTGACGTAGTTCAGCACGAGGCTGACCGCCTCGGCGCAATCCAAACCCGAAGGCACGGGAACCAGTTCGCGCTGCGGCAGGCACACGTACTCCGCGTACGCACCCGCGATCGGCAGCGCCGCAACGCGTTGGCCCAACTCGAGTCCCGAAGGGCCATCGCCGAGTCGGTCCACCACGCCCACCAGGTCCCAGCCCGGCGTGAAGGGCAAGCGAGGCGTTTCCGGATGGATGCCTTCCCGCATCATGACGTCGGGCAGCGAGACACCCGCCGCAAGCACCTTGACGCGCGCCTGATTGCGCGCCGGCTC
>Ga0310813_10001833_pt1 | contig 12850 bp, 9 predicted proteins | sample YN3metagenome_FD_203086 | JGI IMG/M metagenome (GOLD analysis project Ga0310813, IMG submission 203086) | Soil microbial communities from experimental microcosm in Duke University, North Carolina, United States - YN3 | ecosystem: Engineered > Artificial ecosystem > Soil microcosm > Unclassified ...
ACATGGGCTTTGCCGAAGCGGTCGACTGCCCGGTCGTGCTGGTCGCGGACATCGATCGCGGCGGCGTGTTCGCCCATCTGACCGGCACGCTCGCGTGTCTGTCGGCGAGCGAGCAGGCGCGCGTGCGCGGCTTCATCATCAACCGCTTTCGCGGCGACCTGGGTTTGCTGCAGCCGGGGCTCGACTGGCTCGAGGCGCGCACCCGCAAGCCGGTGTTGGGCGTCGTGCCATATCTGCACGGCCTGACGCTCGACGCGGAAGATATGCTGCCGCGCGAGCTGCGCGCCGGCGCGGAAACGGGCGCGGCGCGCGATACGCTGCGCGTCGTCGTGCCGGCGCTACCGCATATCAGCAATCACACCGATTTCGACGCGCTGCGCGCGCATCCGCTGGTCGATTTCCACTACGTGCGTGCCGGGGCGACGCCGCCGGCTGCCGATCTGATCATTCTGCCGGGCTCGAAGAATGTGCAGGGCGACCTCGCGTTCCTGCGCGCGCAGGGGTGGGATCGGGCGCTGCAGCGGCATTTGCGCTATGGCGGGCGGGTGCTCGGCGTGTGCGGCGGCATGCAGATGCTCGGGCGCGAAGTGGCGGATCCGCATGGCGTCGAGGGCGCGCCCGGTACGGTCGCGGGACTCGGCTGGCTCGATTTCGCGACCACACTGACGCGCGACAAGACGCTGAAGAACGTCACCGGGCAGTTGACGCTGCCTGGTGCGCCGGCGGTAGCCGGCTACGAGATTCATATGGGCGAGACTGTGGGGCCGGCGCTGGCGTCGCCGGCGCTGCAACTGGCGACGCCGGACGGTGGGCTGCGCTCGGACGGCGCGCGTTCGGCGGACGGCCAGATTCTCGCGACGTATGTGCACGGGCTGTTCGACACGCCGGCCGCGTGCGCGGCCTTGCTGGCGTGGGCGGGGCTCGCCGACGCGCCGCCGCTCGACTATCCGGCGCTGCGCGAGGCCTCGCTCGAGCGGCTGGCCGATACGCTCGCCGAGCATGTCGACGTGCGGCGGCTGTTCGGCGCGATCGGCTGATCAGGCGCGGTGGGGCGCACGGCGCACGGACTCTGCGGCGATCGATTCGTTCCTGATTGGAAATAATCAAAGCCTGCGACGCGGTTTTTCCGCTCAGACGGTTCGAATAAAGTGGGTTCCTATCGGCGGCGCTCACCCTTGTGCGCCGCCTCCCATCGAAAAAGGAACCGTCATGAACCAGCAACACCCCGATCTCGCCGCGCTGATGCTGCGTGTGTCGCTAGGCGTGATGTATCTCGCGCACAGCCTGACGAAGATTTTCGTTTTCACGCTGCCGGGCACGGCACAGTTCTTCGTGTCGCTCGGCTTTCCCGGTTGGCTCGGCTATCTGACCGCCTTCGTCGAACTGCTCGGCGGCATGGCGCTGCTGGCCGGTATCCAGGTGCGCTGGGTCGCGCTGGTGCTGCTGCCGTTTATGTTGGGCGCGCTGTCCGTGCATCTGCCCAATGGCTGGAGCTTCGCGGCGCCGAAGGGCGGTTGGGAGTTTCCGGCGTTCTGGGCCGCGGCGCTGGTCGTACAGGCCTTGCTCGGCAACGGCGCACTGGCGCTCAGCAAGAACCGCGCGCCGGTCGCGCTGCGGCGGGCGAGCGAAGCGGTCTGACGCAGAAGGGCGGTCGAGGATGCCGCGACCGCCCTTTGCACTGTGCGACCACTGCGCTCGCGCCCAGCAGACCCGCATCAATACAACACCATCTGCGTACACCGGAACAGCGCAATCGTCTTGCCATCCGGCGCGAACACCGTCGCATCCCACACCTGCGTGCTGCGCCCGAGATGCGCGCCGCTTGCCACCGCCCGCAGCGTCCCTTCAGTCGCGGTACCGAGGAAATTGCTCTTCAGCTCGATCGTCGTAAAGCTCTTCGCGGTTTCCGGCAGATGCGCGAGGCACGCGTAGCCGCACGCGGTATCGGCAAGCCCGACGACGGTGGCCGCATGCAGAAAGCCGTTCGGTGCCAGCAGGTCGGGCCGCACCGTCAGTTCCGCGGTCAGCTTGCCTTGTTCGAGCGTCAGCGCGCGAAAGCCGATCAGCTCCGGCAGCGTGCCGCGTTGCAGTTGCACCAGCCATTCGAGCGGACGATCGGTGCGCAGTTTGGTCATTGCAGCTCCTGCAAAAGGAAGAGTTGAAGGTTCACCCCTGGCCGGGGCTTTGGACGTAGCCGGATTTGCCGATATTATCAACGCCTGGACCGGCCGCAGCGCTGCAGCGTCGGGTGTGCGCCGGTTCCTGCAGGCCCGAGCGGGCGGGCACGGCAAACCGGCTGGCGTGGCCAGTCTTCTTCCCGGGAGAATTCATGACGGTAATCGTGGTGGCGAATCCTAAGGGCGGCGTGGGCAAGAGCACGCTCTCCACCAATCTGGCCGGCTACTTTGCGGCCGAAGGCGAGTGGGTCGCGCTGGCGGACCTCGACAGGCAGCAATCGGCGCACGCGTGGCTCGAGCTACGTCCAGACGGTTTGCCAGCCATCGAGACCTGGCACGTCGATCCGGAGGCGCCGGCCAAGCCGCCGAAGGGCCTTGAACGGGCCGTGATCGACACGCCGGCTGGCCTGCACGGCAACCGTATGAACGTCGCGCTAAGCCTTGCCGACAAGGTGATCGTGCCGCTGCAGCCGTCCATTTTCGATATTCTGGCGACCCAGGAATTTCTCGAACGGCTCGCGAAGGAAAAGGCGGTCAGGAAGGGTTCGATCGAGATCGGCGTGGTGGGGATGCGGGTCGATGCGCGTACCAAGTCGGCCGACCAGCTGCATCGGTTCGTCGAAGGGCTGAAGCTGCCGGTGCTCGGTTTCCTGCGCGATACGCAGAACTATGTACAGCTCGCCGCGCACGGGCTGACGCTGTGGGATGTCGCGAAGAGCCGCGTCGAGAAGGATCTGGACCAGTGGGAGCCGATCCTGAAGTGGACCAACGGCAAGGCCTGAGGCAAGCGCTGAAGTAAGGCCCGTAGCAGGGACTGTAGCAAGGCCTGAAAGCCAACCCGCAACGGCCGCGGATTCTCCCGCGGCCGCTTTATTTGCGCGGACTTCTTGTTAACTCCAGCTTTGCGTCGGCACGTGATCGCGGCTGCCCTTGATGCGATTCTGCTCGTCGACGAACACCAGATCCGGTTTCCAGCCAGCCTGCAGTTCGGCTTCGTCGATCATCGCGAACGCGGCGATGATCACCAGGTCGCCCAGCTGCGCGCGCCGCGCCGCCGAGCCGTTCAGCGAAATCATGCCGCTGCCGCGCTCGCCCTTGATCGCGTACGTCGAAAAACGCTCGCCGTTGTTGATGTTCCAGATGTCGATCCGCTCGTTTTCGACGATGTTCGCCGCTTCGAGCAGATTTTCGTCGATCGCGCACGAGCCTTCGTAGTGCAGCTCGCAGTGCGTGACCGCGGCGCGGTGAATCTTCGATTTGAGCATGTGGCGTTGCATGGCGCTTCCCTTGCTTGCGTGGCGCGGGCCGTAGCGGCGGCGCGTCAGATTTCCAGATTGTCGATCAGGCGTGTCGCGCCGAGCTTCGCCGCAGCCAGCACGACGAGCGGCGCCTGCAGGTCCTGCGCGCCGGGCGCGAGCAGGTTGGCGCGCTTGCGGATCGCGATGTAGTCCGGCTGCCAGCCGCGCGCGGCGAGCGTCGCCATCGCTTCGCTTTCGAGCTTCGCAAAATCGCGGTCGCCAGCCAGTATCGCTTCGCGGACGCGGTTCAGGGTGGCCGCCAGCATCGGTGCTTCGGCGCGCTGCGCCGCTTCCAGATAGCGGTTGCGCGAGCTGAGCGCGAGGCCGTCGGTGTCGCGCACGGTTTCGGCCGCGACGATGTCGGTCGGCAGCGCGAACTGTTCGCACATGGCGCGCACGATCATCAGCTGCTGGTAATCCTTCTTGCCGAATACCGCGACGCGCGGCTGTACGCACGACATCAGCTTCATCACCACCGTGCACACGCCGGTGAAAAAGCCGGGGCGGAACTCGCCCTCGAGGATGTCGCCCAGATCGTGCGGCGGGTGCACGCGGTATTCCTGCGGCTGCGGGTACATGTCGCGCTCGGTCGGCGCGAACAGCACGTAGACGTTTTCTTTCTGCAGCTTGTCGATGTCCGCTTCGAGCGTGCGCGGATATTTGTCGAAGTCTTCGTTCGGGCCGAACTGCAGCCGGTTCACGAAGATGCTCGCGACCACCGGGTCGCCATGCTGGCGAGCAAGGCGCATCAGCGACAGGTGGCCTTCGTGCAGATTGCCCATGGTCGGCACGAACGCGGTGCGGTTCTGGCCGCGCAACTGGTCGCGCAATTCCTGGATCGAGCTGATGACTTTCATGATCGGGTGTGTGTCCTCGTGCGGGCGGGCCGCAGGGCGGTAAACGATGGCTCGCGATGCGCTGCTTCGTCTCGGGTGCGTGTCAGGTGCTCGCGCATCGTGTGCGCAAACGAGGTGCCGGTGTTGCCTGTGCCGTTATGCGGTTTGCAGGTCGCGCAGGTTGGTGCGCGCTGCCGGACCCGAAAAGGCCGGATTGTAGAGGATTTAACCGCGCCGCGCACCCGCCTGAGGCACGACGGCACGCGCGCCCCGGCGCGACGTGCCCGCCGGATGTGCGCCGTGCGCCGGTTGCGTGCGCTTTTGCGCACGCCTACCTCACGCGGGCAGATACGCGAGGCGCACGTAGATCGGCGCGAAGGGCTCGGCCTGCGTGATCTCGATCAGCGACTCGCGCGACAGCTCGAGCATCGCGATGAAATTGACCACCACCACCGGCACGCCGCGCGACGTATCGAACAGCTCGGAAAACTCCATGAAGCGTGCGTTCTGCAGCTTGCGCAGGATCACGCTCATGTGTTCGCGCACCGACAGCTCCTCGCGCGAGATCTTGTGATGCTGGACCAGCTTCGCGCGCTTGATCACGTCCGCCCATGCGGCGCGCAGGTCGTCGGTGTTGACGTCCGGAAAACGCGGCGTGATGCTCTGCTCGATATAGACCTCGGCGCGCAGGAAATCGCGGCCGAGCTGCGGCAGATGGTCGATGCGCTGCGCGGCGAGCTTCATCTGCTCGTATTCGAGCAGGCGCCGCACGAGTTCGGCGCGCGGGTCTTCGGCTTCCTCGCCGGTGTCGGCCTTCTTGACCGGCAGCAGCATGCGTGACTTGATCTCGATCAGCATTGCCGCCATCAGCAGATACTCGGACGCGAGTTCGAGATTCGTCTTGCGCAGCTGTTCGACGTAGCCCAGATACTGGGCGGTCACGTCGGCCATCGGAATGTCGAGTACGTTGAAGTTCTGCTTGCGGATCAGATACAGCAGCAGGTCGAGCGGGCCTTCGAAGGTTTCCAGAAAGACTTCGAGCGCATCCGGCGGGATGTACAGGTCTTGCGGCAGCTTGAACAGCGGCTCGCCGTATAGACGCGCGAACGCGACGCCGTCTACGGTATCGGGCGTCGAATCGGTCGCGGGAGCGGCGAGCGCGGCGTCCGGCGTGGACTTGCCGGCGCGGGCCTCGTCGGCGGAAGACACGTTAGAAGTTCTGGTAGTACACGTACGACGTTTGCTGAACGCGCGACGATTGCTGTTGCGCGCGCTCGTCGAGATCGATCGGCTGCTTGTCCCACAGCAGCGAGCGGCCGCGGCGCTGTTCTTCTTCGAGTTGCGGCTTTTGCGCTTTCAACTGATTCAGGAATTGCGTGATGTCCGACTGGTACATGGCTAGACGTCCGTGAGGAAAGAGGTGGCGCCGCGTGCGGGCGCCGTTCGGTCGGACGTAATTTTAGCGCAAGCGCGCGCTGCGGAAGAGAAACGCCGGACAGCGCGTGCGGAAAAAGCCGCAGCGGCCTTGCGCGCGGCCGCCGCAACGGTGCCGGCGCGGGTGCGGGTGCGGCCGGCGCCCCATAGTGGCGACGCAGTGGCGACGCGGCGTCGCACGACGGCGCGCGAGGCAGAGCCGCCTGCGGCCGCTCCCCGCCAGCGACCCGATCACCGCCGCGGTTTATTCGGGATGCGCCGGCATGCCGATGTGGTCAAATAACAGCCTTCAGTCCCGCCGTGGACTGGCCGTCGTCATAATCCGTTTGTTAACAAATCGCCGGAGGTCGTGTTTGGCGGGATGGTCGATCGAACCGTGGCTCGTGTGGCCGGTGCGGCAAGCGTGGCGAAGGTGGCGCGCGGCGCATCGGGCCGCCGCCGCGCCGCGTCGCGCGTGCGAGGCGGCGCCCGGCGCGTGCGCGTGCCGCGCTTCGGTGGTCGGCGCGCTGCTCGCGCTGCTGTGCGCCGCCACGTTCTGCGCGCCGCCTGCGCAGGCGGCTAAAAAGCGCGCCAACTACGACGTCGAGATCGACGCCGCGCCGCGCGCGCTGCGCAAGCTGCTGGAAGATCACCTCGACCTGTCGCGGTTCGCGAAGCGCGACGACATCAGCAGCGAGCAGTTCGATTTCCTTGTCACCGCCACGCCGCAGCAGGTGCGCGATCTCGCCGCCACGCAAGGCTATTTCTCGCCGGTGGTGCGCACCGACGTGCGCACCGTCGACGGCCGCAAGCAGGTGGCCGTGCACGTCGACCCGGGCGCGCAGACCACCATCTCGTCGGTCACCTTGACCTTTCGCGGCGCGGTCACCACCGAGGACCCGGCGCAGGAAAACGCCACGCGCTTCGCGTTCTCGCTGCACGACGGCGATCCGTTTACGCAGTCGAGCTGGGACGACGCGAAGAACGCGTCGCTGCGCGCGCTGCAGGCGCGCCGCTATCTGGGCGCGAAGATCTATCACTCGGAAGCGCGCATCGATCCGCGCACGCACGACGCGAAACTTTCGGTTACCTACGATAGCGGCCCGACCTTCACGCTCGGCAAGCTCGACATCTCGGGCACGCGGCGCTATCCGGCGGGCATTATCGACAACGTCAATCCGATCTACGAAGGCGAGATCTACAGCATCGAGCGCGTCACCGAACTGCAGCGCCAGTTGCAGAACACGCCGTATTACGCGAGCGTCGCGATCGACGTCGACAGCGATACGGCCAAGCCGCTCGAAACGCCCGTGCACGTGAAGGTCAGCGAATATCCGTACAACAGCGTGCGCGGCGGCGTAGGCTATTCGACCGATACCCGCGCGCATGTGCAGGGCTCTTATACGTATCTGGATACCTTCGGCGCGGCTTATCCGTTCACCGTGTCGGGGCGGCTCGACCAGATCCAGCAGTACGGGCAGCTCCAGTTGTCGATGCCGCCCGGCAAGCGCGGCTGGACCAACAGCGCGCTGGTGTCGTACACCACCACCGACGTGTCCGATACGCGCATCTACAGCCTGCGCGGCGGCGTGCAGCGCTCGCGCACGACGCAGTTCATCGACCGCTCGTGGTCGGTGCTGTACTACCAGGACCGGCTGGACCAGAACACCGCTCCGCCGACCACCGCCCGCGCGCTGGTGCCCGCGTGGTCGTGGACGCGCCGCGATACCGACGATCTGCTGTTCCCGCGCTCGGGCAATCTGCTGCATGTCGAGGCGGGTTTCGCGGTGAAGGGCGCGCTGACCGATCAGACCTTTATCCGCGGCTATGCGCGTGGTCAGCAGTATTTTCCGGTCGGCAAGCGCGATCTCGTGCTGTTTCGCGCGGAACTGGGCGGCGTGTTCACCAGCGGACCGTCGAGCGGCGTGCCGGCTTCGCTGCTGTTCCGCGCGGGCGGCTCGAACTCGGTGCGCGGCTACGGCTTTCAGAGCATCGGCAACAACGTCGGCGGCTCGGTGCTGCCGACCAAGTATCTGGTGACGGCGAGTTCCGAATATCAGCACTGGTTCAACCACGACTGGGGCGCGGCAGTGTTCTTCGACGTCGGCACCGCCACGGATACGTGGGGCGACAAGCAGTTCTTCCCCGGCGTCGGGTTCGGTGCGCGCTGGCGCAGCCCGGTCGGGCCGGTGAACATCGATCTCGCGTATGGAATTCGCAATCAGAGCGTGCGGCCGTATCTGACGCTCGGTATTGCATTCTGAGTTTTCATTTTCAACTTGCCTTCGACCACGCTCGCAGCATGACCACGGACCGTCACGACAATCCTTCCGCAGCGCGCCCCGGCGATGTGCCGCCCGGCGCGCCGGATGGTCCGCACGGTCCGCAGGGTCCGGACGGCGCGGCCGCGCCGCCTCCGCCGCCGCGCCGACGGCGCCGGCTGCAGCGCGCGCTGGCGTGGGCGATCTGCGTGCCGCTGCTGCTGGTCGCGCTGGTGGCCGGCGCGCTGTATGGCGTGGTGGTCACCGAGCGCGGCACCGCTTACGCGTGGCAGGCCGCCGTGAAGATGCTTGGCGGGCAGCTTGCGGGCAGGCTCGAGGGCGGCACGCTGGCGGGAGGCGTGACGCTCGCCGACGTGCACTGGCGCAGCCTCGACGGCAGCGGCACCGAGATTCGCGTCGATCATCTGGCGGGCAAGTGGGCGCTGCACGACCGGCCGTGGAAGTTCGTGGTCGACTATCTGCGCGTCGGCACGATCGACGCGCGCATCGCGCCGTCCACGTCGTCGTCGGCGCCGCTGCAGGTGCCCAGCGATCTGCAGTTGCCGCTGGCGCTCGACGTGCGCGATCTGCGGGTCGACAGGCTGCTGCTGCACGAAGGCACCAGCACCAGCGAGTATGCGCACCTGCGGTTCCATGGACGCAGCGACGGACGGCACCATGAGGCGTCGGTCGATCGGCTCGACACGCCGTTCGGCGCCGTCAGCGCGGCGGCGAAGCTCGACGGCGTGCGGCCGTTTCCACTGACCGGCGAGGCCGCCTATTCGGGCAAGGTCAACGACGAGGCGGTGCAGGTCGACGGGCACGTGACGGGTACGCTCGAAACGATGGTCGCCGAACTGGACGCGAGCGGCATGAAGCTGAACGGCCATGCGCGCGTCGAGGCGACGCCGTTCGCCGACGTGCCGCTGCAACGGGCGATGCTGAGCTTCGATCACGTGAATCCGCAGGCTTTCGCGCCGGGTGCGCCGGCGGCGGATCTGGCGCTGCGCGCGGATTTGCGGCCGGCGGGGGAGGCGCCTGCGGCGGCTGAAGCTGGTGAAGCGGCGAGTGGGGCTGGCGGGGCGTCGGATGCGAAGGCTGCGTCGGGTGCGAAAGCGGGGGCTGCCGCGAGGGGCGCCACCGGCGCGAAGCCGGCGAGCGGCGCCAATGCAAAGTCGCGTCGTGCCGCGAGTGCGCCGAAGGCAGCCAGTGCCGCGGCGGCCAATGTGCAGGCGCGCGACTCGGCGGCTGCCGCTGGCGCGTCCGCTGCGGCGGCCGGCGCGACGCCTGCCTCTGGCGCAACACCCGCTTCGGGCGCAACACCCGCCACGGGCGCACGGCCCGCCTCGGGCACAACGCCTGCCTCGGGCACAACGCCTGCCTCAGGCACAACGCCTGACTCAGGCGCAACACCCGCGTCGGGCACCACGCCCGCCAATCCGGCCACGCGTCCGCGCGGCTTCGCCGTCACCGGTACGGTAACGATCGTCAATGCTAAGCCCGGCTCGATCGACCAGCATCTGCTGCCGCTGATCGACGCGCACGCCGACGTGCTGCTCGACGCGCAGGCGCAGCGCATCTCGAATCTCGCGGTGCGGCTCGTGAAGGACGCGACCATCAGCGGCGACGGCATGCTGGCCGGCAAGCGCGGCCGCTTCGATCTGAAGGTCGCGAAGCTCGATCTGAACGCGCTCGAAGCGACGGTGCGGCCGACCCGCTTCGCTGGCCCGATCGCAATCCGGCTGAACGACGACATCCGCACCGTGACGCTCGATCTCGCCGATCCGCAGGCAGCGCTGCGCGTGCAGGGCAAGGTCACGCTGGACCCGGCGCGCACCAGCTTCAACGACGTGCGGCTGACTTCCGGCAAGGGCCGGATCGATCTGTCCGGCGCGTTGAAAAACGATGCGAATTCGACCTACAACCTGAAGGCGACGCTGACCGATTTCGACCCGCTGTCGCTGACGTCGTTGATGGTGCCGGCGCGACAAGCCACGGCTGGCGCGCGCGCGGGTGGGGCGCGCGCGGGCGCAGGCGCGCCGGCCGCTTCGCCGACCGTGACGCCCACCCCGTCGCCGGCGTCCGCCAGCAAGCGCGCCGCCCCGCGCCCCGCCAAAACCACGCCGCCGCCCGCGCGTCACATCGAAGCGCGCGTCAACGGCACCATCAGCGCTGCCGGCGTGCTCGCGCCGACTTTCACGACCAAAGCCGAATTCAAGCTCGGCGACAGCGTCTACGACAATCTGCCGATGACCGGCGAAGGCACGATCCAGCTGGCCGGCTCGCGCATTCTGCCGAGCCGCGCGAACCTGTCGGTGGCGGGCAACCAGGTCGATCTGCAGGGCAGCTTCGGCGGCCGCGGCGACCGCTTGCGCTTCAACGTCGATGCGCCCGAGCTCGAGCGGCTCGGCTTCGGTCTCGCCGGCATGGTCACGGCCAACGGCGACGTGACCGGCAGCTTCGCCCATCCGAACGTGATGCTCGACTACAAGGCCGACAACGTCGTGTTCGCCAGCAACCGGCTCGGCCACGCTGAAGGGCATGCCGAACTGCGCGACGGCGCGAACGGCGCGCTGGTATTCACCACCGACGCGCGCAACCTGACCTCCGCCGGTGTCGAACTGTCGAAGCTGACCGCGCATCTCACCGGCACGCGCGCCAACCACACGCTCGAAGCGGCGGCTACCGGCACGCTGCACGACCAGCCGCTCGATCTGACGCTCGCCGCCAATGGCCGCCTGACCGACGCGCGCGACGGCACGCACTGGGACGGCACGGTCACGCGGCTGCAGAACCGCGGCACACCGGCGGTGGCGATGCAGTCGCCGCTCGCAGTCAGCACCGCGCCTGGCCGTGTGACGCTCGGCGCGACACGCTTTTCGATGGAAGGCGCGTCGCTCGAACTGAAGTCGTTTGCGCTCGATCACGGCAACATCCGCTCGGCCGGCACGCTGACCGGCGTATCGATCGCGCGGCTGCAGGAATTGCGTCAGCAGTTCACCGGCGCGCCGCCGGCGCTAAAGACCGACCTCGTGTTCGACGGCGATTGGGATTTCGCGCTCGGCGATACGTCGCGCGGCCACATCCAGCTGAAGCGCCGCGCCGGCGACGTGACGGTCGAGGTCGGCCGCGGCTTCGCATCGCTTGGCGTCACCGATATCGCGGCGCGCGCCGACTTCGCGCCCGGCAATCGCGTGAACGCGACCGTGCATGCGGCCGCAAGCCGCCTCGGCGCATTCGACGCCGACGCGCATACCGCGCTCGCGATGCGCGACGGCGCGCTGGGTGTCGACGACGACGCGCCGCTGACCGGCAACGTCAACGCAAACGTGCCGTCGCTGAAAACCACCGGCGGGCTGTTCGGCCCGACCTATCTGCTCGACGGTCATCTCGCGCTGAAGCTCGCGTTGGGCGGCACGGTGGCCAAACCGAACCTGTCAGGCTCGCTGGTCGGCGACGGGCTGTCCGTGACCGCGGTCGACCTCGGCGTGCAGCTGAAGGACGGCGTGGTGCGCATCGGCCTGTCCGAAAACCTCGTCGATTTCCAGCAGGTCGAGTTTCAGGGCGCGTCGGGCACGCTGCGCGCGAGCGGGCGCGTGCGTCTGGACAATGCCGAGCCCGATCTGACCGCGAGCATCGTGGCCGATCATCTGGAACTGTTCGCGTCGCCGGACCGCCAGCTGACGCTGTCGGGCAGCGCGAGCGTCGCCAATGCGGGCGCGGAAGGCGGCATGGCGATCAACGGCAAGTTCAATATCGAGCATGCGCTGTTCGACATGCCGGAGCAGGCGGCGCCGAGCCTCGGCGACGACGTTGTGATCGTGCGCGCGGATGGCTCGGTGTCGGGCGGCAAACCGCCGCCGGTCGGCAATTCGACCCAGCCGGTTGGCCGTTTCACGCCGCGCGCGAGCATCGACATCGATCTGGGCAATGACTTCCGCTTCCGCGGCCAGGGGGCCGACGTCGGCCTGCGCGGCACGATCACCGCGCTGTCCGCGCCGAATTCGCCGCTGCGCGCGGTCGGCAACGTGCGCGTGACCGAAGGGTCGACCTATACGGCGTTCGGCCGCAAGCTGAGCATCGAGAACGGCTTCTTTACGTTCAACGGGCCGGTGGCCAATCCGGGCATCAATATTCTCGCGATGCGCCGCAACCAGGAGGTGGAGGCCGGCGTGCAGGTGACCGGCACGATCCAGGCGCCGGTCGCGAAGCTGGTGTCGGAGCCGACCGTACCGGACAACGAAAAGCTGTCGTGGCTGCTGTTCGGCCACGGCACCGATCAGGGCAACAACCTCGGCCAGCAGAGCACGATGACCACCGCGCTCGCACTGCTCGGCAGCGCGAGCGGCAAGCGCATCGCGCAGTCGATCGGGCTCGACGAGTTTTCGGTGGGCCGAAGCGAGGTCGGGCTGACCGACCCGCAGGTGGTGATGCTGTCGAAGGCGATCAACGAGCGGCTCGTGCTCGGCTATGAGCAGGGGCTGCAGTCGGCCAGCAATGCGTTCAAGGCGACCGTGAACCTGACGCGCTACTGGTCGGTGGCCGCGTACGGCGGCACGTTCCAGGGGCTGGATCTGCTTTATACGCGGCGCTTTGACCGGTTGCGGTGGTGACGGGATGAGGTCCGGTCGTGCGCCGCGAGCTATGCGTGGCGACGAGGCCGGATTGCATCCAGTCGGACCGGCGAAGCGCGATTCCCGGCTCGCGCGGGAAGTCGGGTATCGCCCGATGCGTGACATCGGGCGATGCTGAAAAAAGGGGCTTGAGGACGCGCTTGCCGGCCGGGTTCAGTCGGAGCGGGCGTTCCGTCAGGCGTTGCGACGTTCTGGCTTGCGGAGTGGGCGTTCTGTCAGGCGCTGCGCCGT
>Ga0310813_10001840_pt1 | contig 12823 bp, 8 predicted proteins | sample YN3metagenome_FD_203086 | JGI IMG/M metagenome (GOLD analysis project Ga0310813, IMG submission 203086) | Soil microbial communities from experimental microcosm in Duke University, North Carolina, United States - YN3 | ecosystem: Engineered > Artificial ecosystem > Soil microcosm > Unclassified ...
AATTTGCGCTGCTCCTGATTGTCGATAAATCCGGCGGGATGGCGGGCCGGACCATCGAGATCGTCAAGGAAGCCTGCGTCAAGACGGCGAAGAACCTGTCCGCGAAGGACGTCATCGGAGTGCTGGCCTTCGACTTCAACCCGACCCTGGTGCTGGAGTTCACCGAGGCGGACCGCATCGACTACATCGAGCAGCGCATCCTGCGCCTGCTGGCCTCCGGTGGAACGCGGATCTACCCGGCCCTGGTGGACGCGCTGCGGCTCTTCGAACTCGATCCGAGGGCGCGCCGCTGCTCCATCAAGCACGCCATCCTGATCTCCGACGGCGACGCGCCGGCCGCCGACTACGAGTCGGTCGTGCGCCGGATGGCGGAGCAAGGCATCACGGTGAGCACCGTGTGCGTCTCGGGTGCGAAGTTCGACCCGGCGCTGATGAGCCGCATCGCCTCCTGGGGCAAGGGGCGCTTCAAGTTCGCCAACAGCTTCGAGAACGTCTCCGGGTACATCCTGCGTGAAACGGAAACAGCGCGAGCAGCCGTGCTCAAAGGCAGGTAGCAGGCGCCCCCGCCTACTTCTTTTTCAACTCCTCCACGGCGCGCTTGGCGCAGTCCAGGCCGTCGAAGTCCGTCTTGATCCTGGTCAGCAGCGTGCGCTTCTTCGATTTGTCGGTCTCGGCCTCCGCTTCCTTCCAGAGATCCTCGCCGATCTTGTCGATCTCCTCGATCTTCGCAATGGCGTCCTTCTGCAGGTCGTCGGCCCCGAGGGCCACGGTCTTCTGGAAAGCCGCGATGGCCTTCTTATAGCCCTTGTCGGCGAGCGCCTTCTCGCCGGCATCGAAGGACTTCTTCGCCTCGGCGGGGTTGGGCTTCGCGAGGGGCGGCTTTTCCTTCGCCACCCAGCGGATCGCCTCCGAGGCCAGGTCCTTGCCGGGCATGGTGTGCCCGCCCGGGAAGGTCTTGCGCACGTACTTGTAGCCCTCGGATTTGAGCTTCGCATCCAGGGCCTCGAGTTCCTTCAGGTTGGGATCCTGCTCGCCGCACATGATCCAGACCGCCATCCCCTTAGGCGCGACCTTGCCGTCGGGCGTTCCCGCCCCGATCCCGATGACGCCGGCGATGTTCTCGGGGTAGAGGGTCGCCATCATGAAGGACACGCGCGACCCGCCGGAGAAGCCCGAGGCGAAGATGCGCTTGTCGTCGATGTTGAAGCGGGCGTGCGTATCAGCCCACATCGCCTTCATCGCTGTGTTGATCGGCTCCCAGGGTCCGTTCTGGGAGTTGTTGGAGCCCACCACGATCCAGCCGACCTCCTCGCAGACGTCGCGGTAGAGATCGACGAAGTAGCCGCCCTGCGCGTTGGGGCTGTAGCAATAGAGGATCGGCCACTTCTTGGCCTTGGTGTAGGCCTTCGGCACATAGCAGGCGTAGTTCTGCGACGGGTCGGCCGTGCACTTGATCACGTCGGTCTTGCCGGGTTCCTGGAGCGTGACCAGGAGCGCGAGGGTGGCTGCGATCATAACGGATTACCTCCCTTGGACCCCGATTGGACACCGCGGCCCGCCCCCGAAGTCAACCGATGCCGCAATCCGTAGAGTCGATCATCAAGCCGTGCGGGGGACGCAATAAACCTTCTGGAAGGTTTGTTGGTAACGGAGGTCAGCGGAGGTCGTCTTCGGTAATCGACCTCAGCTCCGCGAGGACCTTCTGCAGGCGGCGACGGACCCGATGGAGCGGCTCACCCAACCCCGAGGCGATCTGGCGGAGGGACATCTGCTCGTGGAAGACCCAGAAAATCATCTGGCGGTCGGCCTGAGAGAGCCCGGACACGAGACGGGTCAGCCGGCCGTCCTCGCCGGGGAATTCCGCCGGGGCGTCCTTCGATTCGTACATGCGGTCCAGATCCTCCGTCCACGACGTCACCCGGGCCAGGCGCCGCCGCCGTCTCAGGCAGTCGTAGACGGCGTTCCGTCCCACGGTGTAGAGCCAGGTCGTGAGGCGCCCCCGGCCCGCAAAGCTGGAAAGGCTCTGGTGGATCTTCGCGAAGGTCTCCTGGGCGACATCCTCGGCGTCGTGCGTGTTTCCGAGCTTCCGGCGCGCGAAGGCGACGATGGCCGGATAGTAGGTCTGCAGGAGGGAGTCCAGAACCGCCGCGTGCCCGGGTCCCGCCTCCGCCAAGGGAGGCGGTCCCGCGACCGCACAGGCGTCTTCCTCCCCGCTTGCGATGATGTCGCTCATGCGCACGACTCGATTTCTCCCAGCCGTCCCTATATGCAGTGTCGTTAGAAGTGTTTCCGGAATTCCACGGATGGAATTCCCCTGGTGGCGAGGATAGACTGAAACCGATGAGCGGAACCGACAGTCGGGAAACCGCGGCGGAGTTCCCCATCACCCCCCTCAGCAGCCTGGCCGGCCTGCGGGAGTCCGAAAAGGATCGGCGCCGGGAGCACCTGGAGCGCCTGTCCCAGGCCTATTGGAAGCCGGTCTACGCCTTCATTCGCCGGACCTGGTCCTGCGACCGCGAAAAGGCCCGGGACCTCACCCAGGATTTCTTCGTCTGGGCCTTCGAAAGCGACTTTCTGACCAAGTTCGACCCCGCCTGCGGCAATTTCCGGACCTTCCTCAAGTCCGTCCTGAGGAACTTCGTCCGGGAGGACCACCGGCGGACGTCCGCCGCCAAGCGCGGGGGCGGGGTCCGCTTCGTGGCCGTGGACGACATCACGGAGCCCGATTCCCTGCCCCAGGGGCTGGCGCCCGAGGAGGCCTTCGACCGCCATTGGGTGCGGGAGGTCATGGCCCAGGCCGTCACCCTGCTGGAACGGGACCTGGTCCGGCAGGGCCGCGGCGCGTGGTTCGAGGCCTTCAAGTACTACGACCTCGAAGACCAGCCCCTGTCCTACCGCGAGATCGCCGAGCGGCTCCAGGTGAGCGAAGGAGACGTCCGCAACTACCTGCACCGGGTCCGCACGCGCCTTCGCGAGATCCTGGCGGACTGCCTGAGCGAATACATCGGATCGACCCAGGACGTCGTCGCGGAAATGCGGGACTTCCTGAAGATCTAGGAACCGAGGGGAGTTTCGGAATCGAAGCGATTTTCGTTCTGAAACGGTCACGGGCGGATTCCGTACGGTACCGGGGCAATGAACGTCGACAGGATTCTGGGATCCCTCCGCGAAGCCAAGGACGCCCGTTCCATCGAGATCGGGGTCGAGGCCGGCGTCATTCCCGAGGAGCTCCGGGGCACCGCGGAGTTCATCAGCCCCGAGACCCTGGTCCGCCGCGGCGTCCTGACCCCGACGGAGCTCGCCCGGCTGCGCCGCTGGACCGAACACCTCGAGCGCGCCCTGCTGGTGTCCCGGCGCCTCCCCTCGAGCACCCCCGAGGAAGTGCTGCAGCGACTCCGCGTTCCCGGCGCGCTCTTCGGGAAGTACGTCCTCGTGTCCTCCATCGGCTCGGGCGGCATGGGCGCGGTCCACCGCGCCTGGGACACCGAGCTGTCCCGCTGGGTGGCGCTCAAGATGCTGTCGGAGTCCGAGGACAAGGAGTCGCAGGCCCGCTTCGTCCGCGAGGCGCGCGCAGTGGCCGGGCTTGACCACCCCGGGATCATCCCCGTCTACGAGGCCGGCCAGGTCGAGGGCGACTTCTACATCGCAATGAAGCTCATCGAGGGCTCGTCCCTGCGCGGCATGCGGCCCGCGCCCCAGGAGGCGGCGCGGCTCCTGCGGGACGCCGCCCGGGCGGTCCACGCGGCCCACGAACGAGGCATCATCCACCGCGACCTCAAGCCGGCGAACCTGCTCCTCGAATCCTCCGGGCGCATCTACGTCAGCGACTTCGGGATCGCCCACGAGATCCGGGTCGACACCCGTCTCACCGCCTCCGGCTGCCTGCTCGGCACGCCCGCCTACATGTCGCCGGAGCAGGCTCGCGGGGAGCTGGCGCAGATCGGCGCTCCCACCGACGTCTACTCCCTCGGCGTGACCCTCTACGAACTGCTCGTCGGCGGACCTCCCTTCCAGGACGAGAACCTCTACGAGCTGATGAAGCGCGTGATCGAGGAAGAGCCGGTCCGAATCCGCACCCTGAGCCCGCAGGTGGACGTGGACCTCGAGACGATCGTGATGCGCTGCCTCGAGAAGCAGCCGGCGCGGCGCTATCCGACCGCGCTCGCGCTGGCCGAGGACCTGGAGCGATACCTCGCGGGCGAGCCCGTGGCGGCCCGCAGCCCCGGCCTTCCCTACCACCTGAAGAAGCGGCTCGGGAAGAACCCGCTCCGGACTATCTCGCTCGGCGTGGCGATCATCGGTCTCGCGGCCGCGGTCGTGGTCCTCAATCTGCGGCTGGTGTCCTCCCGGGCGGAGCACGCCGTCCAGGAGGAGCATGCCCTGCAGCTGAAGGCGGCCATCCAGAAGGAAACGCGGCTCAAGCGGAATATCGCCGAAGCATCGGAGCTTCTGCGGCGCGCCCTCGAGCAGGTCAAGGACGCCAAGGCTCTCTGGCGCGTCCGCACCTCCCGGCGCGAGCAGTGGGAGCGGCTCTTCGACTCGGCCCTCGAGATCACCGACGCCGCGATCGCGAAATACCCGGACCTGCCGGGCGGCCCCTACACCCGCGGCGAGATCCTCCAGGCCCGCGGCCGCTGGAGCGAGGCGATCGACTCCCTCACGCGCGCGATCGAGCTGGAGCCGACGCTGCCCGAGGCCTGGTACCGCCGCGGTCTCTGCCACCTGGAGCTCTACAGCCAGGCCCTCTCGGAACAGCCGTCCGATTCCTCGACGCGGAAGGCGAGCTCCTCCGAGGCGTCGCGCCGCGCCCGGGCCGCCCCCCATAAGGAGCGGGCGCTGGCGGACCTCCGGAGGCACGCCGTCCTGCGGGGGCGAAAGGACGATCCGGAATCGCGCTACGCCCAGGCGGCCATCAGCTACGCCGAAGGCCGTTACGAGGAGGCTGAGCAGCTCTGCGACCGGATCCTGGCGGAAACCCAGACCGACGAAGGGGTCTGGCTCCTCCGGGCGAACGTCCAGAGCGCGAGGAAAGAGTACGCGGCCGCCGTCCGCACGGTCGACACGCTGGTGTCGTCCGTCATGCCCCAGTGCGCCGAGGCCTACCACGTGCGCGGCGTCGCCCGGATGGGACTCCAGGAGTTCGCCGAGGCTCGGGATGACTTCGCCAAGGCGCTCAACCTGGACCCCAAAGCGTCCTGCGCCCGCGTCGATCTCGGATGGGCCTGCGGCGAGCTCGGAGATTACGCGGGCGAGATCGAGGCCTGCACCAAGGCGATCGAGAGCGACCCGCGTCCCGCGCGGGCGTATGCGCATCGCGCCTGGGCCAAAGGACAGCTCGGCGATCATCGCGGCAAGATCGAGGACTGTACGAAGGCCCTCGAGCACGACCCCGGCTACGCGGCCGCCTACAACTACCGGGCCGTCGCCCGCTTGAATCTCGACGACGCCCGCGGAGCCGTGAACGACGCCACGAAGGCGATCGAGCTCGACCCGCTCCATGCCGTCGCCTACTCCAACCGCGCGATCGCCTACCTCAAGCTGCTCTCCCTGCAGGAGGCGCTGGCCGACATCGACAAGGCGCTGCAGTTGGAGCCGCAGCCGGGCTTCATCACCACGCGCTCCACGATCCGGGCCTCCCTGGGCGACCTGAAAGGGGCGCTGGTCGACGCCAACCGGTCGATCGAGCTCCGGCCCGCATCCTCCGACACCTGGATCAATCGCGGCAAAGTGCGAGGGATGCTGCAGGACTGGCGGGGCGCGGAGGAGGATTACTCCGCGGCGCTGAAGATCGATCCCTCGATCGCGGCGCTCTGGATGGACCGCGCGGGCGCGCGCTTCAAGCTCCGCAATTACCGCGGAGCCATCGACGACGCCACCCGGGCCATGGAGCTGGCTCCGACCAGCCCGGAGGCGGTGAAGATCCGGCTCGCCGCCCGCGGGGAATCGGGAGACCTGAAGGGCATGGTGGACGACTGCAGCCGCCTGATCGTCCTCGATCCCCGCAACGCTCAGGCCTACTCAAACCGAGGGTCGGGCCGCAGTCAGCTGGGGGACCTGAAGGGCGCCGAGGAGGACCTCAACAAGGCCATCGACCTGGACCCCCGCTTGGCAGGCGCGTACTCGGCCCGGGCTGTCGTGCGGGGCAACCAGAAGCGATGGGCCGAGGCGCTGCGGGATGCGGAGAAGGCGATCGAGCTGGAACCTCATTCGGCGAAAAACCTGGTCAACCGGGGCTGGGTCTTCGGCAGCAAGGGGGACTTCGCGCGCGAAATCGCGGACTGCACGCGCGCGATCGAGCTCGACCCCGCATACGAGAACGCTCGCGAAAATCGCGCCTGGGCGAGAATGCGGAAGGGAGACTATGCGGGCGCGGCCGAGGACTACGGCTGGCTCATCGCCCGCCGGCCGGGCAACGGCCGGCACCTGGTCGACCGGGGCCAGGCGCTCCTGAAGTCCGGCAATCCCCGCGCGGCGCTGGCCGATTTCCGCCAGGCCCTGCTGCTGTCTCCGGGACTCAAAGGCGAAGTCGAGCCTCTCGTGGCCGATTGCGAGAAACGCCTCGGCGGCAATTGACCGCCTCCGCCCCCTTTGGCATCATCTCGCAGTCCATGAAAAAGCTCATCCGCCCCTTGGTCGACCAGCTGCACGCCTACGTGCCCGGCGAGCAGCCGAAGATTCGGGGGCTCATCAAGCTGAACACGAACGAGAACCCCTACCCGCCGTCGCCCAAGGTCCTCGCGGCCGTGAAGGCCGCCGTCGACGGCCGCCTGCGGCTCTACCCGAATCCGACGGCGCAGGCGCTCCGCGAGCAGCTGGCGCGGCTCCACCGCTGCGCGCCGGAGAACGTCATCGTCGGCAACGGTTCGGACGAGCTCCTCGCGATGGCGGTCCGGGCCTTCGTCGAGCCGGGCCGCGGCCGGGTCCAGTGGTTCTCGCCGAGCTATTCGCTCTACCCCGTGATCGCCCGCCAGCACGGCGCCCTCCTGGGCCACGCGCCCCTGGAGCCGGACTTTTCGTTGCCGTCCCTGTCCCGGCTGCGAAAGACTCCCGGATGGCGCTTCGACTCGGCGCTCACCCTCGTCACGACGCCGAACGCGCCGAGCGGCCGCGCCTATTCCCCCCGCGAGCTCGACGCGCTCTGCCGCGCCCTGAAGGGAGTGGTCCTCCTCGACGAAGCCTACGTGGACTTCGCGGCGGAGAACGCGATGGCCCTGGCGCTTCGCCATCCCAACGTGCTGGTCGCGCGGACCTTCTCGAAAGGCTATTCGCTCTGCTTCCAGCGGGTGGGCTACTTCGTGGGCCCGCCGGCCCTGATCGCCGCGCTCGACAAGATCCGCGATAGCTACAACGTGAACGGGTTGGGCCAGGTGGCCGCGCTCGCGACCCTGAAGGATCTCCCCTACTACCGGAAGAACTTCCGGAAGATCATTGCCACGCGGCGCCGGCTGAGCGGGGAGCTCCGGGATCTGGGCTTCGAGGTGCTGCCCAGCGAGACGAACTTCATCTTCGCCCGGACCCCGCGCTTCGCCGCGAAGGAGTGGCTCTCGCGCTGGCGCCAGCGCAAGATCCTGGTCCGCTGGTTCGATTTGCCGGCGACGCGCGACTACGTGCGCATCACGATCGGAACCGACGCCGAGGCGCGCGCCGTCGTCCGCGCTGCCAAGCAAATCCTGGGCTAGTCCGCCCGCTCCAGGGCGATGGACTTCATCGTCGGCTTCGCGTCGCACTTGATCGTGTAGACGTCCGAGGGCTTCGAAGCGATGTGGACGCTCGTCTTCTCCTGGCCGTTCTCGTCCCAGACGTAGGTGATCTTCACCGGCGCGAAGCCGCCCTGCGGCTCCTTGTAGTCGACATCGACGCGGAGGTTGAAGATCATGGCGACCGCGGCGTTCGTCCCCTCGTAGCGCACCAAAACCTTCCGGATGCCGGGCGGGACGTCCGTCGCCGTCACCCACTTTGAAGCGAAGCGCGCGGGACCCTTCAGGGTGTCGATGGCCCTGAAGGTCTTGCCATCGTCATAGGAGACCGCGAGCGCCCAGGCGTCGTTCTTGTCGTGAACCCGGCCGGAGAGGCCAAAGCGGACTCGGGTGATGTCGCCCGGGGCCTCGACGGGAAAGGTCAGGTCGCCCTTCTTCCCCTGCACCACGATCGAGTCGAGCAGGGTCACGTTGTTCGCGATCGGGTGGAAGTCGCTGATCAGCACCTGCTTGTCCTTGTGGGCGGCGTAGTGGCTGCCTTCGACGCTGATCGTGCCCTCGCTGCCGCTCCCGAACGTGATGCTGTTCTCGCCGGCCGCGAGCGCCGGCAGCGGGCGCTGCGAATGCTGGACGTCGTGGCGCATCGTCAGGCCTTGAAGGCCCGTGCCCTTCCCCTTCAGGACGAACTTGAGCCGGTAGTCGTAGCGACGGTAGACCAGCGGCTTGAGATCAATCGTCAGCTCTTCCGACGATGCCAGCTTCCGGACCTCTTTCCAGTCCAGCCCGTTGTTGTCGCTCATCAGGACCTGGACCTCGCCGCCGCTGCCGACCGCGGCCTTCAGGGAGGCCTGACCGCTCAGGTACACGTAGCTGCTGGGCATGCGGATCACCAGGATGCCGTCCTTGGCGGCGTCCTGGACGCGCGCCGAGGCGTCCAGGTTCTCGACCAGGAGCGCGCCCTTTCGGAATTCGCCCGACTGCAGCGGCACGACGTACTCCAGAGTCCCGTTGCCGATCCGGCCGTTGGACAGGTCGCCGAACATCGTCGAGGAGTACGCGAGCCCGCCTTCGGTGGCCTTCAGGTCCATGCAGCCCGGCCGGTTCTCCAGGCAGAGGCCCTTGTGGCCCCAGTTCCGGACCAGGCGCTCCCCCTTCCGGAGCCGGATGTTGACCTGATAGCCCTGGGAGAAGCCCATCTCGTACAGAAAGGGCGCCCCGTTCCCGGCCGTGCCGTCGTACTCCTGCATCTGCGCGTACCAGCCGTGCGACTTGGCCGGCACCCAGCCGGTGGCGTCGTAGGTCGGACAGTGCAGCAGGATTTCGGGGCCCTTCTTCCAGCCCTGCCAGCCGCCCTCGGCGTGCAGCTTGCGGAGCTTCGCATCGATCCCGTGCTTGCCGTCCCAATACTCCGGGTTCTTCGCGTACCACTCCTTCACGCCCGCGATGATCTCCTCGATGCTCGCGATCTTCTTGTCGGGCTTCGGGAAGTAGACGATGAGCGACGGGTCCAGCAGATGCCACGCGTTGTCCCACTTGATCTCCGGCACCACGTGGGAGTTGATCGTCCAGCCGCGGGCTTCCAGGCCGAGGTAGCGCGCCAGCGAGATCGCATGGGCGGCCGCCATGCCGCAATAGGAATGGCCGTAGACGTGAATGACCTTCATCACGTCCGTCAGCGAGCCTTCGTTGTGCAGGAGTTCCTCCACGGAGGAGTCCTGATGCTGGAACATGGCGACCGTTTTCCAGATCGCCATCGCCTTCTCCTCGTCGCTCATCCCGTCCTTGATGAACGACTTCTTCCAGGCCTCCAGCGTGGAGACGTCGGGGACGTTGTTGGACGTGACGTTCACCTGGCAGACCACGCCGGCGCTGCCGCCCTGCTTCGAACGGGTTTCTTGCGCGGAAAGGAGCGGAGCGGCGATGACGAAAACGGCGACCCATCGTAGAAGGAAGCGCATGGAGGAATACCCCTGGTGGAACGATCCCGCGGCCTAATTATACGTTCCCGGCATCCGGGGCCGGGGGGTGCAGGATTCGACCTCTCGGGGGAACAATGGTAAAATGGAAATAGAAGGTGTCCAATCAGGATACCTTAGAGGACCTTCATGGATGAGAACCCGCTGGGCCTGAAGCGCATCCATCACCTCGAGTTCTGGGTGGGAAACGCCCGCCAGGCCGCCTACTTCTATCGCCGCGCCTTCGGCTTCTCCCAGGTCGCCTACAGCGGCCTGGAGACCGGGAAGCGCAAGCGGACGTCCTACGTGATGCGCCAGGGGACCGCGACGTTCGTCCTCACGGCGTCCCTGGTTCCCACGGGGGCAGTCAACCGGCACCTCAAGCTCCACGGCGACGGCGTCCGCGACATCGCCCTCGAGGTCCAGGACGTCGACGCCGCGTTCCACGAGGCCGTCAAGCGCGGCGCGCTGCCGGCCCAGGAGCCGAAGGACGTCTCGGACAAGAACGGCACGGTCCGCCGCGCCGCCGTCCGCACCTACGGCGACACGATCCACTCGCTCCTCTCGCTCAAGAACTACAAGGGCCCCTTCCTGCCCGGCTACGTCGGGTCGGAGGTGGCGGCAGAGCCCGCGGGCATCACCCGGGTCGACCACATCGTCGGCAACGTCGAGCTGGGCAAGATGAACGTCTGGGCCGACTGGTACTCGAAGGTCTTCGGCTTCAAGCGCTACATCACGTTCGACGACAAGGACATCTCCACCGAGTACAGCGCCCTGATGAGCATCGTGATGGCCGGCGACGCCGACGCGATCAAGATGCCCATCAACGAGCCCGCGCCGGGCCGCAAGAAGAGCCAGATCCAGGAGTACCTGGACTTCTACCGGGCGCCGGGCGTGCAGCACATCGCGATGCACTGCAGCAACATCATCGAGACGCTGACGAAGTTGCGCGCGAACGGGGTCGAGTTCCTCCGGGTGCCGGAGAATTACTACGAGACCCTTCCGGCGCGCATCGGCAAGATCCGCGAGTCGATGGAGGAGATCCGGCAGCTCGGGATCCTCGTCGACCGCGACGAGGAAGGCTATCTGCTGCAGATCTTCACGCGGCCGGTGCAGGACCGGCCCACCGTGTTTTTCGAGATCATCCAGCGCCACGGCAGCCGCGGCTTCGGCAAAGGCAACTTCAGGGCGCTCTTCGAGGCCATCGAAGCCGAGCAGGCCGCGCGCGGCAATCTATAGGATAGGGGCTCTCGAATGCCGATCTATCGCCGTCTGGGGAAGGTGCCGCCGAAGCGCCATACGGCGTTCCGCCAGCCTGACGGCTCGCTCTACCCGGAGGAGCTTATCGGGAGCCACGGGTTCTCCGGTCCGTCCTCGCTCCTCTATCATCTGCGCCGGCCGACCACGGCCGAATCGATAAAACCCTTCCGCGCGCTGACGTGGGAAGAGGATCCCGACGCGACCGTCACGCCGCGCCACTTCCGCACTTCGGCTCTTTCGACGGGACCGAGCGCCGTGATGGACCGCGTCCCCCTGCTCTACAACCGCGACGTCGCCCTCTCGATGGCGAAGCCGCAGCGCGACGACGACTTCTTCTACCGCAACGGCCAGGCGGACGAGATGGTCTACGTCAGCCAGGGCCAGGGCGTCCTCGAGTCACTGATGGGCAACCTGCCCTTCCGCCAGGGCGACTATCTCATCATCCCGCGCGGCATCCTGCATCGGTACCGGCTCGGCGCCGGCCCTCATGCGTTCCTCATCCTCGAGAGCGCCGGAGCCATCCGGGTCCCCAAGCGCTATCGCAACGACTACGGCCAGCTCCTGGAGATCAGCCCCTTCGGCGAGCGCGACCTGCGAGGCCCGGAGGAGCTCGTGACCCAGGACAAGAAGGGCGCGTTCCGGATCCTGGCGAAGCGGAACAACGCCCTGACGGAGCTCGTCCTCGACCACCACCCCTTCGACCTCGTCGGGTGGGACGGCTACTACTATCCGTGGGCCTTCAACATCCGCGACTTCGAGCCGCGCGTGGGCCGGATCCATCTGCCGCCCCCGGTGCACCAGACCTTCGAGGGCGACGGGTTCGTCGTCTGTTCGTTCTGCCCCCGGCCCTTCGACTTCGACCCCGAGGCCGTGCCCGCTCCTTACAACCACTCGAATGCGATGTCCGAGGAAGTGATCTTCTACGCCAACAACGAGTTCATGAGCCGCAAGGGGATCGAGTTCGGCTCGATCACGCTGCACCCCGACGGCATCCCCCACGGCCCGCACCCGGGCCGCGCGGAGGCGTCGATCGGCAAGAAGTGGACCGACGAGCTCGCCGTCATGGTCGATACCTTCCGACCGCTCCACGTCGCAAAGACCGCGCTGCCGCTGGAGGACAAGGACTACTCCCGCTCCTGGCTCGACGAAGGCGGCTCCGCATGACTTGCGTCCGCGACCTCCTCGTCAACGCCATCGATTACGCTGGCCTCTTCCCGCCGGCCGGCCTCGACATGGAGAAGTCCGTTCGCAACTACGCCTCCTACCGCAAGGGAGCGGACCACTGGGCGCTCGGGCGCTTCGTCCTTCCGGTCGCGCGGCTCGAGGAGTTCGAAGCCAAGGCGGCGCCTCTCCTGGAGGAAGGCGAGCCGTGGCCCCTCAGCGTGCTGGGCGGCAACGACCTCGCCGCCGACCTGCGGGCCATCGAGGCGTTCCGCGAGCGTCACCTCCGGAATGCGCGCGTCGCGTCCCTGGAGATCAAGGCCGCGTCGGTAGAGGAGATCCGGAAGGCGTCCGCCGTCATCGCGCGCCGGATCGAGACGTTTTTCGAGATTCCCATCGCGCAGGATCCGACCGGGCTGCTCGACGCCATCCACGCGGAGCGCGGGCGGGCGAAGATCCGCAGCGGCGGGACGACCCGGGGCGCCGCGCCCTCCCCCGCGGACGTCGCGCGCTTCCTCGAGCTCGCCCGCTCCCGGGCGGCCTTCAAGGCCACCGCCGGGCTGCACCACGCGGTCCGAAGCGTGCGGCCGTTGACGTACGAGGCGGGCTGCGAGTCGGACGTCATGCACGGCTTCCTCAACGTCTTCCTCGCGTCCTGCCTGGCCCTGCAGGGCTCCGGGCCCGACGCGCTTCGGCGGATGCTCGAAGAGCAGGACGTCGCCCGCTTCCGCGACGGCGCGGCCTGGAGCG
>Ga0310813_10001841_pt1 | contig 12821 bp, 14 predicted proteins | sample YN3metagenome_FD_203086 | JGI IMG/M metagenome (GOLD analysis project Ga0310813, IMG submission 203086) | Soil microbial communities from experimental microcosm in Duke University, North Carolina, United States - YN3 | ecosystem: Engineered > Artificial ecosystem > Soil microcosm > Unclassified...
GATCGTGTTCACGTTCACGTGCGCCGGCAGCGTGGCGAGCCAGTAAATCGACTCCGCAATGTCTTCCGGGCTCAGCGACTGGACGTTCTGATAGACGCCGGCCGCCCGTGTGTCGTCGCCGCGAAAACGCACGTTCGAGAACTCGGTGCCGCCGACGAGGCCCGGTTCGACGCAACTTACGCGCAGCGCGGTGCCGGCGAGGTCGGAGCGCAGGTTCAGGCTGAACTGGTGGACGAATGCCTTGCTTGCGCCGTACACGTTGGCGCCCGGATACGGCCAGCTGCCCGCCGCCGAACCGAGGTTCACCACGTGCCCGCGGTTGCGCTCGACCATGCCTGGCAACAGCGCGTGCGTGACTTGCACGAGACCCTTGCAGTTCGTATCGATCATGGTTTCCCACTCGTCGAGACTGGCGCGCTGCGCGGGCTCGAGGCCCAGCGCGAGGCCGGCATTGTTGACCAGCACGTCGACTGCCGCGAACTCGGGCGGCAGCGCGGCCGGCACGGCCTCGACGGCGGCGCGGTCGCGCACGTCGAGCTCGAGCGGCAGCAGGTTGGCGCCGAGTTCGCGGGCAAGCGCATCCAGACGGTCCTTGCGGCGCGCGGTTGCGACGACGCGGTGGCCGCCGTTCACGAAGGTGCGGGCGATAGCGGCGCCGAACCCTGCGGACGCCCCGGTGACGAACACGATCATTGTTGTTCCTGGTGAATTGACAAAGGCGACAAGCCTACTTGCATCGCGGCGCCCGGGCAACCTGGCCAAAAGGCCGGTTATCGCGGGTGGGTCAGGGCGCCGGACGGCGAGGCGGGTCTCGGTGCGGCTGGCTGCACGGCTGGCTGCGCGGATGCGGTCGGCCTCGCGGTTCGCCGCGCGGTTGCCCACGCAGTGACCTGCGCGGTTACCTATTTTGTCAGCCTTTTTTGACGCGTTTTCGGCACCGCGGCCTCGGTTGCCTATTCGATCCTCTTCCAATAAACTAACGCGCTCACCCCTGCGTGACTGGCGATAGAACCCTCTGGGTTCAAGGTGGAGCGTCCCACCGTGAAGCGCGGGGCGTCGTTTTGCCGTTCGCCTGGGCAGCCGTGATCCGCGTGCTACCGTTCCGTGCACCGTTTGTGCCTCGGTTTGCGCCGCCGGTCGCTGGTCTGCCTCGTGTGTGCGGCACACTCCCGTTCCGCACCTCAAGGCTTCCAGCAGCCCGCCGCTGCGCACATCCGAAGCGCGCTTTGCGCATGTTACGCGTACGATCCGGTCAACCTGAACACTGTTAACGGAAAGCGTATGTTTGACAAAGCCCAAAGCACCATCGCGAACGTCGACCCCGAAGTCTGGCAAGCGATCGAACAGGAAAACCGCCGTCAGGAAGAGCATATCGAACTGATCGCGTCGGAAAACTACACGAGTCCGGCCGTGATGGCCGCGCAGGGCTCGCAACTCACCAACAAATACGCCGAAGGCTATCCCGGCAAGCGCTACTACGGCGGCTGCGAGTACGTGGACGTGGTCGAGCAGCTGGCGATCGACCGGGTCAAGAAGTTGTTCGGTGCCGAAGCGGCGAACGTGCAGCCGAACTCGGGCTCGCAGGCCAACCAGGGCGTGTTCTTCGCGATGCTGAAGCCGGGCGACACGATCATGGGCATGAGCCTCGCGCACGGCGGCCATTTGACGCACGGCTCGCCGGTCAACATGTCGGGCAAGTGGTTCAACGTCGTCAGCTACGGGCTCGACGCGGCCGAAGACATCGACTACGAAGCGGCCGAAAAGCTGGCTCAGGAGCACAAGCCGAAGCTGATCGTGGCCGGCGCTTCGGCGTTCTCGCTGCGCATCGACTTCGAGCGCCTGGCAAAGATCGCGAAGTCGGTGGGCGCGTATCTGATGGTCGACATGGCGCACTACGCCGGCCTGATCGCGGCCGGCGTGTACCCGAACCCGGTGCCGCATGCGGACTTCGTCACCACCACCACGCACAAGAGCCTGCGCGGCCCGCGCGGCGGCGTGATCCTGATGAAAGCCGAGTACGAGAAGCAGATCAACTCGGCAATCTTCCCGGGCATTCAGGGCGGCCCGCTGATGCACGTGATCGCGGCCAAGGCGGTGGCCTTCAAGGAAGCGCTCGAGCCACAGTTCAAGGAATACCAGCAGCGCGTAGTGGACAACGCGCGCGTGCTGGCGGAAACGCTGGTGAAGCGCGGCCTGCGCATCGTGTCGGGCCGTACCGAAAGCCACGTGATGCTGGTCGACCTCCGCGCGAAGCACATCACCGGCAAGGCCGCGGAAGCGGCGCTCGGCGCGGCGCACATCACGGTCAACAAGAACGCGATTCCGAACGACCCGGAAAAGCCGTTCGTGACGAGCGGCGTTCGCCTCGGCTCGCCGGCCATGACGACGCGCGGCTTCGGCGTGCAGGAAGCTGAACGGGTGGGCAACCTGATTGCCGACGTGCTCGACAATCCGGAAGATGCCGCGACGATCGAACGCGTGCGCGCGCAGGTCGGCGAACTGACAAAACGCTTCCCGGTGTATCGCTAGGCGACCATGCGCTGCCCCTTCTGCCGGCACGACGACACGCAGGTCGTGGACTCGCGTGTGTCTGAAGACGGCGCCGCGATCCGGCGCCGCCGCCGTTGTCCGGCATGCGACAAACGTTTTACGACATACGAGCGCGTGGAGCTCGCGCTCCCGTCGGTCGTCAAGAAGGACGGCACGCGCACCGAATTTGACCGGCGCAAGATCGTGGCCAGCATGAAGCTCGCGCTGCGCAAGCGTCCGGTCGCTGCCGATGCGATCGACGAAGCCGTGGCGCGCATCGAATACCAGCTGCTCGGCAGCGGCGAGCGCGAAGTGCGTAGCGAGCGGCTCGGCGAACTCGTGATGAACGAGCTGCGCGCGCTCGATACGATCGCCTATGTGCGCTTCGCTTCCGTCTACAGGCGCTTCGAAGACGTCTCCGAATTCGAGGACGTGATCGAAGAATTTCGCCGCGGTCCGCGCGCTTCGCCTGATGCGGCTGCACCGAAGGTTCGGCGTAAGCGCTGATCGTTCGCCCGGCCCCATCGCATTCTCCTTTCCCCGCCTTGCGGATTCCAAACCTGCGCATTGTCGCGTAAGCAGGTTGGCGTCCGCCACCTGGCCATTCGGCAAATTGTTTGCGCGCCGGCGCACCGGTAGATTGCTCGCGTTCCTGTTCGAACCGGAGAGCGACGATGAGAACCGATGTCTGGCCGATGCATTCACGCTGCGGCTTTACGCTGATCGAAACACTGGTGGTAGTTGCATTGCTGGCGGTGATTGCGGTGCTCGCAACGCCCGCATTCGTTACGTGGCAGTTGCGCGACCAGGTCGATAGCCGTGCGCACGCGCTGCTGTCCACGCTCGCCTATGCACGCAGCGAAGCGATCAGGCGCGGCGTGCGCGTCACCGTGTGCCGTATCGATGCGGCACGCCGTTGTCTGGCGGCCGGTCAGGCCTGCCGCTCGGGCGGCCTCGACTGGTCCTGCGGCTGGGCCGTGATGATCGAGCGCGCCGGTGCTTTCCTCGCGCTGCGCGTGCAGCCGGAAGTGGCATCCGTCAGTGTAAGCGGCGCGTCGACCAATCTTTCCTTTACGCCACCCGCTGGGCAAACCATCGGCAGCTTCCGCAGCTTCGAGCTCGCGCCGCGCAGCGCGTCAAAGGCGACGCAAGGTGACGACTGGCGCCGCTGTATCCGCATTGCCGCCGGGGGCAGGGCGCGCATCTCGACGGGTCCCTGCGGAGCGGCAGCATGAAAACGAACTCCAGACAATGCGAGCGCGGTGCGACCTTGCTCGAAGTGATGCTGGCGGTGCTTCTCACCGCGGTCATGGCGCTCGGTGTGCTTGCCGCGCAATTGTGGGCGACGCGCGATGCGCGCGCGAATGCGCTGCGCGAGCAGGCCGCGCTGCTTGCCGACGCCGCGATCGAGGCGCGGCGTCCCGCGGCGCGTGACGGGGCGGCCGCGTTCACCCAATGGCAGACGCGTGCCGCGAGCCTGTTGCCGCACGGCGCGGTCACGCTGAGTCATGCCGGCGACGCGCCATCGTTGATGCGGGTGACCTGGGACGCGCAGGCGACCCTGCCGCGTAGCGGTGAGCTGATCGACCTGCCCGTGCCGTGCGGAGACGTAGCGCTACCGGCCAATACCGGCTGCGTCTCGCTGGCGTTTGCCGAATGACGCAGCGAATCTGTCGTAGACGCGGGCACACGCTGCTTGAGCTGGCGATCGCGGTTGCGCTCGGGCTCGTCGTGACGGCGGGCGCGGTTTCGCTGTACCGCTCGCAACGGGTCGCGTATCAGCAGGCAAACGATGCGGCGCAGCTGCGCGAAGCGGGCATGACGGCGTTGACGCTGATCGGTCAGCAACTGCAGATGGCAGGCTTCTCGCCGGCGGACGACCCGCAGCCTGCGGCGGTTGGCCAGGCGGCGCTATTCGGCTGTTCGGGCGCGCATCCGGCGGGCGCCGACGATCGGTTGAGCTGCGAAACGCTGGCTGGCCGCTCCGATGGCATTGCGATTCGCTACGTCGCCGACAACGTTTCGACCTGGCCTGCAGCCAGCGGACAGTCGACCGATTGCCTCGGCCAGGGCGTAGCCAAACCAGTCGCAGGCGCGCCCGGGACGCCGGTCGTCAACCGCTTTTATGCGAAGGCAAGTGCATCCACCGGCGAGCCGGAACTGTACTGCGACGGAAGCGGCAAGGTCGGCTCGGCGCAGCCGCTCGTCGAGGGAATCGAACGGCTGCGCTTCAGGTATTGGCCGGCGGGCGCACTGGCGCCGCTCGAGGCGACCGCGCTGGCGTCCGCGCAATGGAGCAGCATCGTCGCAGTCGATCTGTGCGTGCTGGTGCGCGGCATGCGCGATACCCAGCCGCGCCGCTACGTCGATTGCGAAGGGGTGTCGTCGATCGGCGCGGACCGGCGCGCTCGCCAGGCATTCTGGCGGCGCGTGGCGCTGCGTAACAACGAGTGGAGTCAACCATGAGCGATAGAGCGGTACGCGCTGAGCACCGCGCCCGAGTGCAGCGCCGACGCAGCGCGCGGCGCTCACGGTATCTCAGGTTATCGCGTCGCAGCCACAAGCGCGGCGCCGCCTTGCCGGTCGTGCTGGTTCTGTCGTCGATGATGCTGGCCACTTCGATGGCGTGGTTCGAAACATCGATCACGGCGGCCCGCGGCGTAGCGAATCTGCAGGACGAACTGATCGCCTTTCATGCCGCCGACGCCGCGCTGCAACGTTGTGCGCAACGCGTGCTTGCCGGAACCCTGGTCGTTGCGCAGCCCACGATCGACGGCGAGCCCACGGGATGGAGGCTCTCCACCACCTTCGACGCCGATGCGTTTGCGCCGATCGCGCGTTGGAGCGGATCTGTGCAGCCGCCGCAGTGTCTGGTCGAAGCCTGGCGTCTCGTGAGCCGTCCTGCCGCGCAAGCGTGGCTCGTCACCGCGCGAGGTTACGGCCGCGTGCAGGAGTCGCAAGCCTGGTTGCAGTTGCAACTGGTCGTGCAAGACGGGGCCGTCGAACGTCACTGGCGGCGTATTGCCGCGCGGCCGTTCTGAAATCGCCATCTACCATCGGAAACCAAACCGAATGAGGCCTTCTACCGCCGCGTTCACACTACTTGAACTGATCACTGCGCTCGCAATCGTCGCCGTGCTCGCCGCGTTCGCGGTGCCGTCCTATCGCAGTCACGTGATGCGTGCGCATCGAACCGACGCAACCTCCGCGTTGTATCGCGCCGCGCAGTTCGTCGAAGCCAATCTGCGTACCGGCGAAACCGCGACGCTGCCGGCCGGCCTCGATCAGGCGCCGTCATCGGGCGCACCGGTCTACCGCCTGCGCGTGCTGCCGGGCGATGACGTCAATGGTGGATATGCGCTGGAAGCGACGCCGACCGACGCCGGTCCGATGCGCGACGACTCATGCGGCATATACGCGCTCGACGCGACCGGTGCTCGCACCAATCGCGCAATCGGCAGCGGCGTGCTAATGGTGGATTCGGGGAATTGCTGGAATGCGCGCGCGTAATCTGTCAGCCGCCGCTACCGGCGACTTGCGAAGGGCCGCTCGAAGTGCCGCCCGCAGTATCGGCGCTCGCACCGCGATGCGACTCGCGGCGCACCTGTTGCCAGATCCGGTATGCCTCCCACGCGGCAAGCCCGACGCTGCCCCATTTCAGCACCGGCTTGGTCGATGCCACGACGCTCGCGCGCAGCGGCTTGGCGAGCAGCAGCGAAGCGATCGAACTCAGCAACGGGTACTGCTTCAGCAGTGCGCCGATTCCCTTGTTGGCTGCGCCACGCACGCCCCAGCGCATGCTGGCGAAACCGGGCACCAGGAACTTGAGCCAGCTGAAATGGATCACCGCCTGGCGCAGTTCGACGGTCGCCTGTGCGAGTTCCATGCGTTCCACTTCCGCGCGCACGATCAGCAATTCCTTGCGCAGTGCCCGCATCTGCGGCGTGCTCAGGTCTTTGGCCGGGGTGCGCTGACGGCGGAAGGATGCATCGGGGTGGGCTTGGCTCATGGCGTGTGGTGGGCGTCGAAAGGGTCGAAAAGGCCGGTGCGCGGCCGGCTCGTCAGCAGGTCAGTTCGAATGCTTGCGGAAGATCTCGCGGTCTTTCTCGAATTCGTGCAGCGTCGCTTCGAACACCGCGGGCGCATTGTGCAGGCTGCTGCGCGCGCGCAGCCCGCACACCAGTGCGGCCACCGCATAGACGATCGTGATGCCTGCCAGAGCCTGCCAGCGGTAGGTATCCCAGAATGCAATCGCGATCAGGGCGGTCAGCGCGATCAAGGCCATCATCGCCAGCATCATCGCCGCGAGGCCGAGAAACAGCACAGCGAGCAGACGGTCCTTCTCTTCCGCGAGCTCGATGCCGATCAACTCGAGCCGCGATTGCAGGATCGAGAAAAAGGAACTGAAGATGCGGCGTACTGGGCCGCGGTCTGCGCGCTGCGATTGGGTATCGGTGGTCATGGCGTAAGCGCGTTACCCCGTGAGATGCGCTGGAGGGTCCCGGCGCGGCGCATGCGCCGGCCGGTTCATGTCGGTCGCGGGACCGGCACAACGTTAAATAACGTCGTGCCGCCGTTGCCCGTGTTGCCAGCCGCCACGCAAGGCGTTATGGCTGGCGCTGCCCTTGCCGCCGCGCTTGCGCGGTCATGCGTGCGCGCGTGGCTGCGCGGTTGCGGCGCAGTTGCATGTGCAGCGGCGCTGCGGTTACTTGCGGTTGATCAGCAGACCCACCAGCACACCGACGCCGGCCGCGATGCCGATCGACGCCCACGGATGCTCGTGCACGTAGTCGTCGGTTGCGCGCGCAGCCTTCTTGCCTTTTTCGACCACCACGACCTGCACGTCCGCTGCCTTTTCCTTCGCCTGCTTGAGCCGCGAGAGCGCGGTCTCGCGAAGTTCGGAAGCGCGTTCGCCGGTAGCGCTCGCGGCCTGCTTCAGCAGATCTTCAGCGTCTGCGAGAACTGTTTTGATATCCGACATCAATCTCTCCTTGTTGACTTCCGACATTGAATGCTCCCTTCGTGCACGCTACGCGTGGAATCGTAACCAAAGAAACCGCCGCTGGCGAGCGCGGTGGACGGACGCGGCCGGACTCCGGCCCAGCACGCAGAAACCGTTCCCGGCCCACGGCGAATGCGCTCCCCGGCGCTAATGCAAACGTGGCGGCAAACTGCCGCGGCAGCCGGGCGACGATGCACGCACCAGATCAGGCACCGCGCAATACACCGACCGTGGCGCCAGGCGAGGCGCCACGCGGCGTACCAACCGCCTCCGCCAGGCCCGGTGTACCAGCGCAGCCCGGGCGCGAGCATCGCACAAACGCGCCGACGATGCAGAACACCATTATGAAACCGGATTCTGATCTGGCCCGCTCAGTTTCACTCATCGTGACGAAAATTACAAAACCTCATAACTGTGTGACATGCCGTTCTTTCGCGTCGGCGGGCGGACTCCGTTATGCTCTAATTCTTTCAACCCGCCGGCCGCCGGTGCGCGGACCATTCGGATATTTCCAAGGAGCTTTTGATGAGCCTACGTCTTGGCGACATTGCACCCGACTTCGAACAGGATTCGAGCATCGGCCCGATCAAATTTCACGACTGGCTCGGCGACAGCTGGGGCGTGCTGTTCTCGCACCCGGCCGACTTCACGCCGGTCTGCACGACCGAACTCGGCCTGACCGCCAAGCTCGCCGGCGAATTCGACAAGCGCAACGTGAAGACGATCGCATTGTCGGTCGACACGGCCAAGTCGCACAACGAGTGGATCAAGGACATCAACGAGACCCAGGCTGCCAGCGTCGGCTTTCCGATTCTGGCCGACGGCGACCGCAAGGTGTCGGAACTGTACGACATGATTCACCCGAATGCGAATGAAACGCTGACGGTGCGTTCGCTATTTGTCATCGACCCGAAGAAGAAGGTGCGGCTGATCATCACCTATCCGGCCAGCACCGGCCGCAATTTCGATGAAGTCCTGCGCGTGATCGACTCGCTGCAGCTCACCGACAACTATCAGGTCGCCACGCCCGGCAACTGGAAGCAGGGCGACGACGTGGTGATCGTGCCGTCGCTGAAGGACGAAGAGGTGATCAAGCAGAAGTTTCCGAAGGGCTATAAGGCGCTGCGCCCGTATCTGCGCATGACGCCGCAGCCGAACAAGTAAGCAGGCGCAGGGGCAAGGCGGCGGCATGATGCCGTCTTGCCCCAGTGCGCGGCAGCGGCTCCTGCCACGACCACGATGGCCACGGCGGGCGCGAACGCACCGCAACCACACGGCAACCACACGGCAACCGCCACAACAACGCCGTAACCCGTAACCCGCAATCCGCCGCGCCATCGCAACCTCACACGAGGCAGCGCTCCTCCATCAGCCGATCCACCGTCCGCATCACAAACTCCGGGCTGATCGCAGCCGTGCACTGAAAGCGCTGTGCGCCGTCCGTCCGACGCGGACACCAGTTGAAGTCGTCCGCATCGAATTCGAACGCCGTGTCGTTGAAGCAGCTGTTGCACGCGTGGAAATTGATCACACGCCACGGCGTATGGAACTCGGTGTGCGGGTGCGAAAAGCCGCTGATCATCACCACCGGCGTGCCCACTGCCCACGCCAGCCACGACAGTCCACTGCCGAGTCCGACAAAGAAATCCGCATGCGCGAGCAGATTCGCGCGCTGCTGCAGCGGCCGCTCACCGGTGAAGTCTTCGGCGCCGTCCGGCATCGGGTTCAGCGCGCCGGGTAAGCCATACGCGCGCTCGCGATCGATGCACAGCACGCGGTAGCCGAGCCGGTTCAGATGCGCGATCAGCGTCGGCCAGCCGCGCGGGTTGTTCCAGTACTTGCATTGCGCGGTGGCCTGGGTCGCGATGCACACGTACGGCTGTGCGATGCGCCGCGCGTGGTCGGCCAGCACCAGGCGCGGCCGCCGTTCGCCGGGCGGCACGCCGAGCATGTACGCGGCGGCGTCCTGCATGCTGCTGATCCGCGGGTCGGTAGGCTGATGGTCGCGCTCGTCGAAAGGGGAGAACAGGCCGACGTGGTATGTCGCGTAGAACTGCGGTGCCGCGGCGGACGTCTGAAGTTCGCTTTCGCAGGCGACGAAGTGCAGGCTGGGATAACCCGCGCGAAACAGCGGATGCAAATGAGCCGGCAGCATCACGTGTAGCTCGCAGCGCTGCCGCTCGCGAAATGCGTCGATCACCGGCACCCACGCCAGCGAATCGCCGAGCGCACCCGATGCGATGCGCACCAGCACCGGTTTGTGAGTCGCATCGAACGCATGCTCGAACACGCAGCACGCACCGTCGAACACCTGCAGCAGCATTCGCACGAAATATTTGCGCCGGCTCGACACGGTGGCGCCGGCTTCGACCGTCTCGTCGAACACGACGTTGTGCGTATCCAGATCGGTCATCCGCACGCGCCAGCCGGCCACCGGCACCTGCACGCGGCAGCCGTAGTTGAAGTCGAAGCGGATGCCTTGCGGCCCGTGGCAAGCCGGCGCGCCCAGCCGGCTGAAGCTCGATTCGTTCAGGCCGTACTGGCTGCCGAGCTTGCTCAGACCGGTTGCGGCGCGAGGTGTTGCAACAGGGGCGGCGGAAGTGGTGGCAAAAGTGGCGGCGCTGTCGCTCATGGTGTGTCCGGATCGGTGCGGTTTGCGTGTGCAGACCTTGCATCGAACCTGGCAAAGCCGCGCTGCGAAAAGCTGCCGACACCTTAAGCGACCGATTCACACCACCAAATTGGACAAATCTTAAATTTGTCCGCGATTTACCCAAGCACCGCCATCCAAACTGACATCAGAAATCAGAAGAAGGCCTGAATCCCGGTCTGCGCACGGCCGAGAATCAGCGCGTGAATATCGTGCGTGCCTTCGTAGGTATTGACCACTTCCAGGTTGACCAGATGCCGCGCGACGCCGAACTCGTCGGAGATGCCGTTGCCGCCCAGCATGTCGCGCGCGAGCCGCGCGATGTCGAGCGCCTTGCCGCACGAGTTGCGCTTCATGATCGACGTGATCTCGACGGCCGCCGTGCCTTCGTCCTTCATACGGCCGAGGCGCAGCACGCCTTGCAGGCCGAGCGTGATTTCGGTCTGCATGTCGGCGAGCTTCTTCTGCACCAGCTGGTTCGCGGCGAGCGGCCGGCCGAACTGCTTGCGGTCGAGCACATACTGCCGCGCGGTGTGCCAGCACGATTCCGCGGCGCCCAGCGCGCCCCACGCGATGCCGTAGCGCGCCGAGTTCAGGCAGGTGAACGGGCCGCGCAGACCCTTGACGTTGGGCATCAGGTTCTCTTGCGGCACGAACACTTCGTCGAGCACGATCTCGCCGGTGATCGACGCACGCAGGCCGACCTTGCCGTGAATCGCCGGTGCGCTCAAGCCTTTCCAGCCCTTCTCGAGGATGAAGCCGCGAATTTCGTCCTTGCCGTCTTCCTCGAGCTTCGCCCAGACGACGAACACGTCGGCGATCGGCGAATTGGTGATCCACATCTTCGAGCCGGACAGCGAATAGCCGCCGTTCACCTTCTTCGCGCGGGTGACCATGCCGGCCGGATCGGAGCCGTGATTCGGCTCGGTCAGACCGAAGCAGCCGATCCATTCGCCGGTGGCGAGCTTCGGCAGATATTTTTCCTTCTGCGCGTCCGAGCCGAATTCGAAGATCGGCACCATCACCAGCGACGACTGCACCGACATCATCGACCGGTAGCCGGAATCGACCCGCTCGACCTCGCGCGCGATCAGCCCGTAGCTCACGTAGTTCATGCCGGGGCCGCCGTACTGCTCGGGGATGGTCGGGCCGAGCAGGCCGACTTCGCCCATTTCGCGGAAGATCGCGGCGTCGGTTTTCTCGTGGCGGAACGCGTCGAGCACGCGCGGCGCGAGCTTGTCCTGCGCGTAGGCTGCGGCGGCGTCGCGCACCATGCGTTCTTCGTCGGTGAGTTGCTGACTGAGGAGCAGCGGGTCTTCCCAGTTGAATTGCGCGGCGGCCATGGCGTATCTCCTGAATTCCTTGATGACGTGATTTCTGGCTTGACTTGAGTTCCGCTGTGCGAAACAATGTTTTGCAAATGAACCTCGAGTGTAGCATCCGATGCCGCATACCGCACCTGATTCACCGGGTCTTTCGCCGGCTTCACCGTCGCCCGCCGCCGCCAACCCGCTCGACGAGCGCAAATTCGTCGTCGCGCTGGCCCGCGGGCTCGATCTGCTGCGTGCATTCCGGCCCGGCGACACGTTGCTCGGCAACCGCGATTTCGTCGAACGCACCGGGCTGCCGAAGGCCACTGTCAACCGGCTCGCCTATACGTTGACGGTACTCGGCTATCTGCGCTTCGACGAGACGCTCGGCAAATATGCGCTGGATGCCGGTGTGCTGTCGCTGGGCTTCGCGCTGCTGTCCGGCACCGATACGCTGGAGCTGGCGCGGCCGCATCTGCGGGCGTTCGCGCGCGACGTCGGCGCGGCGGTGTCGCTGGGCTGTCGCGATGGGCTCGACATGGTGTATCTGGAGACGATCCGCAGCGAGACCGCGCTGACGCTGGGGCTCGCGTCGGGCTCGAAGCTGTCGATGCTGACGAGTTCGATGGGGCGCGCGTATCTGGCCGTACAGCCGCCGCAAGAGCGCGCGGCGCTGCTCGCCGAACTGACGCAAGCGGCGGGGGAAGCGGGACCCACGCTAGCGCAGCAGGCGTGCGCCGAGATCGACGCGTTCGAGCGCGAAGGCTGCTGCTATTCGTTTCGCGCGTGGCATGACGATGTGAACGCGGTGGCGGTGCCGTTTCGCGATCCGCGCGACGGCCGCTGGCTGGTGCTCAGTTGCAGCGGTCCCGCGTCGTCGATGGGGGAAGAGGTGTTTCGCGAGCGGGTCGCGCCGCGTCTGTTGGAACTGGCGCGGCGCCTGGGCGATACGGCGCCGCGTGTGGCATCGCGCTGACTGTCCATCCGTTGCGGCCAGCCCGCGTTGCCGGCGCCGCATGGAAGCGCCATCACAAACCGGCACCTGCGACCAGCCGATCCTGCGCCTGGCGTTCGGGTATCAGGTCTCAGTGCAGAACATCAGTCACAAATAAAACCAGCATCACCTGCCGTCAAACGGCCCGATTCTCACTCACCGCAAACAGCGGCCCCTGCACGAAGCGCACGTCGTACTGCTGCAGCAAGTCGAACTGCGCCTCGGTCGCCACCCGGCTGAAGATCAACGGAATACGCAGCCGGTTCGCATAGCCGACCAGCGGCTTGACCATCGAATCGCGCAGCGCCGAGCCCGCATCCATCTTGATGAAATCGA
>Ga0310813_10001843_pt1 | contig 12818 bp, 10 predicted proteins | sample YN3metagenome_FD_203086 | JGI IMG/M metagenome (GOLD analysis project Ga0310813, IMG submission 203086) | Soil microbial communities from experimental microcosm in Duke University, North Carolina, United States - YN3 | ecosystem: Engineered > Artificial ecosystem > Soil microcosm > Unclassified...
GAGGGGCGGCCGAGGTCCAGGTCCCCCATCCCGGACCCGAGGACGACGGCGACACGGGGGATCGAGGGAAGGCGGCGCCGGAGGAAGGCCGCGGCCCGCGAGACGAGGGCGTCCTCAGCCGCGCCGCTCACCGCAGAGTCCCAAAGAACACAAAGAGAAGTCCAGAACTGGAAGCCCCACGTCCCTCTCCTCTTTATTCCGTTTCTGCGTCTTCCTTTGTGTTCTCTGGGGCCCTGCAGGGGGCTAGGTGACCGCGGCGAACAAGGCGCCTTCCATGATCAGCTTGCCATTGACGACCGCCTGGCTGTCGCACTTGAGGCCGCGACGGGACAGCTCCTTGAGGCGCGAGACGATGAAGACGCGGTCGCCGGGCCTCACCGCGCCCCGGAAGCGGACGCCGTCGATCCCCGCGAACACGACGAGACGGTCGCGGATCTCCGGCATGAGTTTCTTGTAGGCGACGAGCGACACTTGGGCCGTGGCTTCGACCAGGACGACGCCCGGCAGGATGGGATTTCCCGGGAAGTGGCCCGACGCCCAGAATTCGTTCTTCCCCACGTCCTTCCAGCCGCCGACCGTGTACGTCTTGTCGTCCATGTAGAAGATGCCGTCCACCAGCGCCATCTGGTCGCGGTGCGGCAGGACTTCGGCGATGCTTCCCCGGTCGAAGAGCGGCCGCTCGATCGCGTAGAGAGAGGGATCGAGGAGGAATTCCGTGGGCATCGGGTGCGATTGTAGCGGCGTCGCCACCCTTTGCAACGAAAAGAAAACGCCCGGGCGAACGGCGTCCGCCCGGGCGTTCGGGAGTTTTTCCGATCAGAACTTCTTCTTCTCGTCGTCCTTCTTCCGCTCCTTCTTGTCCTTCTTCTCTTCCTTCTTTTCGTCCTTGCGGTCGTCGTCCTCGCCCTTCTTCCTGAAGTCGAACTCATCCTTGAAGCGGGGCAGCAACTCGCGCCAGGACGGGGCGAACTCCTTGAAGTCGCGGAAGTCGAAGTCGCGGGGCAGGTCCTTGAAGCGCGGCAGGTTCTCGAAGGGCATCTTCTTGAAGTCGAAGCGCGGCAGCTCGTGGTCCAGGCGCTTCTCGAGGTGATCGAGGCGATCGAGGACGCGCTGGAGCAGTTCCTCCGTGGAACGCGGCTTCTTGTCCTCGTCCTGGCGCTCGCCCTTCTTTTCGAGCAGGCGCTCGCGAGCGGTCCGGAACTCCTTCTCCAGCCGTTCGCGCTCCTGCTCGAACTTCTGCTGGAGCCCCTTCATGCTGCGCTCGAACTCGCGCCGGAGTTCGTCCATCTTGCGCTCGTCCTGGGCGGAGGCCAGTCCTGCCGCACCCAGCAGGATTGCCGCCGTCGCCGCGATCGTTTTCATCGTCCTACCTCCGTACTGGTCTATTAGTAACCGGACGGCGGCGGAAGTTCGCCGTTTCGATAATTCTGGAATCCGAAGCCCGGAGCCCGGGCGGAAGGGTTCCCCCCACCCTCTCTCTCCCCAGGGGGGAGGGCCGGGGAAGGGGCGACGATTCTTCCCGGGCTTCGGGCTCCGGGATCCGGGCTACAGGAGATGCTTTTTGATTTCGTCGACCAGCTTGTCCTTCTTCACGTAGCCGACGATCCGGTAGACTTCCTTGCCGCCCTTGAAGAAGACGAGCGCGGGAATCGAGGTGATCCCGGTGTTCGAGGCGGCTTCGCCCGTCTCATCGACGTCCGCCCCGACGATCTTGACCTGGCTGCCCAGTTCCGCGGCGACCTGCTCCACCACGGGAGCAAGGATTTTGCAGCCCCCTCACCATTCGGCCCAGAAGTCGACCAGGGCCGCCGGCGCCTGGAGGACTTCCGCGTCGAAAGTCTGGTCGTTCACCGCAGGGAGATGGGACATGGGAACGTCCTTTCAGTTGCCGTTGGCCGAGGCATGGGCGTCGAGCCCCTTCTTGAGGAACTCGACGAACTTCTCGAGGGACGGTCGCCCGCCGATGCGGGCGACTTCCTTTCCGTCGGGCGTGAACACGATGTAGAGGGGGAGCGCAGCCCCGTACTTCTCATTGAGGAGCGTGTTGTTCTCCTCGTCCATGGGATTCTTGCGATCGGTCCAGAGTTCCCCGATCACGTAGTTCTTCAGGAGGGCTGTTGCCTCCGGCGCCACCAGAATCGTCCCGCGATTCGCAAGGCAGTTTGATCAGGTGACGCCGGTGAACTCGATGAAGAGCGGCTTCTTCTGCTTGCGGGCCTCCTCCAGCGCCTTTGGCATCGTGGTCCCGTGGATCGGCGGGGGCGGAATGATCGTCTCCGCCAGCCCCAGCGGCTTCCCCGTCAGGCCGTAGACCGCGAAGCCGCCCATGGTCAGGAAGACGGCCGCGAAGAGGACCCGCAGCGCGCCAGGCCGGCGGCGGAAGAAGTTCAGCAGGTAGAGGGCGACGACCGCGCAGGTGGCGGCATAGACCCCGAGAATGATCCAGCGCGTCAGGACGCCGATGTCCCAGGACTGGTCGGCCTTCGACAGATAGAAACAGGCGAGCGCGACCTCAACGAAGCCCATGGAGACCTTTACCGTCGTCAGCCAGCCGCCGCTCTTGGGGACCTCCTTGATCATGCCCGGGAAGAGCCCCATGAAGAAGAACGGGAGCGACATCGTGATCGAGTAGGCCAGCATCGCCAGGAGCGCCGCGAAGCGCTCCTGCCCTGCCGCGAACGAGAGGATCGTTCCCGCGATGGGAATCGTGCAGGTGAAGGTGACGACCGCGAAGAGCAGGCCGAGGATGAAGGCGCCCCCCGCCCCCTTCCGCTGGCCGCCGCCGGCCAGCTTCGCCCCCAGGCCGAAGGGCAGCTGGATCTCGTACCAGCCGAAGAGTGAGCCCGCGAAGACGCCGAAGAGCAGCGCCACCACCAGGTTCACCCAGGGGTTGGCGGCAAACGTGCGCGCGCCGCCCGCCCCGAGAAGCACCGACATCGCGAAACCCAGGCCGGTGAAGGTAATGATGATGCCGAAGGAATAGAGACTCGACAGGAGGAGCCCATGGCTGCGCGAGCCCGCAGCCTGCTTGATGAAGTACGTCAGCGTGATGGGGATCAGCGGATAGGTGCAGGGCATGATGAGCGAGATCAGCCCGCCCAGCACCCCCAGCAGGATCAGCCCGGTGAAGCCGTACTGGGAGAAATCTTCCTTCGACGGGGTCGCGTTGGAGTTCGCTTCGCCGGCCCGGAGCTCCATCGGGAACGAGAACGACGTCCCGTTGTCATAGCATTTGTCCTCGTTGCAGATCTGGTAGATCAGCTTCGCCTTCACGTCGAGAGGCCCCGGGGCGGGCCCCTTCTCAAAGAACAGCGGGACGCTCAGAGTGACCTGGCCCTCATGGATCACGTAGGGATCCTGGCCTTCCGTCTTGTGGCTCTTGGGTGGCGGCTCGCCGATCGACCCCGTGAGCTTCGTGCCCGCTGCCTGGAACTTGGTCGGTTTCCCGACGCTGGGCGCCGTCGCGGGGTAGATGTAGTACCCTTCGGGGATGAGCAGATCCAGCGCGACGGTGACGGTTTCGCCAACCTTCGCGCCGGACTTGTCGGGACGAACCGCCAGCACCTTCACGAAGGGCAATTTCGGCTTGTCCGGAACGCTTTGCAGCGGAGCGGCCGCCGCGCCCTTCACGGCCACGGGAATCGTGAACGGGGTCTCCCCGTCATAGCACTGGTTGGGGTCGCAGATCTGATACTTGAGCTTTCCCTTCACCTCGGCACGGCCCGGGCCTTTCACCTTTACCGAGGCGGTGAGGGTGATAGTCCCCTCATGATAATCCATGTCCCCGATGACCTCTTCCTTCTTCAGGAGGGGGGTCGGCTCGACGATCTTGCCGTCGACGTCGGCATTCTCGAACTCAAAGACGGTTTGGGTGCCGAAGAGGGGTTTCTTCCCGGCGGGGTAGATGTGCCAGGATTTGGGGATCTCCAGGTCGATCGCGACCTTTACGACCTCGCCGGGATTGACCTCGGCCTTCTCCGGCCGGACGGCCAGGACCTTGACCGACGGCTTCTCCTTGCGGGGCTTGGCCCCGGGCAAATCCTGGGCTCCGAGGAGCGTCAGAATGGCGAGGAGAAGGGTCATACGGTTATTATAGAAAACAATCCGATTCGGTCCTATATTCTGGGCACCGCGAATAGGGAGATAGACGAATGGCGAAGCAGGCGATTTTCGAGACGACCAAGGGCAACATCACCATCGAGCTCTTCGACAAGGAAGCCCCCAAGACGGTGGCCAACTTCGAGAAGCTGGCGAATTCCGGTTTCTACAACGGGGTTACGTTCCACCGGGTCATCGCGGATTTCATGGTCCAGGGCGGCGATCCCACCGGCACGGGACGCGGCGGTCCCGGCTACGAAATCGAGTGCGAAATCCACCCCGACCGGAAGCACCACACGGGGGCCCTCTCGATGGCCCACAAAGGCATGTGCAAGCACGACCCCCAGACCGGCAAGAAGATCACCGGCAGCTGCACGGGCGGCTCGCAGTTCTTCATCACCCACCGGGCGACCTCGCACCTGGACGGCGTTCACACCGTCTTCGGACAGGTCACCGCGGGACAGGACGTGGTCAACAAGATCGCCCAGGGCGATAAGATGACCAAGGTCTCGGTGAAATAGCAAAAACCAGTACACCGTACACAGTACCCTGAAAGAGTCATCCCCCCTCCCCCCTGGGGGGATACTTCAGCCGGAGGGAAACAGGAAACAGAAGACCAGTCCCCTCCCGCCTCCCCGGGGGAGGCGGCCGGTTGTGGATTATTCAGGCTCGGGGACCTGATCCAGCACTTCTTTGACGAATTGGTCGGGCGGGGAGAAGGTGATGGATTGGGCGCTGACCTTCGTGGGCAACAGCGTCAGCGTGCCGAAACGCCACCAGTAGAGCCCCGGGCTCAGCGACCCTGGCCCCTCCTGGTACATGCCGAAGGTGATCGGGATCATCGAGTTCACCGCGCCGATCACGCGCATGTTCTCGATCGGGTGGAAGAGGACCGCGTGGCGATGCGGCAGCGCCACCAGCGCGCCGTAGGCCGAGGGCGATCCCAGGTGCTGCTCGAGGAAGAGCACGTGGGACGCCGTGAAGAAGCTGTCGCCGACCAGCGCCTGGATCACCGCCCCCTTCCCCACGTCGAAGTTCTGCCGCACCGGCGGCGGCTCCGCCTTGACGTTGTCCAGCCCGATTTGGAACAGCTCGTCGATGGGAAGCCCCCACTTCCGGACATGCTCGGGCGGCACCGTGCGGACGGAGCCCGGCAGGTCGTAGACCAGGGTCTCGATCAGCCCCTCCGCGGGCACCCGGTGGACCAGGCCGCCGTCGCCCATCTGGTCGAGGTAGTCGGTGTGGTAGAGGCGCACCTTCAGGAATGCGCGCACGGCCTCGAGGCGGTCCGATTTCGCGTCCAGTTCCTCGGAGTCGCGCGAGGAGCGGAAGGCGTTGTCGAAGTGCTCCTGGATCGTCGTCGGCCATTCGGCGCGGCCGGCGGCGTGGCAGGTCTGGGCCAGGTTGAGGAGGCCGTAGTCGGCGCCCTCCTGGTCCGGGGGCGAAACGCGGACCGTCCCGTCGCCGAACTCGAAGGGGAGCTGACGCCGGCGCATCTCCTCGTCGACGGCGCCCAGGAAGGCCTGGTACTCGTCGGGAGAGAAGAACTTCGCCCACTCGGGGACGTCGTCGCGGGATCCGAAGAAGCGGCCGAGGAGCGTCACGGCCTTCGAGCATAGCGCCCGCTCCGGACGCGCGCCAGAACTGCTTCTACTTGGGCCTGCTCTCTTCCAGGATCTTGAGGAGCTTGGGCGAGAGTTTGCCGGCCCAGCGGGCGTCCACCTTCGGGTCGAAGCCGAAGGCTCTCCAGGCGGGCGTGCGGCAGCGGTCGAGGACGCGGGCCGGCGGGTTCCCCTCGAGGAAGGCCAGCATCGCCTCGGCCACCGCGTGGGCCAGCAGGGCCCGGGCGCGGAGCCGGTTGGTCAGCGTGCCGAAGTTGGCCTCGGACTCCAACTCGAACAGGGTGTTCTTCAGCTTCCCCAGGGCGTCGGCGTCGCCCAGGAACTGCCCGTCCGCCAGCGACGTTTCCGCCACGACGATCGGGGCCGTGAGCCGGGCCCGTTCCTTCGCGCCGTCCGTGATCTTCTTCCCCAGGTCTTCGATGGCCTTCTGGCGCGCGGGGACGTCGTTCTCCAGGGTCTTCGCCATGGCATCCCCTTCCGGGACCTTGGCGAGCCCGTCGGCGGCCCGGGCGGACGTCTGGAGCGCGTAGTCCACGACCAGGGCGGCCGTCTTGGTGTCGATGGTGTCCTCGGCGCCGGTCGCGATGCGGTTGAGCTTCGCCATCCGCAGCGCGTGGGCGATGTGGCGGGCCGCGCGGAAGCCGGGCGGCATCCGGGACTGCAGGGCGTCCAGCGCGATGGCCTCGAAGGCCCCCGCCATCGTGTTGATCTCCTCACCCGAGAGGTCGCCGGCGCGGCGCGCGATCTCCAGGTGCTTGTCCCAGAGCTCGGTGAACTTCGCCAGCCACTGGAACGGAAGCCCGGGCTTCGCGATGGCATCGACCGGGGGCATCGCGGGCTTCAGGATTCCCGCGACCGATTCGCCGGCCACGATGGGGTCCGTCAGGGCGACGTCGCCGAGCCGCTGGGCCAGAAGCTGCTCGTAGCGGCGCTCCAGGGCGATCTGGCGCTCCTTCAGGGAGTTCCGGAGGTCGGCGATCTCCTTCTGACGCGTGATGAAGGCCTTGGCGGCGCCGTCGAGCTGCTGGATGGCCTCCTCGAAGCGCTCGCCCGTGCCCAGCACCTCGATGCGGGTCTTGGCGGACGCGAAGGAGCCGTCCAGCTCAATGGCCTTTTCGACGGCGTCCAAGTCGGTCTTGACCTCCGTGGTCAGCTGGGTCGCGTCGGGGTGCTTGGTCTGGCTGAGCTTGCTGAGGGCATCCTTGAGGAGGTCCCGCCGGCTGAAGATCGAAGGCTCCCGCCGGGCCTGCATCTGCCGGGCCCGCGCCCACTCGTAATAGGGGTAGTAGGAATGCCGCCGCCGGGCGACGCTGTCGCGGTACTTCAGCTCGTCGCTCTCGGAGCCCACGCGCTGCACCGCTTCGCGGAGCAGCTGCACGGCCTCCTCGTAGCGCTCGGTTTCGAGCTCCTCCAGCGCCTTCCGGTAGGACGCCCCGGCTTCCGTGACGGCATCCCCCGCCGCCAGAGCCAGGATCAGCACTCCCCACATAGACCCTCCAAGGGCTGCAACAGCTGTATAAGAATACCCTAGAATTCCCAAACCAGGCCGAGGGTCAGCATCATGATGTAGTCCCCGGTCTTCGGATACTCGATCTCCGGGCTGAGCGTCAGGCTCATGCCCCGGGAGACCGAAATGCCGGCGATCGCGCCGAACATGGGTGTCAGGCCGTTCGTCAGGTCGGTGATCCCCCCGAAGTTGACGTAGTGGATGCCCGCCTCCACCATCAGGAGCCACGTTTCGCTGCGATAGATCGTGTAGTCCACGCCGGCCCCGATCATGAAGATCGGCCCGCTCGGCTTGTCGAGCTTGGGAAAGATGGTCCGCTTGATCACCGAGATGTCGAGCTCGGCGAAGAGCCCGAAGTACTCTCCGTGAGGATTCGACGACGGGGAGAGCCAGGGCATCGGAGCGCGGGCGGCGAAGCCGAAGCACGCGCTGGGGTTCACGTGGTATTTCGAGCTGAAGGCCGCCAGCCCGATGCGCGGGTAAAGCTCCAGCCAGCTGAAGTCGACGCTGGGCGTCTCCTCCGGCGCGGCGTTGCGCGGCGCGGGGGCCGGCGGCGGCTCCTGCTTTTCCGTTTCCTGCAGCGTCGAGGGCGGCAGCCTCCGCCGCAAATCCTCGAGGCCCTCAGGGTCGCGGGCCGCGCCTCGCAGCGGGGCCTGGGCGCGGAGCTCGTCCGCCTCGCCTCCGCCGAGGGCGAGCCCGTCGGCCTGGCTCAGCGCGAGGGCCAGGAACAGATCCCTCAAGATGATCATCGCGACCCCCTATTCCCGGAACGCCGTCTCCTTCGGTGCAGGCCCCACGCGAGGGCCAGCGCCACCAGGCATTCTACCCCGGTCAGGCCGCAGGCGCCGGCCTTGATGTGGACCGGCGGCGGCGGCGGCGGGGTGTAGACCACGAACAGCTGCTTCTCCGTCTTGTTGCCCGAGGTGTCGTAGGCCGCGATCGTGACGACGTTCACGCCCTGCACCAGCGGGATGGGCGACGTCGACCAGGACGCGAGGCCGTTCGCCGTGCCCGACGAGCCCGTCGACGGGTTGGACCACACCACGGTGTCCAGCGCCACGTCGTCGGCCGCCGCGCCGCCCAGCGAGACCGAGGTCGTGTCCAGGTTCAGGACCGGCGACTGCGAGGGAGCGAGCACCATGACGAACGGCGACACCTTGTCGCCCGAGGAGGGCTTGAAGGAGACCAGCAGCGTGCTGGTCGACTCGTTGCCCGACGGGTCGACGGCCGTGATCGCCACGAAGTTGCCGCCCAGGGTCAGGGGGACGTTGCACGACCAGTTGGTCGTGCCGGTGGCCACGCCGCGGCCGCCCGTGTTGAAGTTCCGCCACGTGACCTTGGTCACTCCGACGGGGTCGAACGCCGTTCCACCCATCGGGAGCGGCGTGACGGCCGCGGACCAGAAGTCGCCCGTCGTCGGCACCAGGATGTTGATCTGCGGCGGCACGCCGTCCGCCGGCGACGCGTAGTTGATCGTCACCGTGAGGGAGCTCGAATTGCCGGCATCGTCCTTCGCGACGACCTGCACGGCGTTGCTGCCGTTGGTCAGCGAGAGCTGGGCGGCCCACTGGGTGACGCCGCCCACGGTGGTCACGTTCGCCGTGCCCGCGGTACCGGTCGTCAGGTTCGCCCAGGTGACGCTGGAGACGCCGATGTTGTCCGAGACCGGGCCGCTCAGGGTGATCGACGCCGACGCGGAGGAGAACGTGGACGCCGAGCTCGGATCCGTCAGCGCAAGGGTCGGCGGCACCGCATCGGGCGGGTCGTAGTGGACCGTCAGCAGGCTGATGCCGGCGCCGCCCGAGTTCCACGCAAAGACCGTGATGGGGTTATCCCCGGCCGTCAGGGGGATATCGGCCGACCAGGCGCCCACCGGGCCGGTGGCCGTGCCGGTCTGGCCGGTGGCGGCGTTCGACCAGCTGATCAGCGTGGCGTTGCCCCCCGAGCCGCCCTGGAGGGTCACGATGTTGCTCGGCGAGGTGAACGGGTTCGTGTTGGGCGTCGTGACCTGGACGGTCGGAGCCGGCGGCAGCACCGTCAGGGTGATGCCGACCGTCTGGGGGCTGTTGGACGCGCCTGGGGCGTCGACCAGGAGCAGGCCGTTGTAGGTCCCGGCGCTGAGGCCCGTGATGTCGACCGAAACCGTGATGAAGTCCGCGCCGGTGGTGACGCTTCCGGAGCCCGGCAGCTCGCTGGCCCACGGGACATCCACCGAGGCGCTCCAGTTGAGCGACCCGTGGCCGATGTTGGTCACCGCGAGGGATTGAGGCGGCGGGTTGACCGTCCCCTCCGATGCCGTGAACGACAGGCTCCCGATGTTCAGGCCGATCTGGGGCGGGACCAGCGGCTCGTCGTCGAGGTTCGTCACGTTGACGTCCGGCGGGTTCAGCCCGTTGTAGGTCGGGTCCGTGCTCGACGCGGGGGCCGTCAGGATCTTGTAGACGATGTCTCCGTCCGAGAGGGCGTCGTCGACGCCCGTCACCGTGACCGTCTGGGGCGTGTTCCAGGTCGCGGTCGTGAAGGTCAGGCTCAGGGAGGTTCCCGGCGTCGGCGAGCCGACCGACGAGATGAGGCCCTCCGCGGTGTTGGAGCTCGAGAGACTGATCGTCACGTCCGCCGACGGCGCCTGGTTCAGGACCACGTCGAACGTGGCCACGCCGCCGAACTCGGTCGTGGTCAGGCCGGAGATGGGGTTCACCGTGATGGCGGGCCCGTCGTTGTCCAGGTTGAGCACCGTCACGTCGACCGGGTTCAGGCCGTTGTAGTTCGAGTCCGAGCTCGACGCAACGCCGGTGACGATCTTGTAGGCCACATTGCCGTCCACGGCGCCGTCGTTGACGCCGGTGACGGTCACGGTCTGGGGAGTCAGCGCGTTGCCCGGCGTGAAGGTCAGCGTCAGCGTGGAGGACGGCACCGGAGAGCCGGCCGAGGAGATCAGGCCCTCCAGGATGTTGTTGCTCGTCAGCGGCAGGGTCACTACCGCGGTCGGCACCGTCGTCAGCGCGACGGTGAAGGTGGCCGTCCCGCCCGCTTCGCTCGTCATCAGGCCGGCGACCGGGGTGATCGAGAACCCGAGCACGTCCGTATTCTTGTTCGTGAAGGACAGGTCGGCCGCGTCCATCCCGTTATAGTTCAGGTCGGCGCTGACCGCGGGGTTGGTGATGATGGTGTAGACCTTGTCGGCGTCGACCACGTGGTCGGCGACGCCGGTCACCGTGATCGTCCGGGCCGTCAGCGCGTTGGCGGGCGTGAACGTCACGGTCGACGGGGAGGCTGTGCCCTCGGCCGTGTTGGAGCTGGTCAGGCTGATCGTGACGTCCGCGGCCGGGACCGTGTCGAGCACGATGGTGAAGGTCGCCGTGCCGCCGGACTCGGTCGTCTGAGTTCCGATCTGGCGGACCGTGATGCCCGCGACGTCGTTGTCCGCGATCGTGACGGTGGCAGTCGACGGACTCATCACCGTGTAGGTCGGCGAGGGCGTCAGCGTCAGGATGACCGTCTCGGCGGGCTCCACCAGGGCGTCGTCCAGGATCGTGACCGTCACGTTGGCGGACGCCTGGCCGGCCGGGATGACCACCGAGCCGCCCAGCGCCGTGTAGTCGCTACCCGCGGTGGCCGTCCCCGAGACCGTATAGTTCACCGTCAGGGATGCCACCGTGGACCCGGTCCGCGTGATCGTGAACACGCCGTTCGTGTTGGGCTCCGCCGCCCCCGGCACGCTCGCGTCGATCGACACCTCGGGCTCGTTATCCCGGTTCGTGGCCGAGACGGCCGGAGGCGTCTTGGCGTTGTAGCCGGCGTCGCCGCTGGTCGTGGGGCCCAGAGTAATCACGTACGCGGCGTCCCCGTCCGTCACGGCGTCGTTGACGCCGGTGACGGTCACGGTCTGGGGAACGTTCCAGTCGGCGTTGGTGAAGGTCAGGGTGAGGGACGGTCCCGCCACCGGCGACCCCGCCGAGGAGACGAGCCCTTCGCCCGTGTTGGAGCTGCTCACCGGAACCGTGACGCTCGCCGACGGCACGCTCGTCAGCCTCACCGTGAACGTGGCCGTGCCGCCCGACTCCGTCGTGATCAGGCCCGACGTCGGGTTCACCGCGAAGCCGGAGACGTCGTCGTCCGCGATCGTCACCGTCGCGATCGAGGGGTTCACGGACGTGTAGCTCGCGGAAGCCGTCACGGTGAGGATCACCGTCTCGGCGGGCTCGACGATGCCGTCGTCCACGACCTGGACCGGAATCGTCGCCGTAGCGGCGCCGGCCGGGATCGTGACGCTGCCCGAGAGCGCCGTGTAATCGCTGCCGCCCGTGGCGGTACCGCCCACCGAGTAATTGACCGTGAGGGCGGCGGCCGTGGAGCCCGTCCGCGTCATGGTAAACAGCCCGTTGACGTTCGGCTCCGACGCATTGGGCGTCGTGGCCACGATCCAGACCTCCGGCTCGTTGTCGTCGTTGACGACCGCGACTGCCGCCGGGGTCTTGCCGGAGTAGTTGGCGTCGCCGCTGACGGCCGCTCCGAGGGTGATCTGGTAGGCGACGTTGCCGTCGGTGTTGGCGTCGTTCACGCCGGTCACCGTCACGAGCTTCGGCGTGTTCCAGTCCGCGTTCGTGAAGACCAGCGAGGTCGGGAACACGGTCCCTTCCGCCGTGTTCGAACTGCTCAGCGAGATCGTCACGTTCGCCGTCGGCTGGCTGGTGAGCCGCACCGTGAACGTGGCGGACCCGCCGCTCTCGGTCGTGTGGCCCGAGATGGACGAGACCAGGAACCCGGCCGAGTCGTCGTCCGTGATGGTCACGGTCGCGGTGGACGGGGACGTGATCGTGTATCCGCCGGCCGAAAGAGTCAGGATCACCGTTTCGGGGGACTCGACGACGACGTCGTCGATCACCGCCACCGTGAGGGTGGCGCTCGCGGAGCCCGCCGGGATCGTGACCGTGCCCGGCAGGGCCGTGTAGTCGCTACCCGCCGTGGCGGTCCCGCCGATCGTGTAGTTGACCACGAGGGTGGCCGTGGTGTCGCCCGTCCTCGAGACCGTGAAGACGCCATTGGTGGAAGGTTCCGCCGCGCTGGGCGACGTCGCCGCGATCGAGACTTCCGGCTCGTTGTCGTTGTTCGTCACCGCTACCGGCGCCGGGGTCTTGCCCTGGTAGTTGGCATCGGCGCTGGCCGTCGGGCCCAGGTTGATGTTGTAGAGGATGTTGCCGTCAGTGACGGCATCGTTCACGCCCGTCACCGTCACGAGCTTCGGCGAGCTCCAGTCGGCGGTCGTGAAGACCAGCGAGTTCGGCAATACGGTTCCTTCCGCCGTGTTGGAACTGCTCAGCGGGATCGTCACGTCCGCCGTCGGCTGGCTGCTGAGCCGCACCGTGAAGGTCGCAGCCCCGCCGCCTTCGGTGGTCGGGCCGGAGATGGCCGACACGATGAAGCCGGCGGTATCGTCGTCGGTGATGGTCACCGTAGCGGCCGAAGGGCTCGTCACGGTGTAGGCGCCCGGGATCAGGGTCAGGAGGACCGTCTCCGGCCCTTCCACGATCGGGTCGTCGATCACCGCCACCGTGATCGTCGCGGTCGGGAAACCCGCCGGGATCGTGACC
>Ga0310813_10001844_pt1 | contig 12816 bp, 12 predicted proteins | sample YN3metagenome_FD_203086 | JGI IMG/M metagenome (GOLD analysis project Ga0310813, IMG submission 203086) | Soil microbial communities from experimental microcosm in Duke University, North Carolina, United States - YN3 | ecosystem: Engineered > Artificial ecosystem > Soil microcosm > Unclassified...
ATGACGCCTTCCCCGCCGTCACGTTGAGTGACACCCCGCCGCTCGAGCCCACCTTCGTCGCCTTGTCCCCAACGCCATCCGCGTTCGAGTACGTGACGAGAACGCTCTGATGCGTCGTCGTCCCACCGATCGCGCCGATCTCCGTCCGCGCCGCGCCGCGGTTCCCGATATGCAGCCCGTTCAGCGCCATGTTCGAGAACGACAAGCGTCGCCCATCCACTTTCAGCAAATCGCCATCGCGCGTGCCAACCGGCGTCGTTTCCGCGATGCTCTGCTCTTCGGTGTCCGCGGACACATCTACGAGCGAGATCGAGCGCACCCACGAATACCGCGCACCTTCGTCCTCAGAAAGATCGAGGAACGCAACCATTCCAACGAGACCCGTCGCGTGCGTGTGGCCGCCGGCCGCCCAACTCGCGAGATTTTGAATGAGCGCGTCCTTATCGGGCCGATTGGTCTTGCCCTGATCGGGCGCACCCGAGTAGACCGCGACGCGACCGGTGATTGCGTAGTGCAGCCGCGACGCGACCGTGCGCAGTAGCGCGTACGGCTGCTTGTCGCCGTCGTCGGCCAAGGACGGCACGACGAACACGGCATAGTGATGGAGGTCGACCTTCGTGAGGTCGACCGTCCCTGCACTCCCGTCATAACCGCGATCCACACCCTCGGTGAACTTCGACGAGAGCGCACTCACGATTCGGTCGCAGCCGGTGGCGTCGATGCCGACCGGGCAATAGACGAGGGCTTTCTGCGCGTACGCCGGTTGGGCGCGCGAGAGGAGCGTCAGCGCCGCAATCGTCGCGGCGGTCGCGATCTTCCGGAACATGGTAGGCGGGAAAAGAGTCTGGGAGTGCGGGAGGACTGCGGGATGGCGTGCGAGCGAGCGTGCGGGAGGCCTATTGGCAGACGTCGTCGATCGTGGCGTCGAGCGCGGCGTGGGGCGCCAATGAGTTCTTCGCCAGGAGCTGGTCGCGCTTACGGACCGTCGCGACGCAGATGGTCGACGAGCCGGCGGGCAGGTTCCGAAGCGTCAGCACCGGCTTGGACGGACCGGTGATGAGGCTCGAGCGCTGCTGCCGGGTCTTCTTGTCGTCCGTGCAGGCCGAGGCCAGCACGAGGAGCGCACCGAGGACTACGAACCGTGGCTTCATGTTGATAACTCCAGCGGGGGAAGAGAGAGACCGGGTCTTATGGATGCGGAAAACCGCCGATTTGCAGGCGCAAAACCGCTGGAGCCATCCCCTGCCCTTGGCATGGGGTGTACCGGCCAGAACCGTTACACGCGGCGTCGCGAGCGGTTGTTTTGAGGGACTATCGGGACCGGTGGGAGCCGAACTTTCGCTGGGTGTTGTGGCGCTCCGACCGACCTGTTGCACGGTCGCGTCAGTCGGAACTCATACGCATAAACAAGAAGTAAAATTTCTTGCTATATGATTTTGAGCGGGTGAACATATGTCACGCGCATCGTAAACGAAAGAGTTTTCTGAACTCTCATCAGTCTTTTCTGATGCCGCGCTCGCTTCACATCCGCATAGCGCAAGCTACTTGGTGGCCCATGTATCGACAGGGCCAATGCGCGCAGAGATTCGCCGGTTACTCTGCCGCGCTTTCGGTGAACTCAGCGCCGCGCTCCAGGAATGGCGAAATCACATTCCTGCCGGCGCGGGCCGGATGGCCGCTATCGCCTGACGCCGAACGGCTTCGAAAGCGTTTCGCCGTTGTCTGGGAGATCCCCGACTGCCTCGACGCGGGCGCCCGGCGGGCCGTCGCTGACCGCTGCTCGTAGCGCCTCAATGGCCCCTGCGTGGCCTTCAGCCATGACTTCGACGCCCCCGTCAGGGCGGTTCAGGACCCACCCGGCGAGGTCGTGACGGCGGGCCGTTTCGCGCACGAACCAACGGAACCCCACGCCCTGCACGAGCCCTGTCGCGAGCACGTGCAGTCGGGTCATTTCTCGGGGTCTCCCCCATGGTCGTCCCGGGACCAACCATGGTGCCCCACCAAGGGCACAAAGCGCACGGGAGCGACGTCGTGCACCGTCACCTCGCCGCCTTTCCGCTCGGCCATGACGAGCTTCTGCTTGTCACGGTCGCCCACGGGGATCAGCAGTCGTCCCCCCTCACCCAACTGATCGATGAGCGGCTGCGGGATCGACGGTGCGCCAGCGCCAACCAGAATGGCGTCGTACGGCGCGTACTCCCGCCAGCCGATCGTGCCGTCACCCATCAATAGACTGACGTTCTTCGCGCCAGCGCGGTGGATGTTATCGCGCGCCTGTTGCAGCAGCGCCGGAATTCGCTCGATCGAGAAGACCTGCGCTACGAGGTGCGCGAGGAGCACGGTCTGGTAGCCCGAGCCGGTGCCCACCTCGAGGACGCGCTCATCGCCCTTCAGGTTGAGCAGCTCGAGATAGCGGGCGTGCACCCACGGCTGGGAGATCGTCTGCCCGTTGCCGATCGGCAACGCGGCGTCTTCATACGCGCGGTGACGGAGTCCGGTCGGCACGAACGCGTGGCGCGGCGTCATCTCGAAAGCGTGGAGCACGGCGAGATCGCGAATGCCCTTCTCTCGCAACGTCTCGACCAAACGCCGCCGCGCGCCAAGCAACTCCGTATCTACAGGCTTCGCCACCACTGCTCGGCTCCTTTCAGTGCATCGAAGTGGGTGAGATCGAGATGCAGCGGAGTCACCGAGACATAGCCGTCCTGGACGGCGCGGAAATCTGAATCCGACTCTCCGCGCCAACTAATCTCCCCTCCCCCAATCCAATAGATATGCCGGCCCCATGGATCCCGCATTGGAGCGACCGACCCGGAATAGGCGCGGCGGCCGAGGCGCGTCAGCTTGACGCCCTTCACGTCGTCGGCGGCCACAGGGGGAAGATTCACGTTGAACAGAGTATCGGCCGGAAAATTCGGCAGCGACGTGAGGTGCTTGAGGAGCGGCGTGAGGACCTTCACCTGCTCGCGAAGTTGGCTCACGTCGGCGCGCAGGTCTCCGCCGGCAAATGACACGGCGATCGACGGCACGCCAAGCGCGAGTCCCTCCATCGCCGCCGCGACGGTGCCCGAATACAACACGTCCTCGCCCATGTTCTGGCCGTGGTTGATGCCGCTCAGCACGAAGTCCGGCCGCTCGGGCATCAAGGCCTCGATCGCGAGCATCACGCAGTCGGTGGGCGTGCCGTCCACCTGCCATTTGCGCTCGCCGCGACGAACGGGACGTAGCGGGTGATGCAGCGTGAGCGAGTGCGAGGTCGCGCTCTGTTCCCGGTCGGGCGCGACGACCGTCACCTCACCGAGCGACTCGGCGGCGGTGCAGAGGCATTCGATGCCGTGGGCGAGGATCCCGTCGTCGTTGGTGACGAGAAGGCGCATCTCAGTCGGCGAGCGGAGACGGGCCGAGCGACGTGAGAAGGTCCTTGAGATCGCCCTCGAGCGTTTGGAGGGCCTGCATGGTGAGCGCGCCGCGCGCGACGACCTTGAGGTCGCCCTGCTTGCGATGGTCGTCCACCTTCTGCCGCGCGCCCTCGATCGTGTATTTCTCATCGTACAGCAGATGCTTGACGAGCATGATCAGCTCGACCTCGCGCCGCTGGTACACGCGGTTCCCCGACCGGTTCTTCGCCGGACTGAGAAACCGGAACTGGCTCTCCCAATAGCGCAGCACGTGCGGCTTGAGACCGGTGAGCTCACATACCTCGCCGATCGAAAAGAATTCCTGGATGGGTTCCGACTTGGCGGCAGGACTCATAGGTCTTGCTCCGATCGAAGTTCGCGAGCCATGAGCTCGGGTACGGCGTTCCGCGCCGCGTGTCCGTCGAAAAGAATGCGATGCACCATCTCCACGATCGGCATGTCGACGTCATGTCGCTCGGCGAGCCGCATTGCGCTCTGCGTCGTCGCCACGCCTTCCGCCACCGTCTCCTTCCCGCGCAGCGCTTCCTCGAGCGTGGCACCCTTGCCGATCTCGACGCCGAGCTGGCGGTTGCGGCTGTGCGCACCGGTGCAGGTGAGCACCAAGTCGCCGACGCCGGCGAGGCCGGCAAACGTGGACGCCCGCGCCCCAAGCGCGACGCCGAGGCGCGTCATCTCGTGCAGCCCGCGCGTGATCAGCGCGGCGCGCGAGTTGTAGCCGAGTCCGACTCCTTCGACGATACCAGTGGCGATCGCCATGACGTTCTTGAGCGCGCCTCCGAGCTCGACGCCGATAACGTCGTCGTTGGTGTACACCCTGAACGTGGGGCTGGCGAAGACTTCTTGAACGGCGAGCGCGGCGCCGGCGTCGGGCGACGCGGCGACGATCGCCGTCGGATGCCGCGCGACGACTTCATTCGCGAAACTCGGCCCGGAGATGCCGACGACGGCGCGCGCCTTCACTTCCGTGGCGACGACGTCCGTCATCAGTGCCAGCGTTCCATGTTCGACGCCTTTGCTCGCGACGGCCAGAATCGCACTCCGACTTACGTGGTCCGCGCCGTGACGGGCGATGTGACGCAGATGCTGCGACGGCGTTGCGTAAACAACGAGCTCCGCACCGTCGAGCGCGACACCTTGATCGGTCGTGGCATGCAGCGCGGGCGCGAGCGCTTGTCCAGCGAGGAAGCGGCGATTCTCGTGGCATTCCTCGATTGCTTGAGCGACGTCGGGTTCGTGCGCCCAAATGATCGTCTCGTTGCCGTTCGACGCGAGCAGGTCGGCGAGCGCTGTCCCCCATGCGCCGGCCCCGATCACGGCGCAGCGCATCAGGCAAACCTCGCCGCGATCAGAACAGCCAGCACGATAACGAGCGCGATCGCCAGCGTCGCCGCCGGACGCTTCGAGGCGGTTCCAGTTCCCGGTCCCCCCGCCCGCTTGCCGAAGCGATGTTCTTCCCCGTTGCGGAGACGAACGATGTTCGCGCGGTGCGTCCAGAACACGAACAACGCGATGACGACGCTCACCATGAAGATCGGCGAGCGGACGCCGACGGTGATCGCGAGGAGCACGGGGAGAATCGTCGCGCTGGTCAACGAGCCGAGAGAGACATAGCCGCTCGACAGCAGCACGACCGCGAACACGACGAGCGCGAGCAGCGTCTGCACGGGGGCGAGTGCGAGGAAGACGCCGGCGGCCGTGGCGACCCCCTTTCCGCCCTTGCCGAAGGCGAGGAAGACCGGGCGAGTATGTCCCGCGATGGCGGTCGCACCGCACAGAATTGCAAACCAGACTGGATCACCGAACGGCAGCGTCGACGCTGGAACCATTCGCGGGAAGAGCAGCACTGGGGTCGCGCCCTTGGCCATGTCAAACGCGAAGACGAGCAGACCCACTTTCGTCCCGAGCACGCGCATGACGTTCGTCGCGCCAAGATTGCCCGAGCCGTGTTTTCGCAGATCGATGCCGCGCGACTTGCCGGCGATGTACGCCGCGGGAATCGAGCCGAGGCAGTACGAGGCGGCGAGGCACGCGGCGAAGATCAGCATCAACCGGCCTTGCGTCGCAAGACGATACGCAGCGGATTGCCGGTGAAGCCCCAGTACGACCGGAAGCCGTTGTGGAGGTACCGGACGTAATGCTCTTCCACGAGATCGGGTGCGTTACCGAACACGGCGATCGTCGGCGGCTCGGTCTCGACTTGCGTCGCGTAGTTGAGCCTCACCTCGCGACCGGCGGCTTGTGGCGGCTGAAGTCGCGCCACCAGTTCGCGCAACTTCTCGTTCACTTCCGACGTGGTGATGCGTTTCTCGCGCTCCGCCTCGACCTCGAGCGCCAGCTCGAGCACGCGGTTGACGCGCTGACCGGTCAGCGCGGACGTGAACAGGAACGGAACGAATTTGAGGAAGGGCGCCTTTTCCGCTGCCTTCTTCTCGTACCGCGCCGAGGCTTTGTCGTCCTTCTCGGCAAAGAGATCCCATTTGTTCACGACGACGATCAGCCCGCGGCCTGACTCCCAGGCGAGCGCGGCGATCTTGAGATCCTGGTTCTGGATCTCGCCCTCGGTCGCGTCGACCATGAGGATGCAGATGTCCGCGCGTTCGATGGCCCGGCGCGTTCTGAGCGACGAGTAGAACTCGATGCCGTCCTCGATCTTGCTCTGGCGGCGAAGCCCGGCCGTATCGACGAAAACGAACTGGCGACCGTGATAGCGAAGCGGCGTGTCGATCGCGTCGCGCGTCGTACCAGCTACCTCGGAGACGACGAGCCGCTCCGAGCCGAGCAGTTTGTTGACGAATGACGACTTCCCGACGTTCGGCTTGCCGATCACCGCGACGCGAAGCGTGTCCTGCGGCTCGGTATCCGTCTGCGGCATGCGCTCGACGACCGCGTCGAGCAGATCGCCGGATCCTTTGCCATTGATCGCCGAAACGGGATAGACGTCGGTCACGCCGAGGTTGTAAAACTCGTAGAAGTCGGCGGCGCGCGGATCGTCCACCTTGTTGGCGACGACCATCCACGGCTTCTGGGAGTTGCGAAGCAGACCGGCTACGTGGTGGTCGCTCGGATGAATGCCGACGCGCGCATCGACGACGAAGAGAATGAGGTCGGCTTCGCCGATCGCCTCGTCCACCTGGCGCCGGATCTCGACATCCATCGGCAAGCGCGGATCGTCGGCGACGCCGCCCGTGTCGACGAGCCAGAAATGGCGTCCGGCCCAATCGGTCTCGGCGAAGTGCCGGTCGCGCGTCGTACCGGCTTCTTCGGAGACAATCGCGCTATCGTCGCCGACGATACGGTTGAAGAGCGCCGACTTGCCGACGTTCGGGCGTCCAATGAGCGCTATGACGGGGACGGTCATCTCGGCGACTCGGCGACTCGGCGACTCGGCGCCTCGGACAGAACGTCGATGAAATCGTATGACGGATAGACAGGCATCGGCAGTTGCTCCCGCAGCGCGATAAAGGATTCGTCGTCGAGGAAGACGCCGCTGTCATTGATGCATTCGGCTGGAATCAAAGCGAGATCGAGGTCGTTGCGGCCGGCGAGCGCGCGGCGGATGTCGGAGGCGACGAGCAGGCCGGCCGTCGTCGTCGTCGGACCAAAGAGCGAGTTCGTCGTGACGATGAGCTCGAAGTCGGCCCCCGTCTGCTCGTGCAGCGCGCCGAGCAGCCCGGGCATGATGTTGGACATCGACACGCCGGTCACGACGCCGATACGGCGTCCCTCGAGGCGCGGCACTTCGGCCAGGCCTTCTTGCAGCCGCTGGCGGAGCGCGGCCACTGAACCGACGCCATTCTCGATCTGCGGGAAATCGACGTAGTACTCGGCGTCCGGCAACTCGCGCGCGGCGAGGAGATAAAGCTCATCCGAGCCAAAGACCCAGGGCGTGCCCCGCTCCTCGTTCCCGCGCTCGGCCCATCGATCGACGTGGCGGAGCAGTGCCTCCGACGCCGGCTGGTCCATCGACTTGCCGGTGTAGAGATGCGAAAACTGGGTCAGCCCAACAGGCACGACGGCCACCGACATCACGGCGTCGCCCAATGCCCAGAGATCCGTGAGAGACTGCTCGAGCACGTCGCCGTCGTTGAGCCCGGGCACAATCACCATCTGGCAGTGGAACTGGATACCGCCTTCGGCAAGACGCGTCAGCTGCTCGACGATGTTCGGGACGCGCGGGTTGTTGAGCAGAACCTTGCGCGCTTCCCACGGCGTGGCGTGCACCGAGATGTAAAGCGGCGACAGCCTGTACTCGAGAATGCGCGCGATGTCGCGGTCCTTGAGGTTGGACAGCGTCGCGAAGTTGCCGTAGGCGAACGACAGGCGGTAGTCGTCGTCGCGCACGTAGAGGGGCTTTCTCAAACCCTTCGGCAGCCCCTCGATGAAGCAGAACTCGCAGCGATTGGCACAGCGACGGATGGTCGGCGGCTCGAGCTCGAGGCCCATTAGCTCGCCTTCGGGCCGCTCGATCTCGTAGACGATTTGCTCGCCGTCGGGGAGCTTGGCCTCGATAACCAGCTCGTCGTCGGCGCTGAGGAATTCCCAGTCGAGGAAGTCGGCGAGCTCGCGCCCGTTGACGGTCAGCAGCTCCGTCCCGGGAACGATGCCCAACTCCTGCGCGATGCCGCCGTCCTCGACGCGCCTGACGCGAACCATTCATCCCACCATTGCAATGGGGGAAGACCGCTAAGCGGGATCTTCCCCCAAGGTCATTCGTCTCGAACCGCCGAGGCTCGGCGGAAGCTCATGCAATGTAGGAGATCAAGACGCTGAAAACAAGGTAATTGCTGGACTTGCGATCAGGTGATCGGAGCGTACTTGAAGGCCACAATGCCCGCTCCGGTCGCTTCCGTTTTGAAGGTTTTCGAGCCCTTCGGATCGACTGGACCGACCTGTACTGTCTGCGAAGTCACCGTGTTCCCGCTCTTGTCGAGGAAATCGATCTTGAGCGTGAACGCCTTCGCGGCGTCGCCGAGGTTCTGGACGCTGCCGCCGATGGTGGTCTTGGCGTCAGTCGGCGAGAACTCGTTGAACACAACTTTGGCCGGCAGAGTCGTCATCGCCGTCTGGTACTTGAGCGCGGAGTCGACGTACACCTTGGACGTGTCCGCGTAGGCTTTGATCTGCTTGTCGAGGCGAGCAGCGCTGTCGATCGCAGCGTTCTTCGCGGCTTGCGACTTGGCCGTGTTCGCGCGTTGGCCGAGCGCCTTGGCCTTGGCGTCGAGCTCCTTCTGCTTGGTCCCGTAGCCCTTCTGGATCGCCGCGTAGCCAATGGCGAGCAACTGGTAGTTGTCCGGATTCGACGGGTCGACGCTGATCAGCTCGCGCGAGACCGGAATCGCTTGCGAATACGCACTGTCGAGCAGGTACAGACGGGCCAGGTTGTAGAGCACGTCGCGGTGATATGGGTTCACCTTACGCGCCGCCTCGAACAGCTTGATCGCGTCCTTCGCTTGATTGGTCTTGGCCGCGGTTACGGCGGCCATCATGAGCGAGTTGTACGAGAAGGCACCGGGATTGGCGAGCTGGTCGGCGTACGACGCCTTGATCGCAGTGGTATCGCCGGACAGGGAGGCAACCTTCGCCTGGCCGCTGCGTGCGACGTCGGCGAACTTCGTCCCCGGATCCTTGGCGAGCTGGTCGAACGCGTTCTTGGCTTCGGCGACGTAAGCTTGCTTGTCCGCGCCCTGCGCCTCTTCGGCGAGCTCCGACGCGTAGTTGCCCATCGTCATCAGCCAGCTGCGGCGGTTGTCGGCCATGGCGGTATCCTTTGCCAGGGCGATCGCCTGCTTGAAGTTCGTGAACGCTTCCTTCGGCTTATTGGCCTTTTGCGCGGCCTGGGCGAGAACGATGTACGCGTAGGGCGCCGTCTTCGAGAGCTGCAACGAACGGTTCGCGAGAAGAACCGCCGAGTCGGTACTGCCGGCGTTCGAGAGCTCGAGCATTCGGTTGACCAGGTCCACCCAGCCTTTCTGCTGGCGATACGCGGCCGTCTGCGTCGCGCACTCCGGGTTGGACGTCTCGACGATGGTGAAGGCGGAATCGATCCCCGCGATCACGTCGTATTTGGCCCCGGTGTCGGTCGTGAAACCGAGTGAGCCGCGAGAGGCGCGTCCGTCGACGACGGTCGGCTGCGTCATCCACAGCCCGAGCGTCTTGCCGAGCACGAAGTTCTTGCCGACCGGATTTCGCTTCGGATCCGCTTCGCTCAGGAGCTTCACGGCGTCGCGAAGCTTGGGCGCGGCGTCCTGCGGTTTGGCGGCCTGCTGCGCCAGCTGAATGTCGAGCACGGCGCGCGCGACTTGGTTCGGCGTGCCCTCATCGAGCTCGCACTGTTTGGGTTGCTGCGCGCTGGCCGCGACCGAAGCGCCGGCCATCAACAGCGCGGGAAGCAACGTTCTTCCTATAGCGGGCATACTAGTGTTCTCCTCGAGTATTCTCTTCAATTCCCGCGGGTGTGGGAGTCCCGCGATCCAACCATGCGCGAGGCGCGCGACGTTCCCTACACTAGCCGTCGCCGCGTCGTTCCGACTCGACCAGGGCCAGCCTGAAAATATCCTGCATCGGCCTGCCTGTCGCCAGTGCAACCCGTTCGACGTCAGCGAATTCCGGCTTCGCACGAAACCGGCCGTTCGGCAGCGCGACCCGCTTCACGGCGACGTCATGATCGAGGACGGTGACGTGGATCACGTTTCGCGCGAGCGCACGGCGTCGCACCTGTCTTTCTCGTACACCGATCGTCGTCGATTCGTTGAGCAGAATCTCCTCCAATCGCGGGGCGTCGCCGGGACGACATAGCGCTTCGAGCCGCGTTCCGGGGCGTCCACGTTTGGTTGTCGCGGGCAACGACACGACCTCCAGCGCCCCGGCCTCACGCAACCGCTCGGCCACCGCGGCGAGATATTCCGGGATCATGTCGTCGATGTCGCAGACAATCTCCAGCAAATCGGAGATCTCGCCCGCGGATGCGACGTCGGCGATGATGATGCGCAAGGCGTTGGCGCGGCCGGCGAACTCCTTCGTTCCGGCACCAAAGCCGTTGGTCACCGGGACGTATTCAACCGGTGGACCGCCGCGTGACAAAACCTTAACAAGCGCCGCGCCGGTCGGCGTCACGAGCTCGCCCGATCCCTCCGGGCCCGGGCGCACGCGGTGTCCCTCGAGCAGCTTGAGCGTCGCCGGCGCCGGAACCGGCAGCACGCCGTGCGCGGCTTTGACCGTGCCGTCGCCGAGTGCGATCGGTCCGCAGTAGACCTCTTCGATACCGAGTTGCTCCAGTCCCCAGATCGAACCGACGACGTCGAGAATCGCGTCGACCGCGCCGACTTCGTGCAGGTGCACTTTCTCGATCGTCACGCCATGAATCTCGGCCTCGGCGGTGCCGATCGCCGTGAATGCTTGGTCGGCGCGGTCTTTCACGTCGCGCGGCGCGTCACTCGCCTCGACGATCTTGCGGATGTGATGAAGGTGCCGGCCATGCGGCTGCGGCGGGATCGTGAAGTCCACTTTCGCGCAGCGAATGTCCGCGCGGTTGACCTCGCGGATTTCGACGCCGACTCCGTCGAGCGAGAGACGGGCCGGGAGCGCGCGCAACCAATCGGGATCGAGTCCGCACTGAATGAGCGCGCCGAGCGTCATGTCGCCGGCGATTCCACTAAATGGATCGAAGATCGCGGCGCGCGTCACGATCGGTACGATGCGCCGCTGCCGGTGTTGAACACGAGTACTTCCGCGGTCCTCGGAATGCGTCCCGCGGCGACGAGCTCCCTCGTTACCGCGAGTGCGCAGCCGCCTTCGGGCGCCGCGTCGACGCCGCTCGCGCGCGACAGCTCGAGCGTCGCGGCGCGAATGGTCTCTTCGCTCACCGCGTGCGCGTCACCATTGCTCTCATAGAGCGCGCGCAGGATCAATCGATCACCGAGCGGACCGGGCACGCGAAGACCGCTGGCGTGCGTCGTCGGGTTCTCCCACGGCGTGGCGTGATCGGCTTTGGCGAGGAAGGCGCGGACCATCGGGGCGCAGCCTTCGGCTTGCGCGACGACCATTTTCGGCAGCGCGATGTCCTTGGGCAGCCAGCCGCCGCGAATCATCTCGCCGAACACCTTCCACATGCCGATGAGACCAGTGCCGCCCCCCGTCGGATAGATGATGTGTGTGGGCAGCCGCCAACCCAGTTGCTCGGCGAGCTCGATGCCCATCGTCTTCTTCCCTTCGATGCGGTACGGCTCGCGCAGGGTGGAGACGTCGAAGAAACCGCTCTCCGCGGCGAAGGCGCGCGCCTGCTTGCCGGCGTCGCCAATGTGACCGGCAACGAGGCAGAGCTGGGCGCCGAGCGTCGAGATCGTGTCGAGAATCGCCTTGGGGGTGCTGTCGGGCGCGTAAACGCGCACCGGCAGCCCCGCGGCGGCGCCGTAGGCGGTCATCGCCGCGCCGGCGTTGCCCGCCGTCGGGACGACGAGCCCGGACACGCCGAGTGCCTTGGCGCGCGTGACGGCGGCGCTCATGCCGCGCGCCTTGAACGAGGCGGTCGGATTGAGGCCTTCGTCTTTGACCCAGAGTCGCGCGACGCCGATTTCGCGCGCCAACTTGGGAAGGTCCTGGAGCGGCGTCAGGCCCTCGCCCAGCGAGACTGGGCTCTCGCCGTCCTTGAGCGGCATGACGGGCGCGTAGCGCCACATGTCCCAGCGCGGCGTGACGACGTCGCGCGCCGGCATGGGGGAGTCGTAGATGACGAGAAAGGGCTGCCCGCATTTCGGGCAAACAGTCGCGCGCGCGTCACCAGATTCCCTGGTGCCGCAGGCCGAACACTCGAGATGCCAGATGCTCACGATGGGTCGGTGGTAGTGATTTCAGGAACCGCTGGGGAGCTGTCGCTTTGATTACCAGGTGATTCACCTACAACGTCGGCCGTTGCGGGAGCGAGCGGTGACGACTCGCGTAACGCAGCGACGATGCGGTCCGCCGTCTTGCGGCCGAAGCCGGGGAGCGCGGCGATCGCTTCGACCGGCGCGTCGCGAACCCCCTGCAAGCTGCCGAATGCTTCCAACAACACGCGGCGCTTGGCATCGCCGATGCCGGGGACTTTCATCAACTCCGACGTAACGGTACGCATCGCGCGCCGCTTGCGCTGGAAAGTAATCGCAAAGCGGTGCGCCTCGTCGCGCGCCTGCTGGAGGACACGGAGCGCGGGCGAGCGGCGCGACAGACGCAGCGATTCGCTGCGCCCGATCATATAGATCTCTTCCTCGCGCTTGGCGAGGCTGATCATCGGCATCGCGGCCAGCCCGAGCGCGGAGAGCGCGGCATGGGCGGCGTTGAGCTGCCCTTTGCCACCGTCGATCACGACGAGATCGGGAAGTGGCTTCTCCTCCTCGATGCGTCGGGTGAAATAACGCGTGAC